>JADKLW010000257.1_pt1 | contig 26247 bp, 21 predicted proteins | sample 8641881 | NCBI WGS metagenome assembly JADKLW01 (sample SAMN16272185, study PRJNA661076) | feces metagenome | isolation source: fecal sample from diarrhoea affected cattle B | host: Bos taurus | place: South Africa: Lokaleng Village, Mahikeng | collected 2019-09 | reverse complement strand
GGCTCGATCAAATTCGATCTCACCATCGACCCGGCACTCCCCAAAAAGGCAGCGGAACTTCGCAGCCAGTGGAACGCAGTCAATCGGCCGGTATGGATCGCTGCGAGCACCCACGCTGGTGAAGATGAAATCCTGCTGGCCGCACATCGGCAGTTGCTGGCCACACACCCTGCTGCTTTGTTGATTCTCGTACCGCGCCACCCTGAACGCTTCGCGGCGGTGTACGAGCTCTGCCGCAAGCAGGACTTCAGCACAGTCAGGCGCTCCCAGAACGAGCCGCCTGAGGCGACTACGCAAGTTCTGCTCGGCGACACCATGGGCGAGCTGCTGTTTCTCTACGCGCTGGCGGATATCGCCTTCGTTGGCGGCAGCTTGGTGCCCACCGGCGGCCACAACCTGCTCGAACCCGCCGCGCTCGGCAAACCCGTACTGACCGGTCCGCACCTGTTCAACTTCCTCGATATCGCCGCGCAGCTGCGAGATGCCGGCGCGCTCGGCGAAATCAACAGCGCTGCCGAGCTGGCGAAGGAGGTCGAGGCCTTATGGGGTGACCCCGCGCGAACCGAGCGCATGCGTAGCGCAGGATATTCCGTATTGCAAAACAATCAGGGCGCTTTGGCTCGGCTGTTGGCAGGGCTGGCTCGAATAAAAGATTAATGTCCACGGTGGCAGGCATTATCCTGTCGGCTCTGCTGGTTCTTGTTGCCAATTGACGTCGAACCTTGGAGGTATGGAAGTTCGCTGGCAAGATGCCATGTTTTCGATGGCCCCCCGATAAATCTGGTTAAAGGAACTAACCGATGTCTTTTCCGAAAATTGATCACCACGGTGCCGTCAGCGGTGTAACGGGCTCGTGCCATCAGTTACACGCCAACGCTGCCAACAGTTACCTGATCGACTGTGGCTTGTTTCAGGGGGCAGAAACCAATGCCTCCGGAACCACGGGGCAGGGCAGTCTGGATATAGAGTTTCCTCTGGGTACTGTACGAGCGCTGATCGCAACCCATGTGCATATCGATCACGTTGGCCGTATTCCATATCTTCTTGCAGCCGGTTTCAAAGGGCCAATCCTTTGCAGCGAGCCATCGGCAAAACTGCTGCCCATCGTGCTGGAAGACGCGTTCAAGCTAGGTGTCAGCAGAGACCAGAAGCAGGTTGAACGTTATATCAAGCTGATCGAACAACGCATCATCGCGCTGCCCTACAAAACCTGGTTCACCCTGCATGATTCCAAGGACTTGCGTTGCCGAGTTCGGCTGCAGCGTGCCGGCCATATCCTTGGTTCGGCCTATGTGGAATTCGACATCGCGTACCCGGCCACCGGCGCTCAAAAGCGTATCGTGTTTTCCGGCGATCTCGGCGCACCTAATGCGCCGCTCCTGCGACCACCTGTAGCACCGGAACGGGCCGATATCCTGGTGCTGGAAAGCACCTACGGCGACCGCCTGCATGAAGATCGCAACACCCGACGTCAACGCCTTGAAGCAGTCATCGAGCAAGCATTGCAGGACCAGGGCACCGTCCTGATTCCAGCCTTCAGCATCGGTCGAACGCAAGAACTGCTCTACGAGCTCGAAGAGATCATCCACACCAAGCTCACCAACCCCGCACACCCACCAGTAGGAGCGGGCTTGCCCGCGAATGCGCCCCACTCAGTTGAGGAGTCCATTTCCGCGGGGGCAGCCTCAGCGGCGAGCAGCGATGCCCAGCAAACGCTCGGTGCAACCGACTGGCCCGAACTCCCCATCATTCTGGATTCGCCTCTTGCCAGCCGCTTCACTGCGGCCTATCGGGAGCTGAAGCCTTTCTGGAGCCAAGAAGCGCTTGAGCGTGTAGAATCCGGGCGCCGCCCGCTGGGGTTCGAACAGTTGATAAAGGTCGATAGCCATAATGCCCACATGCATATGGTCCAGCACCTGGCGCGTACCGCACGCCCGGCAATCGTGATCGCCGGCAATGGCATGTGCTCTGGTGGGCGTATAGTCAATTACCTGAAAGCTATGCTTGGCGATGCGCGCCATAACGTATTGTTCGTCGGTTACCAGGCGGCAGGAACGCCCGGCTGGGCCATCCAGACTTATGGCTCCAAAGGTGGCTATGTCGATCTGGATGGTGAACGACTGGATATAAAGGCTGGTATTGCGAGCATCGGCGGCTACTCAGCGCATGCGGATCAGCAGGGCTTGGTAGAGTTTGTGACCGGAATGCAGCGATGGCCTCCTGAGATACGGATTGTGCATGGAGAGCAGCAGGCCAAGCAGACTTTGGCTACTCAGTTGCGCAAGGAATACGAAAGATTGAACCATTTTCTAAACGTGATCAGGTGAGAAAATTTAAAAGCTCAACGTTGCGCGCTTACTTTAGAAATATTTATTTAGATGGAAGCCCCACATGCTCAGCTTACAAAGTGTAAAACTCGCCATTATCGGTCTCGGCTATGTCGGCCTGCCGCTTGCCGTTGAATTTGGTAAAAGCCGCCCAGTAATCGGCTTCGATATCAACCAGCAGCGAATCGACGCCTTGAAGGGGGGGCATGATGCTACTTTGGAAGTTAGCGATGAGGAGCTGAAAGAGTGCACTTGGCTTGCTTATAGTACCAGCATCGATGACTTGAAAAACTGCAACGTATTCATCGTTACGGTGCCTACGCCCATCGATGAACACAAACAGCCTGATTTAACCCCTTTGATCAAAGCCTCCGAAACCATCGGTTCGGTTTTGAAGAAGGGTGATGTCGTTATTTACGAATCCACTGTCTATCCAGGCGCCACTGAAGAAGATTGCGTGCCTGTGCTGGAAAAAGTTTCTGGGCTGAAGTTCAATGAGGAATTTTTTGCAGGCTATAGTCCTGAGCGAATCAACCCGGGCGACAAGGAACATCGTGTCAGCACGATCAAGAAGGTAACCTCGGGTTCAACACCTGTAGTGGCCGACTTGGTTGATGAGCTGTACAAGCAGATAATTACCGCCGGCACATACAAGGCCAAGTGTATAAAAGTCGCTGAGGCGGCGAAAGTAATCGAAAATACTCAGCGTGACCTAAATATTGCTTTGATTAATGAGCTGGCAATAATCTTCAATCGGATGGGGATCGATACCGAAGCGGTGCTTCAGGCCGCCGGAACCAAATGGAATTTCCTGCCTTTCCGACCGGGCCTCGTCGGCGGCCACTGCATAGGGGTTGACCCTTACTATCTGACCCATAAAGCACAGAGCATCGGTTATCACCCGGAGATAATTCTTGCCGGGCGTCGTCTAAACGACGGCATGGGCGCTTACGTGGTCTCGCAGCTTGTAAAGGCCATGCTCAAGCAGCGCATCCATGTCGATGGTGCCCGAGTGCTGGTTATGGGTTTGGCCTTTAAGGAAAACTGCCCTGACCTGCGTAATACAAGGGTGGTGGACATCCTTAGCGAACTGGCGGAATACGACATTCAGGTTGATGTTTACGACCCTTGGGTCGCCGTTGAGGACGCCCAGATCGAGTATGGGATTGGGCCCATTACCGAGCCCGCTATCAACGCCTATGACGGCATCGTCTTAGCCGTAGGTCATAATGAATTCCGAGCGCTAGGCGCAGCAAACATTCGGCGCTACGGCAAAGCTAAGCATATTCTGTACGATCTGAAGTACCTGTTCGGTGCGGAAGAGACCGATATACGCTTGTAATAGGCTGGAAAAGCATTTTTCATGTGTTGTAAGTGGCTGTTTTTATGGTAGGCCAAAGTTTCCCGATATTGATGAGTAACCTATGAGCCGTTACGAATTTCTGCAGCAGGAGCTTCGAGAGAATCCCAGTACTTGGCTAGTCACCGGAGTGGCAGGCTTTATTGGTTCAAATCTACTAGAAAGCTTGCTTAAGCTCGATCAGCGTGTCGTAGGTTTGGACAACTTTGCTACCGGGTACCAGCACAATCTGGAAGAAGTAAAAAGCCTCGTTACACCCGAGCAATGGGCACGCTTCGACCTAATTAATGGAGATGTTCGCTGTCTTGAGGACTGCAGCGAGGCTTGTAAAGGTGTTGATTATGTCTTGCACCAAGCTGCACTTGGTTCGGTGCCTCGTTCAATAAACGATCCGATAGCTACCAACGGAACCAATATAGATGGTTTTCTGAATATGTTGGTCGCCGCGCGGGATGCTCAGGTAAAGAGCTTCACTTATGCGGCCAGTAGTTCCACCTACGGAGATTATCCTGGCCTGCCAAAGGTTGAACACCTGATAGGTAGACCCTTATCGCCTTATGCAGTTACGAAATATGTAAATGAGTTATACGCTGACGTGTTCGCTAATACATATGGATTCACTGCCATTGGCTTGCGCTATTTCAATGTCTTCGGGAAGCGCCAAGATCCATGCGGAGCGTATGCTGCTGTAATTCCCAAGTGGATCGCTGCAATGATCAACGACGACGAGGTCTTAATTAATGGGGATGGCGAGACAAGTCGCGACTTCTGCTTTGTCGATAACGTAGTGCAGGCGAATATACTAGCGGCCTGTTGTGCTGACGAAAAGGCGCGCAACGAAGTTTATAATATTGCGGTCGGCGATCGTACTGATCTCAACGAGTTGTTTGATGCGCTAAAGAAAAGCCTTGCTTGCAATGGCGTAAGCTACCGACGTGAGCCGGTTTATCGGCCGTTTCGTACCGGCGACGTCCGTCATTCCCAAGCGGATATAGCTAAGGCCCGGCGGTTGCTCGGGTATCAGCCCGGCTACGATATCCATGCCGGAATTGCACAGGCGATGTCGTGGTATATATCGAATATATAATATGCTTCTGCAGTATGGTTGGCTAATTTGTTTTTGTTTGGCCTAATTTATTAACTCACTTTAATATAAATAATTTAGTATGAAAAACTTTGCACTTATTGGCGCTGCCGGTTATATTGCTCCTCGTCATATGCAGGCTATCAAAGCGACGGGCAATAACTTGATCGCTGCGCTGGATCCCAACGATTCGGTTGGCATTATCGACAGTCATTTTCCCAATGCCGACTTTTTCATTGAGTTTGAGCGTTTCGATCGTCACCTCGACAAATTGCGTCGGGGGAACCATGACCGTCGAGTGAGTTACGTTTCGATTTGTTCACCCAATTACCTACATGATTCGCATATGCGTTTTGCCCTGCGTGCCGGGGCAGATGCCATCTGTGAAAAGCCCCTTGTGCTAAACCCGTGGAATATTGATGGTTTGCTCGAGATCGAGAAAGATACCGGCCATAAGGTCAATACCATCCTACAGTTGCGCGTGCACCCGGCCATCCTCGCGCTACGGGATAGAGTTCTGCAGGAAAAGCGTGCTACTAAGCATGAAGTTGACCTGACCTACATCACCTCCCGTGGGCACTGGTACTTGCAGTCGTGGAAGGGCGATATGAAGAAGTCCGGTGGCATTGCGACCAATATTGGCGTGCATTTCTTCGACATGTTGCATTTCGTGTTCGGCGAACTACAGGAAAGCCGTGTCCATCACAGTTCCGATACCAAGGCGGCCGGCTACCTGGAATACGCGAACGCACGCGTGCGCTGGTTCCTTTCGGTTGATGTGGAAGATGTCCCGCAAGCGCAGCTTGACTCGGGTCAGCGAACCTATCGCTCCATCACTGTGGATGGCGAGGAAATCGAGTTTTCTGGCGGTTTTACCGATCTGCATATCCGCAGCTATCAGGAAATCCTCGCTGGTCGCGGTTTTGGGTTGGAAGAGAACCGTACAGCTATCACCACCGTAGCTGCAATTCGCAATGCTCAGCCGCTTGGCTTGCAGGGCGACTATCACCCGTTCCTTAACCGCCACCTGACATCCACTGCTCTATGAGTTACTACCAGCACCCCAGCGCTATCGTCGACGAAGGCGCGCAGATCGGTGACAACTCGCGAGTCTGGCACTTCGTCCATGTTTGTGGCGGCGCGCAGATTGGTCGGGGAGTTTCCCTTGGCCAAAACGTGTTCATTGGCAACAAGGTCGTCATCGGTGACAACTGCAAGATCCAGAACAATGTCTCGGTGTACGATAACGTGGTCCTCGAGGAAGGCGTCTTCTGTGGGCCAAGCATGGTTTTCACCAATGTGCATAATCCACGTTCGCTAATTGAGCGCAAGGACCAGTACCGTGACACTCTGGTGAAAAAAGGTGCAACCCTAGGTGCTAATTGCACCATTGTTTGCGGCGTTAAAATTGGTGAATACGCTTTTATCGGTGCCGGTGCTGTGGTGAATAAAGACGTTTCGGCGTTCGCCTTGATGGTTGGTGTCCCTGCGCGACAGATTGGTTGGATGAGTGAATACGGTGAGCAGCTGGATCTGCCCTTGCAGGGGCAGGCTGAGGTGACGTGCCCTCACACGCAAGCCCGCTATGTGTTGAAGAATGGCCTCGTGAGCAAGGTGGGTGCCGAGTAAATGATCGAATTCATCGACCTCAAAAGCCAGCAGGTACGGATCAAGTATAAGGTTGACGCGGGTATCCAGCGCGTTCTTGCCCACGGCCAATATATTCTTGGTCCTGAAGTCGCCGAGCTGGAGGAAAAGCTGCTGGCCTTTGTTGGTGCCCGTTACTGCATCACTTGCGCTAATGGAACTGATGCCTTGCAGATCGCGCTGATGGCGCTCGGTATCGGGCCTGGCGATGAGGTGATTACACCGGGCTTTACCTACATCGCCACCGCGGAAACCGTCGCTCTACTCGGTGCGAAACCGGTTTATGTGGATATCGATCCGCAGACCTATAACCTTGATCCAACCCTGCTCGAAGCGGCTATAAGCCCTCGTACCAAGGCGATAATTCCTGTATCCCTGTACGGGCAGTGCGCCGATTTTGATGCAATCAACAGTGTGGCTGGCAGATATGCCGTTCCAGTTATTGAAGATGCTGCCCAGAGTTTTGGCGCCACCTATAAAGGAAAGCGTTCCGGTAACCTGAGCACTATTTCCTGTACCAGTTTCTTCCCGAGCAAGCCACTTGGATGCTACGGGGATGGTGGCGCCATATTCACCAACGATGAAGAGCTGGCCAAGGTCATCCGCCAGATCGCTCGCCATGGGCAAGACCGCCGCTACCACCACGTTCGCATTGGGATCAATAGCCGGCTTGATACGCTACAAGCCGCGATTCTATTGCCCAAGCTGGAAATCTTCGAAGAAGAGCTGATTCTGCGGCAGAGGGCCGCCGAGGAATATGCACGGCTGCTGGGGCTGGCCGCCATAGTCGCACCCCAGATTGGGACTGGCAACGTTAGCGCCTGGGCGCAATACACGGTACAGGTCGATGAGCGAGACGCAGTACAGGAGCGGCTCAGGCTGGCTGGTATACCTACCGCCGTACATTACCCTATTCCGCTCAATCGCCAGCCAGCGGTCAAAGATGAAACTGCCTGCTTGCCAGTAGGCGACGCTGTAGCCACGCGTGTTATGAGTCTGCCAATGCACCCCTATCTTTCAGCGGATGACCAGAAACTTATTGTCGACAGTTTGGTTGCCGCTACCCGTATTTGAATGGAGAACACCAACATGCAAGTCCAAGGCTCCAAGGTTCTGGTTATCGGTGGTGCTGGTTTTATCGGCAGCTTCGTGGTTTCCGAATTGCTCAAGGCCGGTGCGGCGCAGGTGGTCATTTATGACAACTTCGCGCGCGGCAAGCTGAGCAATATCAGTGAACAGCTCAAGGACCCCCGTTGCCAGTTGTACCCTCATGGCGGCGATGTGCGTGAAATCGACCTGCTCAACGATGCGATGAAAGGTATGGACGGGGTCATTCACCTAGCAGCCATGTGGCTCTTGCACTGCAAAGATTTCCCGCGCACGGCGTTCCACGTCAACATCGAAGGCACCTTTAATGTTCTGGAAGCCTGCGTTCAGAACAACATCAAGCGCCTGGTCTATTCATCGTCGGCTTCGGTATATGGCGATGCGGTCGAAGTTCCTATGACCGAAGAGCATCCGTTTATGAACCGTAACTTCTACGGCGCGACCAAGATCGCTGGCGAAGCCATGTGCCACGCCTTCCACGACCGTTTCGGTCTCAGCTATGTCGGTTTGCGCTACATGAACGTATACGGCCCGCATCAGGATCAGACTGCCGCCTATACCGGTGTGATTCCAATTATGTTGAACAAGATCGACGCCAACGAAGGCCCAGTGATCAACGGCGACGGCAGTCAGGCCTACGATTTCATCTATGTGGAAGACGTAGCGCGTTGCAACGTCAAGGCGCTTGAGGCCGAGGTATCGGATGAGTTCTACAACGTCGGTACTGGGGTACAGACCAGCATCAAGGAGTTGTGCGACTCCATCCTTGATCTAAAGCAATCGGACCTGGTTGTGCAATATCGACCCTACAGTGCCGATGATGCCCGCCGTATGGTACAGAACCGCATTGGTTGCCCGAAGAAGGCCACAGAAGATCTCGGCTTCACCTATCAGTACACGCTGAATGAGGGCCTGCAGAAGCTGATCGATTGGCGTGCGGAAAACGGAGCGCAATGATGACCATGGAAAAGCGCAATATCGCAATCTCCCTGCCTTCCACTGGTGAGGAGGAGTGGCATGCCGCCCGTGAGCCGTTGATGAGTGGTTGGCTCACACAAGGGCCGAAGGTTGCGGCCTTCGAGAAAGCATTCGCCGAGCGCCATCATGTAGAGCACGCGCTGGCGGTCACCTCTTGTACCACTGGCCTACATCTTGCCTTGGCTGGCCTGGGTATCGGCCCGGGCGATGAGGTTCTGGTGCCTGCGTTCACTTGGATCGCGACCGCCAACGTGGTGTTGTATTGCGGCGCGACGCCTATTTTCGTCGATATCGACTTGAATACGTTCAACATGGATATTCAGCAGGTAGCCGGAAAAGTATCGGCAAAGACCAAGGCTGTGATCGCTGTGCATCTGTTCGGGCGTTGCCTGGATATCGATGCCTTGCGCGCTGTGCTTCCAGCACAAGTGGCTATTGTCGAAGACGCCGCCTGCGCTGCCGGCGCCGCTTGGAAAGGGCGTCCGGCTGGCAGCCTCGGCGATGCGGCAGTGTTCTCCTTCCACCCGCGTAAATCGGTTACTACGGGCGAGGGTGGAATGGTTACTACCAACAACGCGCAACTGGCGGATCACATGGGCCAGTTGCGCAGCCACGGTGCGTCCTTGTCCGAAGAACAACGGCATCTGGGACCACGTCCCTATTTGTTGCCAGAGTTCAATCTACTTGGCTTCAATTACCGCATGACGGATTTGCAGGGTGCTGTTGGCCTGGTACAACTGGCCAAGCTCGACGCTTTTATCGACGAAAGGGCGCGCTGGGCAAGTTATTACTGCGAGCAATTGGCTGATATCGAGTGGTTGCAGTTACCCACCACACCGGAAGGTGGGCGTCACGGCTGGCAAGCCTTCGTCACCTATGTGGATCCGGCCAAGGCACCGATGCCGCGCAATGAGATGATGGAGATCTTGCAAGCTAAGGGTATCTCCACCCGTCCGGGAACCCACGCAGTGCATATGCTTGGTTATTACCGCGAGCGTTATGGCTTCGACGCGGCTGATTTTCCTGTGGCTCGTGATTGTAATGATCACAGTATGGCAATTCCATTGCATAACCGTATGTCCGCGGAAGATTACGCCTATGTAGTCGATGCCCTTCGTTCATTGAGCTAGTTGGGAAAAATGAGACTATCCGATTTCAGCTTCAAATGGCGCTTCCTTTGGGGAGCGCTGTTTTTTTGTGTTTTCGTTTATGGTTTTGGTGTAGGTCGCTACATGTGGTGGCCTGCCGGACTTCTGCTGGAAGCGAAAAAGCAACTGGATTCGCAAGAGCCAAGCAAAAAAATTGATCCGCTCGGCGAGATGTTGAAGTACGCCTTTGTCGATCCCTTGTATGGCGATGCACTGTTATATCCGCCAATCAAGTCGTTCTCTGAGGTGAATGCCGCCACTGAGAGCAATTTTATTGCGGTAAAAAAATTGAGCGATTCTTACATGGATATCTCGCTCAAAGACTGGAGTTCTCTGGATATTGCCGGGAAACCTGTTGTGCGTGTCGATTTCGCTTTCCGCGGTCGTGATTATGCTGCCTACGCCTATGGTCGTGTGCCTGAACAGTGTGGCGTAGGAAAGGCGTCACTGATCATTCCAGGAACTGGCCACAATCAATCCACTGCAATTTATGCCAATGATCAGTCGAATTATCACTATGGTGCGCTGCAGATAGCCCAGGCCTATGGTGGTGCCAATTTCGTCTTGGTCAAGCCAAATGAGGACTTCCTTGCTTGGCATAATGGCAAACACAAGCTGGGCATGAATTTCTATGTGAACTGGTACCTGAACAACGGCGGATCCTATTCCTATAGTTACATAGTGCAGAGCATGGCATTTATGAAATTTATGAAGTCGTGTTTCTCCGAAACGGCGCTCGTCGGGCTGTCACAAGGCGGGAACGCGGTATTACTCAACGCTATACAGAGCAAGCCGGACTATGCTTTGGTCTTTAGTGGCTACACGGTCATGGATGAAGTGAGTTGGTCCGGTTTTAATCAGATAATTATCAGTGGCATCAATGAATTTCTCTCCCCTGATAAGTTGTCCGCTCATCTAATAGATAGTTCTACACAGTATCTTTTTTCTTGGGGCGAGGATGAAATTGGGTATTACGGTGTGGAGGCCCGAGAGAAAAAAACCTGCCACTATCTCGCCGAGAACAAGAATATTAACTGCGCATCACATCCAGGTGGACATGCTTTTTCAGTTGATGTTGCTGCCGGCTTTTTATCTAGAAAAGGAAGTTTGTGATGTGCGGAATCACCGGACTGATTCATCTGGATAACCACCCGGCTTCGCCTGCAATCCTTCAACGCATGACCGACGCCATCGCGCACCGGGGCCCGGATGGCGAAGGGCACTGGATTGAAGGCAATGTGGCCTTGGGGCATCGGCGGTTGGCAATCATCGATCTGTCCCCGGCTGGTCATCAACCGATGCTGTCGGTTTCGCAGCGCCATGTCCTCGTCTATAACGGCGAAATCTACAATTTCCGTGAGCTGCGCGCAGAGCTGGCCGTACTGGGCTACCAGTTCCGCTCCAAGACCGATAGCGAAGTGGTGCTAAATGCACTAATTGCCTGGGGGCCGAAGGCACTCGATCGCTTCAATGGCATGTTTGGCCTGGCCTTGTGGGATCGTCAGGAACAAACCTTGTTACTGGCTCGCGATCGCTATGGCATTAAACCGCTCTATTACAGCCAGCAGGGTCGGACCCTCGCGTTTGGTTCTGAGCAGAAGGCCATTCTGGCTATGCCGGAGTTCCAGCGCAGCGTGGACAAAGAAGCGTTGCTGGAATATTTCACGTTCCAGAATATCTTCACTGACAAGACCCTGATGAACGACGTCAAGTTATTGCCTGCGGGTTACTATGCCCAGCTTGACCTCAAGCGCCGTTCACCCACGCTACAACTGACCCAGTACTGGGACTTTGATTTTCGTGAGCCCAGCGTGATTGCCAGTGATCAGGAGTACCGAGAAGAATTAGACCGCCTGTTCCAGCAGGCAGTCAACCGCCAACTGATGACCGATGTAGAATTAGGCAGCTATCTCAGCGGTGGCATAGATTCCGGCGCCATTACTGCAATAGCGGCACGCTCTTATCCCTACATGAAAACCTTTACATGTGGCTTCGATTTGAACTCGGCCTCGGGTATCGAACTGGGGTTTGACGAGCGCAGTAAAGCCGAATATATGTCCTACCATTTCAAGACCGAGCACTATGAAATGGTATTGAAAGCCGGGGACATGGAAAGAGTCATGCCCAAGCTCGCCTGGCATTTGGAGGAGCCCCGGGTGGGGCAGAGTTATCCGAATTACTATGCTGCTCAACTCGCCTCTAAGTTCGTCAAGGTTGTTTTATCCGGTGCTGGTGGCGATGAATTGTTTGGTGGATACCCGTGGCGTTATTATCGTGCGGTAGTTAACGATAATTTCGAGGGCTACATTGATAAATATTATCTATTTTGGCAGCGTTTGATTCCCAACACGCATGTAAAAAAAGTTTTCTCTCCTGTGTGGAAAGATGTAAGTCAGGTTTGGACGCGAGATATATTTCGAGATGTGTTCGAGCATCACTCGGATGGTTTATATAGTCCAGAAGACTATATAAACCACTCATTATATTTTGAAGCAAAAACTTTTCTCCACGGTTTGTTAGTTGTTGAAGATAAAGTAAGTATGGCGCACGGCTTAGAAAGTCGTGTTCCTTTTTTGGATAATGATCTGGTTGATTTTGCATTGCGTTGTCCTGTTGGTTTAAAGCTTAATAATTTGTCAAATGTTGTAAGGCTTAACGAAAATGAATCTGGCAGGAAGAAAAATAGTTATTTTCATAAAAATAAAGATGGCAAGCAAATTTTACGTGATGTGGCTGCTAAATATATTCCGCAAGATATTGCAAGAGCTGAAAAACAAGGGTTTTCATCTCCTGATGCCAGCTGGTTCAAGGGAGATAGCATAGATTTTATTCGTTCAAGGCTGCTTGATAAAAACAGGAGGATTTATGGGTATTTAGATTTTCAATCTGTTGAGGGGCTTGTCTCTGAACACCTGAGTGGCCGTGAAAATAGACGCTTGCTAATTTGGTCTTTGCTTAGTTTTGATGAGTGGGCTTGTCAGTTTTTGGGCTAGTGATATTGTTTTTTCTTTTTGGGAGAGGAAGGAATGCAGCTTATAGACCACAGAGGATTTGACAGTGTTACGTTTGGGGATAATGTAAAAATTTTTGCAAGTAGGGTGGAGATTGGGGATGGGGTCATAATTGAGAGTGATGTAACTATCCAAGCGGAAAATATTTTTATTGGGGATGGGGTTCGGATTGAGCGTGGTACGACAATTCGAGGAATTGGTGGCGCGATGGAGCTTTTAGAATTAGGTGATTATGTATTTGTTGGGTTCTCCAATCAAATATTAGCTCCTAAATTTATAATGAAGGATTATTCGCAGCTGCATAATTCATGTCTTTGTAGTGGCTATAAAGAGTTGGTAATAGGATATAATTGTTGGGTTGGGCAGGGCTCCATATTGAATTGTACGGATTTTTTGCAAATTGATAATAATGTTCGGATAGGCACTGGTAGTCAATTGTGGACGCATGTTGCAAGCGGTGAGTTATTGGAGGGGTGTACGCTTTATGGAAGTAGTCCTCTTCATTTAAAAGATAATGTTTGGATAGTGGGTGGCGCGGTTGTGTCTCCAGGTTTGGTTTTAGAAAGTAATAGTATAGTTATGACAGGGGCGGTGCTGACAAAGAATACAGAAGCTTTTCATACTTATGCAGGTGTTCCGGCTAAAGATGTAAGCTCTAAAATTAATTTCTGGAAAGATGTTTCCGTTGTTGAAAAATTTAAAATGATGGAAGGGTTTATATTGGAGTTTTATAGTGAGTTTCCCCAATATAAGGGTCAAGTTCATTTGCTAAAGCAGTTGTCTTTAAAGGATGTGGTGGGTTATAGCAATCAAATATTTATTTCTTCTGGTGTTGATTTTGAGTTGTTTTTGAATGGTGATAATTCAATATTTGATATTTCAACTAAGCGCTATATTAAAATTAAATCTGCGCTAGAGGTTGCGTGGATTAAGTTTAATGTGGGTTTCAGGTCTCGGTTCACTCCATGCACCTAGTTCGGTGTAAGCTATTTAGCAGTTTTGGATGTGTTAACTAGCTTTTGAATTTTTAGTGTTTTTTTGTTTTGGTGTCGTACTTATTGATTTTGATTTTTTTCGCTTGTTTTGTGTGTGGCTAAGTGTTTCTTGTTTTTCGGGTTTTATTTATTATTTAGGTGTTTTCTAAAGTGTGGGTTTTGTCTTTCTGGTTAAGATATTTATGTTTTTATATTAAAGGTGTTAGGTTGTGAGTGTGATTTCGTTGTTTTCTAGTGTCGTGCGGCTCTTGCCAAGTCTTCCATTTAAAAGAAATTTAAGAAATGCCACGTTACGATCAGGGATAATTCGTCGGATTGTAGGGGGCGTCCTTACTGATGATGAAAGAGCCGAGTATTTGGGATTGCCTGATGGTTGTCGCATTAGAGAGGGGGCTAAAATAATTTCTCCGGAAAATTTAGTTATTGGTGAGTATTGTTGGATAGGTGAAAATGCTGTACTTGATGCATCGGGTGGTTTGGAAATAGGGGCTCATACCTCTATAGGTATATCTGTATTTGTCTGGAGCCATTCAAGTCACTTGACAAATCTGAGTATGGATAATTCCACTGGTAGTGATTTAATAAAGAGAAAAAAAACAAAAATAGGGCGCGGTTGCTTTATTGCGGGGCCTAGCGTTATTTTGCCGGGTGTTACTATAGGGGATAACGTGTTAATTAGGCCATTTAGTACGGTGGAGCATGATGTTAAAAGTCATTCGTTGGTTGGTCCTTCAGGGGTTAAGGAGGGAGTGTTTACTGAGGAGCGGGTGCAACGGATGATTAGTTTGCATCGTAAGAAAATATAAAGATATTGGTTTATTTCATGATTGGTTTCTACGGTGGTGCTTGCAATAATTTATACGTCATTGCGAAAGCTATGCATGATTATGGAATGCAGCTTGTTTTTGTTGAGGATCGTGATCAGGGGTTTCCTCATGGGCAGCCTGTTTGGGATGATGTGGATTTGTATTTTTCAAGTGGGTTTGAGAGTGCGTCAGTTGGGTGGGATGCTTTCGAGGAGGAAAACGGCTGGAGGCCTCCTGTATGGTATTTTAAGCCAGAAAAGCAGCTTTTAAGCTATCGAGAAGTATTTAGGAATAGCACTGCTCCTCTTCTTATAAGATTTTTTGCATGTAGGTATCTTCGTGCGAGAGAAGAGGTATTTTCTGTATTTAATGAGCTGTCTAAGTGTGATTTTCTAATTGTCTGTGGTGTTAGGGCCTCGATTTTGGCCATGCTCACAGGTAGACCTTATATGATTATTCCTCATGGTAGTGATATGCGTCTAGCAATAGGCGCTGAGCATAAACCGGGTGTTAAGGGTTGGTTGGTAGAGTTTCTAGCGGCCTATAGCTTTCGCAAGGCTAATTTTATAGGTAGTTCTTTGCCGGATGGTAGTGCTGAAGTTGAAAGAGGAAGTTATCGAAGATTTAAAAGTCTTGAGGTTCAAAGAGTACCAATTCCTTATAAGCAGTGTATGCGGCTTTCTGACACAGAACGTCGAGCGAAACTGAATGAATTATTTATTAGCTTAGGCCGAAATTTGCCATCGGCAAAGTATTATTGTTTTACTCCATCCCGTATCAATTTTCATTGGAAGGGGCATGACCGACTTCTGCGTGCTATAGAAAAAAATAAGGACGCGCCTGATATACATTTCATATTCCTCGGCTGGGGAGATGACTATCTGGAAGCCGTTGAGTATGTCGAACGGCAGTGCTTGACTAATGTCGTTACGATTCTTCCGTTGTTTCTCTCAAAGAAATACTTGATGCGTTTTTTCACCAGTGTGGACTTTATAATTGATTCGCTGAACGGCAATGGTGGTTATGGTACGTCACTATCCGAAGCGATGAGTGTTGGCTGTCCGGTGGTGACATGGATTTCGAATATGTTCGATCAACCAGGTTGGGAGCGCCCGCCGGTTATCCAGGCTCGAACGGAAGATGAGTTGGATTTGGTGATAAAGGATATTTCCAATGGAAAAATCGATTTAGCTTCGCAGAGTCGAACTGCGGCCGATTGGTTTGCTCGCGTTCATGCTAGCGAAAGGGTCTTTGAAGTGCTGCAGGAAAAAATATACGGTCGGAGATGAGGTCATTGCCCGACTTTTCGGCTGTGGTGCTTGGTAAGAAAGCTCTAGAGCCTATTGGTAGATGTGTTTGAGTTCAATAGAAATGAAATGTCCGCTATAAAGCGTCTTGCCTCATACGCAGGGGTCGATATACTTGCTGCTCTATTGGGGCTGATTACGTCGCCAATAACTACACGATTGTTGTCGATCGAGCAGTACGGTGCAATATCTTACATTGCTGCTGCTTGGACCCCGTTTATGGTCGCGCGTTATGCTGGTGTGGATTGGTCGTTTATATTTTTCAAATCTAGGAAGGGTACTGATCAGGAATCTTTGATATCTTCTTGTACCCAAGTCATTTGTATATCTTCAGTTGTGGTTGGTTTTGTATTTTTTGCCTTCGCTTTACAGTCTGGTATATTTCGTGGGGAGCAGGTAATTGGCCTCTACGAAGTATCATTTTTTGTTATGGGCGTAATTCTTGTTGCTCTTGTTGACTGGTTTTTGCTGCTTTTACGTTTTTCGCATCAAGCCACTATTTATGCAAAGATTTCGGTTATCCAGAAGGTTTGTGTAATCCTAGTAGCCTTACCGGCCATGTATATGTCCAGCCCCGAGAAGCGCTTGTTGGTTTATTTTTTCGTTGCCGCGTTTGTTCCTGTAGTATCGCTTTTGTACGCCATTAGGGTGATGCATCATTCCGGACTGCAGCCGTTTGCTTGGCGTTTTGGCAGTTTTCCCGTGATCAAAGAGTTGCTCGCCTACGGTGTGTTCCTAGTACCCGGAGGCATTCTCTATGCGTTGATCGCGGTGGCCGATCGGCTGTTGCTAGGCAGCATGAGCGGTGTCGAGGCGGTCGCTTTGCTGGCCTTGGCGACCGCCTTGTCTGCGCCGATCACAATGCTCAAGAAATGGGTTTCCTTGGTGCTTAACCCTTTGATTGTCGACTGGGTTCGCGATCTTGAGCAGGCCGAGTACACCCGAAATCTGGATGCTCTGCTGCATAGTCTGAGTGTGTTTTTCTTTCCGGTGGTGGTGCTGATAACGATCTGGGCCAAACCGGTTGTACAGATCCTGTATACCGAGAACTATCACCTGTCGGCGACGCTGGTCCCGGTTTTGGCTTTTTCTGGGGTACTGGCAGTATTGACCCTGGTCGCCATCAGTACCGTGCTTATAAGCCAGAACAGGTCAGCAACTCTGAAAATCAATCTGTTGGCGCTCTTGGCCAATATCATGCTCGCGGTGTATTTGATTCCACGATATGGCGCGATCGGGGCCGCTTTGGGCACAGTGCTTGCGGAGTTTCTTATCTTGATGATTTGGGCTGCGGTCGGCAGCTTGTTGCACAAGAATCTCGTGTTGAATTGGATGCGTATTCTACCGGTTATAGCGGTGGTTTTTTTGCTCGTACTAATGGGGGCATTTCACTTTTATCAGGATGTTGGTTTTCTCCAGAGGGCGCTTGCTTCGGTTCTCTGCCTTGGACTGTCAACCGCCTACTTTTGGTTTAACAGTCGAAATCTGAAGATTGTCAAACAGCTGTTGTAGGTGGTTATTTTGACTAAAAAGAAAACCCTTCTGGTCATCGGCCCAGCCAGCAGCATCCTGATTCGGCAGCGTGTGGCCATGCTTGCCAAGTTGGATTACAGGCTCAACTGGTATAGCCAGGTGGCCGGTGACGGCGATGTTGCGCCGACCTTTACTCGTCTAACCAATGCTCGTCTGCTGGGCACCCTTGTGGAACTGGCGCAGATACTGACTGTGCTCATGTGGGTACGCCCCAGTGTCGTTCATGTGTTCTATGCAAAAAACCGCTGGTTGAATCTACTGCTCGCCTTGCACCCTCGGCTTGTTGTTACGGTTATGGGCAGCGATATCAGCGCCCAAACAGTCGATGCCGGAACACTGGATTTCTATTTGGTGCGGTTATTGTTGCGACGAGCGGTGCGGATTACCTCTAAGTCGGCTTACATGGATAGCACCCTGAAGCGTTTTGATGTGCCAACCGAGAAAATCCTGCGGTTGACGTGGGGCATCGATATTGAAAAATTCCGACTCGGTATTGATAGCAAGCCCTTGCGCAGTCACTTGGGGATTGCGGCCGATACCGTGGTTTTATTTAGCCTGAGGGCTTGCAAACCTCTGTATCAGCATGAGTTGGTGCTACGTGCGCTGGCGGTATTCGCCCAGCGAGTGCCAAATGTTGTCTTGCTGGTTTCCACTATGGGGGCGGTCGAGTCGTACCTGTGCGGCCTACAGCGCTTAGCGCAGGAATTGGGCATAGAGCGCCAGGTGGTGTTCCTGCCAACCATCGACAACAACGATATGCCGCTGTTTTACAGCCTTGCGGATGCGGTAATATCCGTGCCCCTGAGTGACGGGATGCCGCAGTCCATCTATGAAGCCATGGCCTGTGGTTGCTTTCATATCCTCGGCAATCTTCAGCAATATCAAGAAGTTGTTCGTCAGGGCGAAAGTGGTCTGTACGTAGAGCTGGATGACGAGGCGGGTCTGGCTGAAGCGTTTGCATGGGTGGTCGAATACCGCGTTCTTTTGCGTGATCAGGAGGGCCGCATACGCAGCGGCATACTCCCACTGGTCGACCAGGAAATCCAACAGCAGGTGTTGCACAACCTCTACGCAGCGCTGACTTAAACCCATGGATTCAGGGCGCAAGATGAGAAATATTGCTTATGTTGTCGGTGGTTTATGGCGCCACCATCCGGGGCTGCACTCCAAGGTTCTAGGTGCGGCCCGTATATGGGAGGCGAATGGTGCCCAAGTCAAGGTGGTGCTCTATTCCGAAGGCCGGGTCATCGATTGCCTCGGTAATACGGTGAGCAGCTTGCCGGCCGCACGAGCGAAAAAGCTGGAGGCTTACTACGACATCAAGCTGAGCAAAATTCGTCGACTTGCTGCATTGCGCTACCAGTACACTTTTCTCAAGGAAGTGCTGGCCGACTTGAGCCCCGATATTGTCTACACCCGTTATGCCTTGCCATTTCCCGGTATTCACCGGTTTTTCGGTGCGGTCTGTCCTTATGTAATCGAAATCAACTCCGATGACCTTGTTGAGTATGGCCTGAAGAATTCCTGGACTGGCCGTTTCAATCGATTTTTTCGCAAGGGGTTTATGCGCAATGCCGCCGGGTTGTGTTTTATCTCTCGGGAAATGGCCACATCGCCTTCGTTCAATTGGTACCGCGGTAAGACCGATGTCATTGCTAACAGTATCGATTGCGATGATTACCCTTTCGCCGGTAGTACTGCTAACGATCAGGTCAATCTGTGTTTTATCGGTTCGCCAGGACAGTGCTGGCATGGACTGGACAAGATTAACCTGCTGAGTTCGTATTATCCGCAGTGGACCTTTCACATTATTGGCCCAGGGCGTGATGAGTATTGTGCTTCGGGTATTCAGCCGGGGCCGAATATAGTATTTCACGGTTATTTATCCGGTCAGGCGTCCAAGGATTTGTTACGGTCGATGGATGTGGGGGTTTCCACTCTGGCATTACACCGTAAATCGATGAATGAAGCCTCCCCTTTAAAGTCCCGGCAGTATCTTGCGCAGGGAATACCATTTATTAGCGCCTATGACGATACCGATATTGCGGCAAAGGACTTTGTCTACCAGTTGCCCAATACCGAATCCAATGTGTCGGATTCGCTTGCCGCGCTCGGTGATTTTGTCATCAGGGTTTTTCGCGATGAGCAGTTGCGACTTGCCGCGAGGGCGTTTGCAGAAACTCAACTCGATAGTCGGATTATCGAGCGCAAACGCTTGGAGTTCATCTTGTCTTGCCTGTGAAATTCATGTCTAAAATCCTCCTAGTTGCCAATGCTGATAGCCCTTTGCTGGTGGACCGGGTTCAGATGAGCGCGGAGGGGCCCCATGAGGTGGTTTGGTACAGTGAGTCTGCGCTGAAGCCCATTGCCGATTGCCGCGTCTATCACTACCGCAAACTTCTGTCGCTCGGGCCTTTGAACAAACTCTGTGCAACGTTTTTTTTTCTGTATGTCTACTGGCGCGAACGGCCAGATATCCTGCATATCCACTGGGCTTTGTTTTTCCCTCTGGTACTTCGGCGGCGGTGGAAGAACCTTATCGTCAGCGTGATGGGCAGCGACGTCAACTTACCAGGGCGTTTTGGTAGTCGTCGGTTCTTTGCGCGACTCGCTTTCGCTCGTGCGGTTGCTATTACCTCGAAGTCTGCCTCCATGGATCAGGCGATTCAGCGGCTGCAAGGAAAGACGGCTCGCATTCGGCGTTTTACCTGGGGGGTAGGCGAAGAGTTTTTTTCCGCGAAGCTACGGCGAGATCAAGTGCTCGATAGTTTTGGTATCGCTCCGGACGCTATGGTGTTTTTTTCACCAAGGGCCATGCAAGCGCTGTATCGAATTCCGGATATCGTCAGTTCTTTCCTGGCTTTTGCCGCTGAGCAACCCAATGCCTATTTGATACTGGCCGGCATGAACCCTGCTCTAGCTGTGCGCGCGGAAATAGATGCTATGTTGGCCGGTAGTGAGTTGGCTGGGCGAGTGTTGCGCCTGGAACAACTGGATAAGAGCGGGATGATTGATTGTTATGCGGCTGCGGATGTTGTCATTTCCTATGCGCGTCACGATGGTATGCCGCAAAGTCTCTACGAGGCCATGGCTGTCGGCTGCTTTCCGATTTTTACCAATCTGCCCTGTTACCACGAGCTACTGATTCAGCAAGAGAATGCTCTGCTGTGTGATAACGATGAACCACAGTCAATTCTCCGTATGTTTGAATTGTATCGGGATCACTACTATGGCGATCGTGTGCAGCAGGTCGTATCTGTGAACCGTAACACCATCCAGCAGTTGGCCGCGCGCATTGTGGAGCAAAAGCGTTTGTGGGCCCTGTATGACGAGTTGCTGGAAAAGGGCCGCAAGCCATGAAGCCCACATTCTGGTACCTCAATCACTATATTCCTTCGGCCCGGGCACCGAAGAAGGGGCGTGCGTTTTATCTTCTCAATGCAGTGGCTCTGCGCGGCTATAAGGTCGCCGTGGTGGGGGCCGCCAGGCACCATCTTGCCGAAAGTGCGGACGAGCAAGTCGAGCGATTTCGTTTTCAAGCTGTAGGGGAATTGCTGTTTGGCTGGGCGCGGACACCGGCCTATCAGGGTAATGGCCTATGGCGAGTCATCAATATGCTGGTCTATAGTTGGCAGTTGTTGTTCTTGAGTAAAAGCCTGCCGACTGAATACAGTCGCCCTGATGTTATTATCGTATCCTCGGTTCACCCGTTCCACTACCCAGTTGCTCTGTGGTTGTCTTGGCGTTATCGGGCGCGGCTCGTTTTCGAGGTTCGTGATATCTGGCCTTTGACCCTGCATGAGTTGATGGGCGTGCCTAAATGGCACCCACTGTATGTCGCCTTGGCCTGTATCGAGCGCTTGGCTTATCGCAGCGCCGATGAAGTAATCTCACTGTTGGTCAACGGTTTGCAGCATATGGGCCGCAGAGGTTTGAATGCAGAGCGCTTCACCTATATTCCCAATGGTATCGATTTCACCTCTGAGTCTATCGAACCTGTGGTTTCGTCACATGATTCGTGTTTGGTGCAGATTCGTCGGGATTTTCAGTTCGTAGTGATGTACACCGGCGCCCATGGCATTCCCAATGCTTTGGATCAATTGCTTGAGGCTGCCGAAATACTTCAGCGGCGCGGTGACAAGGTCGCTTTTGTGTTAGTTGGTAGCGGCGGTGAAAAGGCCAGATTGCAGCGGTTGGCAGAGGAATTAAGGTTGGACAACCTGTTTTTTCTTGCACCTGTACCGGCTGCGCAGGTGCAGCATCTTCTCCACTATGCTGATGCCTGCTTTATTGGTTGGCAGAAAAAGCCCCTCTATAAATATGGTGTCAGCGCCAATAAGATTTTTGAGTTTATGAAGGCGGCCAAGCCTATCGTGCAATGTATCGACTCCGTCGATAATCCGGTTGCCCTATCAGGTTGCGGTTTTGATTCCGCTCCGCAGCGTCCAGAGTTGTTGGTCGAGACGATCTTACGTCTAGTGGCGATGTCTCCACAGGAGCGAGAGACGCTAGGTCAGAAGGGCTACAGATTTGTGCTGGAAGAACACGATTATCAATTACTGGCCGAGCGTTTCATCCGGGTTTGTGCCGGTTAAGTGTGGTTTTCATTCTGGTTGTTCGATCCGCAGCCGCCATTTTTTATGATTATCGCCCTCTGGTGGGCAGAGTCTGTCACTAACAAGAGTACCCGATGATCAAGCGAATTCTGGACATAACCGCCGCTGTTGTGGCGCTGTTGTTTTTTATGCTACCCCTGCTGCTAGTGGCATTGCTCGTCCGACTGAAACTCGGCGGTCCGGTTCTGTTCGTCCAGCAACGGCCCGGTCGGCATGGTAAACCCTTCAAGATGGTCAAATTCCGAACCATGCGCGACGCGTTCGACGCTGAGGGTGTGCCTCTGCCGGATGCCGAACGTATGACCGCGTTCGGCAGCTTCCTGCGCTCCAGCAGCTTGGATGAGTTGCCCGAGCTGTGGAATGTGCTTAAGGGTGACATGAGCCTTGTCGGCCCGCGCCCGTTGCTAATGGAATACCTCCCACTTTACAGTACAGAACAATACCGTCGTCATGAGGTGCGTCCTGGGATTAGCGGGTGGGCGCAGGTTAACGGCCGCAACGCACTGAGTTGGGAAGAAAAGTTCAAGCTAGATGTATGGTATGTGGACAACCGTTCACTCTGGCTTGACCTGAAGATCATCTATCTAACGCTTCGGAAAGTCGCTATACGAGACGGCATCAATGCTGCAGGCGAGGTGACTATGCCCAAGTTTACGGGAAGCAAACCGTGAAAAAGCTAGCTATTCTCGGTGCAAGCGGACACGGCAAGGTAGTGGCAGATACCGCCGAGTGCTGCGGTTGGCAGACTATTGAATTTTATGATGATGCTTGGCCTGCACTCGAAAAGAATGGTGCTTGGCCAGTGCTAGGTGATACCGCAACATTGCTTAAGCAGACTAATCTATTTGACGGAATCATTGTTGCCATTGGCAATAATCGCATCCGCCATAAAAAACTGCTGGAACTGCAAGTCGCTGGTGCGCGTTTATGTAGCGTGGTCCATCCCGCTGCTACGTTGAGCCGCTACGTGTCGCTCGGTGAAGGCTCGGTGGTATTTGCCGGAGCAGTGGTCAATGTCGATACTCGTATAGGTCTAGGTGCCATTCTTAATACCGGCTGCAGCATTGATCACGATTGTGAGCTCGGCGCTGCGGTGCATGTCAGTCCTGGTGCGCGATTGGCCGGTGGGGTTACCGTTGGCTGTCTGAGCTGGATTGGCATCGGTGCTAGCGTGCGTCAGTTGGTGCGGATAGGTGCTGGTGTGATGGTAGGGGCGGGTGCGGCCGTGACGGCTGATGTGGCTGATGGGCTGACTGTCGTTGGTGTGCCTGCGCGGGTTTCGTCTTAAAGTGAAAGCCTCCTAGGTGATTGTTAGGTTTCACGATTTAGCCGGAAAGCGATCGTGGCAAGGCGTATGCGCGATCCCTAGAATTTTCGATTTGAATACTGAAGAGCCCTATTGTGCTGAATACTCCTTTCTCCCCCTGGCCGTCCTTTACCGAGGAAGAGGCTAATGCTATTCGCGATATAATTCTCTCCAATAAGGTCAACTACTGGACCGGGCAGGAATGCCGCGAATTTGAAAAGGAATTCGCCTCATGGACCGGCACCGAGTACGCCATTGTGCTGGCCAACGGCACAGTGGCCCTTGATGTGGCGCTGCAGGCGCTGGGGATCGGTGCAGGGGACGAGGTGGTAGTGACGCCGCGTACCTTTCTGGCTTCGGTCTCGAGCATCGTCAATGCTGGTGCTATCCCAATATTTGCAGAAGTTGATCGTGATTCCCAGAACATAACAGCCGAAACCATCCGTGCTGTGCTGACGTCTCGCACCAAAGCAGTGATTTGTGTGCATCTGGCTGGTTGGCCATGCGCCATGGACCCCATCATGGAATTGGCGAACGAGCATGGCATGAAAGTGATTGAGGATTGCGCGCAGGCCCATGGTGCTCGGTACAAAGGGCGACCAGTTGGCTCCATCGGTCATGTTGGCGCATGGTCGTTCTGCCAGGACAAGATCATGACTACCGGTGGCGAGGGTGGGATGGTCACTACTAATGACCGAGAGCTCTGGCTGAAAATGTGGTCGTTCAAGGACCATGGCAAGAGCTGGGAAGCGGTCTATGAGCGTGAATATACTCCGGGCTTTCGTTGGGTACATGAAAGCTTTGGTACTAATTGGCGGATGATGGAGGTTCAAGCTGCGATTGGCCGCATACAGTTGCGGCGGATGGGTAGCTGGCATGCAAGTCGTTTAGCCAATTGCGCGCGTATTTGGTCTGCGGCCAAGGCCTTGCCAGGGCTTCGTGTGCCGGAAATACCAGAGACCGTGCTCCATGCTGGCTACAAGTGCTATGTCTTTGTAGAGCCGGCGGCGTTGGTAGAAGGTTGGAACCGTGATCGTATTTTAAGTGAAATATCGGCGAAGGGCGTTCCGTGCTTCTCAGGGTCTTGCTCCGAGGTGTATTTAGAGAAAGCCTTTGATGGAACGGGCTGGCGGCCAGCGGAGCGCCTCACTGTTGCCAAAGAATTAGGAGAGACAAGCCTGATGTTCCTTGTGCACCCGACGTTGACGGCGACCGAAATTGAAAAGACCTGTTCAGTGCTCAGGCAGATTATGGGTGCTGCAACTGGGGCTAGTAATGAATGCCTAGATTAATCTGAGCGGGCTGATGAAGCCCGGCTGCCGGAGTCATAGGCGGCCTTGCAGGTAGCTTTATGTGGCTGGTTGCTTAGTTGGCGTGCTAGGGCGGTGATTGAAAGCTCTGTCTACTTGCCGCCCCGACGGGTGAATAGATTTCGCGGGCATGGCCCGCTCCTACCGCGCGGGTTAGCTTTGCTAGTGGGAGCTTCACAAAGCTGATGTGCGTAATGGTTGGTTTGCTTGGGGTTTTCTTGTGTTGAGATTGGCTGAAAAGCTGCGTACTCGTTTGGTTCATTTGTCTAGAAGGCAAAAGAGGCTGCTTCAGGTAGCTACCGATGTCGTGCTGGTTTGGGCGGCCTTGTGGCTGTCATTTCTAGTGCGCCTTGGCAATCCCAGTTTTGTTGAGCCCTTTAGCGGGCATGCTTGGCTGTTTGGGATCGCTCCGCTGATTTCAATCCCCTTTTTTGTTCGCCTTGGCATGTACCGCGCTGTAATGCGTTATTTCGGCAACGACGCGCTAGTAGCCATTGTCAAGGCGGTCACGCTTTCTTCGCTGTTTCTGGCTTTGGCTGTTTATTGGCGCACCGATGCGCCACTGCTTATCCCACGCTCCATGGTGTTTAACTACTGGTGGCTGAGCCTTTTGCTGATTGGTGGCCTGCGATTGGTGATGCGGCAATATTTTATGGGGGATTGGTTTTCGCCGGACTCGCTGACGAAGTTTCGGAGTCGTGATGCAAGCTTGCCGAAGGTCGCGATCTACGGTGCTGGTGCTGCGGGTAACCAATTAGTGGCGGCGTTGCGCCTGGGGCGGGCAATGCGCCCTGTAGCTTTCATCGACGATGATTCCAGCCTGTATAACCGGGCCATCGCAGGGCTGCGGGTTTACTCGCCAAAACATATCCAGCAGATGATTGATGAGACGGGGGCAGATGAGATCCTGCTGGCGATTCCTTCTGCTAGCCGTGCCAGGCGGCGTGAGGTCCTAGAGACGCTAGAGTCCTATCCGCTTCATGTTCGAAGCGTTCCTGGCTTTATGGATCTTGCAAGTGGCAAGGTCAAAGTCGAGGATATCCAGGAAGTCGATATTGCGGATTTGCTTGGCCGCGACGCGGTGCCACCACAGCAGACGCTGTTCGAGCAATGCATCCGCGACAAGGTGGTGATGGTCACCGGCGCGGGCGGTTCGATTGGCTCGGAACTGTGCCGGCAGATTCTCTCGAACAAGCCTCGGGCGCTGCTGTTGTTTGAGCACAGCGAGTTCAATCTCTACAGCATTCACATCGAGTTGGAGAGGGCCATCGAACGGGCTTCGCTGCCGGTCCGGTTGGTGCCGATCATGGGTTCGATCCGTAACCCCCAGCGCCTGCTGGACGTGATGCGCACTTGGCAGGTGGAGACCATTTACCATGCGGCGGCGTACAAGCATGTGCCCATGGTGGAACACAACGTCGCTGAAGGCGTGTTGAACAATGTGCTGGGCACCCTGCACGCTGCCCAGGCAGCCGTGCAGGCCGGTGTGACCAACTTCGTGCTGATCTCCACCGACAAGGCAGTGCGCCCGACCAATGTGATGGGCAGCACCAAGCGTGTGGCGGAGATGATTCTGCAGGCATTGAGTCGGGAGGCCGCACCGGTGCTTTTCGGCGTTGATGAAGGCGTGCATCACGTCAATAAACCACGCTTCACTATGGTGCGTTTCGGCAATGTGCTGGGGTCATCGGGTTCGGTTATCCCGCGCTTCT
>JADKLW010000255.1_pt1 | contig 26306 bp, 18 predicted proteins | sample 8641881 | NCBI WGS metagenome assembly JADKLW01 (sample SAMN16272185, study PRJNA661076) | feces metagenome | isolation source: fecal sample from diarrhoea affected cattle B | host: Bos taurus | place: South Africa: Lokaleng Village, Mahikeng | collected 2019-09 | reverse complement strand
TGTCTTGAATCGGACGCCTGGCCACGCCTGAAGCTGCAGCGGCTTCGGCCACGGCCGGCGCGATCTTCATGATGAGGCGCGGATCAAAAGGCTTGGGAATGATGTAGTCAGGCCCGAAGTTCAGTTCTTGATTGGCATAGGCGAGGGCGACTTCGTCGTTCTGTTCAGCCTGGGCCAGTTCGGCGATGGCCTTTACGCAGGCCAGCTTCATTTCTTCGTTGATGACCGATGCCCCGACATCCATTGCTCCGCGGAAGATGAAGGGGAAGCACAGGACGTTGTTTACCTGGTTGGGGTAGTCGGACCGCCCCGTTGCGATGATGCAGTCGGGCCGTGCCGCTTTCGCGATTTCCGGCCGGATCTCCGGCTCTGGATTGGCCAGCGCCAGGATCAGGGGTTGGGATGCCATGGTCTTGACCATGTCGGCCGTCAGTACACCCGGCGCCGAGCACCCCAGGAATATATCCGCATCGCGGCACACGTCTGCCAGTGTGCGTGCCTCGGTTTCCTGCGCGTAGCGTGCCTTGTTGGGCTCCATGTTCTCGTCGCGGCCCTTGCGGATGACGCCGCGCGAATCCACTACATACATGTTCGATTGCCTGACCCCCAGGTGCTGCAGCAGATCCAGGCAAGCGATGGCGGCGGCGCCCGCGCCGGAACACACCAGCTTGACGTCTTCGATTTTCTTGCCCACGACCTTCAATCCGTTAAGGATGGCGGCGGAGGAAATAATGGCAGTGCCATGCTGATCATCGTGGAAGACTGGTATCTTCATGCGTTCGCGCAGCTTCTTCTCGATGTAGAAGCATTCGGGCGCCTTGATATCCTCCAGATTGACGCCGCCCAGGGTGGGCTCGAGCGCGGCAATGATGTCGACCAGCTTGTCGGGATCAGTTTCATCCAGCTCGATGTCGAACACATCAATGCCGGCGAACTTCTTGAACAGGCAGCCTTTGCCTTCCATGACGGGTTTGGCGGCCAAGGGCCCGATATTGCCCAGCCCCAGCACGGCTGTGCCATTGGTAATCACGCCCACCAGATTGGAGCGCGAGGTGTACATCGAGGCGGCGTCTTCGCCGTCAGCATGGATGGCCATGCAGGCGCTGGCTACACCGGGCGAGTATGCCAGCGACAAGTCGTCCTGGTTCGCCAGCGGCTTGGTCGGCATCACCGATATCTTGCCCGGGCTGGGATAGGCATGGTATTGAAGGGCAAGTTTGGCAAGATCGGCGTTCGCATCCATGGCGACATGCTCCTGGGAAAAGAAAAAGAAGAAACTTAACGCTTTACAGACGATTTGCGTTAACGAATTAGTATCTGAATCCGATAGGTGTTTGTTATTGCCAACGGTTTGGCGCTTTTGCGCCGCATTTGCCTAGTCGCGGTTTATCCCCCAATGCTTCAAGGGTATACTGGTAACAATACGGCTTATCAAGGCGTCGTACTGTTGCCTTCTGCCCCGCTATCCGCTATTCGGTCTGGCCGTGTCGCGGAAGGTTGTCCCCTGCATCATAACGAGTGAGACACTCGGATAGGTGAAGCGAATATATGTCATCGGAAATAGAACTTTTATCCAATTCGTACCTTTTTGGCAGTAATGCACCCTATGTCGAGGAGCTCTACGAGGCTTACCTCGATAACCCGGGTTCTGTTTCAGAACAGTGGCGCCAATACTTCGACCAATTACAACACCTGCCAGCCACCGACGGTAGCGAAATTACGCGCGACCAGGCCCATGCGCCTGTAGTCGAGTCGTTCGCTCAGCGTGCCAAGGCCAACGCCTTCGTGGCCCGCGCCCAAGAGCCCGATCTGTCCATCGCAGGCAAGCAGGTCTATGTGCAGTCCATCATCGCCGCATACCGGTCGCTGGGCTCGCGCTTTGCCGAACTCGATCCGCTCAAGCGCTTCGATCGCCCGGTCATCCCCGAGCTCGATCCCTCTTTCTACGGACTGACCGAAGCCGATCTCGACCAGGTCTATTCGGCCACCAATACTTATTTCACCAAAGCCGACACCATGACCTTGCGCGATATGCTCAAGGCCTTGCGCGATACCTACTGTCGCAGCGTCGGTGCCGAATTCATGCACATTTCCGATCCGGCCGCCAAGCGCTGGATCCAGGAGCGGCTCGAGTCCACACTGGGTGTTCCTTCGTTTTCGCCCGAACGCAAGCGTCACGTCCTTCAGCAGATCACCGAGGCCGAAGGCCTGGAGCGCTTCCTGCATACCAAGTATGTGGGCCAGAAGCGCTTCTCGCTCGAGGGCGGCGAAAGTTTCATCGCTGCCATGGACGAAGTCGTCAATCACGCCGGCGACAACGGTGTCCAGGAAATCGTCGTGGGCATGGCTCACCGCGGTCGCCTGAACATGCTCGTGAACATCATGGGCAAGATGCCGGGCGATCTGTTCGCCGAGTTCGAGGGCAAGCACGCCGAAGGCCTGACCGACGGCGACGTTAAATACCACAACGGTTTCTCCAGCGACCTGTCCACGCGCGGCGGCCCCATACACCTGTCGCTCGCGTTCAACCCTTCCCACCTTGAAATCGTCAATCCCGTGGTCGAGGGCAGCGTACGCGCGCGCCAGGACCGTCGCGGCGACGAAGAAGGTGCGCAGGTTTTGCCGGTACTGGTGCATGGCGACGCCGCCTTTGCCGGACAAGGCGTGGTCATGGAAACCCTTAACCTGGCACAAACGCGCGGCTATGGTACGGGCGGCACGCTGCACATTGTCATCAACAACCAGATTGGCTTCACGACGTCCGACCCGCGCGATACCCGTTCCACGCTGTATTGCACCGATGTCGTCAAGATGATCGAAGCACCGGTGTTCCACGTTAACGGCGACGATCCTGAAGCCGTTGTCTATGTCACGGCCTTGGCGCTCGATTACCGCCTGCAGTTTCACCGCGATGTCGTGGTCGACATCGTGTGCTTCCGCAAGCTGGGCCACAACGAGCAAGACACCCCTTCGCTTACCCAGCCGCTTATGTACAAAAGCATAGGAAAGCATCCTGGCACGCGCAAGTTGTACGCCGACAAGCTGCTCGCCCAAGGCGTGCTGGCCGAAGGCGAACCCGACCAACTGGTCAAAGACTATCGTCAGCTCATGGAAGACGGGCAGCGCACGATCGAACCCGTGCTTACCGACTACAAGAACAAGTACGCGACCGACTGGTCGTCCTTCCTGGGTGCCAAATGGACCGACCAGGCAGACACCGGGGTTCCGCTTGCCGACCTTACCCGTATCGGCGAAAAGCTCACCACGGTTCCCGAAGGCTTCACTGTCCACTCGCTGGTCAACAAGCTGCTTAACGACCGTCGCAACATGGCGCGCGGCGAGCAGAATGTCGATTGGGGCATGGGCGAGCACCTGGCGTTCGCTACGCTGGTCGCCAGCGGTTACGCCATACGCATCACCGGGCAAGACTCCGGCCGCGGCACGTTTACGCACCGCCACGCGGTCTTGCACGACCAGAAGCGCGAGCGCTGGAACGATGGCACGTATATCCCCTTGCAAAACGTCTCCGAGGGCCAGGCACCGTTCACGGTCATCGATTCGGTCTTGTCCGAAGAAGCCGTTCTGGCGTTCGAGTACGGCTATGCCTCGGCCGAACCCAACACGCTCACCATTTGGGAAGCGCAGTTTGGCGACTTCGTCAATGGCGCCCAGGTCGTCATCGACCAGTTCATTACATCGGGCGAAGCAAAATGGGGACGCCAGTGCGGCCTGACCATGATGCTGCCGCATGGCTACGAGGGGCAGGGTCCAGAGCACTCTTCCGCCCGTATCGAGCGTTTCCTGCAACTGTGTGCGGACAACAACATACAGGTGGTGCAGCCAACCAACGGCTCGCAAATTTTCCACCTGTTGCGTCGTCAAATGATCCGGCCCTTCCGCAAGCCGCTGGTCATCCTGACGCCAAAATCCCTGTTGCGCAACAAGGACGCCACCTCGCCGCTATCCGATCTGGCCAATAGCCAGTTCTTGCCGGTCATTGGCGAGCAAAACGCCGACATCGACCCGGCAGCCGTCAAGCGCGTGCTGGTTTGTTCCGGCAAGGTGTATTACGACATCATGCATGCCCGCAAAGATGCAGATCGTTCGGATGTTGCCATTCTGCGTATCGAACAGCTTTATCCGTTCGCTCACAAGTCCTTCCAGGCCGAGCTGCAAAAATACGAGAACGCCAAGGAAATCGTCTGGGTACAGGACGAACCTCAAAACCAGGGTCCCTGGTTTTATATTCAACATCATTTGTACGAGAATATGGCTGACGGTCAACGTTTGGGCTATGCGGGCCGTGCTGCCTCGGCTTCTCCTGCGGTGGGCTATCTGGCCAAACACCAGGAGCAGCAGCGCAATCTGCTCGAACAGGCTCTGGCGCCCAAGTTCAAAAGCTTCATGCTGACCAAATAACGACTATCTCACATCACGGAATACACATTATGGCTATCACCGACGTTCTCGTACCCCAGCTTTCCGAATCAGTTTCCGAGGCCACGCTGCTTACCTGGAAGAAGCAACCGGGCGAAGCAATCGAAGCAGACGAAATTCTCATCGAGGTCGAAACCGATAAGGTCGTACTCGAGGTGCCTGCACCCTCGTCGGGCGTCTTGAAGGAAATTGTGAAGGCAGATGGCAGTACGGTAACCTCGGGCGAAGTACTGGCGCGTATCGATACCGAAGGCAAGGCTGCGGCTGCGCCTGCGGCCGCCGAAGCTGCGGCACCAGCAGAGCCCGCAGCAGCCGCTCCGGCCTCGGCCAAGGCGGCTGCATCGTCAGTGGCGTCGCCGGCAGCCAACAAGATTCTGGCCGAAAAGGGTGTGGATCCCTCCAATGTCGAAGGCTCCGGCCGTGGCGGTCGCATCACCAAGGGCGACGCCCTGCAGGCGGACAGCGCGCCGGCCAAGAAGGCCGCTGCCGCTCCCGCAGCACCCACCAGCCTGTCGCTGGATGGCCGCCCCGAGCAACGCGTACCCATGAGCCGCTTGCGTGCTCGCGTTGCCGAACGCCTGCTGCAGTCGCAGGCCGAGAACGCCATCCTTACGACCTTCAACGAAGTCAATATGCAGGGCATATTGGATCTACGCAAGAAGTACAAGGACCAGTTCGAGAAAGAACACGGCGTGAAGCTCGGCTTTACCTCGTTCTTCGTCAAGGCTGCCGTTGCGGCGCTCAAGAAATACCCCATCGTGAACGCCTCGGTCGATGGCAAAGACATCATCTACCACGGCTACTTCGATATCGGTATTGCCGTGGGCAGCCCGCGCGGCCTGGTGGTGCCCATCCTGCGTAACGCCGACCAGCTGTCCATTTCCGAAATCGAGAAGCAGATCGCCGACTTCGGTGCTCGTGCACGCGATGGCAAGCTTACTTTGGAAGAGCTTACCGGCGGTACGTTCTCGATTTCCAACGGCGGGGTGTTTGGTTCCATGCTGTCCACGCCCATCATCAACCCGCCGCAGTCGGCCATCCTGGGCATACACGCCACCAAGGACCGCCCGGTCGCCGAGAACGGTCAGGTCGTCATCCGCCCAATGAACTATCTGGCACTTTCTTACGATCACCGGATCGTTGATGGCCGCGAGGCCGTGCTGGCCCTGGTCGCCATGAAAGAAGCGCTGGAAGATCCTCAGCGCCTGCTGCTGGACGTCTAAGCAATCGGGGTCGGCCGGTGCAAGTCCGGCGGCGCGGCGTACTGTATGCGCTGACCCTCGCAGGCCTCTGGCGGGCCTGCGCCACCACTATCAAGATCGAGAAAAAATATGGCTAAACAATTCGACGTAGTCGTTATCGGCGCCGGTCCTGGCGGATACATTGCCGCCATCCGCGCAGCCCAGCTGGGCATGACGGTGGCCTGCATAGACGCATGGAGCACCGCTGACGGTAAACCCGCACCCGGAGGCACCTGCACCAACGTGGGCTGCATTCCGTCCAAGGCACTGCTTCAGTCGTCCGAACACTTCGAACAGGCCAATCATCATTTTGCCGATCACGGCATCGAACTGAAGGGCGTGAGCCTGAAGCTGGACACACTGATCGGTCGCAAGACCACCGTGGTCAAGCAAAACAACGACGGCATCCTTTATTTGTTCAAGAAGAACAAAGTCACTTTCTTTCATGGCACGGGATCGTTCGTGGCTCATGTGGACGGCGGCTGGTCCATCAAGGTTGCCGGCAAGACTGACGAAGACCTCGTTGCCAAGCATGTCATTATCGCCACAGGCTCCGCTCCACGCGCTTTGCCGGGCCTGCCTTTCGACGAGACCCAGGTGCTGTCCAACGACGGTGCCTTGCGTCTTCCCGCCGTGCCCAAGACCCTGGGTGTGATCGGTGCCGGCGTCATCGGCCTCGAACTGGGCAGCGTATGGCGTCGCCTGGGTTCCGAAGTCACCATTCTTGAAGCCATGCCCGACTTCCTGGCCGTTGCCGATCAGCAGGTGGCCAAGGAAGCGCACAAGGCTTTTGCGAAGCAGGGGCTGGTCATCCACACCGGTGTAAAAATCGGCGAGATCAAATCCGGCGCGAAGTCCCTTACCGTTCCTTATACCGACGCCTCTGGCGCGGATCAGAAGCTGGTCGTGGACAAGCTCATTGTTTCTATCGGCCGCGTTCCCCATGTGGACGGTCTGGGTGTAGAGACCGTAGGCCTGAAGCTTGATGAGCGTGGCTTTGTGGCGGTAGACGACGATTGCAAGACCAATCTACCCAATGTCTGGGCTGTCGGCGATGTCGTGCGCGGCCCGATGCTGGCGCACAAGGCTGAAGAAGAAGGCGTGGCGGTGGCAGAACGCATTGCCGGTCAACACGGCCATGTCAATTTCGGCACGATACCCTCGGTCATTTATACATCGCCGGAAATCGCCTGGGTCGGCCAGAACGAGCAGCAACTGAAGAAGGAAGGCCGCGACTACAAGGCGGGCAGCTTCCCCTTCATGGCCAATGGCCGCGCTCGGGCGCTGGGCGACACCACAGGCTTCGTCAAGGTGCTGGCCGATGCCAAGACCGATGAAGTGCTGGGCGTACACATTGTGGGCCCCCAGGCTTCCGAACTGATCTCCGAGGCCGTCACCATCATGGAGTTCCGGGGTGCAGCTGAAGACATCGCACGTATCTGCCATGCGCACCCGACGCTGTCGGAAGCCATGAAAGAAGCGGCGCTGGCCGTCGACAACCGCACGCTGAATTTCTGATTCCGGCGTGTTGCTGCGTTGCTGATTCTGTAAAGGGCGGGTGTCGACTCGCCCTTTTTGTTTTTTGTGAGTCTGTTGGATGAATGTTCGCGAGTACTACCATCATGTGTTGCAAGAGCGTGGCTATCAGGTCGATGAGGCCCAGCTCGCGGCGGTGGAGCGATTGCAGACTTACTACGACGACTGGGTCAGCTTCAAGCAAGGACGCTCTTCCGCCTTGCGCAAGTTATTCCGGCGACCCGATGTGCCGCGCGGCGTTTACATGTGGGGCGGGGTGGGGCGCGGCAAGAGCTTCCTGATGGATGCCTTCTATCAGACCGTCCCGGTTCGGCGCAAGACGCGGGTGCACTTTCATGAGTTCATGCGTGGCGTGCATCGGCAGTTGGACGAAGTGCGCGGCCAGCAAGATCCATTGGACGAAGTCGCGCGCCGCCTGGCCAAACGTTACCGGCTTATTTGCTTCGACGAATTCCATGTGTCCGATGTGGCGGACGCAATGATTCTGTACCGGCTGCTGTTCAAGTTGTTCGAGCATGGCACGTCCTTCATCATGACGTCCAACTACGAGCCCAACACCTTGTATCCCGATGGCTTGCATCGCGATCGCATTCTTCCGGCCATCAAGCTGATCTACGAACGCATGGATGTCCTGAATGTGGACATCGGCGTCGACTATCGCCGCCGCAGCTTGGAACAGATGCGCATGTACTTGACGCCGATTACGGCGGAAACCACCAAAGAGCTACGTGCCAATTTCGATCGCTTGCTGGATACGGCGCCACTCAAGCCTGTGCTTATGGTCGAGAACCGCCAGCTGCATGCCGTGGCGCTGGGCGGCAGTATTGTGTGGTTCGACTTCGCCACCTTGTGCGGCGGACCGCGCTCGCAAAACGACTATCTGGACCTTGCCAGTCGATTCAAGACGGTGATTTTGTCGGATGTGCCGCGCATGGGTCCACGCCATGCGTCCGAGGCAAGGCGCTTTACCTGGCTGATCGATGTGTTCTACGATCACAAGATAAAACTGATCATGTCGGCCGAGTGCGAGCCCGACGAGCTTTATACCCAAGGCCCCATGGCCAACGAATTTCATCGCACGGTCTCGCGCATACTCGAGATGCAGTCGCGTGATTACCTGGAAGCTGATCGTCGCGAGGCTGTGGTTCTGTAGTCCTGCCCGCCTATCTGTCCTTACTTACTTAAGCGATTTATGAACACCCGTGTACTGACTGGCATTACCACTTCCGGCACCCCGCACCTGGGCAACTATGCCGGCGCGATCCGGCCCTCCATACAGGCCAGCGCGCTGCCTGGCGTGGACGCCTTCTATTTCATGGCCGACTATCACGCCCTGATCAAATGCGATGATCCCCAGCGCATTGCCCGGTCCCGCCTCGAGATCGCGGCTACCTGGATTGCGGCCGGGCTTGATCCGGAAAGGGTAACGTTCTATCGGCAGTCCGACATCCCCGAGATTCCGGAGCTATGCTGGATGCTTACTTGCGTGACGGCCAAGGGACTGATGAATCGGGCGCATGCCTACAAGGCATCCGTCGACCAAAATGTCGCGCGCGAAGCCGAACCAGACGATGGCATCACGATGGGGCTGTTCTCGTATCCGGTGCTGATGGCCGCCGACATCCTCTTGTTCAATGCCAACAAGGTGCCGGTGGGGCGCGACCAGATCCAGCATCTGGAAATGACGCGCGACATTGCGCAGCGTTTCAATCACTTGTATGGAAAAGGCACCGACATCTTCGTGCTGCCCGATGTGCAAATCGACGACGAGGTCGCCACGCTGCCAGGCCTGGACGGTCGCAAGATGTCCAAGAGCTACGACAACACCATTCCCTTGTTTGAAGGCGGTTCCAAGGCGCTGCGTGCGGCAGTGATGCGTATTGTCACTGACTCACGCGAACCGGGTGAGCCCAAGGATGCGGAAGGCGCGCACTTGTACACCTTGTACCGCGCCTTTGCGACGCCCGATGAAACGGCGACTTTTCGGGCCCAGCTTGAAGCCGGCATGGGCTGGGGCGACGCCAAGCAGGCCTTGTACGAGCGCATCGAGCAAGATTTGGGTCCCATGCGTGATCAGTATGCCGAGCTGATGGCCAGGCCGGAACGTATCGAGGACATACTGCAGGCCGGCGCGGCCAAGGCGCGCCGCCTGTCCGAGCCTTTCATGGCGCGTTTGCGCGAAGCGGTGGGCCTGCGCAGCAGCATGCTGCCCGCGTCGGCCCTGACCGATGCGACAGCCCCCAAGCCCGCTGCGAAGCGGCCCCGCTTCGTCAGTTTCCGTGATGAGGCGGGGCAGTTCCGTTTCCGCTTGCTTGCCGGCGACGGTCAGGAACTGATGCTGTCCGAACCCTATGCCAACCCCAAGGACGCCGGCGTCGCCATCCGTCAGCTTCAAGCCGTGGACGGTGAGGTAGCGATGCTGGAAGACGGCGAGCAAGTGGTCCTGCGCGTGGATGGCACCGTGGTCAGTCGCTTCGATGCCGACCGACTGGCCAGCGTTCGCGCGGCGCTGGCTGACCTGGCTACCGACTGAAGCAGCGCTGCATTCAGTTGCAGCGTTCTGCCTGTACACCCAGTTGGCCGCACAAGGCCAGGATGTCGTCCACTCGGTCCCGATAGACCAGTAAGACCTGGAAGTCGTGGGTATAGCTTTGTCCGAAGTGGATCAGCTGATATTTGGGGTGATGCGCCAGCAGTTGCTGGTCGACCCAGGCAAAAAAGCCCGACACGCTATCGAAGCTGCTTTGTTCGTAGGGATAGTCCGGCAAGGCTGGCTGCTCAAAGGCGTCGACGATCTGTTCATAAAGTTCGTCGACGGTGTCGGCATAAGCGAAGTAGTCCTCTAGCTCGGTGAACAGAACGAAAGCCAGCAGGCCCTGCGGATCGTACTCGACCACCTTGGCTGCATCCGCACCGTAAGTCTCGAGCAAGGTCGGCGTCGGACTGGCCTGCACCTGCAGGCAAAGGTCGATGATGCGGTTCGCCTCGTGCTCGTCCAGGTCGTCGCAAGTTAGCCACTGCGTCAAGGTAAGCAGCTGTTCGCGCTTGTTGTTCTCTGGCTGGTTCATGTTTATTGCTTTAGTTTTGCAAACGCGGCGGCCATGGCGCTTTCGCCTGCAGGCGGTGCAGATCGCGGCTGGGCCGGCTTGCGTTTGTCGCCATTGCTGGGGCGGCGCTCTTCCGAGCCGCGGCGGGTGGGCGCACCCTCGTCGTCCAGCCGCATGGTCAGCGCAATGCGCTTGCGTGCCGCATCCACTTCCTGCACCTTTACCTTTACGGTCTGGCCGACACGGACAACATCGCGGGGGTCCTTGACGTAGCTTTGTGACAGGGCCGAGATATGCACCAGGCCGTCCTGATGGACGCCCACATCAACGAAGGCCCCAAAATTGGCCACGTTGGTGACGACGCCTTCGAGAATCATGCCCGGGTGCAGATCGGCCAGGGTGTTCACGCCTTCCTTGAACTGCGCCGTCTTGAACTCTGGCCGCGGGTCGCGACCAGGCTTCTCAAGCTCCAGGAAGATGTCCTTGATGGTAGGCAAGCCGAAACGCTCGTCGGTGAACTCGGACGGCGACACACCCTTGAGTGCGCCGGGCGCGCCCATGATGGCACGGGCGTCGGCCTGGATCTTGGCCAGGATACGTTCAACGACAGGATAGGCTTCCGGGTGCACAGCGGACGCATCCAGTGGGTTGTCGCCGTCGGGTATGCGCAGAAAGCCGGCAGCCTGCTCAAAGGACTTGTCGCCAAAGCGCGGCACCTTCATCAATCCCTTCCGGTTGGTAAAGGCGCCGTTCTCGTCGCGCCAGGCGACGATGTTGCGAGCCAGTGTGGCGTTCAGGCCGGACACGCGGGTCAGCAGCGGAGCCGAGGCCGTGTTCACATCGACACCGACCGCGTTTACGCAGTCTTCGATTACGGCATCCAGCGAGCGTGCCAGCTCGCGTTGATTCACGTCGTGCTGATACTGGCCCACGCCTATGGCTTTGGGCTCTATCTTGACCAGCTCGGCCAAAGGATCTTGCAAGCGGCGAGCGATGGAAACAGCGCCGCGCAGGCTGACGTCCATGTCGGGGAATTCCAGTGCGGCAAGCTCTGAGGCCGAGTACACGGAAGCTCCGGCTTCCGAGACCATGACCCGTGTCAGCGTCATCTCGGGGTGTTTCTCGAGCATGTCGATGACCAGCTTTTCCGTCTCGCGCGAGGCCGTACCGTTGCCGATGGCGATCAGTGCGATATTGTGCCGGGCCACCAGCGCTGCCAAGCTGCGTATGCTGCCTTCACGGTCGCGCCGAGGCTCGAACGGATAGATTGTTGCCGTGTCCAGAACCTTGCCGGTTGCATCGATGGCTGCCGCTTTGACGCCCGTGCGTATGCCCGGATCCAGTCCCAGCACGGCTTTGGGTCCGGCCGGAGCCGCCAGCAGCAAGTCCTTCAGGTTGGCGGCGAATACGCGTATGGCTTCTTGCTCGGCGCTTTCACGCAAGCGGCCTATCAGCTCGGATTCGAATGAGGTCAGCAGTTTGACGCGCCAGGTCCAGCGGCACACTTCCGCCAGCCAGCGGCCCCGGGGCGGTGCATCGGCGCCAAAGTCGGCGCCGACTCGCAACAGGTCGGCAATACGCAGGACGCAAGGGTGGGGCGTCTGGGCTTCCAGTTCGGGGGACAGGCCCAGCCGGATATCGAGCGCGCCCTGTTGACGGCCACGCAATAACGCCAGGACGCGGTGCGACGGCAGCGTGCGCAGCGGCTCGCTGAAATCAAACCAGTCGCGAAAGTTCGCACCCTCGGTTTCCTTGCCTTCAACCACACGAGAATACAGCAGGCCGGTGTTCCAGAGGTGCTCGCGCATCGTCGCCAACAGGTCGGCGTTCTCGGCGTAGCGCTCGGACAGGATGTCGCGGGCTCCATCCAGGGCGCCCTTGATGTCATTGACACCGGCCTCGGCGTTGATATAGCCCGCGGCCAGTTGCGCAGGGTCGCATTGCGCTTCTGCCACGATGGCATCGGCCAGCGGCTCCAGGCCCGCTTCCCGAGCGATTTGCGCCCGGGTGCGCCGCTTGGGCTTGTAGGGGGCGTAAAGGTCTTCAAGGCGCTGCTTGGTGTCGGCCGCATTGATTTCTTGCTCGAGGGCGGCATCAAGCTTGCCCTGCTGGGCGATAGAGTCCAGGATGGCGGCACGGCGCGACTCGAGGTCGCGTATATAAAGCAGCCGCAATTCCAGGTTGCGCAGCACGGTGTCATCCAGCCCGCCTGTGGTTTCTTTCCGGTATCGGGCAATGAAGGGCACCGTGGCGCCACCGTCCAGCAGATCTACGGTCGCCTCGACCTGGGCGAGCCGCACATTGAGCTCCTTGGCCAGCAGGGCGAGTATGCGGGCCGGATCAGGCGCGCGGTCGGCTTTGCCGGATTTTGCGAGAACGGAATTTTCAGTCATTGGTCCAAGAATAAAACAAGTGTTCAGGCGGGGCATTTTGCCACATCGGCCTGCGGTCGGGAAAGCTACGAGGGTATCATCTATGCTTGCCTGTCTTTAAGCGCTTCACTCCTTCTTTACCATTTGATGCTATTGCAAGAATTAACCGATATTTTCTCGGCCGATGGGCCTATCGCGCAAGCCGTGCCCGACTATCGCCCGCGCGTGGCTCAGCTGGAGCTCGCCCAGGCCATCGAGCTGGCTTTGCGCGAACGCAGCACGCTGATCGCCGAGGCGGGTACGGGCACCGGCAAAACGTGGGCCTATCTCGTGCCGGCCTTTCTTGGCGGCGGCAAGGTATTGGTGTCCACCGGTACGCGCACCTTGCAAGACCAGCTGTTTCGGCGCGATCTGCCGCGGCTGCGCAAGGCGCTGGCCCTGCCCATTTCTGTCGCGCTGCTCAAGGGCCGCGGCAACTATGTGTGTCATTACCATCTCGATCGCCTGGGTGGTGACGACCGCGCGCTGAAATCGCGCGCCGAGATCAGTCAACTGCGCCATATCCAGGTTTTTGCCAAGCAATCGCGCAGTGGCGACCGCAGCGATCTGGCCGAGGTCCCCGAGGACGCCGACATCTGGAACCGGGTCACCTCGACGCGCGACAACTGCCTGGGGCAGGACTGTCCCCACGTACGCGACTGCTTTGTAATGAAAGCCCGGCGCCAGGCCCAGGATGCCGACCTGGTCGTGGTCAATCATGCGCTCTTCATGGCGGACCTGGCCCTGCGCGAAGAAGGTATTACCGAATTGCTGCCCACCGTCGAACTGGTGGTGTTTGACGAGGCGCATCAACTTCCCGATATTGCCACCCGCTTTCTGGGCAGCAGCGTGTCTTCGCATCAGCTGCTGGACCTGGCCCGAACAACCGAGGTGGCCGGCCTGGCTTACGCTCGCGAATCCACCAACTGGAGCGAGGCGGGCAAACGCATAGAGCAGGCAGCACGAGAATTGCGGCTGGCTGCGGCCCCGATCGAGAAGCTGCCCGGGCGCAAAGCCACGTATCTGGCCATCCCGAACCCGGCACAGTTCGATAAAGCCCTGACCGACCTTCTGGATGTCCTGGACACCAGTGCCCAACTGCTTAATGTGGTCAGCGAAAAACATCCCGACCTGGCAGCCGTCCATAAAACCTGCCTCGATCTGCGGGCGCGACTCTACCAATGGAGCCAGCCCGACCGCAGCGGCAAGAACGCGCTGCGTCCGGCAAGCGACGACGCCACCCTGCCGGCCGACGCCGACGGTGCCGCAGTGCGCTGGGTGGAGCAAACCCAGCACCACATGCGGCTGCATAGCGCGCCCCTATCGGTGGCCAAGGTGTTTTCCCGGTATCGAAGCAAGGACCAGGCCTGGGTGCTGACATCGGCCACCCTTTCCGTACATGGGGATTTCGGCCATTTCGTGCGGCAGTTGGGCCTTTGGGATGCCACCACCCGCCATTGGGAATCACCTTTCGACTACCCGGACCAGGGCGTGCTTTATGTGCCCAAGTCCTTGCCACTGCCCAGCGATCGCGAATTCAACGAGAAGTTCGTGTCCGCGCTGCTGCCGCTCATACAGGCGTCCACCGGTGGCGTATTGGTCTTGTGCACGACCTTGCGGGCAGTCGATCGCATCGCCACGCTGCTTGAAGAACATTTTGAAGACCTGGACATCGACCGGCTGCTGCTACGGCAGGGGGAAAGCTCGCGCGGCGTTTTGCTCGAGCGCTTTCGCGCGCAGAGCAATGCGGTGCTGGTGGGCAGCGCCAGCTTCTGGGAAGGCATCGATGTGCCGGGCAACGCCCTGACGCTGGTCGCGATCGACAAGCTGCCCTTCGCGCCGCCCGACGATCCGGTTCTGGAAGCCCGCCTGAACCTCTGTCGCACTGAAGGCGGCAATCCGTTCATGGAGTACCAGTTGCCCGAAGCAGCCATTGCGCTCAAACAAGGAGCCGGCCGCCTGATACGTTCGGAAAGCGACTGGGGCGTGCTGATGGTGGGTGACACCCGCATGGTCGAAAAACCCTATGGCAAGCTGCTGTGGCGCGGGCTTCCACCCTTTGCCCGTACGCGCGAGGCTGCCCAGGTTATCGGCTTTCTGAAAAGCAAACAGGCTCCGAAGGAGCCTGTGCAAGAAACGAGCGACACCGTGGCGATCAAAGCCAGTTGATGGGGTTCCATTTGCTGCCGCCGGGTTCATCCAGGCCCCGCGCGTAGTACTTGCTGTCGGGGAAGTTCTGGTCGAGCACGCGTTTGGCGTCATCGCGCAGTTCTGTCATCCCCAGCTTGTCGTAGGACAGCATCATGATGTACAGGGCCTTCTCGGCGATGGGCACGCCCTGGAAGTCGGTGATGACGGTTTGCGCACGATTGACCGCCGCCACGTAGGCACCCCGCTCGTAATAATATTGCGCCACATGCACTTCGTTTTGGGCAATCGTGCTGACCAGCCACGTTACCCGCTTGCGTGCATCGGCCGCGTAGCGGCTGTCGGGATAGCGTTCGATCAGTTCATTAAACGATTCGTACGATTCGCGTAGCCCTTTGGGGTCGCGTTCGCTGGGATCCTGGCGCGTGATGTTGCTGAACGCCGCGCTGGGAGGCGTGAAGGTGATGAGACCCTTCAGATAAAGCATATAGTCGGTGCCGGGGTGATTCGGATACTGCTGCTGGAAGCGATCGATTGCCGCCAGCGCCTGCTCCGGCTCTTCGTCTTTCCAGTTTACGTAGGCCTGATCCACCAGCGCCTGCTGTGCATAGGTGCCAAATGGATAGCGCGCTTCAATGGCTTCGAGCCGTGCGCGGGCTTCTTTCCAGTTGCCTGCGCTGGTCTCTTCGCGGGCGTCCTGGTACAGGCGTTCGGCGCTCCAGCCGGCGGTCTTGTCCTGGTCCCCCTTGACTGTGCCGCAGCCAGCGATCACGATGATCGCAAGCAGCGCCAGCAGGGTGAGCCCTAAGCGTGCCAGGCCGGAAGATCCGGAAAATTGAGAGTCGGTACGAGTCACAAAAGCGTCCTTGGTGTTAGCATTGCAGGCTGATTATATGATTTGTCGCCATGCCTGACACAGATATCGCCAAAGAAAGTTTGGCGCCCCTGGCCACCCTGGAGTTTCAGGTGCCATTTACCGCCATGCCCGAGCGGCTGGACAAGGTTCTGGCCCGGCTCATTCCGGAGCATTCACGCAGTCGAATGCAGGGCTGGATTGAATCAGGCCATGTGCAGGTCAATGGCCAGCCAGGCCGCATCAGGCAGCAGGTCAACCCGGGGGACAAGCTTGTCGTGCACCAGCAATTGGCGCCGGAATCCCAGGCATTTACGCCAGAGGATGTACCCTTCGGGGTCGTACAAGCCAGCCCCGACTGGATTGTGGTCGACAAGCCGGCGGGCCTGGTGACGCATCCGGGCGCCGGAAATTGGACCGGCACCCTGCTTAATGGCCTGCTTTATCGGTTTCCCGAGCTCGCCATGGTATCGCGCGCCGGGATTGTGCATCGTCTGGACAAGGATACCTCGGGGCTCCTGGTCGTAGCCAGGCACGACCGGGCGCAAACCCATCTGGTACGCCAACTGCAGGACCGCAGCGTCAGTCGCGAATATCTCGCCCTGGTGCACGGGCACATCCGCTCGGATGGCCAAGTACGGCTGGCCATCGGCCGGGATCCGCGAGTGCCAGTGCGCATGTCTGCAGATCACCCCATCGCTCCCAAAGAGGCCATTACCCATTACGCGCCGCTGCGTCGCGGAATGATCAGCGGGGAACACCCGGTTACCGAGGTGATATGCCGGCTGGAGACGGGCCGTACCCATCAGATACGTGTACATATGGCCAGCCTGCGGCATCCCCTGGTGGGCGACACACTGTACGGCGGCAAGCCCTTGGGAGATGCCTCGCGGCAGTTGCTGCATGCCCGGGCACTGGCCTTCGATGATTTTTCCACGGGAGAGCGACTGTCTTTCGAATCGCCGCTTGCCCAGGATTTCCAGAAGGTGCGCGATGACATTGCCTGGGACGCTTGACGCTGGTTTGCCCACCGTAAGCGGTCGTCCATGGCCGGGTGTGCGCTACTTCTGTACAACCCGCCAGGGGGGTGCCAGCGTCGGACCATGGTCTGCGCTTAATCTTGGGCGCCATACCAGGGATGATCCTGCTCACGTTGACCAGAATCGCGCACTGCTGCTGCGGCATCTGCCGGCGGCGCCTTTATGGCTGGACCAGGTGCACGGATCGACGGTGCTGGACGCCGACCTGTCGCAACCAAGCGAGCCAGGTCGTCAGGCCCTGCCGGTCGCTGATGCTGCCGTGACGACCCGGCCGGGCACCGTGCTCGCCATCATGACCGCCGACTGCCTGCCTGTGGTAATTGCCAGTATGGATGGACGCGCGCTGGGCGTCGCACATGCCGGCTGGCGTGGCCTTGCCGCAGGCGTCCTTGAAAACACCCTGGCAGCGCTGCGTCTGCGCGCCGATGTGGGCACGACGTGGCAAGCCTGGGTAGGTCCGGCAATCAGCCGGGTTCACTTCGAGGTGGGGCCTGATGTCTACGAAGCGTTCACCGCCACCGACCCCGAAGCGAGCGCACACTTTGCCCCAGGGGCCGCACAGAAGTGGATGGCCGACCTGCCCGCACTTGCACGCCGTCGTCTATTGCAGGCTGGCATCCAGCAGGTGGAATTGTCGGGCGTATGCACCTACGCACAGGCCGACAAATACTACTCGTTCCGGCGTAACCCGACGACCGGCAGACAGGCCACACTGGCTTGGCTCGCGCCGGCCTAGACACCGTGGCGTATGCCTGTGGATAAGGCTAGCGACTTACCCTGATTGACACCAAATTGAATGCCATTCACCATGAAGACAAGGTATTTAAACGCTTAAGGTGTCAGCAAATTGAGAGCTTCGTCATCAGTATGGCCGATTCCGGTTACCGTCGCGCCGGACAAGCTCGCGCAAATACAGTCCGAGTTCTCGCGCGAATGGCTGCGTATATCCACGAGCGCGCAGCAGGGTGCTCTGGCACCGCCGGCCGACCGCCGTTTTCGTAGCGAGGCCTGGACCAGCCATGCTGCTTCCCTGATGGCAGCCCATACCTATTTATTGACTGCCAAAACGCTGGACAGCATGGTCGACGCCGCCGACATCGACGAGGCCGTGCGTAAGCGCCTGCGGTTCTCCATCATGCAATGGGTCGAGGCCAGCTCGCCTGCCAATTTCCTTGTCACCAATCCCGATGCCCAGCGCGAGCTGATCAAGTCCAATGGCCAGTCACTATGCCGGGGCATGGCCAACCTGATCAGCGACCTGCAAAAGGGCAGGCTTACGCAATCCGACGAATCTCAGTTCGAGCTCGGCAAAAATGTCGGCATCACGCCGGGCGCCGTTATTTACCAGAATCGGCTGATGCAGCTTATTCAGTATGCGCCGACCACACAGCAGGTCTACAAGAAGCCGCTGCTTGTCGTCCCGCCGTGCATCAACAAGTATTACATCCTTGACCTTCAGCCCGAAAACTCCTTCGTGCGCCATGCCATCGATCAGGGCCACACGGTGTTCCTGGTTTCGTGGCGCAATCCGGCCACCACCGATACCGACGGTGTCGATCAGGCCACTTGGGCCGACTACCTCCAGGAAGGCGTGCTGCAAGCCATCGACGTCGCCAGTAGTATCTCGGGGTCCAGGCAAATCAACGCCCTGGGGTTCTGCGTCGGTGGAACACTCCTGGCGTCAGCCTTGTCTTTGGCGCATGCGCGGGGCAAGCAGCCGGTCAGCGCGCTTACCTTGCTGACCACCATGCTCGATTTCGCCGATACCGGTGTGCTGGACGTTTTTGTCGACGAACAGCACGCCCAGAAGCGTGATCAGGAGTTGGGGCAGGGCGGACTGATGTCGGCTCGCGAGTTGGGTACGACGTTTTCGTTTTTGCGGCCCGCCGAACTGGTCTGGAATTACGTCGAAGGCAACTATCTGAAAGGGCAGCTACCGCCGGCGTTCGATCTCTTGTACTGGAATGCCGACGGCACCAATTTGCCCGGCCCATTTTTTTCCTGGTATTTCCGCAATACCTATCTGGAGAACAACCTGCGGGTTCCCGGCAAGGTCAAGGTAGGCGAACACGCGCTCGACCTGGGCACGCTGTCCATGCCGGCCTATATCTATGCATCACGAGACGACCACATTGTGCCGTGGCAGGCGGCGTATGCTACAACCGGGATTCTAGGCGGCGCGTCGCGGTTCGTGCTTGGTGCATCGGGCCATATTGCGGGCGTCATCAATCCTCCTGCCAAGAAGCGCCGCAGTTATTGGGCACACGATGACGCCGTCCCGTCGGCTACACCGGCAACTGGCGCCGCACAGTGGCTGGACGACGCAGCCGAGCACTCTGGCAGTTGGTGGCCCGATTGGGCGGCATGGTTATCGACCCGGTCGGGTGCCAAGGTTCGCGCCCCGGCCAGCGCCGGAAATAAAAAATATACGACACTCGAATCGGCGCCAGGCAGTTATGTAAAAGTGCGGGCACAGTAAACCGACTGTCTGGAACTCAACAACAACAGGAGAGCATCATGGCTAGCAAACTGGCTTATGTAACAGGGGGGATGGGGGGCATAGGCACCAGCATCTGTCAGCGGTTGGCCAAAGAAGGCTATACCGTGGTGGCGGGGTGTGGGCCCAGCCGAAATTTCAAGCAGTGGCTCGATGAGCAATCTGCCTTGGGCTACAGTTTTCACGCTTCCGTCGGTAATGTGTCCGACTGGCAATCCACCGTCAAGGCTTTCGAACACGTGCGTGACAACCTAGGTCCGGTTGATGTGCTGGTCAACAATGCCGGCATTACGCGCGACGGGCTCTTCCGGAAAATGACTCAAGAAGACTGGCGTGCTGTTATCGACACCAATCTGAACAGCTTGTTCAACGTTACCAAGCAGGTCATCGAAGACATGGTCGAAAAGCAATGGGGGCGCATCATCAATATCAGCTCCGTAAATGGCCAGAAGGGGCAGTTCGGGCAAACCAATTACTCGACCGCCAAGGCGGGCATACACGGTTTCACGATGGCGCTGGCCCAAGAGGTCGCAAGCAAGGGCATTACGGTCAATACCATCTCGCCGGGGTATATCGGTACCGATATGGTGCGGGCCATCCGTCCCGACGTGCTCGAAAAAATCGTCGCCACCATACCGGTCAAACGTCTGGGCACTCCTGAAGAGATCGGGTCCATGGTGGCCTGGCTTGCCTCCGACGAATCCGGGTTTGCGACGGGCGCCGATTTCTCCCTTAATGGCGGCTTGCACATGGGCTAGGTATCGATTCAGATTTCCGCCACGACGGCTGCAGGCTTTGCCCGCCTCCAGTCGTTTCGCATCAACTCGTATTTGGCCAGAATGTCATGACGCAAGCTCAGCAAGCACAACCCAGCACATCAACCCGCTTGATCAAGAAGTACCCCAATCGGCGCCTGTACGACACGCAGACCAGCGCCTATATCACTTTGGCCGACGTCAAGCAGTTGGTGCTGGATTCCGAGGTCTTTCAGGTTGTGGACGCCAAGTCAGGTGACGACCTTACGCGCAGTATCTTGCTGCAGATCATCCTCGAAGAAGAAAGCGGTGGCATGCCCATGTTTTCGCCTACGGCACTGTCGCAAATCATCCGCTTCTACGGCCACGCCATGCAGGGCGTCATGGGCTCGTTTCTGGAAAAGAACATCCAGGCTTTCATGGACATCCAGGACCGGATGGCCGAGCAATCAAAGGGTCTGTACGGTCAGCAGTTCGGGCCGGAAGCCTGGACGCAATTCATGAATATCCAGGCGCCGGTGCTGCAAAACATGATGAGCAACTACGTCGATCAAAGCAAGAACCTGTTCGTGCAGATGCAAGATCAGATGCAGGACCAAAGTCGCAATATGTTCTCGGTATTTCCCTTTGCTGCGCCGCCGCCCAAAGATCCGAAAAAATAAGGCTTACTCGGGCTTGCTCTTGAAGGGGCTGTGCGCCTGCAGCTCTTTAAGATAGGCATCCACCGCAGTGGTTTCCACTTCAAGAAACTCCATGATGGCCTCGGCATAACGCTGATCAGCAATCCAGTGCGCCGAGCATGTCCGCACAGGAAGCATGCCGCGCGACAGCTTGTGTTCACCCTGGGCCCCGCCTTCGAAAACGCTTAAATTGCGAGCAATGCAATACGCTATGCCCTGGATGTAGCAGGCCTCGAAGTGCAGGCCCGGAATGTACCGCGTGCAGCCCCAATAGCGACCGTACAGGCGCTTGGTTGCGCGGATGTTCAGGGCGGCGGCTACCGGGGCGCCGTCTTGTTCGGCAACGACCATCATCATGCTTTGCGGCATGCGCTGATGCAAGGTCTCGAAGAAGGCGTAAGACAAATAGGGCGCATTGCCATGTTCCATGTAGGTGCGCTCGTAGCAGGTGTAAAAGTACCTTAGCGTCTTGCTGTCGATGTCCTCGCCTTCAAGCCAGCGAAAGCGCACGCCGGCTTGTTCGACCTTGCGACTGTCCTGTTTGATTTTCTTTCGTTTCTGTTGGCTGAGGCTGGCAAGGAAATCTTCGTAAGAACTGTAGCCGTCATTGAACCAATGAAACTGCACGTTCTCGCGCAGCATGAATCCCGCTTCCACCAGTGCGCGCTCGTCATCCGCATCGGGAAACAACACATGCACGGACGAAACCTGGTTGTCGCGGCTGATCGCGATCGCCTCTTGTGCCAGCAGGACACGGTCGGCGTGGTTACGCGCCAGTAGGCGAGGCCCGGGCACCGGCGTGAACGGAATGGCGGAAAGCAGCTTGGGGTAGTAAGCAAGCCCATGGCGCGCAAAGGCATGCGCCCACGCATGGTCGAAGACATACTCTCCACGAGAATGCGATTTTAAATACAGAGGCATGGCAGCCGCCAATTGCCCGTTGCGGTGCATCAGCAAAAAGTGGGGCGCCCACCCCGTTTCAGGAGCGGCGCATCCGGTTTCCTGCAAAGTCAGCAAGAAGGCATGATTGACCAGGGGGTGATCGCCCGCCAGGCTGTTCCACCCATCGGCATCGATATCTTGCAGTTGGCGAACAAGGTTGAAAGTGGGGGACAAGGCAGGCTGGAGCGTCAGGCGCAGTAGTGATCAAGGCAACAAAGGTGCGGGCCTTCAGAGTGTAGTCCATAGGCCGGCGATACGGTAAAGTGCCCGCATGCAGAAAATTCCCATCACGGTGGTTTCGGGTTTCCTGGGCAGCGGCAAGACCAGTCTGCTGAACCGTCTTTTGCGCGCGACGCCAACAACAGAGGCGGAGCAGGGTGCGCTGGATGGCACCCTGGTGCTGATGAATGAGCTCGGCGCCATTGGCCTGGATCACCGGCGCTCGCTTGCCGTCACCGACACGGTGGTGCTGCTGGAATCGGGATGCCTTTGTTGTGCCGTGCGGGGCGAACTCGTTCAGGCTTTGCGCCAGGCATTCATGGACGCCTTGCACAAGAAGATACCCGCTTTCTCCCGGGTACTGATAGAAACCACGGGGATCGCCGATCCCGCAGCAGTGATGTACACACTCAAGTATGAGCCCTTTCTTGCAGAGCGATACCGGTACGCAGGCTGCATCACTGTGGTCGATGGCTGCTTCGGCGCCATGCAACTGGAGCAGCATCGGGAAGCGGTGCAGCAGGCCGTGTTGGCCGACGTTCTGGTCATCAGCAAGACGGACCTGACGGACACTGATAGCCTGGCCGAGCTGGAGGTCTCATTAGGGCGCATCAATCCGATGGCCGTTCGTTTTCAGGCTGACCATGTGCCGGTGCTGGCAGAGTTGCTGCACACGGCCAATTCCACAGTAGAGGCGCCGGGCCGGCTAAAGCTTGCACCCCTATGGACGCGTGGTGCCTTGCGGTCAGCCTCCATGCACCATGGGGGCGTAGGGGTGTTGACGCTGTCATGGTCCACGCCCTTGCAGCGCTCCCGTTTCGTGGCCGCCGTCAGCGCATTGCAAGAGCTCGAGCATCCCTACTTACTGCGTCTCAAGGGATCAGTCTGGTTCCAGAATGCGATTGAAGCCGTCCTGGTGCATGGCGTGCACAAGCACCTGTATCCCCTTGACTTGCCGGCCCCCAGTGCGGGCGATACCTCGCGATCATCTTTTCTTGTGGTGATCACACGCGACGGCCCGCTCGCGGCGCCGCTCGAGATTTTCCAACGGCTGCTACCTGGTGCTCATTTGGCAGTGTCGCCTGAGGGCAACTTTGTAGATTCATAGGTTGCAATGACTGCCTGCCGGTGGTGTAATGGCATTGTTACTGCCACAGGCAAGACCCGGCGCAAGACGCTAGGTCAACCCGCATTACGGGCTCCTGCTGGCACAGGCCGCGACCTTGTCTTTCGGCCATCGCAATATAAATTGAATAATTTTAAACAGGCGCATTATTCGCGTGTGCCAGGCAAGCCCCGTATCTTCCGGGCAAGCTTCGGCGGGCCGCAAGCGCCTGAACCACAAATATTTCATAGCAGTGGGCCATCCCTCGGATAGCCTGATGAAGTAGCGTAGCTGCCTCATCAGACGCGACCACCTGCACCCTGAAATAGGACTCATGGCAGCAAACCTTAGTATTTCCGGTATTGGCATTCTCGCAAGGCGCAGGCCTGGGCTACGTGCGACCCTGGCCATCCAGGGGCAGTACTCTGCCGGCGCCCGTACGGTTTGCGCTGCGGCCGGTGTAAGGTCGCTCGTACCTCAAGCGGCATTATCAGCACAAACAAAAATGGGTCAAACGCGTTTGCGTTTGACCCATTTAAAAACTGGTTGCGGGGACAGGATTTGAACCTGTGACCTTCGGGTTATGAGCCCGACGAGCTGCCAGACTGCTCCACCCCGCGTCTGAAGAAAAGAATATTAACCCAATTACCTAATCCATGCAACCCAAGCAGAACCTACTTTTTGCCCGATGACAGAGACCGAGATCATCCGAGTGCTTGAAACGGCGCTGTTGTGCGCCGATCGCCCCATGCCGGTGGCCGAGCTGCGCAAGCTTTTTGCAAGCGAAGACTTCACCAACGATGACTTGCATCGCTACGTGGCTACCTTGCAGCTGGACTGGAGCGAAAAAGGTCTCGAACTGGTCAACCTGGCGACGGGCTGGCGCTTCCAGAGCCGGCCGGATATGCAGCGCTATCTGGCACGCCTCAACCCCGAAAAGCCGCCCCGTTATTCCAGGGCGGTGCTCGAGACCCTGGCCATTATCGCGTGGCGCCAGCCGGTAACCCGGGGCGACATCGAAGACATTCGTGGCGTCACGGTCTCAACGCAAATCGTGCGTACGCTGGAGGATCGTGGCTGGATCGAGGTGCTCGGGTACCGGGACGCCCCTGGGCGGCCGGCGCTTTTGGGCACCACTCGCCAGTTCCTGGACGATCTCGGGCTTAAGGCGCTGGACCAACTACCTGAGTTGGAATCTCAGGAGGCGGTAGTAGCCCTTGCAGGCCTTCAGCTTGAAGAAATCCCCAACGACGAACTCGCATTCGCCGAGGCGACAGAGGCATACGACACCGAATCCCCGGACGCAGACCCAGGCGAACGTAACGCCATCATTAATGCCGACGATGCGCAGCCATCGGTGGAAGAACAGATACAAACGGAGTACCAGAAAGAAAATGAGTGATATCAACGAAGAACACGGTTCCGCCGCTGGCAAGCTTCCAGCAGTCGATCAAGCCGATCACGCTGCTGATGGCGGCCAGCCCACGTCGACGCGCGGCAAGGGCCGCAAATTGCGTACGCCCTTTCGTCGCCGACGCGGCGATGCGCCGACTGAGGGCGCCAACGCAACGTCAACGGGTGCGCCCGATGGAGAAGCTGCGCCGACAGACTCGGCCGAAGCCGCCGCTGCGGCCAAGCCCCCAAGAAACCCTCGACGCCGTAAACCCGCTGACAAGACGGCGGCTGGCCAGGGCGCGGGTAGCCCGGCGGCTGGGCCGGCGCGTGGCCGCGGGCGCGGTCCCAAGCCAGCCGAGCCGGCCCAGGCAGCCGAAGCCGAGAACGATGCCGAGCAGGCCCTGGCCTATCTCGAGACTGCTGCGCCGATGGCGCAACGCTTGGGCAAGTACCTGGGCAGCGACGCGCTGATGCCCAAGCTGCACAAGGTGCTGGCCGAAGCCGGAGTCGGTTCTCGTCGCGAGATGGAAGAGCTCATTATTGCCGGCCGGGTATCCGTCAACGGCGAGCCGGCTCATATCGGACAGCGGGTTGGCGAGAACGATCAGGTTCGCGTCAACGGCCGCGTCATTACTCGTCCGAGTGCGAAGAAGCCGCCGCGCATCATCCTGTATCACAAGCCGGCCGGCGAGATCGTCAGCCACGACGACCCTGAAGGTCGCGCTACCGTATTTGCGCGTCTGCCCAAGATGCGAGTGGGCAAGTGGCTCTCGGTAGGCCGTCTTGATCTGAACACCGAAGGCCTGCTTATCCTGACCACATCGGGCGATCTGGCCAACCGTCTGATGCATCCACGCTATGGCGCCGAGCGCGAGTACGCTGTGCGCGTTTTGGGCGAGCTCGGCGAAGAGCAGCAGGCCAGCCTGCTCAAGGGCATCGCCCTTGAGGACGGGATGGCGCAGTTCGGTTCGCTGGACTATTTGGGGGGCGAGGGCAGCAATCGCTGGTACCGCGTCACACTGAAGGAAGGCCGCAATCGCGAAGTCCGCCGCATGTTCGAGGCGGCAGGTGTGACGGTAAGCCGCCTGATACGCACTCGATTCGGTGAAGTGGTATTGCCACGCAATTTACGCCGCGGCCGGTGGGAAGAGCTGGATGGTTCCCTGGTCAACGCCCTGATGTTGCAGCTTGGGCTGTTGCGCGAAGATGACGGCGATGACGACGGTCGCCGCGAGCGGCAGCCTGCCTCGCACGATAGCGCCCTGCCACCAGGGTTTGGCACCATGGAGCGCAATGGCATGAACGGCGCCAAGCTCGGGCGTCGCGGCAAGTTGTCGGGCGGTCGGACAGTGCGCGGTTCGGTGGCAGAAAGCTATCCGTCTGATCCCTACGGTACCGGCCTTAGCTTCAGTGGCGGTTTGGCCAACGGCCACCCTAATGGCAACGGCAGTGGCCGGGCCAAGCCGGCCGGGAAGGGTCGCAAGCCGGCAGGGCAGCCACGGGGTCCCCGCGACGAGAACGCTGCACCAGCAGACCCTCGTCGGCGGTCCACCCGTTCGGCCAAGCCCGGAGCCCCCAAGCCGGGCGGCGCTGGTCCCAAGGCAGGAGCGCCCAAGCCAGCGCGTGGCCCTCGCGGCAGCGCCAAGCCCAAAGCAGCCGGCAACACCGGCGGACGCGCCCGCAGCTCCACAGCACGCGGCGACGATTGGCAGCCTCGCGGCGCGTCGGCGCACGAGTCGCACCTGGGCAAGCTGGGCGGCGGTCGTAACAGGTAGTCGGACGTACCGGGGGCGGCACTTGCCGCCCACTGTTGCTTTTTAAAGGTAAGGCCTAGACATCACAGGATTTTTATTGAGATTCTGTTAGAATGTAGGGCTTTACAGCTATATTGTTTTTGCCGCAGGGCGGTAACAAGTAGGTAGCAACTACGGCAATATTGGCGGCAATAACAGTGGGCTGGTGCATACAGCCCATTTTTTTTGGATTTTATGGCAGATATA
>JADKLW010000254.1_pt1 | contig 26396 bp, 31 predicted proteins | sample 8641881 | NCBI WGS metagenome assembly JADKLW01 (sample SAMN16272185, study PRJNA661076) | feces metagenome | isolation source: fecal sample from diarrhoea affected cattle B | host: Bos taurus | place: South Africa: Lokaleng Village, Mahikeng | collected 2019-09 | reverse complement strand
TTTATTCGTGAAGAAGGAAGTGGTCTGTCGGACTGCTTCCGCTAAATACGTTGAGTTCTCTCCTTGCTGGCCCAAACCAGCACCTGCCCACTATGGTGGGTTTTTTTATTTGTGGAGCTGATATGCCCGAACAGAACGAGCAAACCAAACTGCTCATGCAGATCCAAGCGTTAATCGAGGCGCAGGTCGGTGGCTAAGCTCCAAACCCTCAAGCCCACGCTGCAGGTGCTGGACACCAGGCGCGTGCCCACCATGGCAGCAGGTAGCTGGCGCACCGAAGGCATGACCAGCACCCAGCGCGGCTATGGCTACAAGTGGCAGCAAGCCCGCTTAGCTTTCCTTCGTGAGCACCCGCTATGTGCGATGTGCCAGGCAGAGGGGCTTGTGACAGTGGCGACGGTGGTGGACCACATCATTCCCCACCGTGGGGATCAGTCGCTGTTTTGGCGGCGAAGCAATTGGGCGCCACTGTGTGCCCATCACCATTCATCTGACAAACAGAGAGAAGAAAGCCGATCAAGCAGGTAAGCGCCTGCTCAATAGACGAAGCCCCTGAGTGTTGACGCACTGCAGGGGCTTCTTGCTTTCACCAACGGCAAGCCGGAGGTTATATGCGTCAAATCCCAGGGTTCGCAGGCTACTTTGCTAGCGAGGACGGCAGCATTCTTTCTGAAAATGGTGACAAGACAAGGGTCTTATCGCAACGCAACAAAGACGGGTATATGCACGTCACCATTAGTGTGCGGGTGAATGGTGTGCGGCAACGACACCGACATCCCGTGCATAGGCTGGTGTGCATGGCTTTCCATGGAGAGCCGCCAAGTGACAAGCCGCTGGCACGTCACTTGAACGGCGTAAGCACTGACAACAGGGCAGCCAACATAGCATGGGGCGATCACAAGGACAATGCAGCAGACGCCATCCGGCACGGCACCCTTGGCAAGGGCATGAGAGCTCACAGACGGAAGCTTAATGACTCTCAGGTTAAAGAGTTATGTGCGCGGCTAAGGAAGGGTGAGAGCGATGCCGATCTCGCGGCTGAATACGGCGTGAGTCGCTACTACCCGCGAAAGCTGCTGACTGGTCGGCGTTGGTCGCATCTTAGGGAGGGGGTGGTAAAAACTTCGCAGCCCCTCGCGGCCTAGACCGCACTGTTCCGCACGCGCAAAAAATGCCCCCCGTTTTTGAAATATGTTAAAGCTTTAACAACGGCCAGAATCGGGCTGTAAGCCTTGCTGGCATTGGGTTTGGCTCACTTTAAAGCACTCGTCAGATGTTAAAGGGATGTTAAAGCGGTGTTAAAGCCGCGAAGGATTGTTTATGGCGCTAACAGGAAAAAAGCGGCTGTTCGCTGAAGCCTTGTTGGCGGGCAAGTCAAACAAATTGGCGGCGATGGCGGCAGGGTATAGCGCAGCATCGGCATCGGCGGCTGGCTCGCGTTTGGCTAAAGACAAGGATGTGCTGGCCCACTTGGCCAGGAAGGCTGCGAAGGCTGCCAATGCAGAACACCAGCCTCCGTCTGAGACGAATGTTGATGAAATTGCGGCAGCGTTTGACCTGTCTGCAGCATTGACTCATCGTGATCCGCGGGCATTCCTGCTGGCCGCGATGAACGATGTGATGCTGGAGCCGAAGCTGCGCATTGAATCGGCCAAGGCCCTGATGCCGTTCGAATTTGCCAAGAAGGGCGAGAGCAGCGGTAAGAAGGAAGAAGCTGCTGCAAAGGCCAAGGCTGCTGGCGCTGGAAAGTTTGGCCGCAGAGAGCCGCCGAAACTTGTGGCCGCAGGTGGCCAGAAGCTGTAACCGCCAACCGAGGCGGTTTTTTTACGTTTGGATGATTTATGGAATGGTCTACCGCCTGCCTCGACTGGGAGCGCCGGATTGTGCAGCGGGAAAGCCTGATTGCATGTCCACCGCTGTTTCCAAGTGTGGCCGAAGAAGCTTGGGCTTTCTGCAGTGAGTTCATCCTGACCGATGTGGCTGGTCAGCCAAAACTGGGTGATGCCTCTTTGCCATGGTTACGCGACTTTGTGATGACGGTGTTTGGGTCTGAAGACCCTGAGACGGGTCGCAGGCACATCAATGAGTTCTTTCTCATGGTGTCCAAAAAGAATGCCAAATCCACCATTGCGGCCGGCATCATGCTGGGGGCGCTGCTGATGAACTGGCGCCAGTCGGCCGAGTTGCTGATCCTCTCGCCCACGAAGGAAATTGCAGACAACAGCTACAAGCCAATTCGGGATTTCATCAAGGCTGATGAAGAATTGTCGGCCATGCTCAAGGTGCAGGACTATTTCCGCACCATTACCCACCTGGAGACTGGCGCGACCCTGAAGGTAGTGGCGGCTGACTCGGACACGGTATCCGGCAAGAAGGCCAGCTTCGTTTTTGTGGACGAACTGCACGAATTCGGCAAGCAAGCCAAGGCCAGCAACATGCTGCTAGAGGCCACGGGCGGCCTGGCCTCGCGCCCAGAGGGCTTTGTGATCTACGCCACCACGCAGTCCGCCGAACCGCCTGCCGGGGTGTTCAAGACCAAGCTGAAATATGCCCGTGATGTGCGCGATGGCATCGTCAAGGACCGCAAGTTCCTGCCGATGATCTATGAGTTCCCCAAGGCCATGCTGGATAGCAAAGCCTATGAGAACTTGAAAAACGCCTATGTGACCAACCCCAATTGGGGGGCGTCCGTGGACATCGAGCGCATCACGCAGCTGCACGGCCAAGCCAAAGCCAGCGGGGAAAACGAGTTCAAGGAGTTCTTGGCAAAACACTTGAATGTAGAAATCGGTCTGAACCTACGGTCTGATCGCTGGACTGGCGCTGACTTCTGGGAGGCCACAGGCAGCAAGACAGTCACACTGGAGCGCATTCTGGCGGAATGCGAAGTGATCACCCTTGGTGTTGATGGCGGTGGTTTGGATGACTTGCTGGGCTTCTCAGTTACAGGGCGTGTGAAGCGGTCAAACCACTGGCTGCAATGGAATAAAGCTTGGGTCCACCCGATTGGGTTGGAGCGCCGTAAAGAGTTGGCACCGCGCTATCGAGATTTTGAGGTCGATGGCGATCTGGTCATCATCAATGAGATACCAGAAGACATTGATCAACTGGCAGTGTTGTGCAAGCGGATCTATGACACGGGTCTGCTGGCACAAATCGGCCTTGACCCAGAGCGCACACACAAGGTGGTGCTAAAGGCGCTGACGGATGCAGGCATACCTGAAGAGTTGATCTTTGGCATTACGCAGGGTTGGAAGCTGACTGGCGCCATTGGTGTGGCTGAGCGCGCCCTGGCGGCTGGTGACATGACGCACGCCGCGCAGCCGTTGATGGCGTTCTGCGTGAGCAACGCAAAGGTGGTGCCATCTGGCAATGCAGTGCTGATTACCAAACAGGCTTCAGGCACCGGAAAGATTGACCCATTGATGGCCATGTTTAATTCGATCACGCTGATGGCGGCAAACCCAGAGGTAAAAGGCCCATCGGTCTACGAATCACGCGGCCTGCGCTTCTTATAGGGCACGACTAAATGTTAGAGAAATTGAAATTCTGGCGAAAGCCAGAGACACAGTCGCGCCCATCAGCTTCAGCGGAAGGGTTGACGTTTTCTGGACTTGATGACCCGGCGCTGCTGGAATACATCAGGGGCAGTATGTCTGGGGGTAGCTCCAAAATGCTGCGCAACACGGCGGCATTGCGTTGCCTGACCTTGATTGGAAACGGCTTGGGCATGCTGCCCACCAGCCTTTATGAAGCTGGTGCAGAGAAGCGCGTACTAAGGGATCATCCTGCGCACAAACTGCTGCGGGTCAAGCCGAATCCTTACCAAACCCCCATGGAGTTCAAGTCCCAGATGCAACTGCTTCTGGAGACGGAGGGCAACGCTTATGCCCGGATTATTCGCTCTGGCAGTCGACCCATTCACTTGATCCCCTTTGAGAAAGGCAGGGTCGAGGCAAAGCTGGGACCGGGTTTCCGCATGCAGTACCGGTGTCAGTCTGAAAACGGTGGGCAGATCACGCTGGATCAAGACGAAATCTTGCACATCCGTGATTTGTCGCTGGATGGTGTTACCGGTTTGTCGCGCCAAAACCTCTCAAAAGAGGTGTTTGAACTGGCGGATGCTGCGCGAAAGGCTGCTGCCAACGTGTTCAGAACTGGTGTGATGGCTGGTGGCGCAATTGAAGTACCCAATGCTTTGTCCGATCAGGCGTACCAGCGCATGAAGCAATCGCTGAACGAAGAGTACAGCGGTGCTGAAAATATCAACAAATGGATGATTGCCGAGGAAGGTGCGACTGCCAAACCGTTCGCATCATCGGCTAAAGACGGTCAGCAGATCGAAAACCGCAACCATCAGATCGAGGAGGTTGCGCGCCTGTACGGTGTACCACGCCCGCTTTTGATGATGGACGACACCAGTTGGGGGTCCGGCATTGAACAGCTGGCCATTTTCTTTGTGCAGTACACGCTGGCCCCTCGATTTGTGATGTGGGAGCAGGCCTTGGCACGGTCCCTTTTGAGCGACCGAGAGCGCGAAAACCTCTACTTCAAGTTCAACGAGCGCGCCTTGATGCGCGGCACGCTGAAGGATCAGGCGGACTACTTCGCTAAATCGCTTGGCGCTGGTGGACACCAGCCTTGGCACTCCGCTAACGAAGTGCGTGACCTTGCCGAGTATGCCGCCAGCGATGCACTGCATGCCTCAGTGCTCGGTCAGCCCTCTGGAAAGAAAGCAAGCAATGAGCCTAAAAAAACTACCTGAGCTGCAGGCGTTTGCCCGCAGTGGGATTCAGTCGTTCGTCTCCCCGTCGGCCATGGCGCGGTGGACGCCTGGTATACAAGCTGCGGCAGGCGACTCGCCAGACAACACGATCAGCATCTTGGATGTGATCGGTGAAGACTGGTGGACTGGCGAGGGCGTTACCTCCAATCGCATCGCGGGCGCATTGCGTGCAATCGGTGTCCGTGACGTGGTGGTGAACATCAATTCGCCGGGCGGCGATATGTTCGAAGGGGTGACTATTTACAACCTGCTGCGTATGCATCAGGCCAAAGTCACCATCAACGTCCTTGGGTTGGCAGCAAGCGCAGCTTCCATCATCGCGATGGCCGGCGACGAGGTCTACATCGGGCGCCCCTCGTTTCTGATGATCCACAACTGCTGGATGGTGGCAGGTGGCAATCGCCATGACTTCGCTGCTGCTGCGGAGCAAATGGCGCCATTCGATGCTGCCATGGCGGATGTCTACCAAGAGCGCACAGGCATCGACACCAAGCGTATTGCCACCCTCATGGACAAAGAGACGTGGATTGGCGGATCTGCCGCAGTCACGGACGGCTGGGCTGATGGCCTCCTTGGCGACAACGTGATCAAAGACGGAGGCGGCGCGCAAGCGTCGGCTATCCGGCGTGTTGAGGCGGCGCTGCGCTCCAGCGGCATGCCTCGCAGTGAGGCGCAAAAGCTTCTCTCTGAATTCAAGTCCAGCCTGAGTGAATCGGCTGGCGCACCTGGCGGCCTGAGTGATTCGGCGGCGAAAAACGTAGCAGCTACTTCGCTGCAATCCCTTATTGAAAAAATGAAAGTCTAATATGACAGACGTAAACAAGACCATTGAAGCGCTGGGCCAGGCCTTCGAAGAGTTCAAGGCTACCCACACCCAAGAGCTGAAGGCGCTCAAGGATGGCGCTGCGACTGGCGATCTGAAGGCCAAGCTCGAGAAGGTTGAAGCCGCTCTGGGTTCCCACCAAAAGGAAATCGAAGACGCTCACACCAAGTTGGCTGCAGCCCAGATGGGTGTCGGTGCTGGCGCAGCCGTGCGCGACAAGGAATACACCGATTCTTTCAACGCGCACATGCGCAAGGGTGATGTTCAGGCCAGCCTGAATAAGGGTACGGCCGAAGAGGGTGGTTACCTGACACCAGTGGAATGGGATCGCACCATCACGGACAAGTTGCGCGATGAATCGCCCATGCGTGAACTGGCCCAAGTCCAAGTCACTAGCAAGGCTGGCTGGTCCAAGCTGTTCAACATGGGCGGCACGGGCAGCGGCTGGGTTGGTGAAACTGACCAGCGTCCCGAAACCGCCACGCCTGTGCTGGCGACCCTTGGCTTTGGGCATGGCGAAATCTACGCTAACCCTGCTGCCACCCAGCAACTGCTGGACGATTCGGAAATCAACATCGAATCGTGGCTGGCAGCAGAAGTGCAGGCCGAATTTGCTGAGCAGGAAGGCCTAGCATTCATCAGTGGCGATGGTGCGAAGAAGCCTGCGGGCATCCTGACTTATGTCACTGGTGGTGCTAACGCAGCCAAGCACCCGTTTGGTGCAATCAAGGCCGTCAACAGCGGTGCCGCAGCCGACATCGGCTCTGATGCTGTGCTGGATCTGATCTATGGGCTGCCCAAGAAGTACCGCCAGAACGCCCGTTTCCTGACTAATAACTTGACGATTGCCAAGTTGCGCAAGCTCAAGGACGGGCAGGGCAACTACCTGTGGCAGCCGTCTGCGCAGGCCGGCCAGCCTGCAACCTTCCATGGCTACGGCTTGGCCGAAGACGAAAACATGCCCGATGTGGCTGCCAATTCGTTGCCCATCATGTTCGGTGACTTCAAGCGTGGCTACTTGATCATTGATCGCATGGGTGTGCGTGTACTTCGTGATCCCTACACCAAGAAGCCCTACGTGCTGTTTTACACGACCAAGCGCGTGGGTGGCGGTGTGCAGAACCCCGAGTGCCTGCGTGCATTGAAGGTGGCGGCTTAACCAAAAGGGGCTTCGGCCCCTTGTTCATTGAAGGAATTGAAGATGAAAGCAATAAAGCCATTCAAGGGCGTCAAGGACGGTGAAATCTATCCGACCGAATTTGAAGTCGGTGACGAAATCCCCCCTGAACTTGAAGCAGCTGCCGTTGAACTTGGCGCTGCCGACGCCAAAAAAGCGCCTGCCAAGAGCAATTAGCCATGCCTATCCTGACCACCGCGCAAGCCATCGACCATTGCCGCGCTGATCCGGATGCGGACGCAACCATGGTTGAGCTGTACCTAGGTGCTGCAGTCGATGCTGCCCAGGATTACTTGGGCCGCAAGATTTTCGCCAGTCAGGTGGAAATGGATGCAGCGGTCTCAGCCGGGGCTGCGGGCGCGTCTCCCATGGTGGTCACCTATTCCATCAAGGCTGCCATCCTATTGATCTGTGGCCACCTCTTTGCCAACCGTGAGGATGTCGTCACAGGCATGCAGTCCTATTCAATGCCCATGGGGTCACGTGACTTGCTGCGGCCGCATCGTCGGAGTTTTGGCCTATGAGAACCCTGCGCGCTGGCGAGCTACGCGACCCCATCCACATCCAGCGCAAGACAGGCGGCCGTGATGAATGGAACTTGCCTTTGCCTGAAGGCTGGGAAAACATCACGGTTAAGCCGATTTGGGCGAATGTGCGGCACTTGTCTGGCAGTGAGGCCATCAAGGGTGACAAAGAAACCTCTACGGTGCGCGCTTCGGTACGCATTCGATGGCGCAAAGGCATCACTGCAGGCATGCGAGTGCTGCACGATGGAATGACGTACGACATCGAGGGCGCACTGCCTGGGCCCGGGCGGCAGCATGTGGATCTGGTCTGCAAACTGGTGACTTGATATGGCGACCAACCGCAGAACTCTTTCGGGCATAACTAGTAACGGCCGGCGCCGTGTTCTCACAGGTCAAGGATCTTTCGGCATTCATGCCGACACCAGCAGTCTTGAGTCTTTGCTTGATGCTATTGGTGACGCCGCCGAAGGCGCAGTACGACCAGCGGCTCAGGCAGGCGCTCAGGTGCTCTACAACGGCGTCAGAGCCAATGTGGGGCAAATTGGGCGGGTGAGTGGAAATCTGGAAAAGTCGATTTACCAGTACTACAGCCACGAAAAGTCAGCGGAAGGCATCAAGGCCACCTATCACGTATCGTGGAACCACACCAAAGCGCCACACGGCCAGTTGCTTGAACGTGGCTGGTTGCAGCGATACGCGGTCAGGCTCAGCGAGCAAGGGCGATGGGTCACGCTGGTCCGCCCAGAAGCACATGGCCAACCTAAGCCAAGGCGCAGGGCATCGCAGGCAGAAAAAGACGCTTACTACGTCCCGCGCGCCGGTGGGCCCCGCTGGATGCCTGGCCGCTGGTTTTTAGCTCGAGCCGCAGACCAGATAGATGAGGCCTACAAAGCCGCCAACGAAGAACTGCTCATGCGCGTGAACGAGGCCAAGAAACTATGAACCTTGAAACCAAGCTCGTGGCCATCTTGAATGCCCACTGCCCACGCAATTTCCCGGTGACGGCTGAGTTTGGCACTCAGCTTCCCTATGTGATCTGGCAGCGCGCAGGCGGTAAAGCCAGCCGCACGCTGGACAAGAAGCCAGTGGGTAACCTGCAAAACCGCCGCATTGCCGTGACCGTTTGGGATTCACACCCTATCCGGGCAGCCCAACTGCTACAGCAAATCGAAGCGGCCTTGACCACTGCAAGCGCTATTCAGTGCACACCACTGGAAGAAGCCACTGATGTTTATGACGACGGTGGTACGGATGCCGGAATCTTCGGCATGCAACAAACCTTCTCTGTTTGGGCCAAACGATAGCGCCCACTGACAAATCACCAACCCAGCCCGCAATTGCGGGCTTTTTTACGACTGAAAGGAAACGCCATGTCTGGTGTGGAAACTGTTGCTGGTGTCGAGATCAGCATTTCTGCGGCTGCGCCCGCAACCTTCAATGCTGCAGGTTATGCGGCTGTCACAGGCTGGGGCCTGATCGGTGAAGTCACCGATGGTGGCTCTCACGGCCGCACTTACGCCGAGGTAAAGCACAACCCTATTGGCACGCGCGGCGCCCAAAAGCTCAAGGGCTCTTATGACGAGGGCACCAAGACGCTGCAGCTGGCGGTGGATACGGCCGACCCCGGCCAAATCATCATCAAGCAGGCGCTGAATTCGGATGACGACTTCAGCTTCAAGGTGGAGTACCAAGGCGGCGACATCGACTACTTCCAGGCGAAGGTGTTGTCGTACCAAGTGGCCACCGCAGGTGTGGACTCCATCCGCTCTGCCACGGTGCAGTTATCGATCACTACTGCAAAAGACGGTACCGGCATTGTTGAAGTGCCCGCGCCCGCTACTCCCTGATTTACCCCATTGGCCGCAAGGCCGCCTAAGCACCGGCCCGGCTGCTTCGTCTCCTTCAGCAGAGGCGAGCGGTCGGGCGCGGGCATTTTCTTTTTCTCTGCTGAAAGACCGACATGAACACAACCGCAAAGACCAAAACCCAAGAACCGCAACTGGTCGACATCACAGAATTTGACGTAGTGAGTGCCTGCGAAGCTGGCCATGAGTTCGAGTTGCGCAGTCCTGATGGCTCTGGCACCGGCATCAAACTGCAAGTTTTGGGCGCTTTTGCACCTGAAGTTGTCAAATGGAATGGTGGCATCGCTGAAAAAATGATCAGTGAGCAGCGCATTGCTCAGCGCAAAGGTAAGTCGTCCAAGCCCAAGACCATGGAAGAGCTCAGCGAGCAGAACATCGAAGGTGCTCTGATTCGCGTTAAAGGCTGGTCTGGCGTAAAGCAAGCCTACACCCAAGACCTGATGCGCAATGCATTGAAGCGCAACCCTCACTGGGTTGGACAAGTCATTGAAGAGTCGGAGCACTTGGGAAACTTTGGTACGACCTCGGCCTCCAGCTCCGAGGCTACGTAAGGCAGCTGGCCTGGCTGCAAGCCCCCATTGATCCGCCCAAGAACGCAAAAAAAGCAGAGCCTGAGCCATGCCGAGGCAAGGCTATGCAGGGGCAAGGGCTTGAATGGCCGCTGCCAGAGCTGGATGACGGCATGCACATCATCAACGCTTTGATGTCCGCAGGGCCCATGCAAGCAGGAGCTATGGGGCCTGCTGCGCTGTCATGGCAAGAAATTCAGGCGTGGCAGCAGAGCACGCAAACGCCGGTTCAGCCCCATGAATTGAGCATGCTGCGCGAACTGTCGTGTGAGTACTTGGATCAGTGGCTCAAGTCAAAAGACCGTTTTTGCCCCTCGCCTGAATTAATTCTGCCTCAAGCGGAGATAGCCAAGAAGCTGGTTCCGCACATCAAGAATGTGCTGCGAGGGTGAGAAATTTGCCACACCTTGATTTTGACTTTATGTATGAAGGTGTGTAAATTTGTGAAAGGAGATGTAAATGACTTTCAAAATAATCCCAATCGCCTTAGCTTTAACTCTTTCCGTGACTGGCTGCGCGACTTGGTCGACTAGCTCTGTCGATCAGAGTAGTTCGGACCTGAATTTTGTAAGCGGCCCTAAGAAGAATCCTGCTGAGATTTTCGTCACAGAGGGCGATATTCATGACCGCCCTTATAAATCAATTGCTGATATCACAGTAATGGTCAATAAAACGACCATCATGCATCCTGATCCAACAAAAGTTCAAGTGATTGAAAAGTTGCAAGAGAAGGCTGCTGAATTAGGGGCCGATGCTGTAGTGCATGCAAGATTCGGAAAGACTGGAATGTCGCTATTAAGTTGGGGTAGCCTTGAAGGGAAGGGGCGGGCGGTAAAAATGGAGAAGTGATATGCGCAGAAACTTATCTGCATGTCTTGCACTGACATTTTTTTTGGTTGGCTGTGCTTCGCCAGCGCCAGATATACCTCGTCAAACAAGCCGAACCACTGCGCCGGGCTATGAGCCTGCAGTGCTATCGACAGCGCCTGTTAGTGCTCAAGCATCAGTTGTTGAGGCGGAGTCATCTCGCATTGTTTTGCCTATAGCCCATGTTTCGCAAACTACTTGGGCGGCCTTAGCCGTTGATGAGCAAGAGAAAATTCAGAAAACTCAAGCCGTTCAAATTCACGCATTAAATCGCTTTGGTTTAATTACGGATGTTCAAACGGTAGACCAGTCAACTAGCGGCACTAGCGGAGGAGCAGTACTTGGAGGCGCAATAGCCAGCGCTGGCTATATTGATCGCGCTTTTAGTGGCGGAAATAGCTATTCAGCTGGTGCGCATTTGGCGCTTGGTCTTCTGGGGGCGTTGATAGGATCATCATTAGATAAAGCGCCTACTAAGCAGTACCAGACTCGGTATTCGGTAAAGCTCGGTGATGGCGAAATTCAATACTTCGATGAAATTAAAAGCGATGCTTTTCGACACTCAATTGGTGTGTGTGTTCAAGTCCCTGAATTGAGCTTGGCCGCTCAAAATCTTTGCGGTCAAAGTGTCGAAAGCATAAAAAATAAATACTTAGCCGAATAAAAGGCTTCTCTTAATAAAGCCTTCAGGAATTCCAAAAGGCTTTTAATTTCTAGGCTCGCTTCGGCGGGCTTTTTTCGTTTCTGAGGCCTGCAATGACAGAAGCTGCACATACACAACTTGTTTTTAGCGTTGGCAACAACACCAAGGCCGGACTGCAGGAAATCAAAAATGATGTGCGCGGTGTGGCTGATGCGGCTGCACAGGCTGGCCAGCGGGCAGGTGCTGCGTTTGACGGCATGGGAAAAAGCGGCCAGCAGGCAGCGGGCACGATAGACAAGACCTCGCAAAACATTATTCGCGCCATTGAGCGAGAAGTTGCGGCGCTGCAGGCTGGTGGCAAAAGCACTGCGGCCTATTACGAATCGATTGCCAAGCAGCGTGGCGCAGATATGAACGCCCTGGGGCCATACCTGCAGCAGATGCGCCTTGTCGAAAAGCAAGCAGAGCAATCGCTCAAGACCATGGGCAACTCTGCCAAGCAGACTGCAGCCGCACTGCGCGGTGTGCCAGCGCAGTTCACCGACATTGCCGTTTCCCTCCAGGGTGGGCAGGCTCCCTTGACGGTGTTCTTGCAGCAGGGCGGACAGCTCAAGGACATGTTTGGTGGCGCTGGCAATGCTGCAAAGGCGCTGGGCGGCTACGCGCTTGGTCTGGTTAATCCATTCACCGTAGCAGCTGCAGTCGTGGGCACGCTAGCGCTTGCTTATTACCAAGGCAGTAAAGAGCGAGACCTTTTCGTTCGCTCTCTAACCATGACCGGCAATGCAGTGGGCATGACCACAGATCAGCTGCGCGCCTATTCGCGTGAAATCAGCGAATCTGTAGGCACTCAAGGGCAGGCAGTCACTGCTTTGGTGGCCTTTATTGACGCTGGCGTTCGCGGCAATGAGCAGTTGCAGGAATATGCCAGGACCGCTGTTGAATGGGAGTCCGTTACGGGCCAAGCTGCGGCTGATGTCGCCAAGCAGTTCAAGGACTTGCAAGATGACCCATTAAAAGCGGTGGTCAAGCTCAATGAAGGCATGAACTTCTTGACGGTATCTGTCTATGAGCAGATCCAGTCGCTAGAAGAGCAGGGCAAGAAAATGGAGGCTGCACAGGTGGCCATGGATGCGTTGAACTCCACAATGAAGGAGCGCAGCGCAGAAATTAAGCGCAACCTCGGCTACATCGAGGGCGCTTGGAATGCCATCACTGGCGCAGCCAAGAGCGCTTGGGATGCCATGCTCAATATTGGGCGTGATGCAACTTCTGCCGATACCCTGTCTGCCATCCGCAAAGAATTGGCTGATTTGCAATCCCGCCAAAGCGCCGGGTTTGGTGAAACAGGGGGCGGAGCTGCCACAGGTCGCCCAAGTGCAGAAGCCGCCAGGCGCGTGCAAGAGCGCATTAATCAGTTAAAAGCTGAAGAAACTCAGATTTTGGCCAACATTGAGGCAGAAAAGAAGTCGGCTGAGCAAAAGGCCGGGGAAGCCGAAGCAGTCAAAACGCGCATCGCCATCAACGAAAAATATGCTGATGCCCTCAAAGTCGAAATGACCTTGAATCAAAAGCTTGCTCAGGCACGCAAAGATGCGGCAGCTGCAGGGTGGGACGAAGAAAAGCTCAAGCGTGTGCTGGCGCACATCACCGAGGAGCACAACAAAAAAGACCGCGAGGGCAATGCTGGCCGCAAGGCTGCAGAGAACACCTACAAATCGCTCACAGCTTCTATCAGGGTTGCAATCGCAAATCTTGAAAAAGAACGTGATGCGGGGGAAAAGCTATCGGTGGTTGAGAAGCTGCGGCTGGAATATGCCAAGCAGCGCTCCAGGCTAAGCACATCTCGCCAACGTGATATTGAGCATCTCTTGGATGAGGCCGATGCGGCGCTGCAAGCCAAAGATGCTGCACTTGAGCTCGCAAAAGCTTGGGAGGAAGATGCAAAGGCGCTTGAAGCCTACACAAAGAAGCAAGAAGCCCAAATTGCGTCCGTAATTTCCAGTGTGGAGAAGCTGCGCCTTGAGGAGGAGGCGCACGCTTTGGCCGAAGCCGCCAATATCAGCCATGCCGAGGCTGTCGAGCGCTTAACCATTGCACGGCTTGAAGAAGCGCAAGTGCAAATACTTGCAGGGGCAGGCAGCCAGGAGGAAGTTGAGCGCATCAACCGCGAGATTGAGGCCCGCAAGCAGCTTTTGGGTTTGCTGGGGCAAAAGAGTGTGCGCGAAGCCAATGCCAAGGCCGCCAAGGATGCCGCTAAAGAATGGGAGAAAGCGGGCGAGACCATCAGCCGCACGCTGGAAGACTACATCATGGCGGGCGGCAAGAGCGGCGCGGATTATGTGGAACGCTTGTTCCGAAACTTGGTGCTGCAGCCTGTCGTGCAATACGGGGGCAACTCCCTGATGGGTGCGCTGGGCATGGGCCAGCAAGGCAGTGCAGTTAACTCAGTGCTGGGCGGCAACAACGTAGGCACCACGGTACTGAACAACGCGGGCGCAATTGGCGCAGGTTTCCAGGCGATGTACGGCATGTCTGTGGGCGCATCCTCTGCCAGCCTGCTGGGTGCAAACGCAGTGGGCATGGTGGGTGGCGATGCGCTGGGGGCTTTGATCGCTGGGAACGGCGCTTGGGCAGGCGTAGCTGTGGAAGCTGGCGCTACCGCGGGAGCCGCTGCAGGTGTGGCCGCGGCTGAGGGCGCAGCCGCTGGAGCAGCGTCAACGGCAGGCGGGCTTATGTCCGGCATTGCTGCTGCTGCCCCCTGGATTGCCGGCGCGCTGGCGCTCTACAGCATTGCAAAATCGTTCGACGACTCAGGCACGCTGCACTACGGCGCAGGCGCTGTGTACTCGGGCGGAAAGCTGCAAACCGGCGCAGACATCTATAACCGTGACACGTTCGGGATGGGATCGCGGGGCGAGTGGAATGCCAATGCGCAGCAAAACGCCAGCGGTATTGCTGCATCCTTGGGGGCAGCACTCGACGGCTTTGCGATTGGCTTCGGCCAAAAGGCTGGGTACACAGTAGCCACTGCATTTGCCGATGACAGCTCAGACGATGGCGCTTGGGGCAGCCTGCGCATTGCAGATGCAATGGGTAATGCGCTCGTGGATTGGGAAAACTCGCGCTCCAGCAAATGGGCTCCCAAGGAATTTGCAAGCGGCGATGAAGGCTACAAGCAGTATCTGACGGCTGTCGCTGGTGACGTTAAAAACGCATTTCTGACGATGGACTTGCCGGGATGGGCAGATCAACTGCTTTCCGCTGCTAATGATCTTGATTCGCTTGGTGCAGCGCTCAATCAAATAGGATCGATCAAGGCTGCGTTTGACGCGCTGGGCAAGACGCTGGATATTTTCTCCGGACTGTCCGGAGAAATGCAGACATCGCTTATCAATGTAAGCGGCGGCATAGATGCCTTGACTCAGAACGCGGGCACGTTCTATCAGGGCTTTTACACAGAGCAAGAGCGCTACGAAAACAGTCTCAAGCAAATGCAAGAGGTGCTTTCAGGGTTTGGCGTCAGTATTGATCCAGCAATTGGAGATCGCGCTAAAGCTGAGTTCAGGGCGGTGGTTGAAAGTGCTTTTGCTTCTGGCCAAGGCGAACTTGGCGCGCAGCTTCTTGCAATCAATCAGCAGTTTGCTACTGTCGCGGACTATGCTCACAAGGCTGGGGGCGCGATTGGAGAAGTTGCCGACGTACTTAGCGATGTCATGCGCGACTTGCTCGATGAGCGTAAGTCACTGGAAGCTGAGTTGCTGCGGGCGCAAGGCGACGAAAGCGGCTATCTGTCTGCTGTCCGGGCCATTGCAACTGCGGGCTACGCTGAAGCTGAAATCGCAGCTTGGGACTACAACACTGCACTGCAAGCGCAAATTGATGTGCTGGATGCTGCGGCTGCCAAGGCGACTGAAGTAGCGCAAGAGCGTGCCGGTCTTGAGCAGCAGTTGCTGCAACAGATTGGAGACACCGCGGCGATTAGGGCCTTGGAGCGTGCTGCGCTGGATGAGACCAACCGCGCTTTGTATGACCACATCGCCGCACTGCAGGATGTGCAGTCTGCCCAGGCATCTGCTCAGGCAGCGGCCCAAGCAGCGACTCAGGCTGCCCAGGCTTCGGCCCAAGCAGCTGGGCAGGCATTCTCTGGGGCGTGGGGCAACCTGGTCTCCATGTCTAGCATGGCGGCACAGTACCTGGGCAACGGTGCAGGGCTTGAAGCGCAGCTTGCTGTAATGCAGCAAAGCTATGCAGGCGCTGACAACACTGCTGACCGCGTCACTGCACTGCAAGAGATTGTGAATCTTGAGCAGTCGCTGTGGAGCTTGCAACAAAAAGAGCGGCAGGCCCAAGCGCAGGCGGCGCAAGCGCAGATCACAGCATCACAAGAGCAGCTTTCAAGCGCACAAAAGATGCTGACTGCAGCGCGCTCACTGGGCGATTACGCGCAATCGTTGTTTGCCGGTAGTGCCTCGGGACTGTCTGCAAGTGACCGCATGTATGCGTTGAATGCGCAGTACCAAGTGTTGCTGCTGCGGGCAAAGTCTGGTGATGCGGATGCCATGGGTGACTTGCAAGGGGTCTCGCGGGACTACCTGCAGCTTGCCCAGCAGCGCAGTTCCAGCAGTGCAGATTACTCTGTGATGGCTGGGCGTATCGCTGCAGAAATGCAGTCCGTGGCTGCGGTGCAAGGCGCATCTGCAAGCAGCATCACCGGCTCTCTGGAAGCGCAGATCCGTGCGTTGCAGGCGCAGGCTAGCGATCTGTCGTCTGCGCAGTTTGATGTGTCTGAGCAAACGCGAGGGCTGATCGAGGAGTTGCTGCAAGAGTCGGCGGTGGGCTTTAAAGATTCGCTGCGCGGTATGGAGGCCTTGGCGGATCTGACGGAGTCGCAGCTTACTGCTTTGCGGCAATGGCCTGCCGCGCTCAACGGCATCATGACGCAAACCCTGGTGCCCAGCATTCATGGCATTGCGCAGTCGGCTTCGAGCAGCGCTGTCAGTGCCTACATTGCCGCTAATGCAGCAGCCGAAGAGCAGCGCCTGCGCCGTGCAGCAGAGTTGGCGGCAGATCAAATGCGCCAGCAAATGGAGGCCATGACTGCTGCCGCCGCCGTTGCCGCAAATGGCGGCACGGGTGCTGCGTTGCCTGCATTTGCAGCAGGGGGCTACCACAGCGGGGGCTGGCGGCTTGTAGGGGAGCGAGGTCCCGAGATCGAGGCCACAGGCCCAGCGCGGTACTTCAATGCTACGCAGACCCAGCAAATGCTGGGCGGCAGCAGCAGCAGCAACAGCGGTAGTCGCGAGGTGGTCGCTGCAATTGAGCGACTGGAAAAGCGACTGATCGCCGTTGAGCAAAGCACGTCGATCGCTGCCCGTGCAGCAGTCGATCAGCTCGATCTTGCCGATCAGGTCTCAGCCGGTGGTATGTCTAACGCCAGTGAGATCACCAACGTCAAAGTGCTGGCCAAGGCAATTGCCGATGCCGTGAAGGAGGCTGTCGCATGACGCCAAGTGCAGTAATTTTGGAGCCCATCACAGTCACGCCCGAGATGATAGTTGCAGGCACTTCGGTGCCCGCAGTCGATATCAATGCCGGAGAGGTGGCGTGGTTGCAAAGCACGCCCTACGCGGGCAGCGAAGAAAACGTTGTTCACGCAGGGGTGCGCTGGGCGTCCATTGCGCCCAGTACTGGCGTGGTGCCGGGCACAGATGCAAGCAAGTGGCGGCGCCAGGGGCCATCGAATCGCATGGCCCCGTTTGACTACATGAACAGCACGGCAGCAAAAGCCAATGGCGAGTTGGTGTTTATCCTGCAGCCGGGCTTTTACAGCGGCATGCGCCTGTCGGGCCTGGTGGGCGAGCGCTTGGAGGTCACACAGTATGAGCGTGTGGATGGCCAGTTGCAGGTGGTCGAGCAGTGGTCGGGTGACATGTACGAGCAAGCCCGCGGGCTGTTTGAGTACTTGTACATGCCGCTGCGCCAGATCAATCAAAAACTGTGGCTGGACTGGCCGCTGGTCAATGAGGCTGAGCTGCACATACGCATCACAGCAAGCAACGGCGGTCGCTGTGCTGTGGGGATGATCACGCTGGGCTTTTGGGAGACCTTGCTGGGTGCCAAGCCTGAGTTCGGCGGCGTCGAATACGGCGCTGAGTCTGAAATCAAAAGCTACACGACCGTTGAAGACAACGAAGACGGTACATGGGACATCGTGCCGCGCTTGGGGGTGGCCAACAACATCAGCTGCACCGTCTTCATCGATGCAGAACAAGCCAACGCTGCACACGAGCTGCTGCAGCGCGTGTCGGGCAAGCCGGTTGCATTCATCGCATCGGGGTTGCCGCGCTACGACTATCTCAACACTTTTGCAATTTTGAGCGCCCGCGTCAGCCCTACGAGCTATGGAATGGCGCAGCTGCGAATTACAGGAAAGGGTTCTATATGACAAATATCGTGCCGGTACCGCCGCTTCGGCTGTCTAGCCGCTTTCCCACTAACGCTGACCGCCCCAGTGGTCAGTGGAACAACGTAGTTGTGGAGTGGGGTGAGACCACGCGCACCATGTCTTCGGACTTGCATGCGGTTGCGCAAAACGTGCTCAATAACGCCACCGCCGCGAACGAGCGTGCTGCGGCTGCGCAGGCAGCCCAAGGCGTTGCAACGACAGAGGCCAATCGCGCCACTGCGCAAGCTGATGCGGCAATGGGGTACCGCAATACGGCAGGGGTGCATGCGACTACGGCAACAACGCAGGCGGGCATTGCGACAACAAAGGCGGGCGAGGCTGCGGCTTCAGCAGCGCAGGCAAACTCATCAAAAATTGCCACGCAGCAGATAGCCGACAACGCACAAACGCAGACCACTGCTGCTGTTCAGCAAGCTACTACGCAAGCGGTCAGAGCAGAGACAGCCGCCGCAAGCATTGAAGACGGCCCAATCACAAGCCTGACAGTGAACTCGGGCGTCAAGACCGGCGCAGTCACACTTGCTTTGAGTGATATGGGAGATCAGGCAACGGATGCTCAGATGCAATCTGGAGCTCTAGTAACCCCGTTGCTGATGTCGCCTGCAAACGTTAGGGCCGCAGTGCTTGCAAATAGCCGCATTCAGCGGGTTGCGCGCACTAGCAACACGCAGCTGCAAGCTGCTGACTCCGGCAAGCTCATTGACATCACCAGTGGCACCTTCACACAGACGTTTGCAGCAGTGGCAACGCTTGGCAACGGCTGGTGGTGCTATCTGCAAAACAGCGGCACGGGCGACATCACTATCCCAAGCAGCGATGGGCGCAACAACTGGATCATGTATCCGGGCGAAGTGCGGCTGTTTCAGTGTGATGGCACGACACTGCGGTCTGTCGTGGTGAAAGGGTTTTACCGAGTTTTTACAACCAGCGGAACCTTTATTAAGCCGCCGGGATACGCGGCTTTTGAGGGGCTGCTGTGGGGTGGCGGATGCTCAGGTAGTGGCGGTGCTTTGATAGTAAGCCCGGGTGGCCCATGTGAGCGATTCTTTATTTCCTTTGCAGACCTTTCGGAATCTACGTCTGTAGTAATCGGCGCAGGGGGCCTGGGAATCACAGGCCCGGCGGCGGGTAATCCAGGCGGCGTTTCTTCGTTTGGGGATATTTCAACTTGTAGGGTTGTTTGGAACACCTGGCCCAGATGGGAACTTGCGCCTGGGAGTAGCGTCCAAACATACGATGGCCGCCCACAAACTTCAGGGTTAAATGTTGCTGGTGGTTTAGCTGGTGGGTCTGGTGGTTTAGCTGGTGGGCTGGGTACTAAAACCCTGCACGGGGGGCGTGGAGGGGATGGCCGAACAGCCGCTGGGGTAGATGCCCAGAATGGGCAAGCCCCAGGAGGGGCTGGCGGTAACACGGAAACCCCAGGCACGTCATCTGGTGCAGGCGCTCGCGGCGAACTTCGTCTCTGGGGGATCATCTAATGCGCGCACACATCATTCAAAACGGCATCGTCACAAACACCATCGAAGTCGAAAGCCTTGACTTCATGCCGGGCCTTATTGATGCAGACCTTGGTGGTTCTATCGGTGATCGCTACGAAAACGGCGAGTTCATCAAGCGCGACCTGGCCCCAGAACCGCCCCCCGCATCATGCACACGCCGCCAAGGCCTGCTTGCCTTGTTGTCTTACGGCATCAAGCGATCTGAGATCGAAACCCAGATTGAAACCATAGAAGACGAAATGGAGCGCGAGGCGGCTTGGATTGAGTACCTGGCGGACACCTGGGAGCTGGGCAATCCGCGCTTGCAAGCAATGTGGGCGGCACTTGGTGGTACTGCTGAGCAGCTACCGGATCTGTTTCGCTTGGCAGTCACCCTCTAGCAACCCGCACACAGCGGGTTTTCTTTTATCCATGCCCCGCAAGTCGGGGCTTTTTTGTGCCCGGGAGGGTTATGAATCAACTTGATCCTGTGAATGTGGCCATTGCTTTGGCGTCGGTGATCTTCGGGCCGGCACTGGCCGGTGTCATCGGCCCGTATGCGGTCATCTTGATCGCATCGACAGTCGGTGCAGCCTGGTCGTTGGGGCGCCGCGATCCCAGTGCGCGCCTGGGCGCGGCCTGGTATTTCCTGCGCCTGAACGCTACGGCCGTGCTCGTCACCGCGGGGCTGGCCAGCTTAGCCGGGCAGTGGATGGGTCACAGCGACACGACGTGGATGCTGTCGCCGATTGCGCTGCTTGTTGGTGGTGTGGGGGATGACTGGCCGCGCCTGGGGCGTTGGGTGTTCTCGCGAGTGGGTCGAGTGCTTGAGCGCCGCGCTGGCGGTGACGGAGGTGCGACATGACTTGGCAAGCCCATCAACTGCTGGCGGTACTGAACCTTGCGATTTGCTGCGGCATCGCCTGGGCGTGCATTTGCCGGCTCAACTCAGATATCAGTCGACGCTTCAAGCTGGCACGGGCGCGCTACACGCTGCTGTTGGCGGGGGCCATGGCCTCGGGCCTTCAGCCCGTGCTGTGGGGAGCTTGGCCAGACGCAGGTTCGGTGATCTTTGCTGGCTGCGTGCTGGCAGGGCTGGCAATTAATGTGGTGCGCTGGTACGGCGCCAGTGCGCCGAAGCGGCGCAAAGGAGATGCGTGATGGACTTTGACAAAGCATTTGAACGCCTGATTGGGCACGAAGGAAAATTCACCAACAACCCCAAGGATGACGGTAATTGGACAGGTGGCAAGCAAGGGCGCGGTGAGCTCAAGGGCACCAAGTTCGGCATTGCAGCCAACACTTACCCGCACCTGGACATCAAAAATCTGACTGTGGCCCAGGCCAAGGAGCTCTACAAGGAAGACTTTTGGGATGTGATCGGACAGGCCCATGGCGCCATCAAGTTCCAGCTGTTCGATGCCGCAGTGAATCATGGTCGGGCTAACGCCGTTCGCCTTCTACAGCGTGCAGTCAAAGTTGCAGACGATGGTATCTGGGGCCCCCGCTCCCAGGCAGCGCTGAACGACATGCAAGAGCGGCATGGCCACAACGATGTGCTGATGCGCTTCTTGGCATACCGCTTCAAGTTCTGGGCCAGTCTGAGCAAGTTCGATGTATTCGGGCGCGGCTGGACAAACCGTGGGGCCGACAACCTGCTGTTTGCGGCGGAGGACAACTGATGCCAATCAAATTCAAGTTGATCGCAACCGCACTCGTTGCGGTTTTTCTTTTTGGGGCAGGGTGGTGGGTCAATGGCTGGCGCTTATCTGGCCAGCATGCCCAGGAGCTGGCCCGGCGCGACCGCGAGGCGTTGGTTGTGGCCGAAGCCATCAAGCAATCGGGCATCGCAGCAAACAACGCAATCTCTGAAGCCGATACACGGGCTTGGAAAGGACTGGAAGATGACAAGAAAGAGCTTGGCCGCCTTCGCGGCTGTGTCGCTGCTGGCACTTGCGGGGTGCGCCTCATCACCAAGCCAGCAGCCGACATCGGGGCCAGCGATCCAGGCTCCAGCGGCGTGGGCGATGACACCCTCGCGCTCGATCCAGACGTACAACGCCGTGTTCTCGACCACAGAGAATCAATCGGAGAAGACCAGCGAAAAATAGAGTTTTTGCAGGCCTATGCTGTGCAGTGCTGGCAAGCGCACTACGTGCCAGTGAGCCCTAAACCTTAAAAGGGAGCAGGGGATCGGAGGATTTCTATAGGCCCAAGGCCTGAATAAATCACCGCTTTGCTGGGCCCATAGACCGTAATCCAGCCACTGGCTGATCGGTCAATTACATAGTCGGATGGTTTAGTGGAATGATTCGGCATCGACATTCGCCGACGGCAACCGGGGCTCAGACACATTTGCCGTTGGCATCGATGACCACCTCTCCATCTTCTTTGCTAAAGGACGCTTGCTGCGGTGAAGGCAGCAGGTCGAGCACCGCCTCAGCGGGGCGGAAAAGCTTTGAGACCAAGGGCGTGACGACGATGGGTCGGTTGATAAGAATGGAAGATTGCAGCATGAAATCCACCAATGCGGCATCGCTCCATTGGGTGTCCTCCAGCCCAAGCTCTTCGTAGAGCGGCCACAAATTACCGCTAGTACCTATTTTGCACTCGCGAGCCAACGGCTACGACCTAGAGCAGCGCGCTGAACGCATAATCGGCATCTTCTGGGTCTGACGCGGGTCCTGAGGCTGCCCGCAGGCAAGACTTCCGCTGACGTCGACTCTTTTCAAGCAAGGATCTCTATTGAAGTTAGATTTTTTCCTGAGTACGCATAAGGAGCAAATCCTCGTTGAATGGGAGGCGTTCTCCCTGGCGCTGGTACCAGCGGCCACGCTGTCGAATTTGGCACTGCGCGACCATGCTAAAGGCATTCTGCAAGCCATTGCCTTGGATATTGAAACCAGTCAAAACCCGGAGGAGCAGTACCAAAAGTCCCGGGGAAATGCCCCACATCTATTGGGAGGACTGCCCAGTGCCGCATCAAGCCATGGAAGCCATCGTCAAGCCAACGATTTTTCTTTGCTGCAGCTCTGTGCGGAATTTCGTGCCCTGCGAGCCACTGTGCTGCGGCTATGGTTGCCGCATCTGGGGGCAATGACACAAGACATCTCCAATCAGATGGTGCGTTTCAACGAAGCCATCGACCAGGCGTTGGCAGAAGCGGTGGTTACATACTCTTCAAAGTCTGACCAAACGCGCGAACTGTTTCTTGCCATCCTGGGGCATGACTTGCGAATGCCGCTTTTCTCAATGCGGCTGGCTGGCGAGACGTTGAAGCGGTCGACCTTGTCGGCGGCCGACATCGCCGAGACCGGCGACCGCATCCGGCGCAGCACACGGCTCATGAGCAGCATGGTGGCCGACCTTCTGGGCTACACGCGCACTCAACTGGGCAGTGGCATGCCGATTGTTCCGGCGATGATGGACGTACGCGCGGTTTGCGAATCGGCGATAGAAGATGCCAGCGCTGCACACCCCGATAGCCGCTTCGAGCTTCAGGTGAGGGGTGATACGACTGGCGCTTACGATGGCGTCAGGATACACCAGCTGTTTGCCAATCTGCTGTTCAACGCGGCGCAATACGGCGCGCGTGACAAGCCGGTAGTTCTCGGCATTCATGGCGATGCTCAAGGCGTGAGTGTGCAAGTCACCAACCAAGGGCCGCCGATTCCAGCGGCGTCATTGGTCGCCATCTTCAAACCCTTGGTACAACTTCCTGAAGAATTAGAGCAAGACGAGCGCCCACGTACCAGTCTGGGGCTTGGCTTGTTCGTGGCAAGGGAAATTGCGGAAGCCCATGGCGGCACCATAACCGTGCAGTCCGACGCCCTCAATGGAACGGTGTTTTCGATTCGAATTCCGAAGGCGGCCATTTCAAAACATTCAGTGGACTGATACCGCAATGTTGTTGGGCGCGCTAGTAAAGGCGCTACCCGATGGTCGTTCAGGAACTGTTGAAGTCTCATGCAGCTCGGGAGCCCGATTGCGGGACATTGCGCCTACTCGCACTCCCTATGTGTGCGATGCAACCGAGCGTCTGGTTTCAAGATAACTTGAGGTCTCGCCGCCTATGCCCGCTTCTGGCCGATCTGGGACCGTCGCTGACCGACCCCACGCAGCCGCTCAAGCAGTCATAAGGGGAACTTTGATGCATGAAGAAACTCACCTAAAAGCAACTTATTCGTGTACCTATGAAAAAAATCCTTATTGCCTCCGCCCTCTTTTCTCTTGCCAATCTCACCCCTGCTTTAGCACAGCACCACGGTCACGGTCACGCAATAGCACATGGTCATCAAAGCCCGTATTCAGGGATGCAAACGCGCGAAATTAAAGCGCTGTCTGAGCAACAAATTGAGGGATTTAGGGCTGGCAAAGGTATGGCCATGGCAATGCCTGCTGAACTCAACGGTTACCCAGGACCATTGCATGTCTTAGAGCTGGCGAATCAAATTGGACTTACCGCTCAACAAGAAACTGAGACAAAGAAGCTCTATGCAGAGATGCAGGAGGAAGCCAAAACGGAAGGTGAGAAGCTCATTGCGGCAGAACGCTATTTAGACTCCCTGTTTGCTCAAAAGAAAGCGACCACAGAATCTGTTTCATCTGCAGTTACAGCCGCCGCTAACGCTCAAGGCAAGCTTCGTGCGACACACCTTCGCTATCACTTAGCCATGATGGATGTACTGACCCCAGAGCAGGTGGCGACATACAACAAACTTCGTGGCTACTAAAGCTTGAGTTCGCACTAGCTTTTTGAGTGTCGGCTTACGACCCTGAGCAGTCGAAGAATGCCCTATAAGTAATGCGTGTCGGCGCCAGCCTACAAGCACAAAAAAACGCCCTCAATTGTGGGGCGTTTTTTTGTGTTTGTGTAACTCAATTAGTAGCCAGTGCCACCACCATAACCATCATTGCCATAGCCGACATTAGGACGTGAGGTAGCGCGGAATTCACGATTGCCGCCAGAGCCACGGCCTTCTTCACGAGGCTTTGCAAGGTTGACGACGATCGACCGTCCATCAACCGACATTCCATTCAGTGCGCTAATCGCTGCTTGACAGGCATCAGCAGAGGCCATCTCTACAAATGCAAACCCTTTAGATTGTCCACTATCGCGGTCCATCATGATTTTGGCCGATGTAACACTTCCGAATTCAGCAAAGTTGCTTTTCAAACTGGAATCAGTCACGGAGTAAGGCAGGTTGCCAACGTAAATTTTGGTGCTCATGGAAGGAGCCTTTTTATTAATGATTTGTCAAATAATGACGCATCGTTTAGATATGGCTGTGGGGAGTGCTAGTCCGTAGCAACCGGATGAAGTAGAGCGGTTGCTAGAGGCTCAACAAGCTAAGGGTTGCATGGTAGTTTGCAGCCAGCCTTGGGTCACAGCATAGATCTTGGCTGCTTCTGTCGATGCAAATGTTTTGTCAAAGCGAAAAACACGGCAGTAGCTGCTGTTTTGCTTTGTGCGCTGAAGTGCAAAGGATGCTTGGAAGCGACCGCAATGCGTCTTATGTGATGAGGGCGTAACAAAGTACTTGCCCATAGCAATAGGAGAGAGTGGAATCTAGTTCAATCAGAGGACAGGCTGAGAGGCCTGCATGAGCTTCAATAACTCGATCAGCTGCTGCTCGACAGCGAACGGCGCGACAAATTTCGCGAAAATTTCCAACAAGAGGTCTTGCTGATGTGCAGTGAGACTACTTCTAGTCAATCTTGCAACTATTTCATTATAAGTCATTCTGATAAAAAGGCAAACTTTAATTATTTTTAGTTTTTACAGTTCTTTTTTTGGATGGAAATCTTCAGTTGGCAGCTGACTCAGCCTTGATCACTTGCGTCTTATTGAATGCCGGCTTGTGGCCGTTTTCCGCCACTCCCAAGGCGCAATCGGATGCACATCAATCCAAAGCCCGCGGTGCTCGCTCCAGGCTTTTTCTTCGAGCGGGTAAAGGTGACTATAGCCCTTGGCGTACTGCCGTTACACCCAGGCCATTCCGGCGGCCACTTGCTCTTGGCCAGCATCTTTGCCTCGACATTCAACGTCTGCCACCTTGCGCTTGTAGCGATCGACGTTCACCACTTTGATCTTTGCCTGCTGCTGGAAGCATAGATCGGACAAATTCTGGCGTGATCGGTTGCCAAAGGGCTGTTTTGATTCCGGCGCATCGATGGCCGAGAGTCGGACCTTGATTTGCTCGTAAGAGCCTGGCTGGCCGCAGCGCGCTGTCAAGGTGTCGCCGTCGCTGATGCCGACGACGAGGCAAAGTAGGGAGGCGGAGAGCATTTGCAGATATGACCCATTAATAAGAGCCTAAATCCATGGGAATATAGTTCTGAGAACCGCGTAAATGCTAGGGCGCTTGACCTGGAAATATTCCCACAAAAGCGCCAAAACCCGCATGAATACTCAATTGTCCAATGGACTTTTAATCCGTTGGTCGCGAGTTCGAATCTCGCAGGGCCCACCAAGAATACAAAGCGCTATAGCAGTAAAAAGCTATGGCGCTTTTTTAGTTTGGTTGCCGCTTTAGAAGTGTCTTCATTTTTGACTACTCTTGTCACAACCCATGAACCTATTGTCTTGGGCAGAGTGCGAGACTGCGTGGTGCAAAGCGGTGCCTGTTAGTAAGTGCGTTACATTCGATCTGAAAGCTATCCAATAAAAAGCCCGCACTATGCTAATGCCAGTCAGTTAAGAAATTTCATGTCGTAAAAGGCTAGGAAAAATGCAGAAAAGGGATGCTATTTGCATCCCTTTTTTTATGGAGTCAGTTCTGCTGCAACCTTAGCTGACTGGCATTACGCACTAAGCGGGTTTTGTTAGGGTTACCGGCCCCAAGGTTTGGGTTGATAGGGTTCGAAGCTGGTTCCGTTGCAGATTCTGTGGTTATCTGCTAGCGATTGCCGCTTATGCACTTGAATCTTGAGTCCTTCAGGCATTACGGTTTGAACTTTAACCTTCACTGGTTGTTTCCACGTTTTTTTCGCAGAAGCATCATTACTTTGGGTTGTATCGACTTTTTGTGTTGGCACGGGGATCCTTCTCCATAGACATCAACAATTTGAATCTCGACCTAGTGTGCCAGTAGATCAGGATTTAGCAAAAATTCATAACTTGAGTAAGCCTACTCTTAGGGCGTGTTCACATTACCGCAGGTGTTCGCAAATCAAAGCGATGGAGACG
>JADKLW010000253.1_pt1 | contig 26466 bp, 22 predicted proteins | sample 8641881 | NCBI WGS metagenome assembly JADKLW01 (sample SAMN16272185, study PRJNA661076) | feces metagenome | isolation source: fecal sample from diarrhoea affected cattle B | host: Bos taurus | place: South Africa: Lokaleng Village, Mahikeng | collected 2019-09 | reverse complement strand
CACTGCTGCCTCCCGTAGGAGTCTGGGCCGTGTCTCAGTCCCAGTGTGGCTGATCGTCCTCTCAGACCAGCTACGCATCGTCGCCTTGGTAAGCCATTACCCCACCAACTAGCTAATGCGCCGCGGGCCCATCCCGATGCGGAGGCCGAAGCTTCCTTTCCCCCAAGGGGCACATCCGGTATTAGCCCGTCTTTCGACGGGTTGTCCCGGTCATCGGGGCAGGTAACCCACGTGTTACTCACCCGTTCGCGGCTCTGCCCCGGGGCAAGCCCCGGTTCGTCGCTCCACTTGCATGTGTTAGGCACGCCGCCAGCGTTCGTCCTGAGCCAGGATCAAACTCTCCGTGAAGAACTACATGAAACAAAAATTCACATAGCGCCCACACCCCGCAGGATGTGAACAGAGAGATTGTCACGATTCAAAACAGGGGCACCAGTACACTACGGCACCCCCAACATGACGGAAAAACACCAGGCCAAAAGACCCGATGCACTATTCAAAAACCGAGCCCCCGTGAAGAAGCTCGAATAATCGAACCTGGACGTACACCTCTCTTACAAGAGATGCACGCATGCTGTTGCGTTTTCAAAGACCGCCGCGCCCTTACGGACCAGAAAGCAAATTCTGGAGGCGCGCACCAAACTGCAACGGTGCGGGCTAAAGACTTTAGCACATCACTAGGCCCCAGTGAAGTCCGAACCTCCGAACCTCGGCCCCGCGACGCGCTTCGGTGTTCAGCGCCCCGGGGAATATACAGATCCGCCACGAACGCGTGTCGCGACCCTCGCCCTCGGTCCCTTCGGCCCTCCCGCCCGGACCTTTTCGAGACGGGCCCCGGCCCGCTCGCTACTCTGGGTAGCAGTGGCCACCGGTGGCCGCGCCGTTCGACGCTGGGGATCTATCTATGCCGCACGAGCACCTCGACGTGCTGATCATCGGGGCCGGGCTCTCCGGGATCGGCGCCGCCCACCACCTGCGCAAGCATCACCCCGGTCGCTCGGTCGCCCTGCTGGAGTCCCGGTCGGAGCTCGGCGGCACCTGGAGCCTGTTCCGCTACCCCGGCGTCCGGTCCGACTCGGACATGCACACGCTGGGGTTCGGCTTCCGGCCCTGGAAGGACGCGAAGGCGATCGCCGACGGCCCGTCGATCCTCGGCTACCTGCACGACACGGCGCGGGAGTACGGGATCGATCGACTGATCCGGTACGACCGCCGCGTGGTTTCGGCGTCGTGGTCGTCTGCCGACGCGCAGTGGACCGTGACGATCGAGCGCACGGACGGCGGCGCGCACGAGACCCTGACCTGCAACTTCCTGCTCGGCTGCACCGGGTATTACCGCTACGACCAGGGGTACAGCCCGAGCTTCCCCGACAGCGACCGGTTCCGGGGACCGATCGTCCACCCGCAGGACTGGCCCGACGATCTCGACTACGCGGGCAAACGCGTCGTGGTGATCGGCAGCGGCGCCACCGCGGTCACCCTGGTCCCCGCGATGGCCCCCGACGCCGCGCACGTGACGATGCTGCAGCGGTCGCCCAGCTACGTGACGTCGTTGCCGTCCGTCGACGGGCTCGCCGAGCGGATCAAGCGGGTGCTGCCCGATCGCCTGGCCTTCCCCGTCGTCCGCTGGAAGAACATCCTCACGCAGATCGCGCTGTACCAGTTCAGCCGCCGTCGCCCCGAGCAGATGAAGGCGTTCCTACGGAAGTTCCTCGTCCGCCAGTTGCCCGACGGCTTCGACATCGACCGGCACTTCACGCCGGCCTACGACCCGTGGGACCAGCGGCTCTGCCTCGTCCCGGACGGCGATCTGTTCCGCGCGCTGCGCAAGGGCACGGCCTCGATCGCGACCGACACGATCGAGCGCTTCACCGAGTCCGGCATCCTGCTGAGCTCCGGGGACCATCTCGACGCCGACGTGATCGTCACGGCCACCGGCCTCAACCTGCTGATGATCGGCGGGATCGAGCTGACGGTCGACGGCGAGCCGGTCCAGATCCCGTCGCGGATGGCCTACAAGGGGATGATGCTCGAGGGCGTGCCGAACTTCGCCTTCGCGATCGGCTACACCAACGCCTCCTGGACGCTCAAGGCCGACCTGACCGGCGAGTACGTCGCCCGGTTGCTGCGAACGATGGACGAGCGCGGTCAGCGCCAGTGCACCCCGGTCAACCGCGACCGCGGCGTGACCCACGCCCCGCTGCTCGACTTCGACGCCGGCTACGTGCTCCGGTCCGTCGACCAACTGCCGCGAGCCGGGTCGAAGGCGCCGTGGCGGGTGCGGATGAACTACGCCTACGACGTCGTGGCCCTGCGCTTCGGGCGGGTCGACGACGGCACGATGGAGTTCTCCTCCCCGGCGCCGGCCTCGGCGCCGACACCGGTCGCCGCCGAGCCGGCCGCGGCCGGCGACCCGGCCTGACCACCCGGGTCGGGCGCCGCGGATTGCGGCGGCGACAGCGGCGCGTTCAGCCGTCGGCGCGGTGACGGGTCGACTGGGGGTCCGTGCCCGTCGGGGCGCCGGGGCCACGGTCGTCGCCCCGGTCGCCAGGCACACCACGTTCGCCGGCGACCCTCGGTCGCTCGCCGGGATCGCCGATGACGCCCGTGTCCGCCGGCGCGGTGCCCTCGACCGCCGAGCGGTCGTCGGCGCGATCGTCGTGCGCAAGCCCCCGGTCCCCGGGCGCCGTCGTCCGGTCGTCGGCCACCCGTCGTCCGTCGTGCTCGCGACGGTCGTGGTCGTGGCGGTCGTGGTCGTGGCGGTCGTGGTCGTGGCGGCCCGTGTGCTCCGCGGGAACGACCCGCTGCTCGTGCTTGACGCGCGGCGCCAGCAGGTTGAGCAGCAGGATCACGGCGGCGATGCCCCAGGCCAGCTCCACCGCCCAGTTGGCGGCGGCCAGGCCGAGCACGTCACCGTCGATCAGGGCGATCACGGCACAGACGGCGAGCCCCAGCCCGACGATCGCGCTCATCGCCTTGGCCAGGAGGTGCTGAGCGGCGCCGAACAGCAGCAGGACACCGGCGGCCGTGGTGATCCAGGCGGTCCAGCCGTTGCTCTCGAAGCCGAGGATCTTGCTGCCGACGGCGTCCCCGTCGGGGAAGCCGGCCGTGGGCGTGTCGCCAGCGTGCAGGAAGAGCGCCAGGCCGGCGACGCTGAGGATGGTGCCGATGATCATCGCCGGACCGCGCGCGAGGCCCGGCCCTTTGACGGTGTGGGTGTGTTCTGCGGTGGTCGACATGATGTACACGGGCTACCCGCGGAGGCGCGAATCATGCGTCCGGTCCGGGTATGCGTCCACCGCCCCGTCGGGCGTTCGCGCTTCATCGTCGGCAGCAGTGGACGCCTCACGCTAGGCTGCGCGCGTGTCCCGGCCGTTGCTGCTCGTCGACCTTCCGTGGGTGCTCTACCGCGCGCACTTCGCGCTGCCGTCGAAGATCCGCGGCGCGGACGGGGAGCCGATCGGCGCGCTGCTCGGCGCGGCGCGGACCATCCTCAGCGAGATCGCCGAGCACGATCCTGCCGCCGTCTGCTGCGCGATCGGCGCTGAGGACGCGACGCACCGGGTCAAGCTGCTGCCCGCGTACCACGCGCACCGCGACCCGATGCCCGAGGCGCTGCGGCGACGCTGGGACCAGGCGCCCGCGTTCTGCGAGGCCTTCGGCTGGACGGTGCGCGACGGTGGCGAGATGGAGGCCGACGACGTGATCGCCACCCTGGCCCGGCGGCGCCGCGACGCGGGCGGCGACGTACTAATCGTCAGCGGCGATCGCGACCTGATGGCCTGCATCGACGAGCGCATCCGGATGCGCCGGCCCGTCGGCAAGGGACCGGGGCTGACCACGGTCGACGCCGCGGGCGTCGAGGCGGCGCTCGGGGTCCGGCCGGACCAGGTCACGGACCTGATCGCGTTGCGCGGGGACCAGTCCGACGGGATTCCCGGCGCCCGCGGCGTCGGGGCCAAGACGGCCGCGCGGCTGCTGGTGACCCACGACAGCCTCGAGGGCGTGCTGCTCGCCGCCGGCGCCGAGGGCCCCAACGGCGAGCCCGCCCAGGAGCCCGTGCTCGGCGACGGGCTGACGCCGCGGCTGGCGGCGTTGCTGCGCGACCAGGCCGCGTCCGTGCGGCGCGACTACGCCGTCGCGCTGCTGCACGAGATCGAGGTCGAGGACGTCCCGGACCGCGAGCTCGACCGGGCCGGCGGAGCCGCGGCCGCCGAGGAGCTGGGAATGACCCGCCTGGCCGCCGACCTGCGGGCGTCCTGACCCCTGGGGGCGTCGCCCACGGCGAGACGGCCGGGAAACGACGAAGGGCCTCCGAGGAGGCCCTTCACGCTGGAGCCCGATGGGGCTCGACGGAGCTCAGTCCTGCGCCGGGACCGGCGACGGAACGATGCGGATGTACGGCTTGGGCTCCTGCCAGCCGTCGGGGTACTTCTCCTTGGCCTGGTCGTTGCTGACCGAGCCGGCGATGATCACGTCCTCGCCCTGCTGCCACTGGGCGGGGGTCGCGACGGCGTGGTTGGCCGTGAGCTGCAGCGAATCGACGACGCGCAGCACCTCGTCGAAGTTGCGACCCGTGGTCATCGGGTAGATCAGCACGAGCTTGATCTTCTTGTCCGGGCCGATCACGAACACGTTGCGCAGCGTCTGGTTCTGCGCCGGGGTGCGGGCGGTCGGGTCGCCCTCGACGTCGGCCGGCAGCATCCCGTAGGCCTTGGCGACCGCGAAGTCGGTGTCGGCGATCAACGGGAACTGCGGCTTCGCGCCCTGCGTCTCCTCGATGTCGGCGAACCACTTCTGGTGGTTGTCGACCGGGTCGACCGAGATCGCGATCGTCTTGACGCCGCGCTTCTCGAACTCGCCGTTGATCAGGGCCATGTAGCCCAGCTCGGTGGTGCAGACCGGCGTGAAGTCCCGCGGGTGCGAGAAGAGGACGGTCCAGCTATCGCCGATCCAGTCGTGAAAGGAGATCCGACCGTCGGTCGTCTCAGCCTCGAAGTCCGGCGCGGTATCGCCGATGGTCAGTGCCATGCTCGGTTCCCTGTCTCGTGAACGGACGCCACCGCTAATGACGAATAGCGGATCAGCTTTCAGAGTAGCGCGTCGGCGACGGGAACGGCGATGAGTTCCGATCGGGCGCCCGGGACCGGGATCGGATCCGTCCATGACCGCCCGCGGAACCCCCGCCGCCCCCCGGGGCCGCGCGCCGCCGCCGCTGGCTGGCGGCCCCGCGCGGCGGTAGGCTGGCGGCGATGGTGCGGCGAGCCTCCCGATCCCTGCCGACCGGACGGTGAGCGCCGAGCGCGCCCCGGCGTGGCGGCTGTCCGACGTGGCGCGGGCGCCGCTCGGCGTCGTGCGCGCGGTCGAGCGCCGCAGCCGCCGCGCGGCGGCCGACGCCGTGATCGCCGCCGCCGACGCCTGGCTCAGCTCGTCCGAGCTCGATCGGATCGTCACGGCGATCGTCGAGCACGAGGGCAGCGCGCGGCTCGCGGACCGGGTCCTCGCCAGCCCGCTGGCCCGGCACGTCGGCCGCCAGACCGTCGATTCGGGAGCGCTCGACGCGGTCCTCGACCGGCTGGTGGAGCGCGAGGCGTTCTGGGCGCTGGTCGACGTGGTCGCCGGGAGCGCGGCGGTCGGCGAGGCGATCGGTCGACAGAGCCGCAGCGCCGTGACCGACGTCGTCGACGGGGTGCGGGACGGCGCCGCCCAGGCCGACGACTGGCTCGAACGGGTCGCCCTGCGGGTCGTCGGACGGCGGAGGGTCCCGTGAGCACCGGTCCACGCGCGGCCCCGGCGCGGCGGCGGCCCACCCGACCCGGCGCGCGGCCGCTGCGCCCGACCGCGCCCGTGCGCTTCGACGCGTCGACCGCCTACGCCGGACTCGTGACGCGCGCGCTGGCCTTCCTGCTCGACGCGCTCGTCGTCAACCTGGTCGCCGTGCTCACCACCGGAGCCGTCGGGCTCGCCGTGTCGGTGCTCGCCGGCGATCCGTCGATCGGCGGGACGGGCGCGGTCGCCGGGGCGCTCGCCTTCGCGCTGTGGTCCGCCGGATACTTCGTCGCCGGCTGGTCGATCGGCGGGCAGACGATCGGCGCCGCCGTGATGGGGATCCGCGTGCTCGGCGCGGACGGACGCCCGCTGCGGCCCTGCCGCGCGCTCGTCCGGCTGTTCGCGATCAGCATCGGCGCGATCCCGCTGCTGGCCGGGATCTGGATCCTGCTCTGGGACCGTCGACGCCGGGCCTTCCACGACCGCGTGGTCCGCTCGGTCGTCGTCCACGTCGCCGCCGACGACGGTGCGCTCGCACCGATCGGCCGCGCCAACTAGGTTTGGGGTATGAGCGACCCGGATCAGCAGGCAGCCGTACGCGACCAGATCGTCGTCGGCCACGACGGGAGCGACGGCGGACGCGACGCGCTGGCGCTGGCCGTCGCGCTCGCCGACGCCTGGGGCCAGGACCCGACCATCACCGTGGTCGGCGTCTACCCCTACGACCCGTCCTACAAGAGCGCGTCCGCGACCTTCGAGGCGAAGCTGGTCCAGCAGACCGAGGACCAAATGGCCGACGCTCGCGCCCAGTACGCCGATCGCGAGCAGATCCGGTTCGTCGTGATGCGGGGATCATCGCCGGCCCAGGCGCTGCACGACGTGGCGCGCGACGTCGGCGCGCGGGCGATCGTCGTCGGGCGCAGCCACACCAACGTCGTGACCCGGCCGTTCCTCGGCAGCGCGACCGAGCAGACCCTCCACGGATCACCGTGCGCCGTGGCCGTCGCGCCGGTCGGCTGGGCGGACCGCAGCGCTCCACTGGGGACGATCGGCGTCGCCTACGACGGCGGCGACAACGCGCGCCACGCAGCCGAGCTCGCCGGGCGACTCGCGCGGCACAGCGGGAGCTCGGTGCGGATCCTCCGGGTGCTCCAGGCGGTGCCGCTCTGGTACGGCGGGGCGCTCGACCCGTTCCCGCTCGACGCGCTGCGGGCCGACGCCGAGCAGGACATCACCGCGCTCGGCGCCACGCTCGGGGACGTCGACGTGACCGGCGAGGTCATCCTCGGCGACACCCGGACCGCGCTCGAGGACCCCGAGGGCGTCGACCTGCTGGTCGTCGGGTCACGCGGCTTCGGCGCGATCCGCCGGGTCGTGCTCGGCAGCACCAGCACCCAGCTCGTGCGCCACGCCAAGGTCCCCGTCGTGATCGTTCCGCGCGTCGACGACGCGGACGCGGACGCCGGCGACGACCGAGACGACGTCTGAGGGTCGGCGGTCGTCCCTCGACGAGGCGGGTAGCGCCGCTCAGCGAACGCGCACGGTGCGCCGCAGCCGCGTCACCCGTCCGCTGCGCTCGACGACGGTCAGTCGCAGCTCGTAGCGACCGCCGGGAACACCGCGGCGGCCCTTGAGCCGCAGGCGCACCCGCGACGCCCGGCGGACGGGTCCCCCGGCCCGGGCGACGACTCGCCCGCGGGCCATCAGCAGCGCGTGCACCGCGACGACGGTGCGCGCGTTCTCGAACGTCGTCTCCGCGACCACGACGCGCCGCGACCGCGACCGGGCCACGGCGAGCCGGCGGATGCGCGGCCGGGACCGGGTGGCACGCCGGGCCGGCCGTCCGGGCCGCGACGGCCGCGCCATTCGAGCCGGGCCCGCCGCCGTGGCCGTCGGCACGGCCACCGCCGCGACCGCGGGGACCGTCGCACGGGCCTCGGCGATCGCCAGCGCTTCCGGCGCCGGAACCGGATCGTCCGTCACGCCGACGATCCGCACGGTGCGATCGACGATCGCCTCGTAGAGCTGCTGGTCGCCGCCGACCCGCTCCACGGGCGCCACGAACAGGGAGAACGCCCCCAGCTCGGCATGCTCGATCGTCCAGATGCCGTGGCCGAGCCCCGGCGGCCCCACGAGCCTCACGGCGAACGCGGCGTCGTGATCGCGCAACGCCGGGAGTTGCGCGGCGATCGGCAGATCGGACACGTCCCGCAGCCGCAGCCCGACGCCTCGTCCGTCGATCCTCGCCCGGAGCGCGGGCTCGGTGACCTGAAACCAACCGGACCGCCGCAGCTCGGGCTGGCGCGTCGCCGCTTCGGCCACCCCGTCGACGACGGTCCACTCCGGCCCCAGCCAGAGCCCCGCGACGCCGACCCCACCCGCGGCGAGCAACGCCCGCCGGGTGAGTCGGCCGCCTGGTTGCTCGCCGACGATGCTGTCGTTCATCCGCGCAATCATGCCGGACGGGGTCGCCGATGGCGAGCCGGATCGGGGCCGGCGACTGCTTCCGGCCGCCTACTGCTCGTCGTCGACCGCGGTCCGCGGCAGCACCAGCAGCGGGCACGCGGGGTCGCGCACCAGCTTGGCGCTGACGCTGCCCAGCAGCACGCGCCGGACGGGGCCGTAGCCGCGCGATCCGAGCACCAGCAGGTCGGCGTCGTCGGAGGCCTCGTTGATCGCCCGCACCGCCTCGCCCGTCAGTACCCGGACGTCGATCCGCTCGACGCCCTCGACGCGCCCGGCGGCGGCCGTCAGGTCGTCGCGCACGATCTTGGTCAGGTCGCCGGCGACGTCGGAGCCGCCGTAGGCCGCGTACCAGACGGCGGCGGGCTCGACCACGCCGACGATCCGCAGCTCGGCCCCGGCCTTCCGGGCGATCTCGGCCGCCACGTCGAGCGCCCGCTGCGACTCGCCGGACCCGTTGAAGGCGACGGCGACCGTCTTCGGCGGCGCGGCCTGCTCGGCGTAGCCGGACGGCGCGATCGCTACCGCGCACGGCGATCCGACGATCGTCTGCTCGGTGATGCTGCCCGCGCGGACGCGACGCATGCCGTGGTTGTGGCTGACGCCCACGACCGCGACGGTCGCGTGCTCGGCGGCGGCCAGCCGGTGCAGGCCGTCCGCGGGCGACATGCCGCAGGACGGCCGGATCGTCACGTCGGCGCGCTCGCCGAGCCGCTCGCGGACCGGCGCCAGCTCGGCGTCGGCGCGCTCGCGCAGGACCTTGCGCCACCCGCTCGGCTCCGCGGGCTCCTCCGGCGGGTTGTAGGCGTAGACGCTCGTGACCAGCAGCTCGTGGTCGGGATCGATCCCGGCCAGGATCTCGGCGAGCGCCAGGGCGTCGCGCCCTCCCGGCGAGTCGACGTATCCCGTGATGATCCGCTGCGTCATGTGCGCTCCTGTCGTCGCGCGCCCCGATCCGCCCGAGGCGTGCTCGACCCGAGCGTACCGGAGGCCGGCGGCGGCGCGATCGAAGCGGCAACGCCCACCGCGCGGCTGCTCGAATCCGCCGCGCCCCAGCGGGTACCGTGAAGCCATGGAGCCCCGACGTCGGTCCCACCCGCTCGGCATCTCGGCCGTCCGCACCGGGCTGCCGGCCGTGCTCGTCCTGGCCGCCGGCGTGGTGCTGATCGTCGGACCGCGCGGTCTGGCTCCGGGACTGCTGGCCACGGCGATGTTCGTGATCGTCGCCGACTGGATCATCCGGATCGCCTTCTCGAGCCAGACCGACCGCGACGTCGAGGCGTCGGCCCGCCGCCGGTTCGCCCGCTCCGGGCGCTGGCCGGAGGACGACACCCCCGGCACGGACGATCCGGACGGCGACGACGACGCATCGTCCCGCGAGGCCCCGCACCGCTCGGCCCCGCACGACGTCCCCTCCGGTCGGGCGTCGTCGTCGCGCGGTGGCCGTGATCGCCGCCCGCCGCGGCGCTGAGGCGCCGAGACCCGCGGCGACGTCGGCCAAACGACCCACCCGATCGGGTGGTCATCGCATACAGTGGCCCGGACGGCGCACGGGCGGACGGTCCCGCGCACCGCGAACCGCCACGCACGGGAGTCCATCGACGTGAACGATGCAGAGTACGCCGGCCTCGACGGCCTCGGAATCGGGGCCGCGATCGCCGACGGGACCGTCAGCGCCGAGGAGGCGCTGACCGCCGCGCGGCGGCGTGCCGACGCGGTCAATCCCGCGATCAACGCGATCGTCCGCGACATGGACCGCGAGGCGGCGTCCCAGCCGGGGGCCTCTGCCGAAGGGCCGTTCGCCGGGGTGCCGTTCCTGATCAAGGACCTCGGACAGGACTACGCGGGCCTTCCCACCTCGTCCGGCTGTCGCGCGCTCGCCAACGTGCCGATGCCCGAGCATGCCACCGTCGTCCAGCGCTGGCTCGACGCCGGCCTGGTGATCTTCGGCAAGACCAACACCCCCGAGTTCGGGGCCAAGGGCGTCACCGAGTCCGAGCTGCTCGGGCCGTGCCGTAACCCCTACGACACGACCCGCACGCCGGGCGGATCGTCGGGAGGCGCGGCGGCGGCGGTCGCCGCCGGGATCGTCCCCGTGGCCGGCGCGAGCGACGGCGGCGGCTCGATCCGGATCCCCGCGGGCTGCTGCGGGCTGTTCGGCCTGAAGGCCGGCCGCGGTGTGATCCCCAACGGTCCCCGCTACAGCGAGCTGCTGCAGGGGTCGGCGACGCACGGCGTGATCTCGCGCTCGGTCCGCGACAGCGCCGCGATGCTCGACGTGATGGCGGGCCAGGACCCGATCGCGCCCTACCAGGTGGTCCCCTCGACCGACGGTCCGTACCGCGACGAGGTCGGCCGCGTTCCCGGCAAGCTGCGGATCGGCTTCGTCACCACCTCGTCGATCACCCCGAACCCGCATCCCGACGCGGTCGCCGCCGTCGAGAACGCCGCCCGGCTGCTGGAGCGCCTGGGCCACCACGTCGAGGCGGTCGCCGCTCCGCAGGACGACGCCAAGCTCGCGCGCGAGTTCCTGACCACCTGGTTCGTCAACATCGCGTCCGAGGTCGAGCTGACCAAGCGACTGACCGGGGCGGGCGACGAGGGCTTCGAGCAGGACACGCGGCTGATGGCCGCGCTCGGGCGGGCGACGTCGGGGGTCGACGTCCACCGCGCGCTCGAGGGCCGCCACGAGCACGTGCGGGCGCTGGCGTCGTTCCACCAGAAGTACGACCTGCTGATGACGCCGACGATGTCGCAGGCCCCGATCGAGCTCGGCGCGCTCGACACGCCGCCGGCGATGCGGCGCGCCGCCGAGGTCCTCCTGCGGACGCGCACCGCGCGGTTCCTGGCCAGGACGCCGATCCCGAACCAGCTCATCGACGACAACCTCGGCTGGGTCCCCTACACCCAGCTCGCCAACATCACCGGCCGCCCGGCGAGCAGCGTGCCGCTGCACTGGACCGACGCCGGACTGCCGCTGGGGATCCAGTTCGTCGCCGATCTCGGCGGCGAGCGGATGCTGCTGCAGCTCGCGGCGCAGCTCGAGGAGGCCCAGCCCTGGGCGGACCGGCGGCCCGAGCTCTAGGCGGTCGACGCCGGGCGCGGTGGGCGTCGCCTGCGGTACCGCTGAGGTACCGAAGTCGACGCGCTCCCCCTGCCGACCGGGTCGACGACCGGTCGACCGCCGCGTCAGCCCTCGATCGCCTCGGACGCCTCCATCCAGGCGGCCTCGACCGCGTCCTTCTCGGCCGTGACCGTGGACAGCTCCGCGGTCAGCTCGCGCAGCCGGCCGACGTCCGTCGCGGCGCCCGTCATCTGCTCGTGAATCGACGCCTCGCGCGTCTCGAGCTTCTCGATCTGGCGCTCCAGCTTCTGGACCTGCTTGCGGGCGTCGCGCAGCGCGCCGCCGGTCAGGCCGCTCGACGGGGCCGCGGCCGGCTTCGCGGGGGTCGGCACGTTGGCCCCGGACGCCGCGCGCTCGGCGACGTCGGCCGCCTCGGCCCGCCGGCGCACCGTCAGGTACTCCTCGATCCCGCCCGGAAGATGCTGGATCCCGCCCTCGCCGAGCAGCGCGTAGACGTTGTCGGTCACCCGCTCGACGAAGTAGCGGTCGTGGCTGACCACGATCAACGTCCCCGCCCAGGCGTCGAGCAGGTCCTCGAGCGCGGTCAGCGTGTCGATGTCGAGGTCGTTGGTCGGCTCGTCGAGCACGAGCACGTTCGGCTCGTCCATCAGCAGCCGCATGAGCTGCAGCCGCCGCCGCTCGCCGCCGGAGAGGTCCTTGACCAGCGTCCGGCTCTTGGCCCCGCGGAACCCGAAGCGGTCGGCCATTTGGCCGGCGGTCAGCTCGCTGCCGTCGGCGAGCGTCGTCCGGCCCTTGACCTCCTCCAGCGACTCGAGCACGCGTAGCCGTCCCGGGATCTCCGCGGTGTCCTGCGAGAGGTGGGCCAGGCGCACGGTCTCGCCGCGCTCGACGGCGCCGGTCGCCGGCTCCAGCTCGCCGGCCAGCAGCTTGATCAGGCTGGTCTTGCCGGAGCCGTTGACGCCGACCAGGGCGACGCGGTCGCCGGGACCGAAGCGCCAGGTCACGCGGTCGAGCACCGTGCGTTCGCCGTAGGCGAGCGAGACGTCGACCGCGTCGAGCACCTTGCCGCCGAGCCGACGGCTGGCGAACCGGAGCAGCTCGACGCCGTCCCGCGGGTCGGGCTCGTCGGCGATCAGGGCGTTGGCGGCCTCGATCCGGAACTTCGGCTTGGACGTCCGGGCCGGCGGCCCGCGGCGCAGCCACGCCAGCTCCTTGCGCATCAGCTGCTGGCGCCGATCCTCGCGGGACGCCGCCTGCCGATCGCGCTCGGCGCGCGCGAGCACGTAGGCCGCGTACCCGCCCTCGTACTGGTGGACCTCGCCGTCGGAGACCTCCCAGGTGTCGGTGCAGACCGCGTCGAGGAACCAGCGGTCGTGGGTGATCACCACGAGCGAGCCGCGCCGCCGCGCCAGGTGCTCGGCCAGCCAGGCCACGCCCTCGACGTCCAGGTGGTTGGTCGGCTCGTCGAGCAGCAGCAGCTCGTCGTCGTCCAGCAGCAGCTTGGCGAGCGCAATCCGCCGTCGCTCGCCGCCCGACAGCGGGTGGATCACGGTGTCGAGCCCCTGCGGGAAGCGGGCCATCGCGACGCCGCCGAGCAGCCCGTCGAGCACCGAGCGGAAGCGCGCGTCGCCCGCCCACTCGTGGTCCGCACGGCCCTGGATCAGCTCGTCGCGGATCGTCTTCTCGCCGTCGAGCTCGTCGGACTGGCCGATCACCGCCATCCGCAGGCCGCCGACGCGGGTCACCGCCCCGGCGTCGGGCTCCTCCTGGCCGGCGATCAGCCGCAGCAGCGTGGACTTGCCGTCGCCGTTGCGCCCGACGATCCCGACGCGGTCGCCGGCGTTGATGCCGAGCGTGATGTCGTCGAGCACCGTCCGGCTGGCGAAGCCCTTGCTGACGCTCTTGAGGTTGACCAGGTTGCGGGGAGCCGCCATCGACGCCGGAGTTTGGCGTACCGGCCGCCGTACGTGCGGTGCCGGCTCCGAACCAACGGGTGCTCAGACGTCGACCGGATGGTCGCTGAGCGCGGGTGAGTCCTCGCCCTCGTCGCGGATCAGGTCGCGGACCGCCGCGTCGAGCGGCTCGCGCCGGTCGATCTCGTCGAACGCCTCCCGTCCCCCGACGTCGGCCAGGCAGCCTGCGATCGTCCAGCCGCTGTCGTAGCGGTCGAACACCCGAGGGTCGATGTACGAGCTGCGGGCCACCGCCGGGGTGTTGCCGAGCAGCTCGGCGACGTCGGCGATCGTCTCGCGGATCGCCCGTCGATGCGCGGTCCGGCTGACCGCGTCCGCCGCCCGCTCGGCGAGTCCGATCGCCGCGAGCACCGTGGCGTTCCAGGTTCGGAAGTCCTTGGCGGTGCACGGACCCGCGTGCTGCTCGAGGAAGCCGTTGACGTCCTCGGCGTGCAGCACGTGCCAGCCGTCGTCGGCCCGGTACGCCAGCAGCCGCGGATCCTCGTCGCGGCGGCGCTTGAGCCGCTTGACGACCGTCAGCACCGCGTCGTCGATCACGATCTGGGTCCGTGGCTGGCCGCCCTTGGCCACGTAGTCGAAGACCATCCGCTCGTCGTTCTCGACCCGCACGTGGTCGCGCTGGAGCGTGGCCATTCCGTAGGTCCCGTTCTCGCTGGCGTAGCTGTCGGATCCGACCCGGAAGCAGCCCAGGTCGATCAGCCGGACCGCGGCGGCGAGCACGCGGTCCCGGGTCGGTGCGTCGTCCTCCTGGAGCTGCGCGTCGATCTCGGTGCGCAGCTTCGGTAGCGCCTCGGCGAACTCCAGCATCCGCTCGAACTTCTGGCGGTCGCGGCGACGGCGCCACTGGTCGTGGTAGCGGTACTGGGTGCGACCCGCGGCGTCGATCCCGGTCGCCTGCAGGTGCCCACGCGGGTCCGGGCAGATCCAGACCTGCTTCCAGGCGGGCGGCAGCGCCAGGTCGCGGATCCGCTGCAGCGTGTCGTCGTCGGTGATCTTGCGACCCCCGGCGTCCCGATAGAAGAACCCGCGTCCGGCCCCGACCCGCGTGATCCCGGGCCCGAACCGGTCGGAGCGGCGCAGCCGCGGCACGTCAGGCGCTCCCCCGGCCGGGACGTCGGTCAGGGGTTGGCGCAGCGCTCATGCGGGGTGATTACCCCCTGACCCTCCGAGGCACACCGACGGCGTTGCGCAGCCGTGTCGTCAGCCGCCGGCGAGCACCACGTCGTAGCCCTCGGCGCGCAGCAGCTCGACGACCAGGTCGCGGTGGTCGCCCTGGATCTCGATCACGCCGTTCTTGGCGGAGCCGCCGACGCCGCAGCGCTTCTTCAGTCGCCCGGCGAGCGCGCGCAGGTCGTCGTCGGAGCCCGGCACGTCGGAGACGGTCGTGGCGGTCTTGCCGCGCCGCCCCGCGGTCTCGCGACGGACCTTGACCCGGCCGCCGGGGTTCCCGTTCGCGCCGGTGACACGACCCCCGCCCCCCGCGGCCTCGCGCTCGCGCTGCTTGCGCTGATCGCCGGTCTCGCTGGAGAAGACCAGGCCGTCGAGGTCGCTCAGGCTCCGGATCGGCCGCTGCTTCGCCATGCCCCCACCGTACCGGCGAACCCCCACGATCGTCCTTTCGCCGCCAGCCACCGACCGAGATACCGAAACGGGCGGTTCTAGCCCCCACGATCGCCCTCTCGAGCCAACCGCGGCATCGAGAGGGCAAATCGGTGGGGCCGCGGTACTACCGCGAGCGCTTCTTCTTCTGGGGCAGGTCGGTGATCGTGCCCTCGGCGATCTCGGCGGCCAGGCCGACCGACTCCGACAGCGTGGGGTGCGCGTGGACCGTCAGCGCGACGTCCTCGGCGTTGGCGCCCATCTCGATCGCCAGCCCGACCTCGGCGATCAGCTCGCCGGCGTTCAGGCCGACGATCCCGGCCCCGAGCACGCGGCGCGACTCCGGGTCGATCAGCAGCTTCGTCATGCCGTTCGCGGCGTCGCTGGCCAACGCGCGGCCGGACGCCGACCACGGGAAGACCGCGGTCTCGTACGGCACGTCGTCGACCTTCGCCTGCGTCTCGGTCAGCCCGACCCAGGCGATCTCGGGGTCGGTGTAGGCGACCGACGGAATCCCCATCGCGTCGAACGTGACGTCGTGTCCGGCGATCACCTCGGCGGCGACGTGCGCCTCGTGGGTGGCCTTGTGCGCGAGCATCGGCTGCCCGACGACGTCACCGATCGCGAAGACGTGCGACAGCTTCGTGCGCTGCTGCGCGTCGACCGGGACGAAGCCGCGCTCGTCGACCTCGACGCCGAGGTCCTCCAGGCCCAGGTCCTTGCCGTTGGGCGTGCGACCGACGGCGACCAGCACCCGGTCGAAGACCTGGGGAGACGGAATCCCACCCTGTGGCTCACTGACCCCGGCCCCGAACGTCGCCTGCAGGCCCTCGTCGGTCGGCTCGACCTTCTCGACCTTGGTCTGCAGGTGGATCGCGGCGTAGCGCCCCTCGATCCGCTTGGCCAGCGGCTTGACCAGGTCCTTGTCGGCCCCGGGGATGAGCTGGTCGGCGAACTCGACGACCGTGACCTCGGAACCGAGCGCGTCGTAGACCGTCGCCATCTCCAAGCCGATGATCCCGCCGCCGATCACCAGCAGCCGGCCGGGGACGTCCCGCAGCTCCAGCGCGCCGGTCGAGTCGATCACGCCGTCATGGTCCTGCGGCACGTCCGGGAGCACCACCGGGGTCGAGCCGGTGGCCACGATCGCGCTGTCGAAGGTGACGAGCTGCTCGTCGTCGCCGTCCTTCACCCGCAGCTCGTGCTCGCCGACGAACGTCCCGTGGCCGGTGACGACGGTGACCTTGCGCTGCTTGGCCATCCCCGCGACGCCGCCGGAGAGCTTCTGGACGACCTCGTCCTTCCAGCCGCGCAACGCGTCCAGGTCGATCTCGGGCTTGCCGAACGCGATCCCGTGCTCGGACGCCGCCTCGGCGTCCGAGATCACTTTCGCCGCGTGGAGCAGCGCCTTGGAGGGGATGCAGCCGACGTTCAGGCAGACCCCGCCGAGCACCGCATCGCGCTCGACGAGCACGACGCTGAGGCCCAGATCGGCGGCACGGAAGGCGGCCGAGTAGCCGCCCGGCCCCGAGCCGAGCACGACGACGTCGGCGTGGACGTCGCCCTTGGATTTCACGTCGTCGGATGCGACCGAGCGCGTGGTCTCGCCCTCGCCCTCGGCGGCCTCCGCCTTCGCGTCGGACGGAGCCTCGGACTCGTCCGACTCCTCGGCCTTCGCGTCGTCGGAACCCGCGTCCTCGCCGCCCGACTCACCGTCGGACTCGGACTCGCCGCCCTCCAGGGTCAGCAGCAGCGCGCCCTCGGAGACCTCGTCTCCGACGGAGACCGCGATCGACGCGACCGTGCCCGCCTGCGGGCTGGGGACCTCCATCGTCGCCTTCTCGGACTCCAGCGCGACGAGCGGGTCCTCCGCCGCGACCTCGTCGCCGACCGCGACCAGGATCTCGGTGACCGGGACGTCGTCGAAGTCGCCGATGTCGGGGACCTTGACCTCGAACGTGCTCACAGCAGGATCCTCCGGAAGTCGGCGAGCACCTTGGCCAGGTGCGCGGTGAAGCGGGCGGCGAGCGCGCCGTCGACGACACGGTGGTCGTAGGACAGCGACAGCGGCAGGATCAGCCGCGGCACGAACTGCTCGCCGTCCCAGACCGGCTTCGTCGCCGAGCGGGTGACGCCGAGGATCGCGACCTCGGGGGCGTTGACGATCGGGGTGAACGAGGTCCCGCCGATCCCGCCGAGGCTCGAGATCGAGAACGTCCCGCCGCTCATCTCGGCCGGCATCAGCTTGCCGTCCCGCGCCTTGCCCGAGAGCTCGGTCAGCTCGCCGGCGAGCTCGAGGATGCCCTTCTGGTCGACGTCGCGGATCACCGGAACGACGAGGCCGTTGGGGGTGTCGGCCGCGAAGCCGAGGTGGTGGTACTTGCGCAGCACCAGCTCGTCCCCGTCGAGCGCCGAGTTCAGCGTCGGGAACTGCTTCAGCGTCCCCGAGACCGCCTTGAGCAGCAGGGCGACCATCGTCACCTTGACGTCCTGCTGCTCGCCGTTGAGCTGCTTGCGGAACGCCTCCAGGTCCGTGATGTCGGCGTCGTCGTTGTGGGTGACGTGCGGGATCCGGACCCAGTTGCGGGCCAGGTTGGCGCCGGAGAGCTTCTGGATCCGGCTCAGCGGCACCCGCTCGATCTCGCCGAACTTCTCGAAGTTCACCTTCGGCCAGGGCGCGAGGCCGAGGCCCCCGTCGCCGACGGCGTCGCTGCCGGCCTTCGGCGCGTCCTTCGCCGGCGGCGCGTCCTTGGCCTTCTGGACGTCCTCCGGCACGATCCGGCCCTTACGGCCGGTGCCGGTGACGCCGCTCAGGTCGACGTCCAGCTCGCGGGCCAGCCGGCGGACCGACGGGCTGGCGTAGATCGGGCCGTCCTGGGCGGTGGCCTTCGCGGGGCCGGACCGCGACCCGCGGTCGGCGTTCGACGGCTCCTTCGCCTCGGACTCGCCGGCCGCGGCCTCGTCCTCGGCGTCGAGCGCGGCGCCGGCGGGCGCCTTGGTCGAACCGGACTGCTCGGACGCCGGGCTCTCACCCTTGCCTTCGACGTCGGCGTCGCTCGTGTCCGGCTTCGCGGTCGCGTCCTCCGCGCCCTCGTCGGACGAGCCATCGTCGTCGCCCTCGGCCTCGATGCTCAGCAGCTTCGCGCCCTCGGAGACCTCGTCGCCGACGGAGACGTGGATCTCCTTGACGACGCCGGCCACCGGCGACGGGACCTCCATCGTCGCCTTCTCGGATTCCAGCGCGACCAGCGGATCCTCCAGCGCGACGGTGTCCCCCACCGCCACCAGGATCTCGGTTACCGGTACGTCGTCGAAGTCCCCGATGTCGGGAACCTCGACCGCGGTCAGCGTGCCCACGGGGCCCCCTCGTCGGTCGTGATCTCGTACTTCTCGATCGCGTCGGCGACCAGCTTCCGTTCGATCTCGCCACGGTCGGCGAGCTCGGTCAGCGCGGCGATCGCCACGTGGTAGCGATCGACCTCGAAGAACCGGCGCAGCGCCTTGCGGTAGTCGCTGCGGCCGTAGCCGTCGGTGCCGAGCACCGTGTACGACGCGTCGAGCCACGGCCGGATGCCGTCGGCCAGCTCACGGATGTAGTCGGTCGCGGCGACCACCGGCACGTCGCCCGGAAGCTGCTCGCTGACGTAGGCGGTTCGCTGGTCCTCCAGCGGGTGCAGCCGGTTGTGCCGCTCGACGGCCATCCCGTCGCGCCGCAGCTCGGTGAAGCTGGTGACGCTCCAGACCTCGGACGTGATCCCGAAGTCCTCCTCCAGCAGCTCCGCGCCGGCCAGCACCTCGCGGAGGATCGTGCCGGAGCCAAGCAGGCGGACCTGCGCCTCCTGCGCCTTGGCCTTCTTGCCGTCGTCGCCGGCGGCGTCCGCCACCCGCACACGGTGCATCCCGCGCAGGATGCCCTCCTCCGAGCCCTCCGGCAGCGCCGGCTGCGGGTAGTTCTCGTTCATCACCGTCAGGTAGTAGAAGACGTCCTCCTGCTCGGCGACCATCCGCCGCAGGCCGTCCTGGACGATCACGGCCAGCTCGTAGCCGTAGGCCGGGTCGTAGCTGACGCAGTTGGGGATCAGCCCCGCCTGGATGTGACTGTGGCCGTCCTCGTGCTGCAGTCCCTCGCCGTTGAGCGTGGTCCGTCCGGCGGTGCCGCCGATCAGGAACCCACGCGCGCGGCTGTCGCCGGCGGCCCAGGCCAGGTCGCCGATCCGCTGGAACCCGAACATCGAGTAGTAGATGTAGAACGGAATCATCGGCACGTCGTGGTTGCTGTACGACGTCGCCGCGGCGATCCACGACGAGAACGCGCCGGGCTCGTTGATGCCCTCCTGGAGGATCTGCCCCTGGCGATCCTCGCGGTAGAACATCAGCTGCTCGCTGTCCTCCGGCTGGTAGAGCTGACCGACCTGGGAGAAGATCCCGAGCTGGCGGAACATCCCCTCCATGCCGAAGGTCCGCGACTCGTCGGGGACGATCGGGACGATGTGCTTCTTGAGGTTCTTGTCGCGCAGCAGCGCGGCGAGCAGACGGACGAAGACCATCGTCGTCGAGATCTCGCGGTCGCCGGACCCGTCGGTCACCGCCTTGAACGCGTCGAGCTCCGGGACGTCGAGTGCCTTCGACTTCTCGCGCCGCGTCGGCAGGTAGCCGCCGAGCTGCTTGCGCTGACCGTGGAGGAACCGCATCTCCTCGCTGTCCTCGTCGGGCCGCACGAAGGCCACGTCGCGGACCTGCTCGTCGCTCAGGTCGAGCCCGAAGCGGTCGCGGAAGGCCAGCAGGACCTCCTCGGTCATCTTCTTCTGCTGGTGGGTGATGTTCTGGCCCTCGCCCGAGGTGCCCATCCCGTAGCCCTTGATCGTCTTGGTGAGGATCACCGTGGGCTGGCCCTCGTGCTCGCGGGCCGCGGCGTAGGCCGCGTAGACCTTGGCCGGGTCGTGGCCGCCCCGGTTGAGCGACCAGACCTCCTCGTCGGTCCAGTCCTCGACCATCTTGGCCGTCTCGGGATACTTGCCGAAGAAGTGCTCGCGGACGTAGGCCCCGTCGCGGGACTTGAGCGTCTGGTAGTCGCCGTCGACCGTCTCGTCCATCAGGCGGGCGAGGTGGCCCTCGGTGTCCTGGGCGATCAGCTCGTCCCACTTCGAGCCCCAGATCACCTTGATCACGTTCCAGCCGGCGCCGCGGAAGTTCGACTCCAGCTCCTGGATGATCTTGCCGTTGCCGCGAACCGGGCCGTCGAGCCGCTGCAGGTTGCAGTTGATCACGAACGTCAGGTTGTCGAGCTTCTCGCGCCCGGCCATCCCGATCGCGCCCATCGACTCCGGCTCGTCCATCTCGCCGTCGCCGCAGAAGACCCAGACGTCGCGGTCCTTGGCGTCCGCCATGCCGCGGCCCTGCAGGTACTTCATGAACCGCGCCTGGTAGATCCCCATCAGCGGACCGAGGCCCATCGAGACGGTCGGGAACTGCCAGAAGTCCGGCATCAGCCAGGGGTGCGGGTAGGACGACAGTCCGCGCTCCGCGGAGCCGTGGCTGCCGGTCTCCTGGCGGAAGTTCCGCAGCTCCTCCGCGCTGATCCGGCCCTCGAGGTAGGCGCGGGAGTAGATCCCGGGCGACGAATGTCCCTGGATGTAGACCAGGTCGCCGCCGTGGTCCTCGTTCGGCGCGCGCCAGAAGTGGTTGAACCCGACCTCGTAGAGCGTGGCCGCCGACTGGAACGAGGCGATGTGGCCGCCCAGCTCCGACGACTCCTTGTTGGCCTGCAGCACGGTGGCCAGGGCGTTCCAGCGGACCAGCGAGCGGACGCGCCGCTCGACGGCCTGGTCGGTCGGCAGCTTGGCGCCGTCCTCGGCCCGGATCGTGTTGACGTACGGCGTGGTCGAGTGCAGCGATGCGGCGACGCCGCGGGAACGGGCGCGGGTCACCAGCCGTTCGAGCAGCGCCTCGGCACGTTCGCGGCCGTCGTGGTCGAGGACGGCTTCGAGGGCCTCGATCCACTCCTGGGTCTCGGCGGGGTCTACATCGTGATCGGGCATAGCGCTCGTGACGGAGAGGGGAGTCAGCGTTCCGACGCGGGCACCGGCGGGCGCCGCGACGGCTGCATACTAGTATACAAGCGGCTCTCGTTGGGGATTCTTCACTCCCTCGCGCGAAGAACCCCCGAACGTCCGGTCTCCCGGACGCTTCAACCGCTCGACGCTCCCCTACCCACTCCCCGCGTGCCGCGCACGGGGGACCACGCGACGGGGCCCTTACTCGTCGTCCTGAAAGTACCCGGGGTGCTCGGCGCGGATCGGCTCCAGCCCCGACAGCACCATCCGCAGGTGGTGCCGGAGCACCGTCTCGGCCTCGTCCGGGTCGTGCTTGCCGAGCGCGGCCACCACGTTGCGGTGCTCGGCGATCATCTCGCCCATGTACTCGGGCACCTGCAGGCTCAGACGCCGCACCCGGTTGAGGTGCCCGTCGGCGCGTTGCACCACGGACCAGGCGATGCTGCGTCCGGAGAGCGCGCAGAGCGCGGCGTGGAAGTGGTCGTCGGACGCGTAGAACGCGGCGAAGTCCCCGGCGGCGTGCGCACGGTCCTGGTCGGCGATGATCGCCCCGAGGTCGACCAGGTCCTGCTCGTCGACCTGCTCGGCCGCCAGGCGGATCGCGGCGCACTCCAGGGCCTCGCGAACGAACTGGGCGTCGGTCACCGAGGCGATCGAGATCTTCGAGACGAAGGTGCCGAACTGCGGGACGATCTCGACAAGGCGGTCGTCGCGGAGCCGCACGAGCGCCTCGCGCACCGGCGTGCGACTGACGCCGAGCCATTCGGCCAGCTCGTTCTCGGAGAGCCGGCGGCCGGGAGCGAGCTCCCCGGCGACCAGCGCGTCGCGCAACGCCGTATAGACCCGTTGACGGGTTCCGCCACGGATTCGATCCGGCATCGCGACGTTGAGCTCGGCCGACACGCTCGTGATTGTACCCGACGCTCCCTACTGTGACGTAACCTACTCTTGAGTAACCGCGCTACTCGCGGTAGTCTGCCCGGCATGAGCGCTGCGACCTCGACCCCGTCCGCCACGTCGACCCTGCCGATCCCGTCGGAGGTCCGCGTCGCGATCGTCGGCAGCGGCTTCTCGGGCATGGGCGTGGCGATCGGCCTGCTCGACGACGGGGAGCGCGACTTCGTGATCCTCGAGTCCGCGAGCGACCTCGGCGGGACCTGGCGCGACAACACGTACCCCGGCTGCGGCTGTGACGTCCCGTCGCACATGTACTCGTTCTCGTTCGCGCCCAACCCGGACTGGACGCGCTCGTTCGCCAGCCAGCCCGAGATCTGGAAGTACCAGCTCGACGTGGCGGAGCGCTTCGGCCTGCGCGACCACCTGCGGACCGACGCCGAGGTGCTCGGCGCGACCTGGGACGCGGCGACCCAGCGCTGGACCGTCGAGACCGCCCGCGGCACCGTCCGCGCCCAGTTCCTGGTCAGCGGCACCGGCCCGCTCTGCGAGCCCCGCTACCCGGAGATCCCGGGCATGGAGACGTTCCAGGGCACCGCCTTCCACTCCGCCCGCTGGGACCACGACTACGACCTGAAGGGCAAGCGGGTCGCGGTGATCGGGACCGGGGCGTCGGCGATCCAGTTCGTGCCGGCGATCCAGCCGGACGTGGCGAAGCTGACCCTCTTCCAGCGCACCCCCGCCTGGGTCCTGCCGCGGCCCGACCGGCCGATCAGCGGCGTCGAGCGGTTCGTCTTCCGCCACGTGCCGTTCGCCACCCGCGCGGCCCGGCTCTCGATCTACGTCCGCAACGAGCTCTTCCTGCTGCCGTTCCGCTACGTCCGCGCGCTGCGCCGGCTGCCGCACCGGATCGGCCTGCAGCACCTCGAGCGCCAGGTCAAGGACCCGGTGCTGCGCGAGAAGCTGACGCCGACCTACGACGTCGGCTGCAAGCGCACCCTGCTCTCCAACACGTACCTCAAGTCGCTCGACCAGCCGAACGCCGACGTGGTGACCAGCGGCATCCGCGAGATCCGCGCGCATTCCGTGGTCGACCAGGACGGCGTCGAGCACGAGGTCGACGCGATCGTCTACGGCACCGGCTTCCACGTCACCGACCAGCCGATCGCCGACCGGGTCCGCGGTCGCGACGGCCTGCTGCTGGCCGACAAGTGGGCGCCGGGGATGGAGGCCCACAAGGGCACGACGGTCCCGGGCTTCCCCAACCTGTTCATGATGGTCGGCCCGAACACCGGCCTCGGGCACAACTCGATCATCTACATGATCGAGTCCCAGGTGCACTACCTGATCCAGGCGCTGCGGACCGCCCACCACCAGCGGATCGGGGCGCTCGAGCCGCGCCAGGAGGTCGTCGATGCCGAGAACGAGGCGATCCAGAAGCGCCTGCAGGGCACGGTCTGGAACGACGGCGGGTGCGCCTCCTGGTATCTGGACGAGCGCGGTCGCAACACCACCCTGTGGCCGGACTTCACGTTCCTCTACCGCCGCGAGCTGCGGACCTTCGACCCGGCCGAGCACGTCGTGACCCCGCAGGTCGGTCGACCGGCCGCGTCCCCCGCCGCGCCCGAGGCGATTCCGGCCTGAGCTAGACCGCGCGGTGGATCCGGCGCTCACGCGCCCGGCCCCACTGCTCGGCGCAGTCGGTCGAGCAGAAGCAGCGCAGGTCCTCGCCGGTCTCCCCCGGCGGCGAGACCGCGACCGAGAGGTCGATCGGCAGGCCGCACAGCGGATCGACGACCATCCGGCTGCCGGGCGTGTGGCGCAGGTCCATCGTGTGGACCTCGACCGGCTGGGACAGTCCCTGCACGGTCAGCGGCCCGACCAGCGACGTGGTCGCCCACTCGGGGACCGTCGCGTCGGGATGCCCGGCCATCAGCACCTGCCCCGGCTCCGCCAGGTCGCAGAGCCGCGACGCGACGTTGATCGCGGCGCCGACGTAGTCGTCGCCCTCGAAGGTGATCACGTCGCCTCGTGCGATTCCCGCCCGGACGTCGAGCGGGCTCGCGCCGCCGAGGTGGTGGCGGATCTCCAGCGTGGCGGCCGCGACGCTGCCCTTGTAGAGGCTCGACAGCATCACGCCGTCACCGAGCCACTTGTTGACGGCGACGCCCCGTCGCTCCGCGGCCCGGCGAACGACCGACCGCATCATCGCCAGGACCGAGACCGCTTCCTCGTCGCCGTTGGCCTCGGTGTAGGACGTGAACCCGCAGAGGTCCAGGAACGCGAAGCAGCGCTCGATCCTCATCGCACCGGAACTACTCGGCCTCGGTGGCGAAGCCCGGGGTATCGGCGGCCGCGGCCCCGCGGACCACGTCTTCGACGTCGTAGCGCGGCCGATCGCCCCAGAGCGACTCCAGGCGGTAGAACTCGCGCGTCTCGGGAACGAAGATGTGGACGACCACGTCGGCGTAGTCCATCAGGATCCAGCGCGCTTCCTGCACGCCTTCCGTGCGCTTGGGGAGCAGACGTTCGCCGTCGTGCTTCATCCCCTCGTAGATGCTGTCGTGGATCGCCTTGACCTGGCGGTCGGTGCGGCCCGTGCAGATCACGAACGCGTCCGAGAACGCCGAGGCGCCACGCAGGTCGAACGCGACCACGTCCTCGGCCTTGCGGTCGCCGGCGAGGGCCGCGATCCGGCGGACCATCGACTCCAGCGCGGGGTCGGGCGGCAGGACGGGCTCGTCGCCGTCGACGCTTGAATGTTGGGAGATGTAGCTGCGCTTCGTCATGCGTGGTTCCTTGAACCGTAGAGCCCCCGGGCCCCGATGCGCGCTTCGACTGCTTCCGGGACCAGGTGGCGGATCGTCCGACCGGCCCGGACCCGGGCCCGGATCAGGGTCGAGGAGAGCTCCATCGCGGGCATCGCGAACGGCCGCAGACGGTCCTCGGCGCCGAGTCCGCGCAGCGTCTCGGCTGCCCGCGCGTGGTCGTCCTCGCCGCGCTCCGCCACGCCGATCTCGGCGTAGCGCAGGATGTCGGCGGGGCGGTGCCACGAGGCCAGCCCGGCGGCCGAGTCGCCGCCGAGCAGCAGCACGAACTCGTCCGCCGGACGCTGCTCGCGCAGGACGGCGAGCGTGTCGGCGGTGTACGACGGGCCCTCGCGGTACAGCTCGACGTCGGAGACCTCGATCCGCCCGGCCTCGGCGCCGACCGCGGCCCGGCAGAGCGCCAGCCGCTCGTCGGGGCCGGGATCGCCGTCGACCCGCTTGTGCGGGGGCCGCGGGGCCAGCACCAGCAGCACCCGGTCGAGCTCCAGCTCGTCGCGGGCGCACTCGGCCAGGATCAGGTGCGCCAGGTGCGGCGGGTTGAACGTCCCGCCGAAGAACCCGATCCGCACCCGTTCCCCACCTTCCCGCGGATCAACCGCGAACGTGACCGTCGCCGCGCACCAGGTAGCGGTAGCTGGTCAGCTCCCGCAGCCCGATCGGCCCGCGGGCGTGCAGCTTCTGGGTCGAGTTGCCGATCTCCGCCCCCATCCCGTACTCGCCGCCGTCGGTGAACCGGGTCGACGCGTTGACGTAGACGCACGCCGAGCCGATCCCCCGCTCGAAGCTGCGGATCGCGCGGTCGTCGCGGGCCACGATCGCCTCGCTGTGCCCGGATCCGTGCTCCTCGACGTGGTCGACCGCCTCGTCGACCGAGTCGACGAGCTTGACCGCCAGGACCAACGCCAGGTACTCCTCGTCCCAATCCTCCGCGACGGCGGGCGTGACCTGCGCGCCGTGGCCGCTGACCAGCGGCTCCGCGTCGGCGTCCGGACGCAGCTCGACGCCCTGGGGCCCGAGCAGGCTCGCGACCCGCGGCAGCAGCTCGGCCGCCACGTCGCGGTGGACCAGCAGCGTCTCGGCGGCGTTGCAGGCGCTGGGCCGCTGGACCTTGGCGTTCTCGATGATCGCGAGCGCCTGGTCGAGATCCGCCGAGCGATCGACGTAGACGTGGCAGTTGCCCGACGCCGCGAAGATCATCGGCACCGTCGCGACGGCCTTCAGCGCCCGCTTCAGGCCCTCGCCGCCGCGCGGGATGATCAGGTCGACGAAGCGGTCCTGGGTCGCGAGCTCGGTCAGCTCCTCGCGTCCGCCGCCCGAGATTAGCTGGATCGCGTGCCGCGGCGCGCCCGCGGACTCGGCCGCCTCGGCGGCGATCGTCGCCAGCACCACGTTGGACCGCATCGCGCTCGACGAGCCGCGCAGGACGATCGCGTTGCCGCTCTTCAGCGCCAGCGCCGCCGCGTCGATCGTCACGTTCGGCCGCGCCTCGTAGACGACGGCGATCACGCCGAGCGGGATCCGCTGGCGCGCGACGTCGAGCCCGTTCGGCAGCCGGTAGCCGTCGATCACCTCGCCGACCGGGTCGCGCAGGGCGACGATCTCGCGGACCGCGTCGGCGATCGCCGTCAGGCCGTCCGCGTCGAGCGTCAGCCGGTCGAGCAGCGCCGGCTCGAGGCCCGCCTCGCGCCCGGCGACGACGTCCGCCGCGTTCGCCGCCAGGATCTCGTCGGCCCGGGCGTCGATCGCGTCGGCGATGGCGTTCAGCGCGGCGTCCTTCGTGACGCTGTCGAGCGCCGCCAGAC
>JADKLW010000251.1_pt1 | contig 26507 bp, 24 predicted proteins | sample 8641881 | NCBI WGS metagenome assembly JADKLW01 (sample SAMN16272185, study PRJNA661076) | feces metagenome | isolation source: fecal sample from diarrhoea affected cattle B | host: Bos taurus | place: South Africa: Lokaleng Village, Mahikeng | collected 2019-09 | reverse complement strand
AAGACCTCGTTTCACTCGGTCTTTCCAGCCTCACCCCGGGATTACCTCGCTGTCGCTCGGTGATCGTAAAGGGTGAGTCTTACCTTTTCAAGTCTCACCCCGGATTACCTCGCTGACGCTCGGTGATCCTAAGGGGTGAGCCTTACCAAATTTTCTTCCTCCCCTGCTTACGAAAGCGAGCTTTCGACGCAGTGTCGTCAGAAAATTTAGTGGGGAGAGCAGGATTCGAACCTGCGAAGTTCTCACAGCAGATTTACAGTCTGCCCTCGTTGGCCGCTTGAGTATCTCCCCATTTATTAATTTCCAATATTTAAAAGAACAAATTCCAAAAATCGGAACCACTTATGAGCCGATAGAGGGACTCGAACCCACGACCTGCTGATTACAAATCAGCTGCTCTAGCCAACTGAGCTACACCGGCATATACAATAAAAAAGTCCGCTATTTCTAACGGACTGCAAATGTATATCATTTTGTTTTTTAAACAAAACATTTTTTATAAAAAAACTTATTTAAATATAAGCTCTTATTTTTTCTTTTCGCTTGAGTAACAATCGCTCCACCGATTCTGAGCATTGCTCCACGGCTTCTTCAAAAGTCTTACATTGCTTTTTAACTATAAACTCGTCACCCGGCACCAGTATCTTTAATTCGGCCACCTTATTTTCTTTTTCACTCGTCTTTTCAACCTTTAAAAAAACATCCGACGAAACTACTTTATCGTAATATTTGTCGAGTTTATCTACCCTTTCCCGAATGAAAGAGACCAGCTTCCCGTCAACATTGAAATTGACCGCGTGCACATTTACCATCATAGTCGAAATATTTAGAAGTTTAACGTATTCCTCATTTGTTCCGCGGATGCGCCCCGCTGTAAACCTTTTTAAGTTCAGACAGACTGCTGTGTGTATAAACTTGGGTCGATGCAAGGCTCGAATGACCAAGCAGCTCCTTGACCGAATTTAAATCGGCACCGTTATTCAGCAAGTGTGTAGCGAAGGTGTGGCGCAAGATATGCGGACTCTTCTTAATCTTTTCAGAGACGTTACTAAAGTATGTATTTATCAACCGATAAACAAGAGAATCGTTTAATTTAACGCCGCGGTTCGTTACAAACAGGAACTCACCACCCGAAAGACCCAGCCGGTCGCGTTCGGCCGAATACAATTTAATCTGATCTGAAATTACTGGCAAAACCGGCAAAATACGCTCTTTGTTTCGCTTCCCTAAAACTTTCAGGCTATTACTGGACAAGTCGACGTCGCGCTTCAATAAATGAATCAGTTCAGTTCGCCTGATTCCGGTCGTGTAAAAAAGATCGATGATCAGTTTGTCACGCATGCCATCAAAACCCTCGGGATATGTAATGAGCTTCAAAACATCATCAACTTCCTTTTCCGAAAAAGGGATTTGCAGTTTTTTGGGCGTTTTGAGTGCTTTGTGTTTCAGCAGTGGGCTAACCTCAATCTGCTTAATCTTGAGAAGAAATTTATAAAACGATTTCAGGGATGATATCTTCCGGTTGATCGATGAATTACCAATACCAGAGTCGACCAGGGAAACGATCCACGCCCGAACCAATCCATAATCAACCTGTTCCAGCGTATTATCGGGACAATCAGCTACAATGAAACGCTCAAATGACGATATATCTTTTAGGTATGCACCCACCGTATGAGGCGAATAATGCTTCTCCATTTGAAGATAAGCCCGAAAAGCATCTAAATTATTTCGCATAAAAAAACCGTTAGTCCAAAGTTACACTTTAATGACTAACGGTTCTATGATGAAGAAAATTATTTCTAGTTCTCTAAATTGTCTTTCATGTTCTGGATGTAAGCCGCTTTCTGCACTTTCATCCTGTTCTTAACAGAAGGTTTCACGAAAGCCTGACGAGCACGCAACTGGCGAACAGTTCCGGTTTTATCAAATTTTCTCTTGTAGCGCTTTAAAGCCCTGTCAATGTTTTCTCCGTCTTTAATTGGTATAATCAGCATAATATAGACACCTCCTCTCGTTAAGGCTGCAAAAGTAAGCATAATAGTTGAAAGTACAAAGAAAAGTTTTAAAGTTTGGGTATTGGGTATTGGGTGCAGGGTTTAGGGTTTAGGGAATTCACAAATTTCCAAATTTCCAAATTATCCGGGCGTGCCGGCGCATCATATCTTTACTCAAAATCATAATCATGCGCGCCGTCAGGCTGTTCGTTCCAATCTTTTTGTCGTGCCTCAAAAAAGGATTTTCACTGCCATCCTTCACGCGGGTTAGGAGTTAGGAGTTAGGAGTTAGGAGTTAGGGGTTAGGGGTTAGGATCAGCCTACTGCATATAAAAATGAAAAAGGACAAAACAAGCAAAAGCCAGTTTGTCCTAAATATATACATGCGAAATGTAATTGTACTATTTCCTTTTTCCTAACTCCCTATTTCACCGCCGGCTTATAATTTTGCTTGTCAATAATCATTTTTGACAAGATTTCTTTCATGATTTCCGACGTTCCGCCACCAATAGGACCCAAACGGCTGTCTCGCATCAAACGTGCCAACGGATATTCTTCCATATAACCATATCCGCCCAGCATTTGCAAGCAACTGTAAATCGTCTCATCAGCAACCTTGGTCGATTTCAATTTTGCCATACTGGCTTCCTTAACCACATATTCGCCTTGGTTAAGTCTCGCCATCGCATCATAATTGAATAATTTGCAGTGCGCGACATCGGTGGCATGTTCGACCATGGTATGTCTCAAAGCCTGGAACTTGTTGATTTTCGACCCAAAAGCCTCACGAGTAGACATATAGTCGATTGTATAATCCAATGCATATTCAGCCCGCGCGTGCGCATTGATTGCCATAATAAGTCGTTCAAATGCGAAATGCTGCATGATATACGGAAAGCCTTTGCCTTCCTCACCCATTAAATTTTCGGCTCCGATCTCAACATTGTCAAATGCAATTTCGGCAGTATCCGATGCTCTCCAACCTAATTTATCCAACTTGGTGGCCGATACTCCTTTGAGATTTGTATCCACTAAAAAAATACTAATTCCTTTGTTCCCGAGCTCCGGACTGGTTTTGGCGGCAACAATATAATAATCGGCGTACATTCCATTTGTAATGAATGTTTTCGATCCGTTTATAATATAGGTATCACCTTTTTTTACGGCCGTCGTTTTCATACCCGCAACATCGCTTCCGCCAAAAGGCTCGGTGATGCATAACGCGCCGATTTTATCGCCCGAAATGCTAGGTGCTAGATAGTCTCTCTTTATCCTCTCATCGCCTTCCGCGTTCAGGTGCGTCATCGCCAAATACGCATGCGCCCACATTGCCGCGGCAAAACCCGACGATTTGATTTTTTGAAGTTCTTCCAGGAAAATAACCGTGTAAAACAAATCTAAATTGAGTCCGCCATAGGCCTCCGGATAGTTAATCCCAAAGAAACCCATATCGCCAAATTTTTTCCAGATGAAACGATCAATTGTCCCGGTTTCCTCCCATTTTTCAATATGCGGCACAACTTCTTTCTGTAAAAAGTCTTTTAAACTCTGTCTGAACGATTCGTGCTCTTCTGAAAAATATGCTAATCTCATGTATAATTCTGTTCAAAATTTTAGAATTCCAAATATAAGGCAATTATGTCGGCTTTTTCTACCGGGAAACCCTTAATTTTCGTTAAATCGGCTGCGTTTTTTATGTCACCATTCATGCTTCGGTACGTTACGATCTGCTTCGCCAAAGCATATCGGAAATAGGGAAACTGCGCAAGTTCTTTGATCGAAGCAGAATTTATTTGAATTTTATTAATATCGGGCAATTTGCTGACAGTAAAGTGCACCATCAGATTCTCAATGACTTCGGGCGATAATCCCCAAACATCTGCCATTTGTTTCATATCAACAAAGCCTCCCAGGGACGACCTCATTTTAAGGATCCGCTCCGAAAGCGCGGGGCCAATCCCGTACACTTTTATCAGATCTTCGGCCGTAGCATTGTTAATGTCGGTTACTACGATTTTTTCAGGGCTCCGATACTGAAATTTGGGCGACGGCTTCCTGTTTGTCACCCAGTCGGGGAACTTAAAAAACGGCGATAGGGTCGCCAACAGTGAATCGGACACCTTGGTCACCTGCTGAAATTCGGCAGCCGAATTCACATACCGATTCTGTTTTCGAAACGCATGCAACCTGTCAATCTCGGCAACCGATAATCCGAGGGTATAACCTTTGAAGTCGGTTATGAAGTTTGGATTAAACGGGTAAATTTGGCGAATTTCCCTGGTGGCCGATTTCATGGAATCGATTTTCGGCTGCAATGCAAGCCAGTTCATCCTCTCGGGAGAGTTTTCAGATGTCGGACGCAAATCGATAAAATGCAGGACTTGCATCAGCAGTAGAATCGAAGTCAGAAGTAGCAATCCCCGCCGTTGCGCTGCGGTGTAGGTGAATAATAATTTCAGGCTTGGACTTTTCATTTTGGCGTGTATTAAATTGAGTGGTTATAAATCGAACACAGAACTCCGCTTGGCCCTGACCAAATCTTTCAGCTTTAACCAAAAAGCGAGCGTAAGATATACGCCAAACCAGAGGCCGGCGGTGACAAAAGAAATATAAATGAAGAAAAGCCGGACATTGGTGGCACGCATTCCCAACCGATCGGCCAATCGCGACGATACGTGAAAGCCATACTTCTCGAAAAAATATTTAAGGCGGATAACTGGTCTCATTATACTGTCGATTTGGGGTTAAATTTACGAAGATTTAGCCAGCATTGCGGTCGACTTCAGCGTTTCTATTCCAATGGCACACTGCAAACAAAGACCCTTATCGCAATACTGCTTTTTAAGTTGCAGCAGTGCCTGTGAATCTGCCGCATTTCGGGCTGTCAAACCGCAGCGTGCAAATCGCTCGACAATCACATTTTGCTCTGCAGCTACTGTAGCAATCATATTGATGGCCACTTCATCCATCTCACCGCGACTTTTGGAATAGGCGAAACGCAGTGGCAAAACAGTGTTAACAAACAGCAGATCAATGAACTTGCGAGAGAGGTTTTTCTTCTTCGGCGGACTCAAACGATCGAACTGATAATGCGTTTCCCAATACTCACCGGTACCGATCTGGAACAATTTATATAAATCGGACATTGATTGAACATCGATGATCTCGCTGAAAAGATTCTTATGCGAATGGTAAAGATTGGCCAGTTGGGAAAGCCTGATCGTGGGAAAGTTATCGGGACGATGCTTAAAAAATTCGACCGGAAAATCTATAGAATCATTCAAATTGTATTTTTTGACAAAATAAGAAAACTCCTGTTGTAATATTTGCCCATAACTATCCTCGATCGGAGTGTTGAGTAATCCCGAAGTTCCAAATAACAGTGCTTCGATACTGGTGGCTGACGCTGCCTCTCGGCGAACAATTGGGTAAGAAACGGTATGAGCGGCATTAAAAAAAGCTTCGCCATTGGCATTAAGTCCGAAATTTCGCGCCAACAAATAAAAAAGTACAGCTTCCCAATCCCGGCCGGTTTCATCTGCAAGTTCAAAGATGGGCAATGATTTAGATTCGAGCCGCTCGTAGAAAAGCCTCTCAAGCCAATTCGCCTTTATGAACAAATCGACGTCCGGCAATTGATTTTCACAGTATAGCCACGATTTTCGTATGCAAAGCTGCTCATATCTTTCGACAAGAGCGGCGTCTACATAAGTATTTAACTCCAGTACGGGAATCGGGCTATTGTTGCTTCTGACAACATCGGTATCATGATCCCATACAATATGCAGGATCACATTGTCGTAAGCCGGGTCAAGGTGATGATTGTGCAGGTACCAGTCGGATGACTTTATATGTATTTCGACATTTCCGGCCCATTTCTGGCCATTGAGAAGAATTTGCGCGTTGAAGAAATCGGGACCCGACCGTTGCAGGTAATCTCCTATGGCAACAATCACTAACTCTTCACCAGCCGTTGTTTTTAGATTGGTAAGCGGAAATTTTTTAAACCTCCACAGGTAATGCAGGAAATCTTCTTTCATTCGATTGGATTTGTATGGCGTAGATGACTCTAAATTACAAAAAAAAGAAATGTATTGAGAATATTTTTGGTTTAGGAGTTAGGGGTTAGGGGTTAGGATTTTGGAATTTGGAATTTGGAATTTTGCACTTTAAGATATTATCTTTTGGGCGTGCCGGCGGATCATGCCGTGCCAATTAAAAAACCCATCTTCCGCCGTCAGGCTGTATGCTATAGCTTTTACTGCGCTGCGCTGCGTAAAAGGCTGCCGCTTCCATCCTTCACGCGGGAACTCCAATAAATAAAAAATTCCAGGCTCCAAAGTTGAATTTTGGAATCTGAAATTTTTTTTTGAAATTCAGCGTCTGTTATTTAATCGCCGAAATGACATCGTGTTTCGTAATGATATGATGTTTGCCACCACCCAAGTTGATAAGGACCCCCTGATGACCTTCGCTAAATAATGCAGTAACATCAGACACTGGAGCAGATTGATCGATCATCGGATACGGTTTGCCCATAACCTCACGAACCGGCTTATATACAAAATCCGGGTTTGAGCTATAGTTTTGCAAAAGGTCGTTTTCATCCACCGATCCAGCGAACCCATTTATGTCGATAACCGGAATTTGAGAAATGTCATACTTCCGCATTCTTTCAATTACGTGAGAAACCAGTTCTTCGGTACGCGCCACTATAAGCGGTAAATGAATATGTTCCTTGATCAGGTCGGCTGCCACTTTGATGTCCGATTCCAGGTAGCCTTTTTCACGCATCCAGTCATCGTTGAACATTTTACCTACATATCGGCTGCCCGAGTCATGAAATAATACCACGATTACGTCATCAGGAGTAAATTTATCTTTTAACTGCAATAAACCTTTGATGCATGATCCGGCTGAATTTCCCACAAAAATCCCTTCTTCCTGCGCGATTCTTCTGGTATAGACCGCAGCATCCTTATCGGTTACTTTTGTAAAACCGTCAATAAGCGAGAAGTCGACATTTTTTGGCAAAATATCCTCGCCGATTCCCTCGGTAACATAAGAGTATACTTCGTTCTCGTCGAAGACACCGGTTTCATGATATTTTTTAAAAACCGAGCCATAGGTATCGACACCCCAAATTTTTACATTTGGATTTTTCTCCTTTAGGTATTTTGCAACACCGGAAATGGTGCCGCCCGTACCCACGCCAACAACAAAGTGGGTGACTTTTCCATCAGTTTGTTCCCATATCTCCGGACCGGTTTGTTCGTAATGCGCGATAGCATTCGACGGATTGTCATACTGATTGACATACCAGGAATTTGGCGTCTCTTCACCCAAACGTTTTGACACCGAGTAATATGAGCGTGGATCGGTAGGCTCGACATCGGTAGGACACACGACCACTTCGGCGCCAACGGCACGAAGGATGTCCATTTTTTCTTTTGATTGCTTATCGGTAATCACGCAGATTAGCTTGTAGCCTTTCACGATAGCGGCCAAGGCAAGGCCCATACCCGTGTTGCCCGAAGTGCCTTCGATGATGGTTCCGCCTGGTTTTAATCGGCCGTCGGCTTCTGCGTCCTCGACCATTTTGACGGCCATCCGGTCTTTTACCGAACTTCCTGGATTAAAAGTTTCCACTTTCGCCAAAACCAGAGCATCTATACCTGCTATCACTTTATTTAATTTCACCAACGGAGTATTTCCAATGGTTCCAAGAATATTTTCTGCGTAATTCATCATTTTAAAAGTCGCTTTTTAATGTGGTGCAAATATAGGTAATCCAATTTTAAATTTAGTTGGGACTGCGTGCGGGATGGCAGTGGCAGCCTTTTTTGCCGAAGAAGGTTTTTGAATTCACGACTGTCATGAAAGCAAAAAAGCTATAACGGACAGCCCGGAACACGCCCAAATTACTGGAAAAAATTCCACACTAATCCGAAACGGACAATAAAGTCGCGATATGGCTGGTTAGGAGTCGAAAAAAAATTGTTGCCAGTCCATGCTGAATTGAAATGCTCGGCCTTTATGAAGATGCGTGTTTGCTGAATGCGGGCGTTTACAAAAAAATCGAATGTGGGGAATCCGCCGATTTTTGTTTGATTTTGCACAAAAAAGTCACCTATAATCGGATTGTAATCGTTGGCATAATATTCAGTGAAATAATTGAAAATCACGCCGGTTTGCAGGTATAATGCGCGCTTGAAGAAATAGTCACTGAAATACAGCGTATTTCGAGTCACGAACTTGGGCGTGTTCAGAATATCCTGGGATTGTTCGGTTTGTTGGTAAAGCACGGTATTATCGAGTGCGAACTTTCGAAATCGGAATTCGCGACGCAGTTCCAGCGACAGGTAATTGATTGTTGCTTCGTATTGCTTTGGAGTTACAATTTGTTGGTTGAGATCAACTGCATCGTCGCTATAGTAAAGCAGGTCATTGATAACCGAGTACCGCAATTGCGCAGTAAACCATTGGGTAGTTGCCTGGGCAGCAAAGTTGTTGAATTTCTCATTTTTAAAACCATTTGCCCAATTATAACCAACGTAACTGCTTTGATGTAGATTATATAGGTGGTCTGGCAGTTTATTGAGTTTTTGATATTGCAGCGACAAACGATTCCGTTCATTAATCGAAAATTCCATGTTGCCTTCCAATTGTGAAAGAGACTGATCTGACAGTGAATTAATCGCGGTGAACTTTCCGCGCCAGCGATTCCGGCGATATTCGTACTGGCCACCTACTGTATTGATGCGATCCTGCAGAACGCCCGCCAATACTTCACCGTTCAAAATTCTAATTTTGTCAAAATAATAATTGTACCGGAAGTCTTCTGCAAAAAATGTAAATCGGCCCAGTGTTGTGTTTTCGTACACGGCGCCCACTTTATTATACATTCTGTTATATCGGGTTTCGTCGTTGATGTTACCGTTGACGAATGCTGTACCAAATCGCTGAATCGTACCTTGATTATCGTCGAGTGCTGTAGTTAATGTTGCCTGTTTATAACTAAAAAACTTATGCTCATAATTAAACTGATGAGTCAGGTAGAGGTTATTGTTTTTTTCTTTGCTATTGAAGCGGAAACTGTGATCTATGAAATAGCGGTTGCCTTTCAAGAAAGATGTGGCATCGCGCAGGTAAACATTAAGTCGGACACGGTTTTTAAAATCTTCATTGTCACCCGTAAAATTACCGACGTTGGTTATGCCTCCATTTTCCCCGTTTGAGAGATCCTGCGCGGTAAAATGTCCGTTCATGGTATAGCGTTTCCCGACTGTACTATAACTTGTCGTAAAACGAAAATTACCGGCACTTGACAACTGATTGATATATTTACCCAGCGATCTTAAGCCTTTGTATGCAACTGAAAAATTTAGTCGCTCGGAAGTATTTAGCGTTAAAAAAGCGTCGAGCATTTGTCCCTGCTCCATAACCGTCTTAAAATACAATTCTGTCAGCGGCGTGGCCACCGAATAATAGTTTATATCACGGGCTTTCATATAAAAGAACTGCTTTGCGTCATATCCGAGTTCCGGAAATGCAGTGCGGTGTTGTATTGGAGCTTTCAGATGATTATATGGCTGGCCTTCGTTGGGAAAAGGCAGAAGTCCGAAGGTATCGCGTCGCAGGTAATTGAAACGATACTCCTTAGCGATGTGGAGTGAAGTATCTACGTAGGTAGTATCTTTTTCGAGCGTGATGATGCGGTACTGATCAATGGTTCCTTTTACAGGCCCGGTCGCAGTCGCTTCATCACCTGGTTTCTTTACGACCAAACCATCATCCTGACCAAATGTGGAGTTGGCAAAAAGGAATATAAAAAATACACAAATGCGGATCATAGAATAAACTTCGACGCAAAAATACGCAATTAGGAAGTAACAAGGCTACCGGTACAAATAAAAAAGGCTGCCCAATTGGGCAGCCTTTAATAAATATCAGACTAATTATTTTCTGACTTTGCTTTTTACTTTACCAGCAAGTGAAGCCATACGCCCTTGAGCGAGTACGTCACCAGCTTCATTTTCCAATACATATGTAGTACCGGTTTTATGAAGCACCGCAACAACCATTTCACCACCGGCAAGGCCGCTTGGAGCAGAAGTTGGGTAGTTGCTAACGTATCCTTCAACAGGAACTGTAACAGTCCAGTTTCCGAATTTAGAAATCTGCAATGACATTACGTGCTCAAATTCTACAGCTGGTGCATTACCAGAATCAAACAGATCGACAACAATCCAGTATTCTCCATCAGGTAGATCTGCATCGATTACTGTCATTTCAGGAGAGTCACCAGTCGCACCGCCATAACCGGTAACTTCTTCAAGAGAAACTGCATCCAATACATAGATATCGAAATCGTAATCAGTGAAGGGAGCTTCAGTTGCAACACCACTTGCATTAATATACGTATATGTACTTTCGTGAATCGTACCGAACCAATCGGTGGTATTCTGATCCCATACCAAACGTACACCTACATCATTGCTGACATAATCGTTCACAGTAACGGTAATCATACCTGAATCATCAGCAACCAAACCACGTCCGTTAACGGCAGAAGTCAGGGCTAATTCAAACGTTTCAGTTCCTTCCACTTCCAAATCAACAATTGGAGTTATTGTAACTGAGTACGTAGTAGTGTAAGCAGGAATAGTGAACCAGTGTCCGATTATCCCAGCCCCTGTTTCAACAGTGGTTTCTTCAGCACCTTCAACGATATAATCGCGAAAGGTTCCTTCATCACCTACCAGCTCGATCTTAAAGTCCATTCCGGTACTGATAGCTTTATCAGAAGTCAGGTTTACCGTAAAGCTTTCGCCTTCGGTTACTGTGAATGAACTTGCATCGATAGTGACGACAGGTTTATCGGATCTAGTGTCTAAAGTTACATCTTCATCATCGCTACATGATGCGAAAACTCCCACCAATGCCGCAGCGAATAATAATTTGTATTTAAATATTTTTTTCATTTGAAATTTTTATGATTAATTATTTCTTACGTAAACTGCTTCGAAGGTTTGGTTACCTGCAGCAAATGTAACTTCATAGGTCACTGTGAAATGATCCGCATCGGTAACAGTTCCATCAACACCATCAGCAGACACACCTCTCACTAAGTTACTGTAATAGTTACCAAGATTTTGCTCAGGTACGGTAATCTCACCACAAATATCGATGAAGTTATAACCTTGAGTTGGCGAAGCCAATTGTCCAAGCAACCAAGTACCAGTAGTGGTAGTATGGAAAGTATTTACCGCTGTTTCAGTAATGATTTCAGCCGAAGGGAACACACGTACCGCACCATTAGTAAGGTTTGTTACAGTTAATGAATATGTACCGGCAAGTTGCGACTGGCAACCTACGAAAATGATCCGCAAAGTGTCATATTGCGCACCGATAACTGTTTCACCGCTAGCATCTGTCAACTTCAACACCAACTCAGTTTTAGCTGTTGGGTTAAAATTCCCTGTGTTCACATTTAAAGGGAACATTCCAAAAGTACTTCCTGCTGGAATAGTAATTTGTCCCGTGCTGTCCACAAAGTCAAACTCTACTCCTTCTGTAGCAGTAGTACCGTCAGAAACGATTTCATAGTTTACTACGATTGGCTCGTTAGATGGCATTCCATTCCCAAGACCAATAATGTTTACAGGAAACTGCTCACTAACTGTACCTATATCTTCAAAATGAGGTACTGACGCGAAATTCGTCCCAAATCCAACAATCTTAGGCCCTGTGAAGTCTCCTTCAGCTCCCAAGTCGTCATCGACACATGATACAGTGGCGGCAATGACAAACATTAATGACAATAACTTTTTCATATTTACAAATTTTAATTAATTAATTACGGTACGAACCAGAAAGGACCTGATGTAAATGCATCATTAACAGTCTGCGTAGGGACATTTCCTGCGTTTCCAGTGTACTCAGAGTTTGGATAAAGTAAACGACGTGGTCTGTTCGGCTGCGTAGCTCCAGATGTAAGTGGAATTTCGTCAATCAAACCCGTACGTGTATACTCAATATATACTTCCAATGCGTTCGTACCCATTAAAGCAATTTTCTTTTGGTACATGATAGCTTCGATTTGATCGTCAGAAGAAGCTCCAAGCGCACCATATCCTTTACCTAAAACGGTGTTGATATCGGCAACATATGTTCCTGGCGTCGCTCCCAGTTGTGCTATCGATGCAGCAATACCTTGGTTAAACAATGATTGAGCGTCACCTGCCATGTAGCCTCGGTGAACTGCTTCAGCCTGTAAAAGGAAACTTTCAGCAGCCAACATCATATAGCCATCTTGATCAGGACCAGCAATGACGCCAGGTCCGAGTGTTGAAATGTTAGCCGGTGCAGTTCCACCACCTACAACAGAAGCATCACCTTGTAAAACACCTACAACCTGCCCGCCAAGTAGTTGAAATAATTGACCTCTACGTGGATCGATTGGGTTATCGTTAAGTTCGTCAGCAATATACTTCGAAGCTCTGTAAAGACGGAATGACTGCTTGTCAACACCACTAACTTCATAAAATAAGTTATAAAATGGATTTTGACGAGCATCCTGAGTGTTATCGTATCCAGGATTGATAGTAACATCCTCAACAACAAACTCTTCACCTGCAAGCTCTGCAAACTCAGTGTTTAGGTAAGCAATAGTTTCAGCATCATTCATTTCAGATTGACGCAAAAGCAATCTAAGTTTCAATGTATTACCAAAACGTACCCAACGCGCCATGTTTCCGTTAAGGATAACATCTTCGCCTCCAACAGTTATTGTACCTTCTGCGGGATTTTCAATCATTTCGATGGCCTCTTCAATCTGTACAACTAAATCGCGGTAAATAGCCATATCATCGTCATAAGCAGGGTTAAGCATGTCGCTTCCCATATGAGCCTCAGAGTAAGGAATATCACCATACATGTCTACCAAATACTGGAAGTAGTAGCTTTTGCAAATTTTCGCAATCGCTTTGTGGTTGTCATGCGTCGTTGACGGATGGTTAATAATATTCGTGAAGTTGGTAGTGTTCAAAAACAAACCGTCCCAAATACCTGAATAGAAGTTGTTGGTGATAGCCAGTGAAAATTCTTCAGGGTTCGTTACCGCGAAAGAGTTAACATTATAGCCCCAGTTGTTCAACATCAGGTTACCGAAAATATTGCCTGTTCTGGCCAATGTTCGGTACGTCGTCGATTGAGCAGCTGCCAAAGCAAGATTAGGAGTAACCTGCTCTTCTGTAGCATTGTTTGGGGAATCGTTAATATCCAAATAGTCACTACACGAGAATAGCGACAGCGCTATAATCGGAATAATTAATTTTATCTTTTTCATATTTATTAAAATGTTAAGTTAACACTGAACCCGTAAGTTCTAGTTTGTGGATACTGACCTGTTGCAGCCAGACCTTGGTCGTTACCTGACGATCTTGATTGCTCAGGATCACTGTAATTCCTGTTTTCTTTTGGAAGGATCATAAACGGATTTCTCGCGTTTACACCTAAACGAAGCGAAGTCAAACCAGCACGCTCGATAATATCAGAAGGAAATGCATAGCTTAAAGAAAGCTCACGTACTTTAAATGCAGTAGCATCAAGTACAAAGTTCTCTGCAGTTTCAGCATATTCATCCTGGAAGTATGACAAGTAAGACGCATAAGTTGTACCACCTGTAACTGTATTTGTATTGGCAGCATATACTCCCGGAGATGTTTCGATTGACGAATTAGGGAAAATAAACCCTGTTCTACCCGTTACTGCTGAATCATACAAGTGACCTGACCAAGACAACCATTGTTTTGTACCTGACCAGAATTGGTGTCCTGTACGGTAATCCATTACAGCCGCAAGACGGAACCCTTTAAAGTCGATTGCCGTATTATAGTTCAAAATGTAATCTGGCGTAGCTTTACCTAACTTGATATAATCCAAAGTTTTCTCCGGCATACCAGTGGCAGCGTTGATAATAACACGACCTTGGTCATCACGTTGGTAACCGATACCTTTAATCAATGGATACTCTTCACCCACATCAGCGAAAATTCCAATACCACCTGAGGTAGCGAAGTTAGCACCAGCAATTACCATTGACTCCTGTCCATTACCTAGCGCAAGCACGTCAGTCTTAGCAGAGAAGTAGCTTAATCTGTTAGTCCATTTCAAATCGATCTCACGGTTGTCAATTGGCGTAAATCCTAAATCGATCTCGATACCGTTCAACTCAGTTTTACCAATGTTGATCGTAGATTGCGTGATACCTGAAGCATAAGAAGAAGATACAGCAGTATTAAGATCGGTGTTGTCTGTACGGAATACAGAAAGATCCAATGAAATACGGCTTTTTAAGAATTCCATGTTCACTGTTACCTCTTTAGTTGTATAAAATTCCGGCTGGATATACTGGAAAGTATTTGCTGTTTGTTGTGAGAACGAGTTGTTATCACCAAATGGGAATCCGAAACCTGAACTGTACAAGTTGTTAATTGCGTAAGGAGCAGCACGGTGTGCACCGATCTTAACCCAACTTGCAGCCACTTTGAAGTAATTCAATACGTCATTATTCTCCAACGCATCGAAAGCTTTGGTAGGAATGAATGAAATACCGGCACTTGGATAAAAGAAACTGTTATTATTCACATCTAACTCTGATACCCACTCGTTACGACCTGTTAAATTCACAAATAAGTAGTCGTCATATCCTAAGTCAACGTTAGCGAAGAATGCAAAACGTCTGCTACGCTCAGTAAAGTTTCCATTACCACCAGTCGTCGAAATATCTTGATTCTCCACGTTATCTAAAGTATACAAACCTGGAATAGTCAAATTCGTTCCACCTACACTTGTGATCTTATATAAATCATCTTGAATGTTGTTACCAATGTTCAATTTCAAGTTAATCTTATCAGTCAAATCATAATCAAAATTCACGAAGAAATCAGAGTAGATAAATCGTCTAGAATTGTTAAACTGTGAAAATGCTGATACGGTTGAGTGATCACCACCACCAACTTTAATTTCGTCGATGTACTCGTTAGTAAACGACATACCGTTAACCTGCGTCATTTGAACGTTGGCATTGTAACGGAAATTGATGTTTTTGTTCAACTCATAAGTAAGCTCTCCCTGACCACTGAAGAAATCCCTGCGTTGTTCGTTGCGGATATTTTCACGCATCCAATAAGGGCTTCTGTAGTAAGACGTCCAGTGATACTGGTTGAATGGAGAAGAAAACTGATCAACCGGAATGTTGGTTGCAGCCTGCAATAACTCAGTATAAAGAGCCGCTGATGTAGTCTCTGTTTTTTGAGAATTGTAGTTAGCGATACCGTTTACGTTCCACTTTCCAAGTTTCTTACCTCCCTTAAACATAAAGGCTGCACGGTCAAGTTTATCACCGGCTACAACAAACTCAGTATTTTGCTTGTTAGCAGATAATGAAACATACCCAGTCTCATCTCCCGAGTTGATCGAGAAACCATTCTGCATGATTGTACCTGTATTAAAGAACTTCTTAATGTTATTCTTAATTGGGCTGTATGGCGCCATTATATAAGAACCATCTGCCTGCTGAAGACCAACCGGTCTTACAACACCGTCAAACTCAGCACCCCATGCACCATTTTCATATGTCACGTGTGTACCACTCCAACCTGAACCGTAGCGTTGTTGTCTTTGTGGAACAAATGCAACTTCTTCAAAGTCAATCGCAGAATTGATGCTAACTACCGGTTTGCCACCTTTTGCACCTCTCTTAGTAGTAACGATGATAACACCATTCGAACCTTGAGAACCATAAAGAGCAGCACCTTGCGCACCTTTGATTACGTTGGTAGACTCAATCATCTCCGGCGCAATCGTTGATAAAGCCGTAGCATTCGAAATCGCGTTATCAATAACGATCAATGCCTGGTTAGAACCAGTTAATGAACGGTTACCCCTAAGTACGATTCTTGTCGTCGCATTAACACCATTATTAGTAGTGTTGATCTGAAGACCCGATACCTTACCCGCTAAACTCTGTACTACGTTTGGCTGTGCAGCCTGAGTAATCTCTGCAGCACGAACCGTTTGTTGAGACGATGTTACCATATCACGAGTTCGGGTAATACCCAATGCCCCTTGTACAACAACCTCACCTAACATAATACCACCTTCTGCAAGGGTAGCATTAATGACATTTGACGCACCAACAGTCATACGAACATCAGCCATCCCAACAAATGAGAAAACCAATACATCGCCCTGACTTGCCTGGATAGAATACCTACCATCAATGTCTGTCTGCGTTCCTCTAGTTGTACCTTGTACTACAACATTTGCACCAGGCAATGTTCCTGAAGCATCAGAAACAACACCCGTCACAGTCTTCTCTTGCGCAAACGAAAACTGCATTGATACCGCTAATAATAGCGTAAAAATCCATTTGAACTTCGATCTCATATTAAATTTATTTGAGTTAGTTATTCCGCAAACTTCATAATAAATTCTTAAATAAACAAATATTACTTCGGAATAATACAATTTATTTCTGTTAAAAAGCCTGCGAAAGCAGAATCATGACGCCAATAACTCTGGACCATAGATGTAATATTTTTGGATTGGTTGCGTGGGTTTCCATACTTTTGTAAAAAAAAATTTAAATGCTGCTGAATTCCTTTTCAAATTGCGGTTACGAAGCGGGTACCGACGAAGCCGGCCGGGGATGCCTGGCGGGTCCCGTTACAGCCGCTGCCGTTATCTTGCCGCAGCATTTTGAAAGCGAAACCTTAAACGACTCGAAACTACTTACCGAAAAAGACCGCAATGCCCTGCGCCCACTAATAGAAAGACATGCTATGTGTTATGCGGTGACCCACATCGACCATACGATCATAGATGAAATAAATATCCTGAATGCTTCTATACGGGCGATGCAGGAATGTATTCAGAAATTAGATCCTTGTCCTTTATATATAATCGTCGACGGCAATCGGTTCAAACCACTCAACGACATTCCATACACTTGCATAATAAAAGGTGATGGAAAGTATCTGAGTATAGCAGCGGCATCGGTATTGGCCAAGACCTACCGCGACGATTTCATGAATAAAATACACTTGGAATTCCCGATGTACAATTGGAAAAATAATAAGGGTTATCCTACTTTAGAGCATCGCGAAGCTATTCGGAAGTATGGCCTGACAAAGTATCATCGCAAATCTTTTAGACAACTTCCCGAGCAAACTGAGCTTGACTTCTCCGGATTCGTTAGCGATCGTGAATCAGTTCCGCTTCAAACAACTCTTTAAAATGTTTGAGAACCAATTTTTGGACATCGCAGAGCGCAACAGCATCGACACCCAGTTCCACATTTAGCGATGTAACTCCCTTCCCCCGAATACCACAGGGTACAATATTGTCGAAATATCCTAAATCAGAATTCACGTTCAACGCAAATCCGTGCATTGTAACCCAACGCGATGCCCTTACACCCATTGCGCAGATTTTTCTGGCAAAAGGCGTTGCTACATCTAGCCAGACTCCGGTTTCGCCCGGACTTCGGCTTGATTTTATTCCGAAATCCTGCAATGTCAGGATGATGACTTCTTCCAGCAATCGCAAATATCGGTGTATGTCGGTGAAAAAATTTTCCAGATCAAGTATCGGGTAGCCCACAATCTGACCCGGCCCGTGATAAGTAATGTCTCCGCCCCGATTAATTTTGTAGTATGTGGCACCTTTCGAAGCCAGTTGCTTTTCGTCGAGTAGCAGGTTGGATACATCACCACTCTTTCCCAGGGTATATACATGCGGATGCTCAACAAACAAAAAGTAATTGCTTGTTTCGATATTTAGGCCCTCTCGTTTGTTGCTTATTTTCTGATTGACGATCGATTCGAAAATAGACTCCTGGTATTCCCAAGCCATCTTATAATCCATCATCCCCAGGTCGCGTACTATTATTTTTTTGTTCATTTCTTGGTATCTGCCGCAAAGTTACAAACAATCAGTCGGATTTAACTTCACAAGGCAAGCTGATGCCCGATTGTCGGCAACCGAAATATAACTATCTTTGCACGTCTTAAAAACAGCACAATGGCATTATCAGAACAGGAGATTTTACGTCGGGAAGCACTTCAGGAACTTAGAAATAACGGTATCGATCCGTATCCCGCAAACGAATTTATCACCACAGCTTTTTCCGATGAAATTATATCCCAATTCGATGAATACGAAGGTAAAGAAGTTACCATCGCAGGACGATTAATGGGTAAAAGAATAATGGGCAAGGCATCGTTTGCCGAACTAAAAGATTCTCGTGGCCGCATACAGGTATATATTTCGCGAGATGACGTTTCAACCGATGAGGCTAAAACCACCTATAATGTCACCTTTAAAAAATTATTGGATATAGGCGATTTCATCGGCGTGCGCGGCAAAGTTTTTAAAACGCAGGTAGGCGAAGTTTCGGTACATGTTACCGAACTGACTGTTCTCGCGAAAGCGTTGCGACCCCTTCCGGTTGTTAAAACCGATGCCGATGGAAAAATACACGACGCATTCGCCGACCCAGAGCAACGTTACCGCCGACGTTATGTGGACCTTACTGTCAATGATCACGTAAAAGATACTTTCATCAAGCGCACCAAGCTTTTTAATGCAATGCGCTCGTTTTTTAATGAGCAGGGATATCTCGAAGTCGAAACGCCAATTTTGCAACCCATCCCTGGAGGCGCCGCAGCGAGGCCGTTCGTAACTCATCACAACTCGCTTGATATACCATTATATATGCGTATTGCCAACGAACTATATTTAAAACGACTGATCGTCGGCGGATTCGAAGGCGTATATGAATTCTCCAAAAATTTCCGAAATGAAGGTATGGACCGGACGCATAATCCTGAATTTACCGCGATGGAAATCTACGTAGCCTACAAAGACTACAATTGGATGATGACCTTTACAGAAAATCTACTCGAACATTGCGCTATTGCAGTCAACGGAAAATCCACCGCCACCTTCGGTAGTCACGAAATAGATTTCAGGGCTCCATATGCACGGGTTACCATGACCGATGCCATCAAACAATACACAGGATTTGACATTTCAGGAAAATCAGAGCAAGAATTATTCGATGCCGCAAGGCAGATGGGTGTTGAAGTCGATAGTACGATGGGCAAGGGAAAAATCATAGATGAGATTTTCGGCAGTAAATGTGAAGCAAATTACATCCAGCCTACATTTATCACCGATTATCCTAAGGAAATGAGTCCGCTTTGCAAACAGCATCGTGATAACCCCGAACTTACTGAAAGATTCGAATTGATGGTTTGCGGGAAAGAGGTCGCCAATGCCTATTCTGAACTTAATGATCCTATCGATCAACGGCAGCGATTTGAACACCAGCTAAAATTGGCAGCAAATGGCGACGATGAAGCGACCGGATTTATTGATGAGGATTTTTTACGGGCTTTGGAATATGGAATGCCTCCCACATCCGGGCTGGGAATTGGTATGGACCGACTGATAATGTTTCTGACCAATAATTCCTCAATTCAGGAAGTTTTGCTCTTTCCGCAAATGCGCCCTGAGAAAAAAGCGGTTGCCCTTTCCGATGATGAAAAACTCATTTCGGAAATCCTGAAGACTACCAAATCACTGGCGTTGGACGCATTGAAATTACAAACCGGCCTTAGCGGAAAAAAATGGGACATCGCGATGAAAGGTCTTTCAAAACACGGTATAGTGAAAGTAGTAGTTGAAGGCGAAAGTAAAACGGTTAAACTCGCAGATTAAAAATTAAGGGGACGATGTGTCCCCTACTTTTTTTAATATTGGTCGGCGTCAGCAGCAATAGAAGCGATAGTGGCTCCAAAAACAAAAAACAGCACCAACACCAAAACGAGCACAATTGCAATTAAAATCAACTGAGCCTTGGCCCAGTTTTTTCTGGAAATATTTTCGTTGCCGCCAAATGCGTAGACGAAAAGCATTATAAACCCAACCAGTGGGATTGCTACGATAATAAGGGTAATAAGCCAGTCGGTTACCGACATTGGTTTGCTTACATGCTGATTGTCAAATTCTTCCATGATAAATGTTTTTGATTAGACGGCTAATGTAGCTAAAAACACAATTCAAAAAACCTTTACTTTGCATGTACAGCGGTGTTAACCTTATGCCAATTATAATAGCCTTTAAACTTTTGGCACGAATCTTAGTCTGACCCGTTCAAAACTTAAAATTATTATTATGAAAAATTTAATTGCCACAGTTCTATTAGTTGCAGGAATTTCGGCTTATGCCCAGGAAGCTCCGACCAAAGATTTTAAAAAGCATCGTACCGAGCGGCATAGCCCGGAACAACGCAACGAAATACAAATGAAGAAAATGACCGCTGAACTGGACCTGACATCAGATCAACAGCAGAAGTTATCCCAATTGCTTTCCCAGCGCAACGCGAAAGCTGCCGAAATGAAAAATGGCCGCAAATCACAAAGGGAAGAATTCAAAAAAATGACCGATGCTCAAAAAGATGCTTTCAAGAAGCAACGGAAAGCAGAAAGAGAAGTTTACGATGCCCGGCTAAAAAACATACTTAATGATAGCCAATTCGAAAAGTGGCAACAAATAAAGTCGGAACGAAAACAAAAGCACGGTAAACAAAATAAGATGAAGCGCGAGAAACGCGCAGTCAAAAAATAAATTTTGAGCTTTGCGAAAAATCCTTTAGATTTGAGGTAATTATATAATAATAGGTCATTATGAAAAAAATATTTGCCGTCGTTTCGTTCCTTTTCGCTTTTGCAATCTCAGCAAATGCTCAAGATCAAAAATCGTATGATGAAGCTGCTAAAAAAGACGCTTTAGCGTTAATTGAATTTCTAGGGCTGAAAGAGTCAATGCAGGAAGATTTCACAAGCTTGTTTAAAAAGAAGCATGAAACACTTCAAAACCCGGATCTTAGTGATCTCCGAAAAGTTGAAGTTTCCAAAATGGTAGCAACGAGGATAAGAGCGGAATTGTCGCCAGACCAGGTCGCTAAGCTAAATGGTAATGAAGAATTAGTCAAGCAACTTGAAAATTCTTACTTAAATTAATTCAAACCCGCTGAAAAAGCGGGTTTTTTATTGCAATTTGCTAGCGACTTTGGCTACCGCCGCAATAGTATAATCCAAATCGGCGTAGGTTAAAGCATCGGTTATAAACCAGGTTTCATATGCTGACGGCGCAATGTAAATACCTTCGGCAAGCAAACCGTGAAAAAATTTGCGAAACATCTCATTATCCCCTTTTGCCGCGCTTTGCATATCGGTAACCGGAGCATTGTCAAAATGCACCGAAATCATAGATCCGATCTTGTTTATAGTAAACGGCAGGTCTCTGGCTTGAAGAGCGCTCACAATCCCTTTTTCGAGATACGAAGTCTTTTCTGATATCCGACTATAAACTTCACTATCAGCATTCAGTGATTGCAACATAGCCAGCCCGGCTGCCATGGCCAAAGGATTGCCCGACAATGTTCCTGCCTGATAAACCGGACCCACCGGCGCGAGATAATCCATGATTTCACTTTTGGCAGCAAAGGCACCCACTGGCAATCCACCGCCAATTACCTTACCGAAAGTTACAATATCGGCATCGACACCAAACAATTCCTGCGCACCGCCTCTTGCCAATCGGAACCCTGTCATAACTTCATCAAAAATTAGCAATATCCCATTTTCGGTACACAGTTTCCGAAGTCCTTCAAGAAACCCCACCTTTGGCGGAATACATCCCATATTACCCGCTACCGGCTCCAAAATTATGGCGGCAATCTTATCCAGGTTGGCTTCAATTATTTCGGAGACATTTTGCAGGTCATTATATCTTGCCAACAGTGTATCCTGGGCTGTACCGGCAGTAACCCCCGGACTATTGGGCGAACCGAATGTAATGGCACCACTGCCGGCCTGAATCAGGAACGAATCGGAATGGCCATGGTAACACCCGGCAAATTTAATAATCTTGTCGCGATTTGTATAGCCACGTGCCAATCTGACCGCGCTCATGCATGCTTCCGTTCCACTGTTCACAAACCGGATCTTCTCGATGTTCGGAACCATGGACACCGCCAGCTCGGCGATTTGTGTTTCAATTTCGGTTGGTGTGCCAAATGACGTTCCGAGCCGGGTTCTTTCGATTACGGCATCGACTACCGGTTGGTATGCATGGCCGAGGATCATCGGACCCCATGAATTGATAAAATCGATAAACCTATTGCCGTCGACATCATATAAATAAGCGCCATGGGCCTTCTCTATAAAAATTGGGATTCCTCCTACCGACTTGAACGCGCGTACAGGAGAGTTGACACCGCCGGGTATCACTTTTTCAGCCTCGGCAAATAACCGGCTGCTACGTTGATAAATCATTACTTGATTTTTAATGGTTGGCCAATGGAAATCGCATTATCGCGCAGGCCGTTTAATTTTTTAAGATCGTCGACCGACAAGCTAAAGCGCTTCGAAATCGAATATAATGTATCGCCGGGAGTCACCAGATAGTAATCACCGTTATCAGAAAAAGCAGGAGTAGTTTGCGCAACGTAATTCCGTCCCAATACTTCGGCATCATATCTATCGAGTTGGTATCTTTCAATCAAACTGATGAGCTTTTCCGGATATCTGCTATCGGTCGCATAGCCTGCCTTCCTGAGTCCGCGGGCCCAAGCTTTATAATCATCCTTATCTAACTTGAAAAGATCGGAATATCGCGAACGGCTCGTTAAAAAAAGCGCGTGGTCGCGGTACGATTCATCCGGATCCTTGTATTTTCGGAAGCATTCCTGAGCCGAATCGTCGTCGTGACGAACGCTGGGACCGGTCCATCCCGTATGGCATTTTATACCAAAGTGATTATTAGCACCCACACTTAAAGTTCCCGTGCCAGCTCCCGATTCCAATATTCCCTGGGCCAGAATGATGCTGGCAGGAATCCCGTATTGCGACATATTATTCTTGGCAGTTTCGCGGTAAGAAGAAATGTAATCTGCCACTACATCATTGGTTACCCGAACACGACTGGTCGCCTCCAGGGTTTCAGGTTCCTTTGCAGCCGATTTTTTGCCAGGAACATTCCGTGCCGGCTTCCGGGCGGCTACAGAAGTTGAAGATTTTTTATAAACAGGTTTTTTTGAATAACGAGATGTTGTTGATTTTCCTCCGCCACATGAAACGAATAACATTATGACAACAAGAAGTAAAATTTTTTTAATCATCAGTAATCAATTAGTGGTAAATGTTTGTTTTTAAGTTTTTCATTCATTCCTTCTATTCCCTGCAATCCGCCGGTATGAATCATTAAAATACGCGATCCCCTTGCAAAATAACCTTTTTTAATCATATCCATAACGCCAAAAACCATCTTTGACGTATATACAGGATCGAGAACTATTCCAGTATTTTGCTTAAAATCATTCATGAAATCAACTAACACCGGACTGATCTTGGCATATCCGCCAAAATTATAATCAGAAATCAACTGCCAGTTAGTTTTATCGGTATAAAGGTATATGCCTTTTTCAAAACCCTCGCCTTTCAATGCGGGGAATCCTAAAACTCGCTGATGCTGCGCAGAACTGTTGATAATTCCGGCCATTGTCGCGCCTGTTCCGACAGCACAGCAAATATAGTCAAAACGATTGTCGGCAGGAACTAAAACTTCTTCACAACCCCGCACCGCAAGTCGATTAGAACCTCCTTCAGGAAGCACATAGCAATCGTCAAGCCCAATGTTTTTAAGGATTTGCAGCTGAGAAAGATCTTTTGCGGCATAGGCGCCACGGTTAATAAATTCTAAATGCATTCCCGATTTGCTTGCAAATTCAAGTGTCGGATTCAGGGAAACCATCGCCGCAAGCTCGTCGCCCCGTATCACACCAATGGTACGGAAACCAAATTCTTTGCCAGCTGCCGCCACCGCCGAAATGTGATTGGAATATGCACCGCCGAATGTTACCAGGGTTCTTTTATTTTCCAAGCGCGCCTGCTCGAGGTTGTATTTCAACTTGCGCATCTTGTTGCCTGATATTATGGGATGCAGCAAGTCTTCGCGCTTCATATATAATGAAACCGAATCGGTACCCAGATGAATTTGTTGATTCATGGGTACAAAAGTAAAGTTTGTAATCTTAAACTATGGCCCTGAGCACGGGAAAAGCTAATTACTTCGGCTCACTACGATTTTCTGTACCGATTCTTTTTCGGCATGTGCAACCTTGACGACATAAATACCTTCACTCAAGTATGATGTATCAAATGAATGGTGCGTCATCGCCTGCACAATTGCCCTTTGCAGCACAACTTTACCGGCCATGTCGATAACCGATATACTTTTGATGTCTAAGGATTGTGGGTTGACGATCGTCAACTGCTGGGCAGTATTATTTTGCAATATGGATAAGTCAGCGTGTGTTTGATCTGCAATCGCCAACATGCTATTTTTAAAGGTCAATTCGAAACGGTCGTCAAATGTTCCTGCTGGTAAAGAAATATCAAAAACGCCGTTTTTTATATCGTGGTAGATACCGGTGATTTTATCAAAAATAAAGACATCATCGGGAGTGAAGTTCAAAATCTCGCCAACCGTAACTTTGAAATTTCCACCGCCAACGGTACTAAAACCAAGCGGAAGTCGCTTATTGATATCATATGTGGTAACTGATATCACATAGCGTTTATTTTCGATGACAAAGTACACATCCGCTGGCAGCGATGCATCGGGCGACCTTGCATCCATCGCACGATCAACTCCGTCGCTTGCCATTGCATCGAAAGCCAGCACCGATTGCCGGATACCGCTTGAATTTAGCAAGGCGTTGATTCTGATTTGCGGCACAGGCAACGTGGACACAGTCGTGTAATCGAATCCAGAAACCGACATCAGGGGCGGGAGGAAATTCTGCGGCGAACTGGCAACATTTCCGCTGCGTTCAAAAACAGACAGCAGCGGATCCTCTTTTTGATATACTCGATACAAGTTAGACATTGTTACCGACGGACCGGCCGAATTACCCATGATCATAAATCCTTGTCCGATGGGTGAGAATCGGCGAGCATAATCACCACCGGTACCCACACCGGCTAAAGTCGTTCCATCGACATTGTAGCTGGTAAAAGCCGCAGGAACATATATTCCCAAACCGCCTCGTGAGACGGGTGAAAAAGTTCCGTAGCCTCCCTGATAACTGGCAATTAAATGCGAATTTACAGTATCGTCCTGTTCCCAGAAATAGGCAATGCCGGTACAATTGACCGCATCGGTTAGGAATGCGGAAAGATCAATTGCCGACGGATACGGATTCCCGGTAAGAGTTAGCAGATTATCACCAACTGCAATTGCAATATCGCCATCATTAGGCTTGCCTCGAAAGTCGTATCGCTGAGAACTGCCAAGGTTGTTTGCTACGCCATCCACCAGTAATGGATCGCTCCCGCTGGTGCCTTTCATCGTAAAGCCTTCCCCCGCACCTATCGTCGTGGCCGCATACACCTGAATCCACGATGCGTATAAAATGCTGGAAAGGTATTTGAAAATCCATCTTGGAGCGATCGACAGCGGCGTGGATTGCCCGTCCATAGCTGTATTTGAAAGCATTATTGCCGGCGAACTTGCCGTTGTGGTTGTAGGACGATTAAGCAGCGATATTCCAAAATCTCCATTGCCGTAGGTTGACGCGGGTAATCCTACCGGTGAGCACCAATAATTGTATTCGTAGTTATCAGTGGTTCCTTCCTGAAATACCGAGATTTGGCCTAAACCCCAATTTGCTGACGGCGCCATCGAACCTTGTATCATTTGTGACTCGTTCCGCAAATAAATAGTGGCGTTGTTGGCTAGCGATACATCTTGGGTTACATATAACAACCTGTCATTTGCGTATAAAAACGAGGCAGGTTGTAGATGCAATTGAGCAAACATACAAATAGGAAAAAGCAGTATAATTAAAGAAAATTTGCGCATCTTGAAAGTATTTTGGCATTAAAAATATTGATTCCGCAGCCAGCATCAAAATATCCAAACAGCTTTTTTTCAATTATTTACATTTGATTGCAGTTCAACGATTATATAAGTGTTATAACGATTTTCGATAAAAATGCCAAATATATTTAGATACTTTTAACGAAAAATACCACGAAAAAAATGAGATCTACACTAACCCTGCTCCTACTAATAATTTCGGTCAATACATTTTCACAAATAGGAATTGGTACCACGACTCCGGAAGGTGCGCTCGACATCACATCAACTAATAGTGGCGTACTGGTACCGCGAGTGGCATTGACTTCACGGTTGACAAGTGCTCCCGTCACCAACCCTCAAACAGGAGCTATTGTAGCAGGTACCCTGATATGGAATACGGCATCGACAGGCACACCGCCAAACAACGTCACGCCGGGATTTTATTACTGGAACGGCAGCGCATGGATTGCAATTACAGGGAATACGGGACGCGAATGGGCGCTTCGCGGA
>JADKLW010000225.1_pt1 | contig 26553 bp, 14 predicted proteins | sample 8641881 | NCBI WGS metagenome assembly JADKLW01 (sample SAMN16272185, study PRJNA661076) | feces metagenome | isolation source: fecal sample from diarrhoea affected cattle B | host: Bos taurus | place: South Africa: Lokaleng Village, Mahikeng | collected 2019-09 | reverse complement strand
TGAGGATGATACTGAGGATGATACTGAAGATAGAGTGTCTAGCGAATCTGCTGTAACCATGCTCTCAATTGAAGAGATTGTACAGCACCTGCGAAAGCTGTTTGAATCTGAAAATCCGAAGCGTAAGGATGTAGATGAATATAAAAACCAATTCTACAGATCCTTGAGGAATGAGATTGAAGGACAAAAACAGAGTTACCTTTCAGATGGAGGTGAAGAGATTGATTTCATCGCAAATGAATCGGATATTTTTACCGAAGGAAAAGAGTTGCTTCAAAAAATTAAGGAGAAGAGGGCTGCAATACTTGCAAGAGAAGAAGTTGAAAAAGAGAAGAATGTAGCCAGAAAGCTGGCCATTATAGAACAGATAAGGTTACTGACAGAGAATCAGGGGCAGGAAGATTTCAATAAGAGCTATCAGGAATTTAAAGCACTTCAGCAGGAGTGGAACGAGATAAAGCTTGTTCCGCAGGCAAGAGTGAATGAATTGTGGAAATCCTATCAGCATTATGTGGAGATTTTCTATGATCTGGTACGTATCAATAATGAGTTCAGGGAATATGATTTCAAAAAGAACCTGGAACAAAAGACAGTGCTTTGTGAGGCAGCAGAGAGACTAGATGAAGAGCCGGATGTGATATCTGCTTTCCATCAGTTGCAGAACCTCCACCAGGAGTGGAGAGAGATCGGACCGGTTTCCAGGAAAGACAGGGAAGATATATGGAATCGATTCAAAGAAGCATCTACAAGTATCAATAAAAAATATCAATCCCATTTCGAGGATTTAAGAGGTAAGGAAGATGAAAACCTTGAATTGAAGACTGTTTTATGTGAGAGGCTGGAAGCAATTGACTACAGCCAGATCAATACCATTAAAGAGTGGAACAGTAAGGTGAAAGAGGTGCTTGAAATACAGACCGAATGGCGTCAGATAGGTTATGTCCCGAGAAAATGGAACACCAAAATCTACAAACGCTATCGTGCCGCTTGTGATCTCTTTTTCAAAACAAAAAACGATTTCTATAAATCCCTTCGCGGAGAGATGGAGGAAAACCTCAGGAAAAAGATTGTCCTCTGTGAGCGCGCTGAATTGATGAAGGAAAGTCAGGACTGGAAAAAGACAACCCAGGACATGATTGACATTCAGAAAGAATGGAAAAGTATAGGTATCGTTCCGCATAAATATGTAGATTCCATCTGGAAACGTTTTATTACCGCATGTGATTACTTCTTTGAACAGAAAAAGATGCATACCTCATCTCAGTATGAGGAAGAGAGCAAAAATCTGGAAGCCAAAAAAATGATCGTGGAGAAAATCAGTAAGCTCGATACAGCGCTCGGGGCAGAGGAGGCTTTAACACAGTTGCGTGAGTGGATGGATGAATGGTATGTGGTAGGTCATGTACCCTACAAACTGAAAGATCGTGTATACAGGGAGTTTTACGATGCCACCGAAGCACAATTCGACCGTTTGAATATTGATAAGGCCGACAGGAAACTGGAAAGCTTCAAGACCAATATATCAGATATCGCCAAGTCGGGGAATGCCAAGAATCAACTGCTCCGTGAGAGGGAAAGGCTGATGCGTCAGTACGATCGGATGAAAAGTGAATTGCAGACATACGAGAACAATATCGGATTCCTCTCCATCTCTTCTAAAAAAGGAAATCATCTGCTGGATGATATGAATCAGAAAATGGACAAGATTAAATCAGAGCTGCAGTTGATCGTTAAAAAGGTTGAAACGATTGATAAGGAACTATAATTATTCGATTCTTTGTTTTAAGTTTTTAAAGTAAGATTGAAGGAGAGGTTGTAATGAAAATTACAACCTCTCCCGGTTTGTAATGAATATCCTCCGGAACTGATTCCGCAAAAGTGTCTCTTCTGTTTATCGTGATTCCTATTCTCCAGCAAAAATTGTTTTCGCAGGATTCCATATATGAACTCCCCATATCTGTTTTAGTTTTTGTTAAAAAACTGGTGTTTTCTTTAACATACTATGCAGCAAAATTATAGCATTATCCGCATCAGATAATTGATGAAAAAATGTTATTATTTGAGACGAAACTGACATAAACTTCTGTCCGTAATCTGTTCCTTTGAATCGTGTATAAATGACACATTTTATGTAGAGAATTTTTTTTCCTGTATAAACTCTGAAAGACATCTACAGTTGAATTCGTACAATCCCGATTCTGTCAGTATTGAAAAATACACTAAATTTCCGTAGAGAAATCTCTATTGATATAAATGATTATAGGGAACATAAAAAGTCCTGTATACAATGAGCTATTGAATGTGTGTTAGAATATTATTAATAATATTTATTTTAAATTTTAGTTTATGAGAAACAAATCTTTATTCATCCGGAGAGTATGGAGTAGCCTCTTAATACTTTCTTTTATGCTTGTTTTGGCGGGTTGTAAAGAGGAAGCAGCTGCTCTCCCTGAGCCGCATGACCCCTCAAGACCGGTGACGATTACCGATTTTCTCCCAAAGACAGGAGGAGTAGGACAACGAATGGTGATTTATGGTGATAACTTCGGTAATGATACCTCCATTGTAGATGTAACTATTGGAGGCAAGGAAGCTGTTGTGGTTGGTCTGAACAACAACGCCCTCTATTGCATCGTACCTGAAAGAGCTTACGAAGGCAATATAGAAGTGAGGGTTGGCTCCGACGTGAACCCAAAGGTGGCCAACGCTGCCGAGATCTTTGCCTACCAGCGTAAGATGGTGGTGACCACCCTGGCTGGTTATGAAGATGAACGGGGTAATTATGAAACCAAGGATGGTCCTTTCTGGGATTGCGGTGGTTTCAGGAATCCCTCCTGGTTGGAGTTTGATCCTACTGATCCGCAGATGCTTTATATGGCGCAGGATGGAGGTGACGTGAGACTACTCAACTTCAGAGATAGTATGGTCACAACACCCATTACCCGAGGTATGGGTAACTGGGACCGTATCCGTTCACTAAGCTTCACGAAAGATGGTGAGCATATGATCATCGCAAATGATCAGGGAGGTGTGAATGATATCAGTACCTCTATCCTGTCGCGGGCAAATGATTTCAGGGATCCGCAGGCTTTGACCACATACAGACAATGTAACGGTGCTGCCATTCATCCCGTGAATGGAGAGATGTATTTCAACAGTTTCGAAAAAGGACAGTTTTTCCGATTTGATCTGAATAAATATTTCAGTGAAGGGCTGGGTCTGAAAGACTATGTGGAGCTGTTCAAGATTCAGGATAACGACTGGGAGTTCAATATCCGGATTCACCCTTCTGGTAACTATGCCTATATCGTGGTAATCAATAAGCACTACATCCTTCGTACCGATTACAATTGGGAAAGAAAAGAATTTATGCAGCCTTACGTGGTTTGTGGCGAGGCATTCGCAGCTGGTTGGGCTGATGGTGTGGGTACCGGTGCCAGACTGCGTGATCCCTATCAGGGCGTTTTTGTAAAGAACCCTGCATATGCCGATAAAACAGACGAATATGATTTCTATTTTACCGAACAACATAACCACGATATCCGTATTCTCACACCGGAAGGAAAGGTAACCACCTTCGCCGGCCGTGGAAGCTCAAGTATCAATCCAAATCCATGGGGATATATCGACGGTGACTTGCGCATGGAAGCCCGTTTCGATCAGCCGAAAGGTCTTGCTTACGATGAGGCAAGCAAAACATTCTATGTAGGTGATGCAGAAAACAGGCGCATTCGAAAAATAAGCTTTGAGGAATAATAATATGATGAATGATAAACATACAAACATGAAAAATCTCCTGATAACATGTATGCTGTTCTTTCTCTTTTTGGGGAATGCAATTGCTCAGCAAAAAGTGGAAGTGACAGGTGTAGTCACTGATGTGTCCAATGAACCGTTGATCGGGGTGAATATCACCGTGAGCGACCTGCCCGGATTTGGTACGATCACCGATATCGACGGACGTTATAAAATCAGTGTGGATGATAACCGCAAGCTGATCTTCTCCTATATCGGTTTTGAAACCGTGGAGGTGCTGGTGGGCACGAATCGTCAGATCAACGTCACCATGAATGAGGCTACCACACAGCTCATGGATGAACTTGTAGTTACAGGTACCGGCGCACAGAGAAAGTTAACCGTGACAGGAGCAGTCACCTCCGTGAATGTGGAAGAGTTGAAATCGGCACCCACTTCAAGTATTGTCAATACTTTGGCCGGCAGGGTGCCGGGTATCATGGCGATGCAAACATCGGGACAACCGGGCAAGAACTTTTCAGAGTTCTGGATCCGCGGTATTTCCACCTTCGGGGCCAATACAAGTGCCTATGTGCTGGTGGATGGTTTTGAACGTGATCTCAATGAGATCAATATTGAGGATATCGAATCTTTCTCTGTGTTGAAAGATGCATCTGCAACAGCGATTTACGGTGCCAAGGGTGCCAACGGAGTGATCCTGATCAGTACAAAACATGGTAAGCCGGGTAAGATTAATATCGATGCCAAGGCAGAGACATCCTACAACACGCGGACCATCACACCCGAGTTTGTGGATGGGTTTACCTATGCCAATCTGATCAACGAAGCACGTGTGACCCGTAACAATGAACCTATCTATCAACAGGAAGAGCTGGAGATCCTCCGTCTGGGACTTGACCCCGATCTCTATCCCAACGTGGACTGGAAGGATAAGCTGCTGAGAGACGGGGCCATGAGCTATCGTGCCAACGTCAACCTGAGCGGGGGTGGAGCCACAGCCCGCTATTTCGCATCGGCCAGCTATATCGAGGAGCAGGGGATGTATTATACCGATGAGACACTGCGTGAGGATTACAATACCAATGCCAACTACAAGAGGTACAACTACCGTCTCAACACCGATATCAATATCACCGAGACCACACTGCTTAAGCTGGGTGTATCGGGATCATTGCAGAAACGTAACAGCCCGGGGCTCGGTGACGACTATGTATGGGACCAGCTGTTCGGTTATTCACCCATCCGTACACCCATCTACTATACCAACGGATATGTACCTGCCATAGGTACCGGTAACCAGACCAATCCCTGGGTATCCTCCACGCAGACCGGATTCAATCAGAACTGGGAAAACAATATCCAGACCAACATCACACTGGAACAGGATTTCCGTGATTATGTCCCCGGGTTGCGCTTCGTGGGTAAGTTCGGTTATGATACCAACAACACAAGCAATGTCCTGCGCAGGAAATGGCCGGAACAGTGGAGAGCGGAACGTGCCCGCAATGTTGCAGGCGATATCATCTTCACCAAGGTTTCCGATCCACGGGAGATGTTTCAGGAAAGCAGCTCGGGCGGTAACCGCCGTGAGTTTCTCGACCTGATGCTGAGCTATAACAAAACAGTGGCCGATAATCACAATGTGGGTGCCGATGTGAAATATACCCAGGATGCTTTTATCTACACTGTGAACCTGGGTGATGATATCAAGAACGGAATTGCCCGTCGTAACCAGGCTCTGGCCGGACGTGCCACCTATAACTGGAAATATCGCTACTTTGTCGATTTCAATTTCGGGTATACCGGTTCTGAGAACTTTGCCATCGGTCATCAGTATGGATTCTTCCCTGCCTATTCTGTAGCCTGGAATGTGGCGGAAGAGCGTTTCTTTAAGGAGAATGCCGAATGGCTGAACATGTTCAAAATACGCTATTCGCACGGTAAAGTGGGAAACGACAACCTGGGTGATGAACGATTCCCCTATCTCTACACGATACAGAATTGGTACCTTGATGGTGATGGGAACAGACAGGATGTTTCAGGATATCAGTGGGCAGAATATGGAAATGATAAACGATACCTAGGGTTGCGCTATCATCAGGTTGCCTCCCCCAACGTATCCTGGGAGATTGCCACCAAGAATGACCTGGGAACAGATATCTCCATGTTTCACGACAGCTTCCAGCTGACACTGGACTATTTCGATGAAAAACGTGAAGGGATCTACATGTCCCGTGATTTCCTTCCCCTGATTGCGGGACTGGAAAGTACACCAAGAGCCAACGTGGGATCGGTACGCTCGAGAGGTTTCGACGGTCATTTCTCCTATAATTACAGGATTGGAGAGGTGAATCTCACCGCCCGTGGTAATATGACCTACAGCAAGAACGAAGTGATGGAGAAAGATGAAGAGAACAACGTATATCCCTATCAGATGGAGGAGGGGTACCGCGTGGGACAGACCAAAGGGCTTATCTCACTGGGACTGTTTGAAGATTACGAAGATATCCGCAACAGCCCTGAACAACATTTCGGTACCTATCAGCCGGGTGACATCAAATACAAGGATGTGAACGGTGACGGTGTTGTCAACGACGGTGACAGGGTGGCCATAGGCTCCACTAGAAGACCCAACCTGATCTATGGTATGGGCTTGTCGGCACAGTGGAAAGGAATCGATGTGAACGTGCATTTCCAGGGCGCCGGAAAATCCAACTTCTTTATTTACGGAAAAACAGTCTACGCCTTCAGTGAAGGAGAGTGGGGGAATGTACTGAAGGATCTGGTGACCGATGACCGGTGGATCTCTGCCGATATCTCCGGTGACCCGGCGACGGAGAACCCGAATGCCCCCTATCCGCGGTTGAGCTTCGGCGGTAACGGGAACAACTTCCGGGAATCGACCTACTGGTTGAGGGATGGTTCTTATATACGTCTGAAGACAGTTGACATTGGTTATTCACTTCCAAAAAAACTGGTCAACCGTATCCGTATGAACAATGTACGCATCTTTATGGTGGGTAGCAACCTGCTTACATGGGCTCCATTTAAACTGTGGGATCCGGAAATGGCCAACTCACGCGGCGAAGATTATCCCATGACGAAATCAATCACTTTGGGAATGAGTGTTAATTTATAAACAAAAAATATGATGAAAAAGATATATCTTATATTTCTCACGATAGTTGTATTCGGGATGATCTCTTCCTGTACCGATTATCTTGAATCCGATCAATATTTCAAGGACCGGATGACGCTCGACAAGGTCTTCACCAGCGAGGAATATTCCGAAGAGTGGCTTGCCCACACCTACTCGTTTTTGACACGTTTTAATGCGGAGGTCACCAGTAAGGGCTACACCCCTCATAACTTCGCTGACGATATGTATTATGGCGACAGGGATGCTGCCATCGATATTAATTTGGGTGGTGAGCTTTCTTACAGCCGGTTCAAGCTCGGTGAATACAATGAGAATGAGAAACAGGATGGTTGGGGTGATAGCTACAAGGGAATCCGCAACGCCTCTGTTTTCATTCAGAATATTGATCAGAATGAGATTTTCAGCGCTGAGAAAAGAGCCGACTATAAGGCACAGGCACGCTTTGTTAGAGCCTATTACTACTGGTTGCTGCTCAGAAAGTATGGTCCCATACCCATCCTGCCCGATGAGGGGATCGATTATACCAAAGATTATGATGAGATCGCTATACCACGCAGCAGCTATGAGGAGTGTGCCGAATATATAAGTAGCGAGATGCAGCTGGCGGCCAAAGATCTCCCGTTATTCCGCGATGAGCAGGCAGTAGCAAGACCCACACGTGGTGCTGCATTGGCTGCACGTGCCAAAGTGTTGCTCTTCGCTGCAAGTCCTCTTGCCAATGGTAATAACGATGAGTTTGCACAAGAGCTGGTGGACGATGAAGGGAGAAAATTGTTATCAACTGATTACAACGAGGAAAAATGGGCCAGAGCAGCAGCTGCTGCCCGGGATGTGATGGAAATGAGTATCTACGAACTGTATGTGGCCAATTTCCGTACTTCGGGAAACGCTTCTTTTCCTGCCACCGTCGCTCCTCCTTACCACAGCGAGTTCTCTGATAAGAACTGGCCAGAAGGATGGGCCAATATCGATCCTTTTGAATCTTACCGGGCTGTCTTCAACGGTACACTCAGTGCCTCCGAAAACCCCGAACTGATATTCACCCGTGGCCAGAACCAGACCGAGAGTGTGCAGGATATGGTTGCTCATCAACTGCCCCGCATCGCTGCCGGATGGAATACACACGGTATGACACAGAAACAGGCAGATGCTTACTATATGAATGATGGAGTGGATGCACCGGGTAAAGACAAGGAGATAGGTCGTGGTGACGGCAGTGAACGTACTTCAGGCTATGTGACCAGGGAAGATATGGATGCCGGTCGCTACAAACCCCTGACAGAAGGTGTCTCCCTGCAGTATGCCAACCGTGAACCCCGCTTTTACGCATCGGTTGCCTATAACGGCGATATCTGGCATATGACCAATGAATCAGAGGAGAGAAACCGTGAACAGAAAGTGTTCTACTACCGTGGTGGCGGTAACGGATATACCAACACCATGTTCTGGCTGCGTACCGGTATCGGTATCAAGAAGTTTGTTCACCCAAGGGATACCTATCAGAACGGTGACATTGGCAAGATTATCCCCAAGGCTGAACCAGCTATCCGCTATGCCGATATACTGCTGATGTATGCGGAGGCATTGAATGAACTGGACGGATCTTACACCATCCCCTCCTGGGACGGGGCACAGAGCTATACCATCGGCAGGGATGTCAATGAGATAAGAAAAGGAGTTCTCCCTGTTCGTCTGCGCAGCGGTGTCCCGGATTATACGTCCGATATATATGGTAATAAGGAGGAGTTACGCAAGGCATTGAAACGTGAACGTCAGATTGAACTGATGGGTGAAGGGAAACGCTATTATGACCTTCGCCGCTGGAAAGATGCTCCGGTGGAAGAGGCTTTGCCTATCTACGGTTGCAATGTGCTGATGAATGAAGCACAGAGAGACCTGTTTCATACTCCTGTACCCGTTTGGACATTCCCTACCACCTTCTCCAAAAAGATGTGGTTCTGGCCCATACAGCACAGTGAGCTGAAAAGAAACAGTCGTCTCACACAGAACCCGGGATGGACCTATAATGATTAATCTTATAAAGATAAAATGATGAAAAAAAGCAATTTATTTTTTATATTGGCTGCATTTATCTTCTGCAGCGCCTGTAACGATGAATGGAAGGAGGAGCAGTACGAACACTTTGTCTCTTTCAAGGCTCCCATCAATGATAAGGGGGTGACACGGATCTATGTCCGCTACAAAACAGAAGGTGCAGCAAGCTATAAGTTACCGCTGATTGTAAGTGGTTCCACCCTGAACGACAAAAGTATCACCGCGCATGTGGCTGTTGATTCCGACACGCTGGAGACGCTCAATTATGAACGTTTTCAGGACCGTACCGATCTTTACTACAGAGAGTTGGGCAGCCAGTTCTTTACCATGCCGGCAAATGTGACGATTCCTGCAGGTGAAATCACGACTGAGCTTGGTATCGACTTTACACTCGATGAGATTGATCTGGCAGATAAATGGGTATTGCCCCTGACCCTAATGGAAGATGCTTCTTACGATTACATGGCGAATCCACGTAAAAACTACAGGAAAGCATTGTTGCGTATCATGCCCTTCAACGACTATTCAGGTAATTATAGTGGTACCGGTTTAAAGATCTTCCTGAGAGGATATGAGAATGAAGCACCGATTGTGAGAAGTCAGATTCCCACCTATGTGGTCGATGAAAACACCATCTTCTTCTATGCGGGGATGATTGGAGAGGATGATTTTTACCGGAAGAACTACAAGATCTTTGCTCATTTTGATGAGGAGTCCAAGATCATTACCTATTCGGCCGAAGATCTCAATATCAATTTCGAAGCACATGGTACCTCCATTTTCAAAATTGATGAGCTGATGGATGATGTGCGTCCCTACTTGTTGCACCGTTATATCACCATCAACAACATTGATTACACTTTTACCGATTATACAACCGTGCCGGGTGAGACAATCTCATTTACCGTGAGAGGTTCACTGATCATGGAACGTAAGATCAATACCCAGGTCCCTGACGAAGATCAGGCGATTGAGTGGTAATTGTTTAATGTATGGGGGAAGCCATCCTATATGGCTTCCCCCATATTTTTTTGTCCCGGACAACAAAAAATTTAAAAAGCTATTAACGTAATTAAAAGTATGAAGAATTTATTTTTCTCCCTATGCATGTTTTCTTTTTTTCTTCTGGCAGCCTGCCAGGGAAACAAAACACAAACCCCGGTTATTGCTGCCGATCTAACCACATCTCTCAGGGCTCCATCCTATCCCCTGGTGACGGTAGATCCCTATTTCAGCGCATGGTCCAATGCCGATTATCTCTACGACGATCAGGTAAGACACTGGACGGGAAAAGAGTTTCCATTGCTGGGTACCGTCAGAGTCGACGGTGAGTCGTATCGATTTCTCGGAAAAGAGAACCTGCCTCTTAAACCGGTTCTCCCGTCTGTACGTGAAGAGCAGTGGGAAGGTAAGTATACCTTTGATGATCCGAAAGGGGAAGAATGGAAAACAGTCGGATTTAATGACACTGACTGGAAAAAAGGTCAGTCAGCTTTCGGAACGGAGAACGAACCCAATCTGTCAACGCTCTGGGATACCAAAGATATATGGGTAAGACGTACCTTTACACTCGAAGAGGATCTCACCGGTAAATCAATCTTCCTTCACTATTCTCATGATGATATCTTTGAGTTATATATCAACGGTGTGCAGATGGTGGGGACCGGTTACTCCTGGAAATACAACGTATTGGAGGAGCTCTCTGATGAGGTGAAAGCATCTCTTAAAAAAGGAGAGAACATCATTACGGCACACTGTCATAACAGAACTGGTGGCGGTTATCTCGATTTCGGCCTCTATGAAAAGGAACCGGACAAAGAGAGTTTTACCAATACGGCGATACAGACATCTGCCAGTGTGCTTCCCACGCAAACAGTCTACACCTTCGACTGCGGTCCCGTAGTGCTGGAGGTGATCTTCACTACTCCTTTGCTGATGGATGATCTGGATCTGATGTCACGTCCGGTGAGTTATCTCACCTATCAGGTGAATTCGAAAGACGCTGCATCGCACGATGTGCAGATCTACTTCGAAACAACACCCCAGTGGGCGGTGAATGACGAAAGCCAGCCTGTAAGCTTCGAAAAGATAGAAAAAGAGGGTCTTACTTTTCTTAAAACCGGCACAGTGGAGCAACCCGTTCTCCAGAAGAGAGGGGATGATCTGCGTATCGACTGGGGATATTTTTATCTTGCCGGCAGGACAAGTGATGCATCAGTGATCAACTTCGGTGATTACTGGAGCACAAAGAAAGCATTCCTTACCACCGGAGCCATACCGATGGAAGAGCCTGTGCAACTTTCTGACAAGATGACCCGTAAAATGACGGTATTGGCCTATAGTGAGGATCTGGGTAAAGTATCACAGGATAAAAAATCAGGTTACCTGATGCTGGGGTACGACGATATCTTCTCTATTCAGTATTTTGAGAAAAACCTGAAAGGATACTGGACCAACGATGGTGAAACCGATATATTCCAGGCATTTAATAGTGCACAAACCGACTATGCATCAGTGATGCAGCGCTGTGACGACTTTAACCGCGAGATGATGGCCGACGCCGAAAAAGCGGGTGGCCTGAAGTATGCTGAGCTCTGTGCCCTGGCTTACCGTCAGGCAATATCGGCACACAAGCTGGTGAAGGATGAAGAGGGAACATTGTTGTTTTTATCAAAAGAGAACAACAGCAATGGATCTATCGGGACAGTTGATGTGACCTATCCGTCGGCACCACTCTTCCTGATCTATAATACCGAACTGGTGAAAGGATTGCTCAACCACATTTTCTACTACAGTGAAAGTGGAAAATGGACCAAACCGTTTGCTGCACACGATGTGGGCACCTATCCCCTGGCCAACGGTCAGACCTATGGTGGTGATATGCCTGTGGAAGAGTCCGGTAATATGCTGATCATGACCGCTGCCATCGCTGCCATGGAAGGCAATGCCGAATATGCTGCCAGCCACTGGGATGTGCTGACCACCTGGACCGATTACCTTGTGGAGGAGGGACTTGATCCTGCCAACCAACTCTGTACCGATGACTTTGCCGGACACTTTGCCCATAATGCCAACCTCTCTGTCAAAGCCATCATGGGTATAGCCTCTTATGCAAAGATGGCTGATATGTTGGGGAAAACAGATGTTGCAGTTGAATATATGAATACCGCTAAAGAGATGGCCTCAGAGTGGGAGAAGATGGCCCGCGACGGTGATCATTACAAGCTGACATTCGATCGGTCAGATACCTGGAGCCAAAAGTACAACATGGTTTGGGATAAGTTGCTGGGATTTCATATCTTTGATCCGCAGATCGTGGAGAAGGAGATCGCCTATTATCTTACCAAACAAAATGAATATGGCTTACCACTCGATAATCGCAGAACATACACCAAGTCTGACTGGATCATCTGGACAGCAACACTTGCCAACAACAGTGAGGATTTCAATGCACTGGTTGATCCGGTATACAAGTATGCCAATGAAACCACCTCGCGTGTTCCCCTGAGTGACTGGCATGAGACAACCGACGGTACACAGGTCGGCTTCAAGGCCCGCTCAGTGGTAGGTGGCTATTTTATGAAGATGCTGGAACAGAAAATTGAGCGGAGTAACAACTAAGATAGGAATGATCTCTCCCATTCAATAATATTTAAGTTAACAAGAGGTTGGGATGATTCATCTCAACTTCTTGTTATTAATAAATTCATTATGTTAAAGTACAAAAACAGATTTCTTCTTTTTACAGCACTACTGCTGATCTCCTGTTCACAGAAAATGGTTTCGGAGAAAGTAATCCCCACTGACCTCAACACAGTGTTACGCGCACCGGCCTATCCGCTGGTAACGGTCGATACCTATTTCAACGCCTGGTCATACAGCGACAATCTCTACGATGATTCGCCGCGCCACTGGACCGATAAGGAGTTCCCCCTGCTGGGTGCGCTGCGTGTCGATGGTGAGGTATATCGTTTTCTGGGAAAAGAGAAGATGCCATTAAAACCAATCCTCTCATCGGTCAACGAAGAGAAATGGGTAGGAAAATATACTTTTGATGCACCGAAAGGAGAAGGGTGGAAAAGCATTGGTTTCGATGATGCCGGCTGGAAAACGGGTCTATCGGCTTTTGGCACTGAGAACGAACCCAATCTCTCCACACGGTGGGAAACCGATGATATATGGGTGAGGCGTACCTTCACCCTCGACGATGATCTGGCGGGAAAACCCGTTATGCTCCACTATTCTCATGATGATGACTTTGAACTATTCATCAACGGCATCAAGGTTGTCGAAACCGGTTACACATGGAACTATGACGTGTTGACGGAACTATCCGAAGAGGTAAAGGCAACCCTCAAAAAAGGGGAGAACATCATCACTGCACACGGTCATAACAGGACAGGAGGTGCCTATGTTGATTTCGGCCTTTACGAGAGAGAGCCGGAGAAAGAATCATTTACCAACGCAGCAGTGCAGCAATCGGTCAGCGTCCTCCCCACACAGACAGTATATACCTTCGACTGTGGTCCCGTGGAGCTGGAGGTGATCTTCACCACACCGCTGCTGATGGATGATCTGGCACTCTTATCGCGTCCTGTAAGCTATCTCTCCTACCAGGTGAGGTCTAAAGATGCAGCATCGCACGATGTGCAGATCTATCTGGAGGCCACCCCACAGTGGGCTGTGCATGATAACTTCCAGCAGGTTGGTTTTGAGAAGATTGAACAGGAGGGGATGACCTTCCTGAAAACAGGTACACTGGAACAGCCACTCCTGAAGAGGAAAGGTGATTTTGTCCGTATCGACTGGGGCTATTTCTATCTTGCCGGCAGAAACAGTGCGACAACCACGCTCCACTTCGGCGACTACTGGAATGCCAAGATAGCGTTTGAGAACACAGGCAAGATCACTGCCGTGCTACCCGAGAACCTCTCAAAGAACCTGAATGAGGTGACGTCGGTGCTAACCTACTGTGAGGATATGGGAACTATTTCAGAAGATAAGAAGTCGGGATACCTGATGCTGGGGTACGATGATATCTATTCTGTTCAGTATTTTCAGAAAAACCTGAAAGGATATTGGACCAATGATGGCAAAACAGATATCTATCAGGCATTCAAGAGTGCAGATAATGACTATACATCTGTGATGCAGCGTTGTGACCAATTCAACAGGGAGATGATGGCCGACGCTGAAAAGGCGGGTGGCCGGAAATATGCAGAACTGTGCGCTCTGGCGTACCGTCAGGCCATATCAGCACATAAGCTGGTGAAGGATGAAGAGGGCACCCTGCTCTTCTTCTCCAAAGAGAACAACAGCAACGGTTCCATAGGAACAGTAGATGTAGCCTATCCCTCCTCACCACTGTTCCTGACTTATAACCCTGACCTGCTGAAGGGGATTCTCAATCCGATCTTCTACTACAGTGAAAGCGGAAAATGGACCAAGCCTTTTGCAGCGCATGACGTGGGTACCTATCCTCTGGCCAACGGACAGACATACGGTGGTGATATGCCGGTGGAGGAATCGGGGAATATGCTGATCATGACCGGTGCCATCTCCACCGTGGAGGGGAATGCCGATTATGCCGCCCAACATTGGGATGTGCTGACCACCTGGGCCGATTACCTGGTAGAGGAGGGTCTCGATCCTGACAACCAGCTCTGTACCGATGACTTTGCCGGTCACTTTGCCCATAATGCCAACCTCTCCATCAAAGCTATCATGGGTATTGCTTCCTATGCACGCATGTCTGAGATGCAGGGAAAAAAAGAGATTGCCGGCAGATATATGGATATCGCCAAAGAGATGGCCGTGGAGTGGGAGAAGATGGCCCGCGACGGTGACCATTACAAGCTCACATTCGACAGGCCCGGCACCTGGAGCATGAAATACAATATTGTCTGGGATAAGTTACTGGGATTTGATATCTTTGATCCGCAGATAGTGGTAAAGGAGATGGCGCTCTACAGAACCAAACAGAACAAATATGGTTTGCCGCTCGACAATCGCGCCAACTATGCCAAATCCGACTGGATCATGTGGACAGCAACGCTCACCGGTGATAGAGAGGACTTCGACGCGCTGGTTGATCCGGTATATAAGTATGCTAATGAAACCCCTTCCCGTGTGCCGATCAGTGATTGGCACGATACGGAGAATGCACAGAGAATGAACTTTAAGGCACGGTCCGTGGTGGGGGGATTTTTTATCAAACTGCTCGAAGAGAAGATAAATGCAAATAGGTGAACAGGTTATTGTTTAAATGAATAGATCGATATGAACTGCAAAAAGATAAATTTTTTATTCTCTTTCCTCCTTTTTTTTCTACTCTCTGCAACCCTGCCGGCTGCGGATAAAACGAAAGCGACCATGGTGGAGAGACCCAACAGAGAGGCTGTCAATGTCAACTATTTACAGAACCGTGCACCCCTGCAGCCGCAGCACTTTATCAAGCTGCCGGTAGGAAAGGTGAAACCACAGGGATGGTTGCTGAAGCATCTCGAGCTGCAGAAAGAGGGACTCAACGGCCACCTGAGCGAGATCAGTGCCTGGCTCGACAAGGAGAACAATGCCTGGCTGGGCACCGGCAACGATTATGGCTGGGAAGAGGTTCCCTACTGGCTCAAGGGTTACGGTAACATGGCCTATATACTGGAAGATGAAGAGATGATCCGTGAGGCACAATCATGGATTGAAGCGGTCTTCAGTAGCCGGCGTGAGGATGGTTACTTCGGACCCTATATCGAAAAAAACGGAAACCCTGACCTTTGGGGAAATATGATCATGATCTGGTGCCTGCAGTCCTATTACGAACATTCGGCAGATAAAAGGGTCATGGAGCTGATGACCGACTACTTCCAATGGCAGCTCGACCTGCCCGACGGGAAGTTCCTCGAAGACTACTGGGAGAATAGCCGCGGCGGGGATAACCTGCTGAGCATCTACTGGCTCTATAATATTACCGGCGATGACTTCCTGCTGGAGCTGGCGGAGAAGACACACCGCAACACGGCCAACTGGCGCCAGCGCTCTACGCTGCCTAACTGGCACAACGTGAACATAGCCCAGTGCTTCAGAGAACCGGCATCTTACTTCATGCTCTCAAATGATTCTACCGACCTGATGGCTACCTACAACGTGCATCACCTGATCAGAAACACGTTCGGACAGGTGCCGGGCGGCATGTTCGGTGCCGATGAGAATGCCCGCATGGGATATATCGACCCGCGACAGGGCACGGAGACATGTGGTTTTGTGGAGCAGATGGCATCCGATGAGATCCTTCTGTTGATGACCGGTGATCCTTTCTGGGCGGAGCACTGCGAAGAGGTGGCGTTCAACTCTTACCCCGCTGCACTGATGCCCGACCTGAAATCATTGCGATACATCACCTCCCCCAATCATACGGTGAGCGACTCCGAGAATCACCACCCCGGCATAGACAACAAGGGGCCCTTTCTGGCGATGAATCCTTTCAGTAGCCGCTGTTGCCAGCATAACCACGGACAGGGATGGCCTTACCTGATTGAGCACCTGATCATGGCTACACCCGACAATGGTGTTGCCGCGGCCATCTATGGTGCCTGCAGCGCCGAAGTGAAGGTGGCCGACGGTAAGACGGTAAAGATCACCGAGGAGACCAACTATCCCTTTGAGGAGAGCATCCGGTTCACGATCAGCAGCACTGGAAGAGTAACCTTCCCCTTATATCTCAGGATCCCCTCCTGGAGTGAGAACCCATCGGTCACCATCAACGGGGAGAAAGTAGAGGTTAAGCTGCAGAACGGAAAGTATCTCCGATTGGAAAGAGAGTGGAGGAGTGGTGACGAAGTGATGCTGAATGTGCCGATGAAACTCTCTCAGTCTGTCTGGCAAGTCAATCAGGACAGCCGCAGCATCAACTACGGACCACTCACCTTCTCACTGAAGATCAGGGAGAACTACACAACTGTGAGCAGCACTGAAACGGCTATAGGTGACTCAAAATGGCAGAAGAATGCCGACCCGGGAAAATGGCCTAGCTATGAGATCACTCCTGCCAGCGACTGGAACTATGCGCTGGTGATGGATGATGCACTATCACTGGAACAAAATTTTAAAGTTGTGAGAAAAGCATGGCCCTCCGATGATCATCCCTTTACACTAGAAGGTGTGCCTATTGTGATAAAGGCAAGTGGAAAAAAGGTACAGGGATGGCAGATCGATCAGTATGGCCTTACCGGTGAGCTCCCTATCAAAGAAAATAGTACCTTTGAAGCGGGAACAGATGAAATCATACTGATACCCATGGGGGCAGCACGCCTGAGGATCTCAGCCTTTCCCGTTTACAACAAATAGTCAGAGTGGTTAAGCTGATATGTGTCCATAGCGACTGCGGGAGAGGGTGCAGTGCTGTCTGGAGTGGGAGAGATAAGGTATGGTTTCCCCCGGTCCATAGGCTGATAGCATGTCTGAAGTGATGCGGTCTGTCCGGTATAAGTGATTGTTAGATAGAAATAACTGTTGATGAGAAATAAGAAATTAAGATCTGTTATCGTCCTGCTGTTAAGTACGTTTATACTCAACAGCTCTGGTTTGATGGGTAATAACAACTACTACTCCTTCAAACACTATAACATCAATAACGGTCTCTCACAAAACAGTGTACATTTCATCTTCCAGGACAGTCTGGGGTTTATGTGGTTTGGCACCAAAGACGGATTGAACCGCTTCGACGGCACATCTTTCAAAACATTCAGATTTTCACCTGACGGGGTTCTGCGGGATAATATCTTCTATCATATCCTGGAAGATAAACATGGCAAAATATGGGTCTCAACTGATGGAGGAATTTATATTTACGATCCAAAAACCGATACATTTGACCTGTTCAACGCAATCACTGAATATGATGCGTCTATAGATGGCATGGTCAGCGATTTTGTGCAGGATCAGGTTGGGGACATCTGGATATCGATTGAGGAGAAAGGTGTTTTTCACTACGATTATGATGAGAAGAAACATCATTTTTATCCTGTACCCTCCCTTCCCGACGGGATGAGAATGATCAGTCTGTGTGCCGGGAATAACAATGATATATGGGTGTTCCCCTATGGTCTTCCACTCATGCGTATCAACAAGGAGACGGGCCATACATCTGAGTTTCAGCTACTGGATGATCCCCTTTTTTTTGAGGAGCTGGGAGAGGTGCACAAGGTGACGCTCGACGATCAAAATCAGTTGCTGGCTGCCACATCCAACAAAGGACTCGTGCGAATTAACACAGACCACAGGACGCATCAGGTTCTGCTCGATGCTGATACTACAGGCAGAACAATATTCGCCCGTACCTTCGAACGGATTGATAACGAAACGATATGGATAGGATCAGAGTCAGGGATCTTTATTTTAAACCTTCATGACAAGAGTGTTGTGAACCTGCGTCATAACAGTATTAATCCTTTTTCACTTTCCGACAATGCCATATATACGATTTATAAAGATCGTGAAGAGGGAATATGGGTTGGATCTTTTTTTGGCGGTGTAGATTATTACTCCCGACAGTATAATAATTTTGAAGCTTTTTATCCAATACCAACAGAGAATAGCATCAGTGGATCGAGAGTGAGAGAATTCTGTGCTGCTGACGACGGGATGATGTGGATTGGGACTGAAGACAACGGGTTGAACCTCTTCGATCCTCAAACAAAACGATTCATGCCTCTGCCGGTGAAGCTGCAAGGCTTATATCACAATATGCACGCCATGTACAGCGACGGTGAGTATCTATGGGTCAGCACCTTCTCCAAGGGACTTAACAGATATCATCCGGCAACCGATGAGCTGGTAACCTATACCAATTCATCGCTCCCGAACTCCATCTCCCATAACAGCGTATTCACACTTTACAATGACCGCAATAACAATCTTTGGGCCGGCACCATCTCCGGATTAAATATCTACAATGCTGAGAGTGATGATTTCACACGTATTGATGAGCTGGAGGGTATTTTTGTGCAGGATGTGTATGAAGATTCAGCAGGTTTGATTTGGGTTTCTACGTACTCCAGAGGTGTCTACAGATATAACCCCCAAACCGATGAATGGAAAATATATCAACATAATGTAGCAAATCCTGCCGGCTTACCCTATAACAAGATAACCTCAGCCTTTGAAGACAGCAGGAAAAGATTATGGATTGCCACCCAGGGTGGAGGGTTCTGTCTCTATAACAGGGAGGATGATACTTTCACCACTTTCAACACTACCAATGGGATGCCGAACAATGTGGTCTACCAGATTGTGGAGGATGATGAGCTTAACCTCTGGCTCTCCACCAATGCGGGGTTGGTACATTTCACTCCGGAGACGGGTACCTTTAAAAACTATACTGTAGGGAATGGGTTGAAAACCAATCAGTTCAACTATAAATCGAGTTATAAAACAGTCGACGGAACCATCTATTTTGGTTCAATTGAGGGTTTTGTACGTTTTAATCCCTCCTCATTCCGGGAACCGCACCATGCCATACCCATTGTTTTTACTGAACTGTATATCAACAACACGCTTGAATCACCTTTCAATGATAAATCGTTATTGAAACAAAGTATACTCTATAGTGACGAACTGGTATTGCCACACAATAAAAATTCAATCAGCTTAAGCTATGCCGTACTCAGTTATTCCAATTTAAGTGCAAACCATATAGTATATAGGTTGGATGGGTTTGATAAAGAGTGGATTGATCCGGGTGACAAGCGGAATATCATCTATTCCAATCTCAATCCCGGGAAGTATACCCTTTACGTACAGTTATTTGAGGATGCAGAAAACAACAGGTCAGAGAATATAAAAACGCTCTCTATCCTTATCCTTCCTCCTTTTTGGCTCTCAACATGGGCTTATCTGGTCTATTCACTCCTTCTTATTCTATTGATAATGGCTCTCTCTCATTTTCTCGATATGCGCAATCTGAAAAAACAGAGAGTGAAGATGGAGATCTTCGAACAGCAGAAGGAGAGAGAGTTATACCGGTTGAAGATTGATTTCTTCACCGATGTAGCACATGAAATACGCACTCCTCTCTCACTGATCAAAGCACCGCTCGATCACGTGATTATGACTGAGGATGTATCAGATAATGTGAAAGAGAACCTGCAGATCATGAGTAAGAACACCGACCGGCTGCTCAATCTGACCAATCAGTTGCTCGACTTTCGTAAAACGGAGTCTGACGCCTATTTACTAAGCCTTGAGATACAGAATGTGTCGGAGTTGATTCGGGAAACCTTCACACGTTTTACCCCCCTGGCCAGGCAGAGGGGACTGTCGTTTGAGATCGAGTTGCCGGAGGAGGATATGACTATTCAGCTCGATAAAGAGGCTTTCATCAAGATCATCAGTAATTTGCTGAACAATGCTATTAAGTATTGTGATACTTTTGTACGTCTGAAAGCATATATTACCTCCAATGACAAAGGCAGCACATTTCATCTGATCACTGAAAATGATGGAGAGAAGATACCGGAAGAATTCAGGGATGAGATATTCAAGCCATTTATACAACTGGAAAAGAAATATCAGAGGAAAGCCAACGGAACAGGGATAGGACTTGCCTTGTCACGTTCACTGGCTGAGCTTCATAAAGGAACTATAGAGCTAAGGGATCTGGAAGATTCGATCTCTTTTCATTTAAGGTTGCCGATTGGCAATATGGATTTACCCATGGAGACCGGGAACCAAAAGTCAGATGAGAGCAGAGAGCCCGATAGGGTACTTCTCTCGACATCGGGTTACACCATCCTTCTGATAGATGATGACAGGGAGTTATTGCTTTTTGAAGAGAAATTCCTCTCTCCACACTACAACATAGTGATTGCGGAGAATGGGATAGAGGCACTGGAGATCCTGCGTAAGATCAGTGTGAATCTTATTGTAAGTGACATCATGATGCCCGGGATGGATGGCTTTGAGTTGACACAACGGTTAAAATCGGATATTGAGTTCAGTCATATCCCTGTTATCCTGCTGACAGCTAAAGTAAATGTTGAATCGAAAGTGAAAGGTTTTGAGACAGGTGCAGATGCATATATTGATAAACCCTTCTCACTTGAGGTGTTGTTGGCACAAATTGCCAATCTCTTACAAAACAGGGAGAAACTTCGTCAATCATTCATGAATCATCCTTTCATAGGTGCTAACAGCATGGCACTGACCAAATCGGATGAGGAGTTTATAAGGAAATTATACGCAATAGTGCAGGAGAACCTTGATAACTCGGCGTTTGTTGTGGAGAACATAGCTGAACAGTTTAACATGAGTCGTGCCAGCTTCTACAGGAAGATAAAAGGAATTCTTGATCTCACACCCAGCGAGTATATCCGTGTGGAGCGATTAAAAAAAGCGGCACACTTGCTTCGGGAAAAAAACCATAAGGTAAATGAAATTTGCTATATGGTCGGTTTTAGTTCTCCCTCCTATTTCACAAAATGCTTCCAACAACAGTTTAATGTCTCTCCCAAAGACTTTGAATAAGAGTTACTTTGACATTTGTGAGATGAAATTGATACTTTCTGATACAAAATGTTATGATGTACTTCATAAATAATGCGTATTTTCGTAAAAAATTTAATAAATCATTTTATAAATATTGAACATGAAATCTAAATTTTTCCTTTTTACTCTTCTAATTGCAACGTTTTCCCTCTCAGCTCAGTGGCAGCCCATGGGTGATAAAATAAAAACAAATTGGGCATCACAAATAGATGTGAACAATGTGTTGCCAGAATACCCAAGACCTATCATGGAGCGTGCCGATTGGCAAAATCTGAATGGGTTGTGGAATTATGCCATTCTGCCGGTGGGTAAGCAGAAACCCTCCTCATTCGATGGTGAGATACTGGTCCCTTTTGCCGTCGAATCGAGCCTGTCAGGTGTGCAGAAAAGGTTAGGAAGGGATAATGAGCTCTGGTATCAACGCGATTTCACAGTGCCCTCAAAATGGAAGAATGACAAAGTGCTCCTTCATTTCGGCGCTGTCGACTGGAAAGCCGATGTGTGGGTGAACAACGTGAAGGTGGGCCAGCATACCGGTGGTTATACACCCTTTTCATTTGATATCACACCTGCACTGGTTAGTGGCAAGAACAGCCTGGTGGTGAAAGTGTGGGATTCAACAGACGAGGGATTTCAGCCACGCGGCAAACAGGTGAACAAACCCGAAGGTATCTGGTACACCCCCGTGTCAGGTATCTGGCAGACTGTCTGGCTGGAACCTGTTCCTGAAAAACATATAGAGAATATCAAGATTACGCCGAACATTGACAACAATACGCTTGCTGTGGAGACCTTCACCAACGGAGCCTCATCGGCAAACAGAATAGAAGTGAAAGTGAAAGAGGGACCGAAGGTTGTTGCAACTGCTCAGTCGATTAATGATCTGCCGTTGGAGATTGCCATGCCTGATAATGTAAAGCTATGGTCACCTGACTCTCCTTTCCTCTACGACCTGGAAGTCACCTTGTTCGACGGAACAAAACAACTCGATAAAGTAAACAGCTATGCCGCCATGCGTAAATATTCCATGAAGCGCGACGACAAAGGCATCGTCAGACTACAGCTCAATAACAAGGACCTCTTTCAGTTCGGACCGCTCGATCAGGGATGGTGGCCCGACGGACTCTACACTGCTCCTTCCGACGAAGCGCTTGAGTATGATGTGATCAAAACTAAAGAGCTTGGATACAATATGATCCGTAAGCATGTGAAGGTGGAGCCGGCACGCTGGTACACCCATTGTGACCGCCATGGAATGATTGTATGGCAGGATATGCCCAACGGCGACAGAGGATCGGAATGGCAGATGCACCGCTATTTCGATGGTGTGGAGCACAGACGCTCTGCTGAATCGGAAGCCAACTTCCGCAAGGAGTGGAAAGAAATTATGGATTATCTATATTCCTATCCCTCTGTAGGTGTATGGGTGCCTTTCAATGAAGCGTGGGGTCAATTTAAAACCGAAGAAATTGTTGAGTGGACCCAACAATACGATCCTTCACGACTGGTGAATCCCGCGAGCGGTGGTAACCATTTCCAGGTTGGGGATATGCTTGACCTGCATAACTATCCGCATCCTGCCATGTACCTTTATGACGCACAGCGTGCCACGGTCCTCGGTGAGTACGGTGGCATCGGATGGGCACATAAAGATCACCTGTGGGAACCGAACCGTAACTGGGGTTACGTGCAGTTTAACAGCTCTGAGGAGGTGACCGATGAGTATGTGAAGTATGCCGAACAGCTCAAGCAGTTGATCCGTGCCGGTTTATCTGCCGCCATATACACCCAGACAACCGACGTGGAGATGGAGGTGAACGGGCTGATGACTTACGACCGTAAGCTGGTGAAGGTGGATGAAGCGAGAGTGAAGAAAGTGAATCAGGAGATATGCGACATCTTAAACGATTAATTCCGTTTTTGTTAGCATTATTTACACTCATCGCTTGTCAGAGTCAGGAGACGCAGTCCGGCAACGAGTATGATATTGAATGGGATGAAAGCTCTCTTGTCTGCATTGCAGATGAGGGAGCTTATCCTCGTTTACGCAGGTTGAGTGATAACTCCCTTTTGGTTGCATACGAGAACAGGAGAGGAGAAGTGCTGGTAAAAAAGAGCATCGATGAGGGAACAAGCTGGAGCGAGGCGGTGATCGCCTGGGAAGCATTTGAGTATACCCATACAGAAACGATGACAGCTACCCGTGTCAACATTGCCAATCCTGAACTGATCCAATTACCCAACGGAGAACTTTTGCTGGCAGTGAATCTGCGGCCACGAAATGAAGGGATCTATCCCTTCTCCATCGCCCTGAAGAGAAGCAGCGATAACGGCGTCACCTGGTCCGATGCCGGGATACTCTACCGCGCCGGTACTATCTTCAGAGACGGATGCTGGGAGCCCTCTTTCCTTTTGCTGCCCGATGGCAGGCTGCAGATCTATTTCGCCAACGAATCTCCTTACCGTCAATCCGAGGAGCAGGAAATATCAATGCTTTCTTCCGTCGATAACGGTAGAAGCTGGCAGGAAGAACATACCACTGTCAGTTTCAGGAAAGGATACAGAGATGGGATGCCGGTGGCAGTGCATGATGGCAACAACATTTTTGTGGCCATCGAGGACAACTTCCCGGAGCAGTTCAAACCCTATATCGTGAAGGGTAGCATCAACGATGCCTGGCGTGAACCTGTTTTGGCACAATCACCCAATAGATATCCGGCATTGAAGCAGCCACTGCCCGACAGCATCTATGCCGGCGCACCCTATCTGATCCGTACAGATCATAATTTGTACGTTCTCTCATACCAGACAACAAATAACAGATCCTCCTATTGGGAACATTCCACCATGGAGGTGGTGGTCAGTGACAGACCCGCTGATTTCAGGAATCCCTCGCAGCCTTTTGATGTTCCCTTGCCGAAAGAGGCTAAGTGGAGTTCACTCTCTGATCTGGGAGACAATACCATCGCTGCACTCTCTTCCACCAATTTCAATTCGGAGAAGATAGGTGCATGGATGATCAAGGGGAAAATAGTAAAAAAATAAATGCTGCATCTATGCTACAGATAATAAGATTTCTTTTCATTCCCATACTCTTTCTGTCGTGCAAAACACAGGAGATTCCTGCTGAACAACCTCCGGCTACAGTTAAAAACTACAGCAATCCGGTTGTTAACTACAGCCTGCCCGATCCCACTGTGATCAGGGCGAACGATGGTTATTTCTATCTCTATGCTACCGAGGATATCAGAAATACCCCCATCCATCGATCCGTTGATCTGGTGAACTGGGAGCTAGTGGGAACAGCGTTCACAAACGAGACACGACCCACGTTTGAACCCCGCGGCGGACTGTGGGCGCCCGATATCAATTATGTCAACGGGAAGTACCACCTTTTCTATTCCATGTCGGTATGGGGTGGGGAGTGGACCTGTGGTATCGGTGTGGCAACGGCCGAGAAACCTGAGGGCCCTTTCACCGACCGGGGCATGCTATTCCGCAGCAACGGGATAGAGGTGCAGAACTCCATCGATCCTTTCTATATCGAGGAGGAGGGGAAGAAATACCTCTTCTGGGGAAGCTTCCGCGGGCTCTACGCCATTGAGCTCTCAGACGACGGCCTCTCTGTCAGACCCGGTGCCCAAAAACGCAGGGTAGCCGGTACCGCCTACGAAGGGGTCTACATCCAGAAGCGGAACGGGTATTACTATATGTTCGCCTCCATCGGCTCCTGCTGCGAGGGGCTCAACAGCACCTATACCACTGTTGTCGGACGCTCCCGCGATCTCTTTGGTCCCTATCTCGACAAGCAGGGCCAATCCATGATGGAGAACCATCATGAGATGGTCATCGGGAAGAATGAACAATTCGTGGGAACGGGTCATAACTCCGAGATCGTGCAGGATGCAAAAGGGCAGGACTGGATCCTCTACCATGCCGTATCGGTAGCCAATCCGAAAGGACGTGTGCTGATGCTCGATCAGGTACGCTGGGAGAACAACTGGCCAACCATCAAAGGTGGATCCCCTTCCCTCAATGCTGAGAGGCCGATATTTGAAACAAATTGATTGATTTATTAAATTAATTCTTACTTTTGTCTTGTCAGACGTTTGTCCACGAGGCATAAACTGGTAAACACATTTGTTTTCATACAACAGTATCATGTTATATGCCTTTTATCTATTGCCAGTCGTTACCATTCCTGGCAAACAGAGCTTTGTTCTTTGAACATTCAATAAATGAATCATATACCTATTAAATTAAATGTATCGTATGAAACTCAATCAACTGATCCTGCTGATGGCACTGATTGCCATGGTAGGATGTACCAACAAACAAAAAGAGACTCCCGTGGAGCAGATGACACTCTCGGGACTGAAGAGAGCCGATTTTCAGTCGGCTGTGAACGGCGATTCCACCGATCTCTATGTGCTGAAAAACGCCAACGGTGTTGAGGTGACCCTCACCAACTACGGGGGACGTATCGTCTCGGTGATGGTTCCTGATAAAGAGGGACAAATGAATGATGTGGTGCTCGGGTTCGATAACATCGATGACTATGTCAATGTGGACAACAACTTCGGAGCAACCATCGGCCGTTACGGCAACAGGATAGCCAACGGTAAGATCACGGTGGAGGGTGCTGAATATGAGCTGCCACAGAACAACTACGGGCACACGCTGCATGGTGGTCCCGAAGGGTTCGACAAGAAAGTGTTTCAGGCTGTTCAGCCGGATAGTCAGACTGTTGTGTTCACCTATCTGTCAGAAGACGGAGAAGCCAATTTCCCCGGCAACCTCGATATGCAGGTGACGATGACCCTCACCGACGACAATGCCATCGACCTGCAGTATGAAGCCACCACCGACAAGGAGACCGTGGTGAACCTCACCAACCACTCCTACTTCAACCTGAGTGGTGACGGCAACAACACCATCCTTGGTGATCTGCTCACCATTAACGCCGATGCGTTCACTCCGGTGGATGACACCTTTATGACCACCGGCGAGATCGCTCCTGTAGAAGGTACACCCATGGATTTCAG
>JADKLW010000249.1_pt1 | contig 26607 bp, 15 predicted proteins | sample 8641881 | NCBI WGS metagenome assembly JADKLW01 (sample SAMN16272185, study PRJNA661076) | feces metagenome | isolation source: fecal sample from diarrhoea affected cattle B | host: Bos taurus | place: South Africa: Lokaleng Village, Mahikeng | collected 2019-09 | reverse complement strand
AAGGTCAAGGGCAAGATCGGCACGACGAAGAGCAAGCTCGAGAAGCGGCGCAGCCGGGAGCGCAAGCTCCAGCGGGACGTCCAGGGCTACTCGTCGCGGATCGCCGAGCTGCAGCCGAAGATCGACAGCCTCCAGCAGCGGCAGGACACGGTTCAGTCCGACCTGGACGCCAGCGAGCAGCGCCTCGGCAAGACGCAGGCCGGCCTGCGGTCCGAGCGCAAGCGGCTCGTGCGGCTGCGCGCCAAGCTCGACGAGTCCCGGCGCGTGCTCTCGGCCCGCCTGGTCGAGCTGTACCAGGCGGACAAGCCGAGCATCGTCTCGGTGGTCGTCAACAGCAAGGGCTTCGCCGACCTCCTCGAGCGCGGGGAGTTCCTTAACCGGATCGGTCAGCAGGACCAGCGGATCGTCCGCTCGGTGAAGGCCGCCCGGGTCGAGGCGGCCGCGACCGAGGCTCGGCTCGAGAAGCTCGAGCGGCGGCAGCGGACGACCAACGTGCGAATCGAGTCGCGACGCGACGAGATCGCCCAGGTCAAGGGCCGGCTGGTCAGCGCGCGCGGCACGATCTCCGAGGCGCGTCAGAGCCGCGCCAAGCTGCTGCGGAAGGTCCGCGTCGACCGCAAGGATCTCGAGCAGCACCTGAAGGGCCTGGAGAAGGAGGAGTCGAAGATCCAGGCGAAGCTGTCGGGCATGCCGTCGGGCGGCGGGGTGCGGCAGGGCAGCGGCAACCTCGTCTGGCCGGCCAACGCGCCGCTGACGTCGCCGTTCGGCTTCCGCTGGGGCCGCCTGCACGGCGGGATCGACCTGGGCGTTCCGACCGGGACCCCGGTCCACGCCGCCGACGACGGCACCGTGGCGATCTCCGGCTGGGTCGGCGGCTACGGCAACTACATCTGCATCGACCACGGCGGTGGGTTCTCCACCTGCTACGGCCACAACTCGCGGCTCGGCGTGAAGGTCGGCCAGCGCGTGAGCAAGGGCCAGGTGATCGCCGCCAGCGGCAACACCGGCAACAGCACCGGTCCGCACATCCACTTCGAGACGCGGGTCAACGGGGTGCAGAAGGACCCCATGGGCTACCTCTAGGCCGGTCCCGGGGTGGCTCGCGCGGCGCGGGTCGTCCGGCCGCTGGCATCATCCCGGCGGATGACCGCCGACCTGCTCGCCGTCTACCCCCTGGGCTCCGCGCTGAGCGACGACGGGCGGCTCCAGCTCGGCGGCTGCGACGCCCGCGAGCTGGCGGAGCGGTTCGGCACCCCCGCGTACGTGGTGGTCGAGGACGACCTGCGGGCCCAGGCGCGGGCCTACCGCGAGGCGTTCGATCGTCACGCCCCCGGCGCCCACGTCTCGTTCGCCTCGAAGGCCTGTCCGTGCACCGCCGTGCTGCGGGTGATCGAGTCCGAGGGCCTGGGCTGCGACGTCGCGTCGCGCGGGGAGCTGGCGGTCGCGCTGCACGCGGGATTCGCTCCCGAGCGGATCCACGTCCACGGCAACGCCAAGACCGAGGCCGACCTGGCCGCGGCGGTCGACGCGGGGGTCCGGCAGGTCGTGATCGACGGGTTCGACGAGCTCGACCGGCTGGCGCGGGTCGCCGCCGACCGCGGCCGGGTCCAGCCCGTGGCGATCCGCGTCACCCCGGACGTCCGGGGCGAGACCCACGCCGGGATCTCGACCGGCCAGGCCGACTCGAAGTTCGGCCTGGGCATCGACGACGCGCGCGTCGCGATCGACCGGGTCCGCCGCGAGCCGTCGCTGCGGCTCGACGGCCTGCACTTCCACATCGGCTCGCAGCTCCTCGAGCTCGGCGTCTACCGCCGCGCCGTCGCCGCGGTCGCCCCGCTGATGGACGGGCTCGACGAGCTCAACCTGGGCGGGGGGCTCGGCGTCGCCTACACGGCCGAGCAGGCGGCCCGGCTGCCGACGGTCGAGGCGTACGCCGCCGAGAAGGTCGCCGCGGTCCGCGAGCTGATCGGCGACCGCGTGCGGATCGCCGACGAGCCGGGGCGCTCGATCGTGGGCCGGGCCGGCGTCACGCTCTACACGGTCCAGACGGTCAAGCGCAACGTCTCGACCTGGGTCGGGGTCGACGGCGGGATGGCCGACAACCTGCGGCCGATGCTCTACGACGCGGTCTACGAGGCCCAGGTCGTCGATCGCTTCGCGACCCCCGAGGGCGACGTCGTCGGCGGCGGGGGCGCCGGCGAGCGGAATGCGGACCCCTCCCCGCCGGTCGTCACCGCCAACCTGACCGGCATGCATTGCGAGTCCAGCGACGTGCTCGTCCGTGGGGCGCGACTGGCGAGTCCGCGGTCCGGCGACGTCGTGGTCACCCCGGTCACCGGGGCGTACGGCTACGCGATGTCCAACAGCTACAACGGCGTGCTGCAGGCGCCCGTGGTCTTCGTCGGCGGGGGGACGGCCCGCGAGGTCGTGCGCCGCCAGCGGATCGAGGAGCTGTGGGCTCGGGACATCGGCTGAACGGCCGAGCGGTCGGGCCCGGCGCCGCTTCCGGGTCGCGCTGATACGAAGTCGAGAGCCACGCGGCGGTCACCACAGGAACCCCCGCCGGATGCGATGATGCCGGGGCGATGACGACGGACGACTCTGCCCCGTTCCGCGTCGGTCTGCTCGGGCACGGCACCGTGGGTTCCGCGGTCGCCGAACTGCTGCCCGACCGCGCCGACGCGATTGCCCACGTCACGGGGCTGCGCCCCGAGATCTCGGGGGTGTTGACGCGCAGTCGCGGCGACTTCGACGAGATCCTCGCGAACAGCGACCTGATCGTCGAGGTGATGGGCGGCACGGACACGGCGCGCGACCACGTCGTGCGGGCGCTGCGGGCGGGCAAGCACGTCGTCACGGCGAACAAGCAGCTCCTGGCCGAGCACGGCGAGGAGCTGTGGGGCCTGGCGCGCGAGAATCGGGTCCAGCTACGGTTCGAGGCCGCGGTCGCGGGCGTCGTTCCCGTGATCCGGGTGCTCCAGGAGTCGCTGACGGGCCAGCACGTCGAGCGGCTGCACGGGATCGTCAACGGCACCACCAACTACATCCTCACCCAAATGGCCGCGACCGGCGCGTCGTACGAGTCGGCGCTCGCCGACGCCCAGCAGCTCGGCTACGCCGAGAGCGACCCGACCGACGACGTCACCGGCAAGGACGCCGCGGCCAAGATGGCGATCCTCGCGCGGCTCGCCTTCGACACCCCGGTCCACCTCTCCGACGTGCCGTACGAGGGGATCGAGCACCTCACCGGCGAGGACATCGCGTACGCCCGCGACCTCGGACTGTCGCTGCGCCTGATCGGCTCGGCCGAGCGGCTCGACGGCAAGCTCGCCGTCCGCGTGCACCCGGCGTTCCTCTACGCCGGGCATCCGCTCGCCTCGGTCGACGGCTCGTTCAACGCCGTCACGATCGAGTCGCCGGCGATCACCGAGATCACGCTCTCCGGCCCCGGCGCCGGGGGCTCGCAGACGGCGACCGCGGTGATCGGCGACGTGATCAGCGCGATGATCCCGCCCGCCCAGACCCCGCCGACGCAGCACCGGCTCGGCTTCGTCGACGACGTCGTCTCGAGCTTCTACCTGCACGTCGAGGTCGCCGACCGCCCCGGCGTGCTCGCCCAGATCGCCCAGGTGCTGGGCCTGCAGGGCGTGTCCGTCAAGAGCGTCGTCCAGAAGGGGACCCGGAAGGGGTCCGCTCCCGGCGAGCCCGGCCAGTCCCGCCTGGTGCTCGTCGTCCACCCGGTGCTCGAGTCGCGGTTCTACGGCGCGGTCCAGCTGATCGCCTCCAAGGACTTCGTCACGGCTACGCCGCGGGCGATCCGCGTGATCGACGAGGAGTTCGGCGCATGACCGGTCCGGCCTGCACCGACCCGCGCCTGGCTCCGCCGAGCGGTCGCGGCCTCGACGGCGCCGCCGAGGGCGGGCATCGTCTGCGCGGGACCGACTCGATCCGGCGGATGGGCCTGATCGAGCGCTACATCGAGCGTCTGCCGTTCGCGGCGACCGATCCGATCGTCAGCCTCAACGAGGGCTCGACGCCGTTGATCCACGCGCCGCGGCTGAGCGACCGGGTCGGCGCCGACGTCTATCTGAAGTACGAGGGTCTCAACCCGACCGGGTCGTTCAAGGACCGCGGGATGACCTGCGCGGTCTCGGCCGCGGTCCGCGAGGGGGCCGAGGCCGTGATCTGCGCCTCGACCGGTAACACCGCCGCGGCGCTCGCCGCCTACGCGGCCCGCGCCGGGATCCGCGGCGTGGTGCTCGTCCCCGACGGCAAGATCGCGGCGGGCAAGCTGGCCCAGGCGCTGATGCACGGCGCCGAGGTGATCGCCCTGCGCGGCAACTTCGACGAGGCGCTGCGGCTCGTCCGCCAGATCGCCGACGCCCACCCGATCGCGCTGGTCAACTCGGTCAACGACTTCCGGATCGAGGGCCAGAAGTGCGCGGCGTTCGAGATCCAGGAGGACCTCGAGGGTCAGCTCGACGCGCTCTGCATCCCGGTTGGCAACGCCGGCAACATCACCGCGTACTGGAAGGGCTTCCGCGAGCTCCACGCCGAGGACCCGTCGGTATCGCTGCCGCGGATGGTCGGCTTCCAGGCGCGCGGGGCCAACCCGCTGGTCCGCGGCGAGGCCGTGGCCGCGCCCGAGACGGTCGCCTCGGCGATCCGGATCGGCAACCCGGCGCGCTGGGAGGAGGCGATGACCGCGATGACGGGCTCCGGCGGGTCCGTCAACGACGTGACCGACGAGGAGATCCTCGACGCGTACCGGTTCCTCGCTCGCGAGGAGGGCGTCTTCTGCGAACCGGCCTCGGCCACGTCGGTCGCCGGCCTGCTCAAGCACGGCGCCGGGATCGAGCCGGGCAGCGACCGCCAGCGGATCGCCTGCGTGCTGACGGGACACGGGCTCAAGGACCCGCAGACGGCGATGGACGAGTCGACGCCGGTGATCCCCTGCGAGCCGTCGCTCGCCGCCCTCGAGAAGGTGCTGATCCGGTAGACCGGCGGTTCCTTGTCGAGTTCGTTCCGAATATCGGAACGAACTCGACAAGGTCGGTCGGAACCCCCGCCGGGCCTCAGCCGCCGCGGGCCATCCGGACCAGCGCCGCCGGCGTCGTCGACGGATCGACCCGCACGCGCGGCAGCAGGTACGGGTCGTCCGCGCGCGCGGCGAGCCCCGGATCGACCGTCGTCGCCGCGAGGTAGCCGGCGGCGGCGACCGCCGCCCGCGACGCCGCGTCGCTCTTGCCCGCGGGGTAGCAGAAGAACCGCACGTCGACCCCGAGGCGCTGCTTGATCGTCTTTCGCGAGCCGGCCAGCTCGCGGGCGAATCCGGCCGCGTCGAGGGTCGTCACGTCCGGGTGGGTGACGGTGTGCGAGCCGATCTCCCAGCCCTGCCGGATCAGCCGCTTGGCGCCCCACATCGGCAGCCCGCGCTTGCCGAGGTTCTGGACCGTCAGGTTGAGCACGCCCGGCCAGCCGACCTTCAGCAGCACGGGGGCCGCGTTCATCGCGTGGGTGATGTCGCCGTCGTCGAAGCTCAGGACCACCGGGCGCTCGGGGAGCCGCCCGCCGTCGTGCCAGGCCGACCACAGCTCCTCCATCGTGATCGCGGTGAAGCCGGCCGCGCGGAGCGCTTCGACCTGGGCGGCGAACCGGTCCGGCGCGACCCACAGGTCGGGGTAGGCGGCGCCCGCGGGGACGTCGCCGATCACGTGGTACATCAGGATCGGGACCCGCGCCCGGGTCGCCGCCGCGCCGCGGACCGGCCAGCCCGCCCGCTGCTCGGCGCGCTGCTTCGCCGGGTCGCCGGGGGTGGTCCGCGCCGGGGCCGTCCGGGTCGGCACGGTCGCTTGGGTCGCGGCCCGGAGGGCGGTCCGGTCGGCCGAACGGTCCTCCGGGTCGTCACCCGAGCGGACCACCATCAGCCCGACCAGGCTGACCGCCAGGAGCGCCGCGAGCAGCACGATCAGCGGCATCAGGGAGCGGCGACGCTGCGGTGGTCGAACCATTCCGGTCAGCCTGCCACACCGGCCCGCGCGGGGCATCCGCCGTACCTCAGCGGTACCGAAGTCGACGCGGACTCGTCGCCCGCGAGCCGGAGGAGCCGCCCCGCGCCGACCGGCGTGGCGGCGGCCGGGGGTGGGCGGGCATCGTCTCCAGTAAGGTCGCGGACGCATGGGTCGTTCCGTCTCCGTTTCCGTTCCCGCGTCGAGCGCCAACCTCGGCCCGGGCTTCGACTGCATGGCCGCCGCGATCGGATTGTGGCTCCACGTCGAAGTCGAGGAGACCGGGACCTTCGCGGTCGAGCACGACCTGCCGCTGCCGACCGGACGCGACAACGCGATCGTGCAGGCCTTCGAGCGGCTGCGCTCGGCCGACGGGTGCACGTTCCGCGTCCGGACCGACGTGCCGCTGGCCGGCGGCCTCGGATCGAGCGCCACGGCGATCGTCGCGGGCCTGGCCGCAGCGGCCGCGCTCGACGGCGGCACCACCGATCCCGAAGCGCTGCTGCCGATCGCGATCGACATCGAGGGACACGCCGACAACGTCTCGGCCGCGCTGTTCGGCGGGGTGATCCTGACCGACGGCAACTCGACGGTGCGGATCGACCCGCCCGCCGGTCTCGACGCGGTCTTCGTGGTGCCCGAGGAGGCGGTGCGGACCGCCGCCGCGCGCGCGGTGCTGCCGCAGCACGTGCCGCTGGAGGACGCGACCGCGAACGTCGCCTGGGGCGCCGCCCTGGCGATCGGCCTGGAGCGGGCCGACTTCGACATCGTCGCCCACAGCCTGCAGGACGTGCTCCACCAGCCGCACCGGGCGGCGCTGTTCCCGCGGTCCTCGGAGCTGATCGACGACGCGGGTGACCTCGGCGCGATCGGCGCCACGGTCTCCGGAGCGGGGCCGACCGTGATGCTCTGGGTGCGCTCCGAGGACACCGAGCGCGTCGTCGCGGCGGCGACCGAGCGCAGCGCGGGGTGGGCCGACGTGCTGACCGCGCCGTTCTCGCGCGAGGGGCTGCGGGTCGAGGTTCGCGAGGACTGATCGCGTCGACGTCCGGCGCGGACGTCGGAGCGCTAGCCGCGGACGGCGCGGGCCATCCGGGTCAGCTTGCGCCGGGCCGCGGGCTCGTCGAGCGCGTCGGTCAGCTCGACCGCGAGATCCAGGTAGTCGACGCCCAGCTCGGGGCGGTGGTCGAGGATCGAGGTGCCGCGCTCGGCGGTCTCCGGGTAGGCGATCGACTGTCGGATCACCGTGTCGAGGATCTTGTCCCCGTGCGCGGCGCGGAGCTGCTCGACGGCCTCACGCGAGTGGACCGTCCGCAGGTCCGCCTTGGTCACCACGGCACCGAGCCAGACCAGCTCCGGGTTGAGCGTCTCGCGCGCCAGGTCGATCACCTGGCGGGCCTGCTCGACGCCCTGGAGGGCGAAGTACTGGGCCTCGCAGGCGATCAGCGCGTGGGTCGACGCGACCAGCGCGTTGACGGTCAGCAGCCCCAGGTTGGGCGGGCAGTCGAAGAGGGTGATATCGGCCCCGCCCACCCCATCCGCCGGGCCGTCGCCGTTCCGCAGCAGGTTGCGGAGCACCAGCTCGCGGCCCATCCGGCCGGCCAGCGCCAGCTCGGCCTCGGCGAGCTGCAGGTTGGCGGGCACGACCCCGTCGTGGACCGCGTCGGCGAAGGCGGCGCGTCCGGCGAGCACGTCGGCGATCGTCGGCTGCGCGTCGGGCGGGACGTCGCAGTAGTCGGAGAGGTTGCCCTGGGGATCGAGGTCGACCGTCAGCACGGACAGGCCGGCGCGGCGTAGCGCGTCGGCGAGCGTCCGGACCGTCGTCGTCTTGCCGGTCCCGCCCTTCTGCGAGAGCACTGCGATCCGGTGGGGCATGCGCGGAGTGTACGTGCGTCACCCGCGGATTCCCCGGCGGGGAGGAATCGACCCGCCGGCCCCGAACACGGGGGTGTGCTCCGCCGCCAGACTCCGACGATCTCCGAAGTCGACCTCGAGCGCCACCTGCTGCGCGCCTCGGTCTCGAGCCTGCACGCCGAGCGGCTCTGCTGCGACCGCTGCAAGCGCACGCCGCTCGTCGGCGAGGTCGTCTACCGGATGCCGAAGCACCGGACGGTCTGCGCGCTCTGCCTGCCGTACCGCAAGGACCGGCCGATCGCCTCGGTCCCGGTCCGCCACGGCGAGGAGATCCGGGCCCAGCGGATCACGCCGCCGGTTCCGCGCGACGCGTCCTGAGCGTCGGCCGGCCCGATCGCCGCCGCGTTGCGGCCGGCACGGTTCGTCGGCCGCCACGCCGGGGTAGACTGCGCCGCGTGGACCCGGTCAGTGCCTCCGTCGTCATCCAGCGCCCGCGGGAGGAGGTCTTCGCCTACCTGGCGGACATCGCCAACCACCCGTCGTTCCTCGACCACCGCCTGGTCGAGTGGCGGCTGACCCGCGAGGACTCGATCGGCGCCGGCGCGGGAGCACGGGTCCGCGCGCGCCTGCTCTTCAACCGCTTCGCTCGCTACGACGTGACCTTCCACGAGGTCGAGGCCCCGCACCGGATCGGGATCGTCGGCCGCGGTGGCAAGTACGACCGGACCCGGGTCCAGGGCGAGATCACCGTCGTCCAGACGAACGACGGCGGCTCGCGGGTGACCTTCACCCTCGACACCGAGCCGAAGCTGCCGTCGGATCAGTTGATGGAGCTCGTCTCCGGCCAGCGCGGGGTCGCCCAGCGCGCGCTGCGCAAGGGGATGCGTCGTCTCCAGGGGATCCTCGAGACGGCCGACGGCGTCGCGCGGGCGTCCGCGTCGCGCGCCTCGATCGCGGGTGGCGCCCGCAAGCCCAGCTCCGGTTTCCGGCTCGACGGACCGTCCGTGAGCGAGGCCGGCTCGGCCTCGCACGCGAGCAACGGGCCGCTTCATTAAACTGCCCGCTCATGCGTCAGCGGCTCATCCCTCTGCTCGCGGTCGCGATGGCGTCGACCGCCCTCACCGGCTGCGGAGAAAAGCACTCGGTCGTCACCCACGCCCCGAACGAGCTGGTCTACGTCCACCTCGGACCAGAGGACGGTCCCTGGGTCAACTACCAGGTCCAGGTCTCGCGCCAGCTCAACCCCGGTGACTTCCGCAACCCGGCGGCGCGCGGCAACCGCGAGAAGGTCGATCCCGAGGACTCGTCCTACGTCGCCGGCCTGACCGGCCCCGCGGTCGAGCTGAAGACCGACCCGGAGAACCCGATCAACAACGAGGTCTTCTTCGGGGTCTTCATCGCGGCCTACAACGAGAACAAGCAGCCGATGCAGTCGGCGTCGATCGAGGACTTCGAGATCCGCGACTCGGCCTACATCGAGGGCGAGGCGGGTAGCGAGGCCCACGTCTTCCGTCCGGTCACGGGCGTCGATCCGGCCAACCCGCCGAACCCGTTCCTCTACCGCCAGGCGACGATCCCCGCCGCCAGCAGCTCGAGCACCGGCGTCCAGCCGCTGCCCAACAGCCCGGCGGCCAACGGCACCACCCAGGGCGAGCTGCTGCTCTTCAAGATCCCCCAGATCAACCTCGAGAACCGCCCGCTGACGCTCCACATCAAGGAGCCGTCGGGCGGCCACGTCACCATCGACCTCGACGTCTGATCGAGTTCGGGATCGGCGCCCGCCGATCCTGTCCGCAGGTCGTTCCGACGGCCCTGGTACTCGCCAGCACCGGGGCCGTCGTCGTTTCGGGATCAGCCGCCGAGCGCGGCGGTCAGCACCGACTTCGCGACCGGAGCCGCGGTCGAGCCGCCCTGGAAGTTCCGCGCCCGCAGCACGCCGACGGCGATCGGGTCCTGACCGTCGGTCCGCGTGACCGGGGCGTAGGCCGCCATCCACGCGGTCGTCGACTTGCCGTCGAGGTTGCCGCAGGGCGAGATCGGTTCCGGACTGTCGGTGATCTCGGGCGGAGCCTCATCGCGGCGGGCGGCCTCCTCGTCGCAGTGCGCGCCCTGGGTGGCGGCCAGCTCGGCGGTCCCCGTCTTGCCCCCGGTCGTGATCCCGCTGATCCCCACCTTGGCGTTCGAGCCGGTTCCGTTCTCGATCGTCTCGACCATCATCCGGCGCATCGCGTTTGCGGTCGACGCCTTGACCACGCGGGTGGTCTTGGCCGGCGTGCTGCGCTGCACGAAGGTCAGCTCGGGCTGCTTGCCGCCGTTGGCGATCGTCGCGGTCATCAGCGCCACCTGCAGGCTGGTGGCCTGCACGCGGGCCTGGCCGATCGCCGACGTGACGACCTCGCTGTCGTTCATCTCCTCGGCCGTCGGGATCGTGCTCGCCTGGGCGCCGAGCACCGGCGGCTTCTGGTTGAACCCGAACTTCTCGGCCATCTCGACGAACCGCTCCGCGCCGATCTTGGCGCCGAGCGGGACGAACACCGAGTTGCAGGAGTGCGCGAAGACCTCGACCAGCGTGCCGCCGCAGAGCTCCTCGTTGGAGTTCTGGATCCCGTAGCCCTTGGCCTCGGTCTCCTTCGGGTAGACCGTCGAGAGCTTGGCGATCCCGTCCTCGAGCGCGGCGGCGGCGGTGATGATCTTCATCGTCGAGCCGGGCGGCTGGAGCGCCGACCAGGCGGCGCCCTGGAACCCCAGCACCTCGCCGGTGCGGGCGTTGATCACCGTCGTTCCGGTCAGGTCGGGAGCGCCGGTCTGCGCCTCGACGGCGGCCTTGACGACCGCGAGCGAGATCGAGCTGCGGACCGCCTTGGCCTGCTGCGGCTCGACCTGCTTGAGCACCCGGTCGCCGGCCTTCAGCTCGCCGCCTGGCGTCCCGACGAGCTGCGGGTTGAGGATCCGTTCCAGCCCGGAGGTCCCGACCTGGGCGTCGGCCGGGACGCCGAGCCGCCGCAGCAGGTCCTCGTCCTCGGGGCGGGCGGTATCGACCGCGCCGACGACCTGACTGGCGATGTTCGGCACCTCGGAGGTCCGCTCGGGGCCCTCGGCGAGCACCGTCTTGCCGTCCCGCGCGAGGATCGTGCCGCGCGGCGGCAGCTCGGTGGTCCGTGACAGGGTCTCGCCGTCGCGCAGACCGGGGAACGCCATCCGCCGCGCCCAGGCGACCCGGGCGGCGTCGCCCTCGCCGGTGATCCGCAACGCGAGCGTGCCGTCGAGCGTGCCGAACAGCCGGGTCTCGACGGTCACCGGGACCGAGAAGCGCGCCCCGTCGCGCACGAGCTCGCCCGTCGCGATCTTGCGGGCGGTCGCGGTGTCGAGCTGCTCGCGGTTGTAGGCGGAGAACCGCTGCTCGTCGATCCGCTTCTGCGAGGCCGCGTCGAGGTCCGCGTACATCGCGGCGAAGTCCTGCTGGCTCCAGGCCTCGACGTAGTGCGCCACCCGGTCGCGCTCGGTGGCGCGATCGGCGCGGGCGTCGAGCACCAGGTACCCGCTGAGTCCTGCGGCGGCGAGCAGCGCGACGATCGCGACCGGGACGATCGGGCCGAGACCGAACAGGCCCCTCCGGCGCCGCCCACCGCGGCCGCCCGACGGGGGCCGTCGTCCCCGGCTCGGCGCGGGCTGGATCGTGCGGGGCCGGGATCCGGAACGTCGTGAATGCGGACTCGGACGTCCGGGGGAGGGCATACGCGTGTGATTGTACCCGCGCGCTGCCCGACCCCTAATCGGTTGCGGCAGTGCGGCGGTCGGCTCGCCGAGCGGGTACCGTCCCCTGCACCAATGACGGGGCTCGACTGGGTGCTCGTCGGCGCCTTGGTCGTGGCTGCCGTCGGCGGAACAACGCAAGGGTTCTTGTCCGCGTCGCTGAGCTTCGTCGGCTTCGTCGGCGGGGCGCTCGCCGGCGCGCGTCTCGGCCCGCTGGTGTTGCCCAACGGGACCGAGGACGTCAACGCTCCGGTCGCCGCGCTGTTCGGGGCGGTCCTGCTGGGCACGCTGGTCGGCGGGGTCCTGCAGCAGATCGGCTACCGGCTCCGCCGACGGCTACGGGGGACCGGGCCGCGCGGGGTACGCGGAGCGCTCGGGGTCGCCGACGCGGCGCTCGGGGCGGCCTTCACCGCTGCCGTCGTGGCGATCGCGGTCTGGCTGGTCGCGACCGTGGCGCTGCAGACCCCGGGGGTTCCGTCGAGCTGGCGGGCCGAGATCCGCCACTCGTCGGTGCTGAAGGAGCTGCGGCGCACGCTGCCGCCGTCGGACGACGTGCTCTCGGTGTTGGCGCGGTTCGATCCGTTGCCCGGGTTCGAGGGCCCGCGGGTCACCGTCGACGCGCCCGATCCCTCGATCGTCCGGGTCCCTGGCGCGCGGGCGGCCCGCGAGGGCGTGGTCCGCGTCGAGGGCAGCGCCTGCGGAGTCGGGGTCGTCGGGTCCGGCTGGGTGGTGGCCGAGGGCTACGTCGTCACCAACCAGCACGTGATCGCCGGCGAGCAGGACACCACCGTGATCCCCGAGGCGTCGCGGGAGCGGCTGTCCGCGCACCCGGTCTACGTCGACCGCATCGAGGACATCGCGATCCTCGCGGTCCCTGGCCTGTCCGCGAAGCCGCTGCGGACCGTCGGCGAGGCCCGGCGCGGGACCTCGGCGGCGATCCTCGGCTACCCGCGCGCCCAGCCGTTCCGGGCCCGCGCCGCGCGGGTCGGCGCCGAGGAGAACGTCACCGGGCAGGACTCGTACGGCGCCGGACCGGTACGGCGCCACGTGCTGCCGTTCCGCGGTCGGGTCGAGCAGGGCAACAGCGGCGGTCCGATCGTCGACAGCCGCGGTCGGGTGCTCGGCACCGTCTTCGCCTCGTCGACCCGTGCCGGGCGCAGCGGCGGCTACGCCGTGCCCAACGGCGTCGTGCTCGAAGCGCTCGGGACGATCGAGAGCACCGACCCGATCGACCCGGGACCCTGCAACCACTAGGAACCCGTTCTGATCCGGCGCCGGATCGCCGTCCGCCGGTGGACGCCCGCCGCGCCGCGGCACGAGGGTGACTGGACAGCCGGCGTCACCTCGCTACGCTGCGGCCCGTGGGTAAGACGCTCGTCATCGCCGAGAAGCCGTCCGTCGGGCGGGACCTGGCCAAGGTCCTGCCGGGGTCGTTCCAGGTCGGCAAGCCGACCGGCGAGCGCAGCGCCCGGTGGATGGAGGGCCCCGACCACGTGATCACGTGGGCGATCGGCCACCTGGTCCAGTTGGCCGAGCCGGACGCCTACGACAAGAAGTTCAAGCGCTGGAAGATGGAAGACCTTCCGATCGTCCCCCAGGAGTTCCAGCTCGTGGTGCGCGACGACCAGTCGAAGAAGCAGATGTCGGTGATCAAGAACCTGCTGAAGCGGCCCGACGTCGACCAGGTGATCAACGCCTGCGATGCCGGCCGCGAGGGCGAGCTGATCTTCCAGTGGGTCTTCCGGGCGGGCGGCGGGACCCAGCCGGTGCAGCGGCTCTGGCTGTCGTCGATGACCGAGACCGCGATGCGCCGTGCGCTCGACAGCCTGCGCTCGCCCGACGAGCTGGTGCTGCTCGGCCAGGCCGCCCAGTCGCGATCCGAGGCGGACTGGCTGGTCGGCATGAACGCCACGCGCGCCGCCACGATCCGGCTGCGCTCGAGCTTCGACGGCGCGGTCTCGCTCGGCCGGGTGCAGACGCCGACGCTGGCGATCCTCGCCCGCCGCGAGGAGGAGATCCGCGCCTTCGTCCCCGAGCCGTACTGGCTGGTCGACGCCAAGTTCGGGCTCGACGGCGGTCGCTCGTACCGGGGCCGCCTGCATCAAGGCACGTCGCCGCGGCTGAAGACCGCCGCCGAGGCCGAGGCGATCGTCGCCGCGATCCACGGTCGCAACGGCACGATCACCAAGCTCGACAAGGTGCGCCGCAAGGAGCGCGCGCCGATGCTCTACGACCTCACGTCGTTGCAGCGGGACGCCGGCAGCCGCTACGGGTTCACGGCGCGGCGCACGCTCGCGGCGGCCCAGCGCTGCTACGAGGAGCACAAGGCGCTGACCTACCCGCGTACGAGCTCGCGCTACCTGACGACGGACATGATCCCCGAGATCAAGCCGACGGCGACCCACGTCGGCAGCCGCGCGGAGTACGCCGCGGCCGCGAAGTACGTCACGGGACTCGACACGCTGCCGCTCGGCCGCGTCGTCAACGACGAGAAGGTCGCCGACCACCACGCGATCATCCCCACCAACGAGCCGCACAAGCTCGACAAGATGGGCGACGACGACCGCCGGATCTACGACATGGTCGTGCGGCGATTCCTGGCGGTCTTCCACCCCGAGGCCGAGTTCGAGAACACCCGGATCGAGACGACCGTCGAGACCCCGGGCGCCGCGGCGCCCGCCGAGGGCCCGCACGTCTTCCGGACCCGCGGCCGCGTGCTGCTGGTTCCGGGCTGGCGCGGGGTCTACGGCGAGCTCGAGACCAACGACGACGCCAGCCAGGACGACGAGGGCACGGCGCAGACCCTGCCGAAGGTCGAGCAGGGCGAGGCGGCCAAGACGGTCGAGGTCGGCTCCGAGGAGAAGGTCACCAAGCCGCCGCGGCGGTTCAGCGACGCGTCGCTGCTCGGGGCGATGGAGACCGCCGGCCAGCTCGTCGACGACGACGAGATGCGCGAGGCGATGAAGGACTCCGGGATCGGCACGCCGGCGACCCGCGCGGCGATCATCGAGCGGCTGATCGACGTCGGCTACACCGAGCGCGACGGGCGCGCGCTGCTGGTCACCGACAAGGGGCTCAACGTGATCCGGCTGCTCGACGGCCATCCGCTGACGTCGCCCTCGCTGACCGGCGACTGGGAGGCGCGGCTCGCGCGGATCGAGTCCGGGGACGAGACCCGCAAGGCGTTCATGGACGGGATCGCGCGGTTCGCGAAGCAGACCGTTGAGGAGCTCGACGCCAAGCTCAAGGACGTGCGGATCCCGCGGGCCAACCTCGGTCCGTGCCCCGTCTGCGGACGCGACATCACCGAGAACCGCAAGGGCTTCTCGTGCTGGTCCAAGGACGATCCCGGCTGCGGGTTCGTGATCTGGAAGAGCAAGGCCGGCAAGAACCTGGCTCCGGCGGTCGCCAAGGAGCTGATCCGGACCGGGAAGACCGCCAAGCAGGTGACCGGGTTCAAGAGCCGGGCCGGGCGGAACTTCCGGGCCAAGCTCGCGCTGCACCAGACCGAAGAGGGCAAGTGGCGCGTCGAGTTCGACGAGCCGTGGGCCCAGGAGGGGATGAAGGCTCCGGAGCCGGAGGAGGCCGCGCCGATCCCGCCGCCGGCCGTCGCCCCCACCGACGCCGTCGCCGACCAGGCCGCGGACGGAGCCGACGTCGCGGCCTAGCGGCCGCGCGTCACGCGGTTGCAACGCGGCGTGCACTCCGTCCGTACTCGTTGAGACGGTCCAGAGGTGACGTTGCAGCTCGTCACCGGCCCGACGAACGCCCGCAAGGCGGGCGTCGTGCTGGGCCTGGTCCGGCAGTGGGCGGAGGACGGTCGGAAGCCCGTCCTGGTGGTGCCGACCGGGCCGGACGCGATCCGCTATCGCCGCGAGCTGGTGCGAGCCGGGGGCGGGGTCTCGTACGACGTGACGGTCGGCACCTTCGGCACGCTGGCCGAGCTCGTCCGCGGCGCGCTGGGCCTGCCCCGGCCGCGGCTCGGACCCGTTCAGCTCGACCGGGTGCTGGCGACCGCGCTGGGGCAGGTCGAACGGGGCCGCCCGCTCGGCGACACCGCGTCCAAGCGCGGCGTCCGGCGGCGGTTGGCGGCGCTGCTCGAGGAGCTCGCCGAGCGCGGCTTCGGACCCGACGACCTGTGCCGGGACCTCGAAGCGCTCGACCCGGCCGAGCACGGGATCGACCGTCGGCTCGTCGAGGACCTGCGGACGGTGCTCGGATACGCCGCGCGGGCCGGCGAGCGGATCCGCGACCGCGACGGCCGCCCGCTGCCGACCGCCGCGACCCAGGGACTGGCGGTTCGCCGGGCGCTGGCCGCCGACCCCGCGGCCTGGACCGGCCGGCCGGTCGCCTGGTACGGGTTCGACGACCTGACCTTCCCGCAGCAGGCGATGGTCCGCACGCTCGCCCGCGCCGCCGACGTGGTGGTCTCGCTGCCGTACGAGGAGGGCCGCGTCGCGACCGCGGCGCGGCGTCCGGTGGTCGACGGCCTCCGTGCGGACGCGCGCGACATCGGCCGGGACGCGTACGGAGCGACCGGGGCACTGCCGCTGCGGGCCGGATCGCCGACGATCGACGGCACCGACACCCAGGTGCTGCGGGTCGACCCGTACGAGCTGGTGCTGGCCGCGGGGGCCACGAGCGGCGGGCGGGGACGGATCCAGCGCCGCCTGTTCGAGTCGGCGGACGACGCCACCGCGAACGTGCTCGCGGCGCGGCCGGCGGACGACGCTCCGGAGCGCGACGCCGACGCGCTGCCCGAGACCTGCGACGACGTGGTGCTCGTGCTCGGCGGTGACGCCCGCGCCGAGACCGAGGCGCTGGTCGACGAGCTCGCCGCGGCGGTCGCCGACCTGGAGCTCGCCTGGAGTGACGTCGCGATCGCGGTTCGCGACGCGCACGGGCCGACCGGCGCCCGACTGGAGCGGGAGCTGACGGAGCGCGGGATCCCGGTGGCCCGACCGCGCGAGATCCCGGCTCGGCGCACCGGGATCGGCCGCGCCCTCGTCGCGGTGGCGCGGCTCGCGATCGGCAGCGGCAGCGCCGACGACGTGATCACCGTGCTGCGGGCGGGCAGCCCGATCGCCCAACGCGACCTGGTCGACCGGCTGGCGATCGCCCTGCGTCGCGACGGCGTCGTCGACGCGCCCGCCGCCGTCCGGCGGGTCCACCGCTCGCCGACCCGGATCGTCGGGGCCGGGCTGTTGACGACCGACCCGCCGCGACGGGCGAGCGACCTGATCACCCTGCTCGAGACCGCGGCCGAGGCGCTGGAGCGGGCGCTCGTCCCGGTGCCGGATCTGCCGCCGGGGCGCGACCCGGAGCGCAAGGCGCTCGTCCGGATCACCGGCTTCCTCGACCACCTGCGGCAGGTCGCCACCGCGGGCGAGGATCTGCTGCCGACGCTGGCCGAGCTGGTCGCCGACCTGGCCGACCTGCCGGTCCCCGTCGGCGAGGCCCCGGGGCCGGGCACCGGGCGGATCGAGATCGCCCTACCGGCCGCGTTGCGCGGACGGCATCTCGCGGTGCTGGCGCTGGCGGACCTGCGCGAGCACGCGTTCCCGGCCCCGGACCCGATCGACCCGTTGATCGACCGCGACGCCCGTACCGCGCTGACCGAGGCCGGGCACGTCAGCCTGGGACTGCCGGTCGAGCGGGTCTCCGCGGAGCGGCTGCTGTTCGCGGAGCTGCTCGGCCGGCCGACCCGGCGACTGATCCTGTCGCGGCCGACCAGTTCGCCGACCGGCGAGCCGCTACCCGCGGCGCCGTTCCTGACGGCGGTCGACCAGGCGCTGGCTCCGTGGCGACCGCGCACCGTCGTCCGCGGGGTCTCGACGGTCCGGCCGCCGACCCGGCGGCCGGTGGCGCCGGCGGCGCCGTTCGGGGCGGCCCTCGACGCGGCGGGGCGCGAGACGGTACGCCGCGTGCTGCTGGAGCGCTCCCGGTTCGCCGTCGGCGAGGTCGAACGGCTGGCCCGCTGCCCGGTCTGCTGGCTGGTCGACCACCTGGGCAAGGCGCGGGACGACGCCGCGCTGACCGAGCCGCAGATCCACGGGCAGCTCGTGCACGACGTGCTCGAGGCCGCGCTCGACGCGGCGGCCCCGGTCGGCGCGCGCTACGGCGATCTCGACCCGGACGCGCTGGTGGCCGCCGGGCGGCGCGCGCTGGACGAGCGCGGGGACGCGGCGGTCCGCGGCCTGCCCGTGCACCGCCGGGCGGTGCTGCTGCGGCGGGTCGAGATCGGCGTCTCCGCCGTGCTCAGCGCGCTTCCCGAGCGCTACGCCCGCGGCGCGCGGCGCGCCAGCGAGGTGCGCGTCGGTCCGGACGGCGAGATCGCGGCGATCGACCTCGGCGACGGCGTGCAGGGGATCGGCCGGATCGACCGGGTCGACGAGATCGAGCTGGCCGACGGCGAAGTCGGGATCGGCGTCGTCGACTACAAGCTCGGGACCGGCTCGGCGATCGGCCACGGAAGCTGGGAGCGGACCGCGACGCTGCAGGCGGCGCTCTACCTGTACGCCGCCACGAGGGACGGAGATTCCCGCTCGCCCTCCCGGTCGTCCGCGGATCAGCCGGTCTACGCGCTGTATCAGCCGACCTCGCCGACCACCGCGGTACCGGGCTTCGCCGCGCCGCCGGCGCGTCCACCGGCCGGACTGGAGTTGCGCGGGGCGTTGGGCGACGGTCGCGGCGGCGTGCGCGAGCTCGCGGCCGTGGCGGAGATCGTCGCGGCGACGCGGGCGCGGGCCGTCGAGGTCGTCGCCGCGGTCCGGGCGGGGCACGTCACGCCGACGCCCGAGAACTCGGTCCACGGCGAGACCGGGGTCTGCGACCACCCGGCGATCGCGAGGCTGCTGCCGTGACCGACGATCCCGAGCAGATCGCGCTCCCGCTCGACCTGGACGGGGCGCCGGAGCCGTTCGACGCCGCGCACGGGCCGGCGCCCGACGACGATCCGGTCGCGAGCTCGCCGGTCGATCACGAGCTGCTCTACACCGCGGACGGCGCGCTGCGGCGGGAGCTGCCGACGACCGACGGCGGCGGGGCCGTCTTCTCGCCGCGGCAGGCGGCCGCGATCGAGCGGCGCGGCGAGACCCTGGTCTCGGCCGGCGCCGGGGCGGGCAAGACCAGCGTGCTCGTCGAGCGCTACCTGCGGCTGCTCGAGAGCGACGACCGGCTGTCGACCGGCACGATCCTGGCGATCACCTTCACCGAGAAGGCCGCGGCGGAGATGCGCGAGCGGGTCCGGATCCGGCTCTCGGCGCTGCTCGGTGGGCAGACCGACCTGCCCGAGCGGTGGCGGCTCGAGGACGCCTGGATCGGAACGTTCCACGGGATCGCGCAGCGGATCCTGCGCCGCTTCTCGTTCGCCGCCGGGATCGATCCCGACGTGACGATCGCCGACGAGGAACGGGCCGCCGAGCTGCGGCTCGCGGCGTTCGAACGGTCGGTGGCGGCGTGGCTGCGCGATCCTGTCGCGGCGCGGGGCGGGGGGCCCGCGGACGCCGGCGCCGCGGACGGCCTCGCCGCGGACGCCGACGCGGCGCTCGCGCTGGCGGCGGCGGTCGGGATCAACGCCCTGCGCGACGAGACGCTCGGTCTGCTCGCCCTGCGCCGGACCCAGGGACGCGACCCGTCGGTGACGGCGCGGGACGGGGGCACGGCGCTGCCGATCCCGCCGGCCACCGACGAGGCGGCGGAACGGGCCGCCGCGCAAGCGCTCCACGCCGCGGCGCCGGCCGCCGCCGAGGAGGCCCGGGAGCGGTTCGACCAGGGCAAGCCGACCCCCGCCGGGCAGCGGGCGCTCGACGCGCTGCACGACGTCGTGGCCGACCTCGGCCTCGGCGATCCCGACGTGCTGCCGACGTTGGAGCGGCTGCAGGCGTGGGCGATCCCCGATCGACGCTCGAAGCCGATGAAGGGTCCGGCCGTGGAGGCGCTGCGGAGCGCGCGCGAGCGAGCCGTCGCGTGCGCCTGGGCGCGGCAGCTCGGACCGCACGGGGTTCGCGATCTGCGGTTGCGCGAGGCGTTGCTGGTCGCCACCGCTCGCGCCTACCGGGCGGCCAAGCGCGAGCAGGCGACGCTCGACTTCGACGACCTGCTGCTGGCGCTGCTCGGGCTGCTGCGCCGCAACCCGGAGATCGCGGCGCGCCTGCGCGGGCGGTTCCGCCAGGTCCTGGTCGACGAGTACCAGGACACCAATCCGGTGCAGCTCGAGCTGGTCGAGCGCCTGTCCGCCCCGGAGGGCCGGTTCCAGGTCGGCGACCGGCTGCAGGCGATCTACGGCTTCCGTCACGCCACGGTCGCGGGCTTCGACGACGCCGCCGCGCGCGCCGAGACCGTCGGCGGGCGGCTCGCGCTCAACGAGACCTTCCGCTGTCGGATCGACGTGCTTGCGGTCGCCAACCGCGTCGGGGTGCCGTCGCACGACGGGTTCCAGCCGCTGGTCGGCGGCCACGACCGGCCGATCCAGGACCGCCGCGACGCGCCCCCGGTCGAGATCCACGTGCTCGCCGAGCCGGCGGACGACGGCCGCCCGCCGACCGACGACGACCGCGACCAGCCGGACGCCGCCGTCGCGCCCGGCGAGCCGGAGCACGTCGCCGCGGTGGTCGCCGAGCTGATCGCCGCGGGGCGACGAGCGTCGGAGATCGCTCTGCTGGTGCGCCGCAAGGCCCCGGTCGCCGAGCTGGAGCGGGCGCTGCTCGACCGAGGCATCGACACGGTGCCGGTCGTGGCGGCGCCACTGCTGGAGACGCTGGAGGTCCGCGAGCTCGAGGCGTGGCTACGGGCGGTCGCCAACCCCCACGACGACGTCGCGCTGCTCGGCGCGCTGCGACTGCCGACGGCCGGCGTCGACGCGGACGCGCTGGTCCCGCTGCTCGCCGAGCACCGCGCGACCCGCGACGAGCGCTCCGCGGCGGACGGGTCCGACCTGCCCACGCTCTGGGACACGCTCGGGCGGTACCTCGAGGACGACTACCGCGAGCGCTACCCGGTCTCGGAGGATGCCCGCGACGACCTCGCCCAGCAGCTCACGGTGCTGCGCAAACACCGGGCCCACGCGCGGCGCTGGGGGCCCGCCCGGATCCTCGGGTTGATCCGGGCGGACGACGGCTACCGCGCGTCGATCCTCAGCCGTCCGGGCGGCGTCCGGCGGTGGGCAGGCGTCGACGCGTTCATCGACTGGGTCGAGGAGCAGGAGGCCGCCGGCGACGACCTGACGTCGCTGCTCGATCGGGTGGCCGGCAGTCGCGGGGGCCCCGAGGCCCCGGTGCTGACCGACGGCGACGCCGTGCGGATCACCACGGTCCACCGCTCGAAGGGCCTGGAGTGGCCGGTCGTGATCTGCTGCGACCTGGGCGCCCCCGTACGGGTGGTCGAGCCGGGGCTGCTGGTCGATCCGGACCCCGCGAGCGACCGGATCGGCATGCGGGTGCCGCTGCCCGACGGCGACAAGGTCGGGCTCTGGGCCCACGACGAGCTCGCCGCCGCCGGCCGTCGGGCCCAGGCCGAGGAGGAGCGGCGACTGATCCACGTCGCGATGACCCGGGCCAAGGAGCGGCTGATCCTGTGCGGGGCGTGGGATCCCGAGACGGAGGGCACGGGGGCGGACAAGCGGCCGACCGGACGGCTGCGGGCGGACCGCGTGCAGCCCGTCGAACCGGGCCAGGGCCACGACCTCCAGCCGCGCACCGCGCCGCTGCGCTGGCTGCTGCCGCTGATCGCCCCGCCCGACGTCTGGCCCTCGTGCGGCGAGCAGACCGACATCGACGTCCACGACCCGTCGGGCGCGACCTCCCGGCCGGGCCGTGTCCGGATCGTGGTCTGCGATCCGGCGGCGACGGCGCTTCCCGACGCGATGCACGCGCGCAGCGCACCGGAGCTGGAGATCGTGGCTCCGCCCGAGGACGAGGACGTCGTCGCCGCCGCGCCGCCGCGCTTCCCGCTTCCCGACCCGGTCAGCTACTCGGTGCTCAGCGAGCGACTGGGGACCGCCGTCGCCGACGACGGCTGGCGGGGCGATCCCGACGACGACGCCGAGGCGTCGGACGCGGTGTCGTCCGCGCCGGTCGACGACCCGCTCGTGCCCCCGCTGTTCACCACCGCGGCGCTCGACGGCCGGGTCCGCGGCGCCGTCGTCCACCGGCTGCTGGAGCGGCGGCTGCTCGATCCGGACGCCGGTCCCGCGACCTCCGCCCTGGTCCGCGAGATCGTCGCGGCGGAGACCGGCGCGGCCGACGTCGACGACGCCGACGCGGCGGCGCTGATCGCGATCGCGGCATCGCTGGAGCGGACGACGATCGCCCGGGACGCGCTGGCGCGACCGCCCGAGCAGCGGCACGTCGAGCGCCCCTTCCTGCTGGATCTGGATCCCGCGCTGCCCGGTCTGCCGCTGGTCCACGGCGTGATCGACCTCTGGCTCGACCACGACGACGAGGTGACGATCGCCGACTGGAAGACCAACGCCCTCGGCGGCGCGTCCCCGGACGCGATCGTCGCCCGGCACTACACGCTGCAGCGCGACGTGTACGCGGTGGCGGCGCTGCTCGGCGGCGCCCGACTCGTCGAGCTGGCGTTCGTCTTCTCGGAGGCCCCCGATCGTCCGGTCCGGTTCGCGTTCACCCAGGCCGATCGGGAGGGCCTGCTGCGTCAGGTCGTCGACGGGGTCGTGCGGGCCCAGGCGACGCCCCCGCCGGACTGACCGCGGTTCCGGCGCCTACGCCGCGTCGGAGGACGGGCCGTGGAGCGCCGGAGGCTCGCCGTCGTGCATCAGCGCCGTGCGCTCGGCCTCGGCGTCGACCTCGGCGCCGAAGAGGAACGTCGCCGACGACAGGTAGAGCCAGAACAGCAGCACGATCGCGCCGCCGAGCGCGCCGTAGGCGCTGCCGAAGCCGGCGATCTGGACGTAGGCGACGACGAACGCCGAGACGATCGTCCACGCGGCCAGCGCGGTCAGCGCGCCGACCGAGAACAGTCGCATCCGGCGGCGGGGGAGCGCGGGGGCGTAGCTGAAGACGACGTTGATCGCGACCAGCAGCGCGACCAGCGCGAGCGGGATCCGCAGGATCGTCCAGACGGCAGGCTGCTGCTCCAGGCCGAACCACGAGAAGACCGAGTCGGCGATCCCTCCGCCGACCACGACGAGGGTCGCGGCGCTGGCCATCAGCGTGATCACGACCGCCGCGAGTCCGATGCTCGCCAGCTTGCCGCGGATCAGGCCCCGGCCGTTCTCGACGTGGTGGATCCGGTCGAGCGCGCGACCAGCCGCCGCGAACGCCCCCGACGCGCCGTTCAACGCCAACAGCACCGAGATCACCAACGTCACCCCGGCCGCCCCCTGGGCGTTCTCGAGGGCGGTGTCGACGAGGCCCCTGATCGCGTTCGCGGTGTCGTCGGCGCTGGACCCCGAGGTCTCGTTCTGGACCAGCGAGAGGAACTGGTCGGCGACGGTCTGGGGGAGCGTGTCGGAACCGAGCAGGGTCAGCAACGCCGCGCCGACCAGGAGCACCGGCACGATCGCCATGATCGTGTTGTAGGCGAGCACGGCCGCCCAGTCGGTCATGCCCTGCGCGAGGAACGTCGATACGGCGCGCTTGAGCACCCGCGGCCATTCGGGAAGCGGTATCGATCGACTCCGGGCGGGGGAGAGGCGTGCGGGGTGGGTCTCGTCGGCGCTGATGGGCAGAGCATGCCCGATTCCAAGATGACGGAAACCCGGCATGGTGAAAGCACCGCGATCGTTGTAGAATCGCCGGTTCCCCCGGGCGGAGCCGTGTCCGCCGCGGGAGCGTCTTGGGCCCCACACCGCAAGACGCCTTTTCGACTCTATGACTCCATTCTCTCGCTTTCCCGCGGCCGCGGGCCTCTACGACCCTCGGCACGAGCACGATGCCTGCGGGGTCGCGATGGTCGCGCGGCTGGACAACGATCCGAGCCACGAGACGATCGTGCGCGCGCTGACCGCGCTCGAGAACCTCGATCACCGGGGGGCAGCGGGCGCGGACGCCCGTACGGGCGACGGCGCGGGGATCCTCGTGCAGCTCCCGGACGCGTTCCTGCGGTCGGTGGTGGACTTCGAGCTGCCCGCCCGCGGGCGCTACGGCGTGGGCATGTGCTTCCTGCCGCAGGACCCCGCGCAGCGGGCGAAGGTCGAGGACCTGCTCGAGCGCAACGTGCGGGTCGAGGGTCAGCGCGTGCTCGGCTGGCGCGACGTGCCGGTGCGGCCCGACGAGATCGGCGCCACCGCCAACGTGGCGCGGCCCTACGTCCGCCAGCTCTTCATCGAGGCGGGGGCCGGCGCCGACGACCAGGAGGCGTTCGAGCGCAAGCTCTACGTGATCCGCCGGATCTGCGAGCTCGCCACGCCGGAGTTCTACGCCGCGTCGTTCTCGTCGCGCACGCTGGTCTACAAGGGCATGCTGCTGTCGGCTCAGGTGCCGGCCTTCTACCCGGACCTGCAGGACGAGCGGTTCACGTCCGCGCTGGCGCTGGTCCACTCGCGCTTCTCGACCAACACGTTCCCGAGCTGGGACCGCGCCCATCCGAACCGCGTGATCGCCCACAACGGCGAGATCAACACGCTGATGGGCAACGTCAACTGGATGCGGGCGCGTGAGTCGCAGCTCGCGTCCGAGCTGTTCGGCCAGGACATCCAGAAGATCAAGCCGGTCGTCCGCCCCGGGGGCTCGGACTCGGCGACCTTCGACAACGTGCTCGAGCTGCTGATGCTCTCGGGCCGGTCGCTGCCGCACGCAGTGATGATGATGGTCCCGGAGGCCTTCCAGGACCGGACCGACCTGTCGCCCGAGCTGTCCGGCTTCTACGCCTACCACTCGCTCTTGATGGAGCCGTGGGACGGCCCCGCGGCGGTGCTCTTCACGGACGGCAGCACGGTCGGCGCCACGCTCGACCGCAACGGGCTGCGTCCCGGCCGCTGGGTCGAGACCAAGGACGGCTGGATCATCCTCGGCTCCGAGACCGGCATGCTCGACATCGAGCCGTCGAACGTCGCGCGGCTCGGCCGCCTGGCCCCGGGCAAGCTGTTCCTGGTCGACCTCGAGCAGCACCGCGTGATCGAGGACGAGGAGGTCAAGCGCGCGGTCGCGACCCAGCGTCCGTACGAGGCCTGGCACCGCGAGCAGGTGGTGCGGTTCTCCGACCTGACTCCGCGTCGGGCGATCCACGAGACCGGCGCCCACCTGCGCCAGCTCCAGCAGGCGTTCGGCTACAGCCAGGAGGACCAGCGCGTGATCCTGGCCCCGATGGCCGCGGCGGCCCAGGAGCCTCTCGGGTCGATGGGCAACGACGCCGCGCTGGCGGTGCTGTCCGACAAGCGCCCCGCCCTGTTCAGCTACTTCAAGCAGCTCTTTGCGCAGGTCACGAACCCGCCGATCGACCCGATCCGCGAGGACATCGTGATGTCGCTGGCGTCCTCGATCGGCCGGCAGCGCAACCTGCTCGACGAGACGCCGGAGCACGCGCACCAGCTCACGCTGAAGCACCCGATCCTGCGCAACGACGAGCTCGAGACGCTGCGCCAGGTCGATCAGGGCATCTTCCGCGCCCACACGATCGACATCACCTGGCCGGTGCTCGACGGCGCCGACGGGATCCGCAAGCGGCTCGCGGACATCTGCGACGAGGCCCACGACGCGATCCACAGCGGACACAGCGTGCTGATCCTCTCGGACCGCAGCACCGGGCCGGACCGCGTCGCGATCCCGTCCGCGCTGGCCGTCGCCGCCGTCCATCATCACCTGGTGCGCGAGGGCGTGCGCCTCGAGGCCGGCCTGGTCGTCGAGTCGGCCGAGCCGCGCGAGGTCCACCACTTCGCCGTGCTGCTCGGCTACGGCGCCGCGGCGATCAACCCGTACCTGATGTTCGACACGATCGACCAGCTCGTCGAGCACGGGCGCGTGCCGGACGTCGGCGATACCGAGACGGCGCAGAAGAACACCGTCAAGGCGATCGGCAAGGGCCTGCTCAAGGCGATCTCCAAGATGGGGATCTCGACGGTCGCGTCGTACTCCGGCGCCCAGATCTTCGAGGCCGTCGGGCTGGCGCCCGACGTCGTCGACCGCTACTTCTCCGGGACCGCGTCGCGGATCGGCGGCGTCGACCTGAGCACGCTGGCCCAGGAGTCGCTGGACCGCCACGCCCGCGCGTGGATCGCCGAGGACCCGGCGCAACCCGGGGTCGCGACCGCGACCACGGAGTCGCTGCTCCCGGTCGGCGGGATCTACGCCTGGCGCCGCGACGGCGAGCACCACATGTGGAACCCGACGACGGTCTCGCTGCTGCAGCACGCCGTCGGCACCAACGCCCCGGACCGCGGGCAGGGACGCTCCGAGACCGACGAGGCCCGGACGGCGTTCCGGCAGTTCTCCGACGCCGCCAACTCCGAGGCGACCCGCAAGGCGACGCTGCGCGGGCTGATGGACTTCGACACCGACGGCGTCCAGGCGGTGCCGCTGGAGGAGGTCGAGCCCGCCAGCGCGATCGTCACCCGGTTCGTGACCGGCGCGATGTCGCTCGGGTCGATCTCGACCGAGGCCCACGAGAACCTCGCGATCGCGATGAACCGGCTCGGCGGCCGCTCGAACACGGGCGAGGGCGGCGAGGATCCGCGCCGCTTCACGCCCGAGGCCAACGGCGACCGCAAGCGGTCGGCGATCAAGCAGGTCGCCTCCGGCCGCTTCGGCGTCACGGCGCACTACCTGGCCAACGCCGACCAGCTCCAGATCAAGATGGCGCAGGGCGCGAAGCCCGGCGAGGGCGGCCAGCTGCCCGGCATGAAGGTCTACCCGTGGATCGCGCGGACGCGGCACTCGACGCCGGGCGTCGGGCTCATCTCGCCGCCGCCGCACCACGACATCTACTCGATCGAGGACATCGCCCAGCTGATCCACGACCTCAAGAACGCGAACCCGGCCGCTCGGGTGCACGTCAAGCTGGTCAGCGAGTTCGGGGTCGCCACCGTGCCGACCCC
>JADKLW010000248.1_pt1 | contig 26628 bp, 23 predicted proteins | sample 8641881 | NCBI WGS metagenome assembly JADKLW01 (sample SAMN16272185, study PRJNA661076) | feces metagenome | isolation source: fecal sample from diarrhoea affected cattle B | host: Bos taurus | place: South Africa: Lokaleng Village, Mahikeng | collected 2019-09 | reverse complement strand
AGCCCGGGCAGATGGCAAAGGCGAGAATGCCTTCATGGGCATAACCGCGTGCGATGGATTTGGTCATCGCAACCATGCCGCCTTTTGATGCGGCATAATGCCAATAGTCCGGCCCGTCACCGCGATAGGCAGCGCGGCTGGCGATATTGACGATCCGGCCGCCTCTGTCACCACCGTCATTATCGCCCCCGCGATTTTGGAAATGAAGCACCGCCAGCCGACAAAGCTGCGCCGATGCGGTAAGATTGATTTGCATCGTGCGGTTCCAGCTTTCCAGCCAGTCGTCGCCATTCTCGGCAATAGGATTGGGATCGAAAATCCCGGCATTATTGACAAGAACATCAATCCGGCCATCCATGTGTTCCAGAGCATTTTCCCACAGCAAAGCAATCTGGTCCGGCTGGGTAAAATCCGATTTCAGCAGGCCGTCTTCGCCTGACGTGCTTTGGCCAATGGCACGGACGCTTTCTGGATCAAAACTGTCCAAGGTCGCTCTGCCAATGCCGCGACTGGCTCCGGTGACGAGAATATGTGTTTTAGCGTGTGTCATCTTGCAGGTGGATAGAGATGAGAGATGAAAAGGTCCAATAGCAGATGGAAGATCGCTCATATTTTTAATAGCCGATAGCTGATTTTGGCGAGCGAACCGGCAATTTATCCGCTGAACCCGGCTGACGGAATAGAAAAAGCCTGCTATCCTATTTGCATGATGCGGGGATTTCGCTAAAGCACTGCTTCATTACATAGACTCCGGAGCCGGATCATATGGGCTCCACTCATCAGGGGACAAAAATTGGCTAAACCAACAAACCGGCCATTATCGCCGCATCTGGGAATTTACAGGTGGGAACCGCATATGCTGGTTTCTATCCTCCACCGCGCTACGGGTGACGCGCTTGCCATGCTGGGCGCGCCGATACTGGTGTGGTGGCTTTACAGTATTTCTGCCGGGCCAGAGGCATATGAAACCTTTGTCAGTGTCATGACGAGCATCCCCGGCTTTGTCGTGATGATCGGCATGAGCTTTGCCTTGTTCGAACATGCGTTTTCGGGATTGCGCCATCTGGTGCTTGATACCGGCGCTGGCTACGAGCTTAAACTGAACAGGAAATGGTCGTCTGCGGTGCCGGTACTGGCTCTGCTTTCAACCGCAGCATTCTGGTTTTTCATCTATACAAAGCTGATTGGATAAGACGATGGGATCAGGAACAGATATTGGTAAGGTTCGCGGCCTTGGCTCTGCCCAAAGCGGCGCGCATCACTGGATAATCCAGCGGGTTACAGCCGTTGGCAACCTTATGCTGGTTGCATGGCTTTTGGTCTCGTTGTTCAGACTGCCCAATTATGAACATGAATTGCTGGTCGGCTGGCTGTCTTCGCCGCTGGTCGCGGTTCCGATGATTTTGATGCTGGTCAGCATTTTCTGGCACTTGCGGCTTGGGCTGCAGGTCTTGATCGAGGATTATGTTCACGATCATGGCGTGAAATTCGGCCTCATCATCTTGCTTAACTTTTTCGCCATTGGCGGTGCAGCGCTGGGAATCTTCGCTGTTGCCAAGGTCGCCTTTACCGGAGTGGTCGCCTAATGACTGACACAAATTCACAGCCCGCTTATAAAATTATTGACCACATGTACGACACGGTCGTCGTGGGTGCCGGCGGGTCCGGCTTGCGGGCCACCATGGGTTCTGCTGAAGCCGGTCTGAAAACCGCTTGTATTACCAAGGTTTTTCCAACCCGTTCACATACGGTTGCGGCGCAGGGTGGTATTGCCGCTTCGCTGGGTAACAACACGCCGGACCATTGGACCTGGCACATGTATGACACGGTCAAGGGTTCAGACTGGCTGGGCGATCAGGACGCGATTGAATATCTTGTCCGTGAAGCGCCGCAAGCGGTTTACGAACTGGAACATGCCGGTGTGCCATTCTCTCGTAACGAAGATGGCACGATCTATCAGCGCCCGTTTGGCGGCCACATGCAGAATCTCGGCGCTGGCCCACCAGTGCAGCGCACCTGTGCAGCGGCGGACCGGACCGGCCACGCTATGCTTCATGCTTTGTATCAACAGAGCCTGAAATATGATGCGGATTTCTTCATCGAATATTTCGCCATCGACCTGATCATGGAAGACGGAGAATGCCGCGGCGTCATCGCAATCTGTATGGAAGACGGATCGATCCACCGTTTCCGCGCCCATGCGGTTGTGCTGGCAACGGGCGGATATGGCCGCTGCTTTTTCAGCGCGACCTCCGCACATGCCTGCACCGGTGACGGCGGCGGCATGGTGCTGCGTGCTGGTCTGCCTTTGCAGGATATGGAGTTTGTCCAGTTCCACCCGACCGGCATTTACGGCGCAGGCGTGCTGATCACCGAAGGCGCACGCGGCGAGGGCGGTTACCTGACCAACTCGGAAGGTGAGCGTTTCATGGAACGCTATGCGCCAAGCGCGAAAGACCTGGCCAGCCGTGACGTTGTTTCCCGCTGCATGGCCACAGAAATTCGTGAAGGGCGCGGTGTCGGGCCGGAGAAAGATCATATCTATCTCCATCTCGATCACATCGACCCGGCTGTTCTGGCGGAACGTCTGCCGGGCATTACCGAAACTGGCAAGATTTTTGCCAATGTCGATCTGACGCGTCAGGCTCTGCCAGTTGTGCCGACGGTCCATTATAATATGGGCGGCATACCCTGTAATTATCATGGCGAAGTTGTGAACCCGACCCAGGATAATCCGGACGCGATTGTGCCCGGACTTTACGCTGTCGGTGAAGCGGCCTGTGTTTCCGTGCACGGTGCAAACCGTCTTGGTTCCAACTCGCTGATCGATCTGGTGGTGTTTGGCCGTGCGACCGGACTGCGGCTTAAAGACAAGCTGACCCCGGGCGCGCCGCATAAGCCATTGCCAAAGGATTCTGCTGATCTGGCGCTCACCCGTCTGGATCACTTCCGCTATGCGAAAGGCGGGACACCAACCGCTGAACTGCGTACGGAAATGCAAAAAACGATGCAGAAAAACTGTGCCGTGTTCCGCGATGACGAATTGCTGGCTGAAGGCGTAACCGCGATGCAGGCAGTGAACCAGAAAATGGGCGACATTCATGTTACCGACCGTTCGCTTATCTGGAACACCGACCTTATCGAAACGCTGGAGCTTGATAACCTTATGGGCCAGGCTGTCGTGACGATGGAAAGTGCTGCCAACCGCAAAGAAAGTCGCGGCGCGCACATGCATGAAGATTATGAAGACCGGAACGACAAGGAATGGATGAAGCACACAGTTGCAACATTCAGCGGCTGGGGCGGCCCGGACGCGTCACGCGGCACCGGCAAGGTCGAGCTCAGCTATCGTCCTGTGCATGACTATACACTGACCGACGAAGCGGAATATGTAGAACCGAAGAAACGGGTTTACTAATCACTCGTTGATACCCACCCCAACCCTCCTTCTTAAGGAGCGGTTGGGGGCGGGGCGTTCAGGCTACAGGATCATGGATCAAGGCCGGGCAGGCGCTTTACATCCGCGCTCACGCCCGATGCCTTTCAGAAATCCCCTCCGAACCACACCGGCATAGACCGCAGCATTATATTTCCGCTCGTTGCCCGCTGCGCCCGATATTTCCCGCACAAGACCGCGAAACGGGATGATGCCGCCGATCACTCCGCCGGCAACACGGCTCGCGGTTTCTTCGCGCTTTTCGGCTCTGGTCTTATCAACTACCTCGTTCACATCGGCAGCCAGAACTTCATTCAGCTCCTCAACCTCTTTGATGATCGCGGCGCAGCGGCGAAGACCTTCAAGCGAATAGGGATCATCCTGAATGCTTATGAGTTTTTCAGGGATTTCGGTTTTACTCAGACCAACATCTCTGGCCGGCGTCACAACAGCCTTTTCTGCGTGTTTGGCCATGGATTCATCTGGGTCGGGTGTTTGGGCAAGAGCAGGTTGAGCCACGAAAAATGCTGCCAGAACGGAAGCTGCGGCTAATTTGGCGTATGGTGGCATATTGTTTTTCCCTGTTGGCCATTTAAGTCCGGTAGCGTAGATTCTCCCGGTTCAACTTATCAACGGATGTAACGCCCATTAGTTTCATGTCCCGCTCAATCTCCGCTTGCAATAAGCCAAGCGTGCGCTCCACCCCTGCCTGACCAGCCGCTGCTAGTGCATAGAGATAGAGCCGTCCGCCGGAACAGGCTTTTGCCCCGACACTTAGCGCCTTTAGAACGTGGCTACCGCGGGTAATGCCGCCATCACAGATGACATCTATCCTGTCCCCCACCGCGTCGCAAATCTCCGCAAGCTGGTCGAATGGCGCGCGGGATCCGTCCAGTTGCCGCCCCCCATGATTGGAAACCATGATCGCGGTTGCGCCTATATCCACGGCGCGTTTTGCGTCCTCGACCGACATGATGCCTTTCAGACAGAACTCGCCGCCCCAGTCTTTGCGAATATCTTCGGCCATGGCCCAATCAAGCGACTGGTCCAGCATGGTGGAAAAATAATCCGCCACCGAAAGCGCGACATTGGTGCCCTCTGCAACATGGTCTTTCAGGTTGGACAGCTCAAAATTTTCGCGGAACAGGTAGTTAAGCGCCCAGCCGGGTTTGGTGGCATAGCTCAGGAAACTGGCCGGGGTAATTTTTGGCGGGCTGGTAAAGCCGGAGCGCAGGCAGCGTTCACGGTTGCCGCCGACAATCGTATCTACCGTGAGGGTGATCGCGTCAAATTTCGCGGCCTTGCACCTCTCCACCATCGATTTGTTCAGACCTTTGTCCTTGTGCACGTAAAGCTGGAACATCTTGGGCGTGCTGATGCTTTCGCCGATTTCTTCGATACTGACAGTGGCGAGGGAGGAGATACCAAAGAATGTACCGAATTTCTCGGCTGCCCGCGCAACCCCGCGTTCACCCTGCCAGTGGAACAGGCGCTGCAATGCTGTGGGCGCGAGGAACAGAGGCATAGCAATTTTTTGCCCCATGACCGTCGTGCTCATGTCAATTGTCTCGACCCCCGCAAGAACATTGGGAACAAGATCGCAGCTTTCATAAGCCGCTGTATTGCGGCGACGCGTTACCTCGTCATCGGCAGCGCCGTCGATATAGTCAAAGATCGGAAAGGGCAGACGTTTCTTGGCGAGCGAACGAAAGTCGTTCACATTGTGGCAATTTTCTAATGTGTTAATTTGGCGCACGGAAATCTCGATTCATCGCTCAGGTAAGAGGAATGAAATCATGATTAGAGCAATGGCTTCAGCTTGCAAGAGCGGCAATTACCTGACAGCAGGGATTTATAGGGAGAATTTTAATGCGTGATCGTGCCGATAAATCGGAAGGCTCCGAACCAGAGGAGCGGACAGAACGCTCGCCAGGTTCTAAATTCCTGCTGGTGCTACTCACCGGATTTTTGCTCGCAATCCCGCTCTTTGTTAGCTGGTTGCTGATTTACGATCGCCAGAGCCAGAGCGAACGTGCCGAGCAATCTATTGTTACTGGTTGGGGCGGGCAGCAAGTGTTTGCCGGACCAAAAATTGTGCTGCCTTATAAAGCAAAGGTGCAGACCGCGGTGGAGCAGGACGGCAAAACCGTGACGCGCACGGATCTGGTTACGCAGGAACTTTTCATTTCGCCGGAAGTGATGACCTTCGATAGCGACATCCAGACCGAGGTGAAAAGCCGCTCCATCTATGAAGTCGTGATTTATAATACCAACGTGACCGGTTCGGCATCGTTCAAATTGCCGGATGATTTTAACCGCTCCGGGATTGATCTCGCTGATATCGATTTTGCACGGGCGGAAATCCGTTTCGGGCTTTCTGATGCACGCGGATTGGCAGCGAATAACAAGCTTTCCGCCGATGGCCAGCCGCTTGTTCTGCAACCCGGCAAGGGCTTAAGCGAAACCGGCAATACGGGCTTTTTTGCATGGATGGATGCGAGCGCTTTGGCTGATGGCACGATCAATGTTACCTATGATGTGAAGTTCCGCGGGACAGAAAGCCTGACAATGGCACCGGATGCGGGACAGACCAACTGGACCGTGACATCGGAATGGCCGCACCCAAGCTTCACAGGCGGGTTCCTACCTGAAAACGAGGTAACGACAGCGGGGTTTACCGCGAAATATGGCATATCCAATCTTGCGCTGGGCAGTTCGCTGACCTCCACGCAGGCGCGAGAGCAAATATTCCCGCAGACCGATGTCAGTGGATATAGCTATGCAGGTGCCGGCGCGGTTAAACCTTCCAGCGTAACGATCAACCTAATCCAGCCCGTCGATCTGTATGACCAGGTCAGCCGGGCGACCAAATATGGCTTTCTGTTCATCGGGTTTACCTTTGTTGCGCTGCTATTATTCGATCTGATTGGCGGCGTGCGCATTTCGTCTGTTCAATATATTCTGGTTGGCGCGGCATTGGTGCTGTTTTTTGTTCTGCTGCTCGCCTTTGCGGAGATTATTGGATTTGCCTTGGCCTATGTTGTGGCGTCGGTCGCAACGATCGGGCTGATAACCGCTTATGTGGCTTCGGTCCTATCCAGTTGGCGGCGGGCATCCCTGATCGGCGGGCTGTTGGCGGCGCTTTATGGCGTGATCTACATATTGTTGAGCCTTGAAGCTTATTCGCTGCTCATCGGGTCGCTGCTGATCTTTGCCGCTTTGGCCGGGGTGATGTTCGTCACCCGGCGGTTGGATTGGTCACGGACGTTGCAGAAGCGGGGTTAAACCAAATAGGAAAGATACCGTTAGCCCTGAACTTGTCAAAGGACGCTTTAAGACTTGATGCTATGCCTGACTTTGAAACGCCCTTCGACAAGCTCAGGACTAGCGGACATGGGTAAGCTCCAGTGAAGTAAGCACCAGTGAACTAGACCCCGTTCAATTTTGATTGAATCAAAATTGGGGCCTAGTTTATTGTTTTACCGTGATTTCCGAGCCGTGAAATGTTCCATTTCACTCGAAATCACTCTAGAGAACCGCGCCGCTTGCAAATGTGTTGCAGGCGGCCGGGTCGCCGGTTTGCAGACCTTTTTTCAGCCATGTCATGCGCTGTTCGGACGTTCCGTGAGTGAACATGCTTTCCACCGGTGTCTGTCCGGCCCCGCGCATTAGCGTATCGTCGCCAATCGAATGGGCTGCGGTCAGGCCTTCCTCAACGTCACCCGGCTCCATCCGGTCTGCATTTTGTGCAGCCCAGACTCCGGCATAGCAATCCGCCTGTAATTCCATCCGCACTTGCAGGGCATTGCCTTCGGCCTTGCTGGCGCGGCTTTGTTGCTGGCGCACCTGATCCGCCGTGCCGGTCAGGTTCTGGATATGATGGCCGACTTCATGGGCAATGACATAGGCTTTGGCAAAGTCGCCACCTGCGCCCAGCTTTGTTTCAAGTTCGTTGAAAAAAGAGGTGTCGAGATAAATGCCCTGATCCGCCGGGCAATAAAATGGCCCCGCCGCTGAAGTGGCTGAGCCACAGCCATTGGAGCTTACACCGCCCTGATAAAAGTTGATCGTCGTGGGTGTATATTGTGAACCGCCCGTTTGAAACAGCTTTGCCCATGTCTGTTCCGTAGAAGTCAGCACCTGACCGGCAAAGCGTTCCTCCGCTGTGTCATAGGCCACGGCACGATCAGACCCGCCAGCAGGCAAGCTGCCTTGACTGGCCATATCGCCGGTCAACATCCCGCCGCCGCCAAAATACATGAATGCCAGCGCAGCACCGCCGATTAGCAATATTGTGCCGCACCCCAATTTACGGCCCAGTAGCATCGGAAGAAAGCTGAGCAACATGCCAAGGCCGCCGCCTCCGCCGTTACCGCCAAAACCTCTGCCACCACCCTGACCATGGTCGCGAACATTCTTGCTGGGATCCAGATCATCTAAACGCATGGCTTCATCTCCTATGGCAAGTTAAATCGCCTGAAATGGGGAAAAGCGCAAGCGTGCAAACATTGTTTTACAAATGGCCAGCGAATTTCGGGCAATGATTTACAAAATTACATTGCAGTCGTTACCGAGAGTTTTAAGGTCGCGCAAAGGAGAAAATAGATGTTTCTGAAGGGTAAGACGGCATTGATTACAGGCTCGACTTCCGGAATTGGCGGAGGCTATGCCAAAGCCCTGGCTGCGGAAGGCGCTGCCGTAATGATTAACGGTTTTGGCGATCAGGCCGAAATTGAAACATTGCGTCAGGAGCTTGAAAGCCTGAGCGGTGCCAAGGCTGCCTATAGCAATGCCGATATGACAAAGCCCGAAGAAATCCGCCAGATGGCTGCCGATTGTGCCGGGAAACTCGGCCCAGTTGATATATTGATTAACAATGCAGGTATCCAGCATGTCGCTCCGGTGGACGAATTCCCCGAAGACAAGTGGAATGCCATCATGGACATTATTTGCAACAGCGCATTCCATACCACCAAAGCGGTCTTGCCGGCCATGAAAGAGCGCGGTTGGGGCCGGATCATCAACACAGGGTCGATGCACAGCAAAGTCGCCAGTCCCTATAAGTCGGCCTATAACGCCGCCAAACATGCGATTGCCGGTTTCAGCAAAACCGTCGCGCTGGAAGTGGCCCAGCAAGGCATTACAGTCAACACAATCTCTCCCGGCTATGTCTGGACGCCGTTGGTGGAGAACCAGATCCCCGATACCATGAAAGCGCGAAACATGACGCGCGAACAAGTGATGAATGATGTGCTGCTTGCCGGTCAACCGACGAAGAAGTTCGTCCAGATCGAACAGGTCGCGGCGCTGGCCCTGTTCCTGTGCAAAGAGGAAGCCAGCGCGATCACGGGCGCGAACCTGTCGGTGGATGGCGGGTGGACGGCGCAGTGACGATGGGGGCGGCCATCCTGTAAAATTATGCCTTGCAAGCGTCGCTTTTGCCTTTAGGCTCAGCGGAATAATTATCAAAATAACGGGCTAGGGGACAGTGATGCGCAGATTATCAAAAATAGCTTTAATGGCTGCAACAAGTGTCTTGTTTAGTACGCAGGCGCATGCTGACCCGTTGACGGACTCGATCAACGCGGATTTGCCATCGCTGATGGAAATCTATCGCGACCTGCATGCCAATCCCGAATTAAGTGGTGAAGAGGTCCAAACCGCCGCTAAACTGGCAGCAGAGGCGCGCCGACTGGGCTTTGATGTTACAGAAAAAGTAGGTGGCACTGGCGTGGTTGCCGTGATGAAAAATGGCGAGGGGCCGACGGTGATGATCCGGGCGGATATGGACGGCTTGCCGCTGGTTGAAAAAACCGGACTGCCATTTGCATCAAAGGTGATGGCAAAGACCCGTGAAGGAAATGATACCGGCGTGATGCACGCCTGCGGTCACGATACGCACATGACCGGATGGGTCGGCACGGCGCGTCAATTGTCCTCGCGCAAGGATGAATGGTCCGGAACGCTGGTCATGATCCTGCAACCGGCGGAAGAAACCGGCGAGGGCGCGAAGGCTATGCTGGAAGATGGTCTGTATACACGCTTTCCGAAGCCCGACTATGTCATCGCCTTTCACGATGCGGCGGGCGCACCGGCTGGTTATGTTGGCTATGCGCCGGGCTTTGCGCTGGCCAATGTCGATAGTGTAGACATAACGGTGCCGGGTGTGGGCGGTCACGGAGCTTATCCGCATACAACCAAAGACCCGATTGTGATCGCATCGCGTATTGTAGGGGCCTTGCAGACACTGGTGAGCCGCGAGACCGACCCGCAGGATTCCGCCGTAGTGACGGTCGGTAGCTTTCAAGCCGGTTTCAAGCATAATATTATCCCTGACGAGGCAAATCTATTGCTGACCGTGCGGAGCTATTCCGATGAAACACGCACCAGTCTGCTTGAGGGGATCAGGCGGATTGTCAAGGGAGAGGCGGTAACAGCCGGTCTTCCCGAAGATAAGATGCCCGTTGTTAAAATCCGCGAGGATGAATACACGCCCGCCACCTATAACAGCCCCGAATTTACTATGGAAATGGCGAAACTCTTTGAACAGCGCTTTGGCAAGGAACGGGTTGTGCAATCGCAGCCGGTCATGGGCGGGGAAGATTTTAGCCGTTATCGCAGGGCAGATGAAAGCATCAAGAGCATGATCATCTGGGTCGGCGGTGTCCCGATGGATGAATATCTGGCTGCGGAGAAAGAGGGCAAGAAACTGCCATCGCTCCACAGTCCCTTTTGGGCACCTGATGCAGAAAAAGTTGTGGCGACCGGTGCGGAAGCACTTACAGCGGCCGCGCTGGATATCATGAAACCGGGGGGCGCGTGAAATCGGTAAATCCAGTTATAGCTGCCGGGTTAGGGGCTTTTGCAACGCCATTAATCGCTGCAACGCCGGTATCGGCAAGCGATGAGACGGTAGAAACTTCATATTTCGAAGGGCGTTGGGCTTTTGCAGAGGAAACATGCGATCGCCCAACCAACTGGACATTTGATGCCGGGGGCAATTTCCAATCGCAAGATTTGACCGGTTCATGGCAATGGACGGAGGGGCGACTAGAGCTCAATCTCGTCGATCAGGCACTGGATGAGGAGACTGGTGAAGCGGGAGGCCGATTCCAGATGGAAGGTCCCGTCCAGATCGCCGGTGACGATCAGTTTTCCTTTATAATCGAACCGGATAGTTATATTCTGAAGCGGTGCTGAGATAAGTTGACTGATATAATCATTTATCGCTATTGCGAATAAGTCGCATGTTATTAATCGGTTTTTTCGATTGTAGCAGATCAAAAAATCAGATGGAGAGAAGCGCCAAATAAGAGTATGTATTTGGCCAACCCGATTTCAATAGTCGGCGTCACTCTAATCACACCCTTAAAGGAGAAGAACATGGGACTCGCAGGAACGAAAACTGAAGCAAACCTGAAAGAAGCGTTCGCCGGTGAAAGCCAGGCCAACCGCCGTTATCTTTATTTCGCCCAGAAAGCCGACGTAGAAGGTTATAACGATGTAGCTGCTGTATTCCGGTCAACTGCAGAAGGCGAAACCGGCCACGCACACGGTCACCTCGAATATCTTGAAGAAGTTGGCGATCCGGCAACGGGTGAGCCAATCGGCAACACCGAAGCCAACCTGAAATCGGCAATCGCTGGGGAAACTCACGAATATACCGATATGTATCCCGGAATGGCCAAGTCTGCCCGCGAAGAAGGCTTTGACGAAATTGCCGACTGGTTTGAAACGCTTGCCAAAGCAGAGAAAAGCCACGCTGGTAAATTCCAGAAAACTCTGGATACACTGGACGCTTAAGTCTTTTAGATAAAAGAAACATGTAAGTGCCGCGACTGATCCGTAAATTGGTCACTTCGCGGCACTTTCGCAACTATTGGCTCGTATCCCGCTGATACGGAGCCGCAAGTCTAGGTGCACGATTGGAGCATGTCATGAAGGAAGGCAGTTTAGACGCGCCCATGCGTCACCCCATAGCTTGGCAGGAAGAGTCCTTCTACGATGAAGAGGCGCTGGACAAGGAACTGCGCCGCGTTTTCGATATTTGCCATGGTTGCCGCCGCTGTTTCAACCTCTGTGATAGCTTCCCGCAACTATTCGACATGATCGACGAAAGCCCCAATGAAGAGGTCGATGACCTGAGCGCTGACGACATGAAGAAAGTCGTCGATGCCTGCACCCTCTGCGACATGTGTTTCATGGTCAAATGTCCCTATGTTCCCCCGCACGAATTTGATCTCGATTTCCCCCATCTGATGCTCCGCCACCGTGCTGTCGAAAATCGCAAGGGCAAGACGCCCTTTGCGGACAAGGAGCTGGCAAAGATCGACCGTAATGCCAAACTTGCCGGTATTGTTTCCGATGCTGCCAACTGGGCCACCAAGAAAGACAATAACCTCACTCGCGGCCTGCTTGAGTCCGTTGCGGGCATAGACAAACGCGCGCATCTGCCGCAATTTGAAGATGTACCGCTGACCCACAAACATCCCGGCGGCGGTCCTGTCCCTAATCCAGATGCTCCCGCATTTGGTAAAAAAGCTGCGATTTACGCGACATGCTACGGCAATTTCAACGACCAGACATCAGGCAAAGCTGCCTTGGAAGTTTTGTCGCATAACGGCGTAAAGACACTGGTCGAATATCCCGGTTGCTGCGGAATGCCGAAGCTGGAAAATGGCGATCTTCCGGCAGTGGCTTCTTCGGCAGAAGTGGTCGCTGCCCATTTTTCTTCGCTGATTGATGACGGTTATGACATTGTTGCTCTAACGCCAAGCTGCGCTTTGATGATGAAGTTCGAATGGCCATTGATCCTGCCCGAGAATGAAGACGTTAAAAAGCTTGCTCTCGCGACGCGCGACCTCAGCGAATATATCGTCGAGATTTCAAAAGAATGCGGTTTGATGCCGATTGAACCAATGGATGCACAGATCGGCGTTCACTTTGCCTGCCATAGCCGCGCCCAGAATATGGGGCCGAAAGCTATGGAAATGCTGAAGCTGATCCCGGAAGCCAAGCCCACCATTACAGAGCGTTGTTCCGGGCACGGCGGGAAATGGGGCATCTTCAAAGATAATTTCGACAAGGCCGTGAAGGTTGGTCGTCCTGCCGCACGTTCGGTTGCAAAGAATGACCCCGATTATATGGTCAGCGAATGCCCGCTGGCTGGCCCGCATCTTAAACAGGTCATGGAATCTGGCGGCCAAGCCAAAGTGCCCGAACGAATTGGGCATCCCATTGAACTGCTTGCAAAGGCGTATGGATTTTAAGGAACTAGCAATGCCCCGTGACAATCATGAAATAACCAGAGACGATATTCTTTCGCTGAGCGACTATGAAACGATCAGAGCAGAAAAACGTCAGGAAAATATCCTGCGTAAAAAATTTCGGCGGATGGCTATCGGTCCTTATGCGACAATCCACTTTGAAAGCTGGGAAAGCATGTGGCTGCAAATCCAGGAGATGCTGCGGATTGAAAAAGGCGGTGATGAACAGCTGGCCGACGAATTGGAAGCCTATAATCCAATGATTCCGAATGGATCGGAATTTACAGCGACTCTGATGTTTGAAATTGATGATGAAGTACGCCGGACAGCTTTTCTAAAAACCTTGGGCGGTGTGGATAAGCATATCCATTTGACCATTGGCGATCACAAAATCACGGCCGAACCGGAACAGGACATTGATCGCACACGCGCCGACGGAAAGGCGAGTGCAGTCCAGTTTCTGCATTTCCATTTAACTGCTGACCAGGTGGAAGCATGGAAAAGCGGTGAAGGACAGGCAATGATCCAGATCGATCATCCCAACTATGGCCATGCGGCAGTTATCGGGGATGACGCTCGCCGTGATATGGCGCGGGATCTGGATTAGTCCGAATTAGTTGAGGCGGATGGGGTTTTCGGCGCTACCTAGCTCGCCCGGTTTGGGGCTGCTGCTATGAATGGGGCGACTCTTTACCGTTCGGGAAAAGCTTTCCTGTGCCGAAACTGATGATCTGGGGGCAGTTTCGCTTGCGTCACCTGCTTCATCTTCGCCGTTACTGTCACTGGATTCGTCGGTATCTATTATCGGATCGGTGCTGACCATCGGTTCGCCAAAGACGAATTCCTGTTCCTCTTCACTTTCGTCACTGCCCCAATAATCTGTATCATCCGAGGGAGTGGATTTTGTCTTTTGCTCGGTTTTGGTTTCTTCTGGCAAAGGTTTCGGCTCTTCCTCGACCGGAGAAATGAAATAAGCCAGAAACGCTGCTGAAATGACAAAAAGACCTGCTTTTTTGATCATGATGCTCACCAAAAACTAATAATGTCCGGTGGAAAATAGGTAATCCGGGTTAAGATACTCTTACAGATGAGTATTGGATCTCGCGCCCGCATAAAAAAATCCGCCGGAGCGGCAAGGCTCCGACGGATAGCTTTTCCTCCCCAGGAAACTGTGTGAATCGACCATGCTATGACCGGGTTTAGTTTATTAAGGCCATTTTCGTGGCAGACGCAAAGCTAATTTACAAAATATATTGCAAATAAAGTGACTATTGTCATTTCTGATTGAAAACATGTAAATTTATTTACATAGAAGCGGGCATGGCAGACAGAAAACTTTTTGCAGGAGCGGCGATAAGGCGGCTCCGCCGGACGGCGAATATGACCCAAGTGGCATTAGCTGATGCACTGGATATTTCTCCCAGCTATTTGAATCTGGTCGAGCGGAACCAGCGGCCGTTAAGTGCGCGGCTCATGCTTTTGCTTGCTGACCGTTTCGACTTTGATCCACGCCAGTTGGTTGCGGATGAACCCGGCGGGGGCGTGGATGGTATTGGCAGGCGTCTGGCTGACCCGATATTCGATGATCTGGCAATAGACAGGGCGGAGCTAGAGGAATGGCTGGCCTCTGCACCTAACACTGCGGAAGCATTTGTAAGATTGTTCGATAACCGTTCCGTTGGTCAGGTTGGGAATATTCCTGAAATAACAGATCCGATGCAATTGGTGCGTAAGGAGGTTGAACGCTGGCGCAACTATTTTCCGGACCTTGATGCGAAAGCAGAGACCCTTGCAGATGATTTACGATTAGGGGCTGCAGATTTATACGGGGCGATAGCCGAGCGCCTTCGGGGTAAGCATCAGCTTACAATAAGGGTGCTGCCAGAGACGGTATTGCCCAAGGTTTTACGCCGGCTGGACCTGCATGCACGTCAATTGCAGCTTTCGGAAATGCTTGATCCTGCATCCCGCACTTTTCAAGCTGCGGCATTGCTTGGAGAAATTGAAGCGCAGGCAGAGATTGATAATCTTGTTTCCGGAGCCAAGTTTCAGGATAAAGTAGCGCAGCATTTTTATCGCCGCCATCTGTCGGGTTGCTTTGCTGCAAGCCTGATGATGCCTTACGCACGATTTTTAAGGGCTTGTGAGCAGACCGGATATCAAATCCAGGTTTTGCAAAGGCGCTTCGGAGCCAGTTTTGAACAGGTCGCGCATCGTTTAACTACACTGCAGAGAGTGGGTGCGCGGGGTTTGCCATTCTTCATGATAAGAATTGACAGAGCGGGCCTGGCCTCCAAACGCTTTGCCGGAGCAAGCCATGCTCCACTGATCGAAACTATGCATCGCTGCCCATTGTGGAATATTCATCAGGTTTTCGATCGGCCGGTAGAGGTCCATAGCCAGTTGTTGCAGCTTGAAGATGGATCGGCATGGTTTACGCTGTCGCGTGCCGTTGAGGGATTTGGTTCCGGTGCTGCTGGCTACACGCCTGAATTTGCTATTGGCCTTGGCTTGCCCGCAGATTTGGCTGCCACGCTCTATCATGCGCGTGGTGTGGATTTGTCTGCCGATAATGCAACACCTATCGGGCTTGGCTGCTCATCTTGCACCAGAGAACAATGCCCGCAAAGATCAATGCCACCGAAAAACCGCGCATTAAAACTTGATGAGCGGGAAAGTGGGCTAACGCCGTATAGCTTTATTCGCGATTGATATGGCACTGTCGGAATATTGAACATTTGTCACGTTGCCGTCCGGCTTACGGGAAAAACAGTGTAAAATTAACCGACAGCTAAACAATTCTATTTATCAGTTACGCGATCAACCCAGAGATTGCGCGCTGAATGTTCAGATTATTCAAACATTATATACCTTATCCTGTCTTTTTTCTGGGACTTCTGGATTTCTGCCTGCTTGTGTTCGCGGCTGAAACAAGCTGGGTATTTCGTGCCAGTCAAATCGGGATGGACGCGGGCTCGATCTATGACCGTCCGTTTCCGGTTCTTAGTTTCGCTCTGGCGCTCGAGGTCGCCCTTATCGCTGTGGGAAGCTATGGAGCCGAAGCGCTGCAATCGCTTAGATTTGCTGCTGCCCGCATATTGGTAGCGATTTCGTTGGGCATTATTTTTCTGTCCATCCTGGCATTCTTGCTTCCCGGCATCACCCTTTGGCGGTCGATTTCTTTATATGCCATGCTGTCATCCATATTCCTTCTGATGGCTGTCAGGATGTTACTAGGCGCGATGCTGGATATGAGCGTGTTCAAGCGCCATCTTCTGATCCTTGGTGCGGGGCCAAAGGCCAACCGCATTGCAGAACTTTCTGCAAAGCAGGAAAGCGGCTTCATCGTCAGCGGTTTTGTAAATATGAACGACGGGCCGGCGATTGTCGCGTCTGCTATTAATCGTTCTGAAATAGAAGATTTGCCGAAACATGTAATAAACTTGGGCGTTAGTGAAGTTGTACTAGCTCTGGAAGAACGTAGAAATTCATTGCCCGTAGCGGATTTGCTGACAATCAAAACGACCGGGGTTCATGTTAACGATATGTCCAGCTTCATGGAACGGGAAACCGGACGTGTTGATCTGGATAGCGTGAATCCTAGCTGGTTTATCTTTTCAGACGGATTTTCTTCGGGGCGTAGACTTTCAACGATTTTCAAGCGCAGCTTTGATATTGTTCTGAGCCTTCTGCTGCTGATTTTGACGGGTCCGATCGTCCTCTTCTTTGCCGCGCTGATAAAGCTGGAGAGCCGGGGGGACGCATTCTTTAAACAGGAACGTGTCGGTCTGTACGGGCAGAGATTCAATATTCTTAAACTCCGTTCGATGCGCGCTGATGCCGAAGTCGCAGGCAAGGCGATGTGGGCAGAAGAAAATGATCCTCGAATTACAAGGATTGGGAAATTCATCCGCAAGGTTCGTATCGATGAACTGCCGCAGTCATGGAGCGTGTTGAAAGGCGAGATGAGCTTTGTCGGTCCGCGTCCCGAACGTCCGCAATTTGTCGAAGAATTGCAAACCAGAATGCCATTTTATGCCGAGCGCCACATAGTTAAGCCGGGGATTACCGGCTGGGCCCAGATCAATTATCCTTATGGCGCATCGATAGAGGATAGCCGGCACAAGCTGGAATATGATCTGTATTACGCGAAAAATTACACGCCGTTTCTGGACATCCTGATTCTGCTGCAAACCATACGGGTCATAATCTGGCCTGACGGAGCAAGGTGAGGTGATGGCATGATGACCCAGGTCAGCACATTTGGCCATGGCCTGGCGGCTGCGCTTTTTGCAGCGCTTACTATCTGGCAATTCCAGCGTAAGACGGAGCGGAACAAAGCGCAGCTTGCTCTGGTTCTAGCACTGGCATTGACGAGCTTTTGGGCTTTGGCAACTGCTATCGAAGGGGCTTTGTCGCCTATTTCCAGTTTTGCCGAGTCTATTAGGAATATGGGCTGGTTAGTCTTCATGTTTATTTTAATGGGGACAGGAGCGGGACGCCGCCAACCCAAAACGGTCAAAATCATATATGCCGCATTGGCCGTAGTCCTGAGCGGTCAGCTAGTCGTAGATTCATTGATCCCCATTTTCGCTGGAAGTCCGCGTATCGGGGATATGACTATATTTACTTCTCTGGTGCTCCGCATGTTGTTTTCTGTGGGTGCCTTGGTTCTGGTGCACAATCTATACTCTATTTCAGCGCCTGAAACGCGATGGGGAATCAGGTTGCCGATGGCCTCGCTGGCTGCAATGTGGACCTATGACCTTAATCTATTCACAATCACATATCTGACGCAGCAAATCCCGACAGAGCTCACCACTATGCGAGGAGCGGCAATGGCATTTCTCGCGCCTGTCTTTGCATTGGGCTCTGTCCGTAACACCGAATGGAAGCTGAAACTGTCGCGCAGCATCGCGTTTCGTTCTTTGTCGCTTGTCGCCATTGCCGGGTATCTTTTGATGATGGTGATCATCGCAACGGCGTTGGAAATCATCGGCGGCGATTATGCCAGACTTGCGCAGATCAGCTTCATATTCGGAACGTCCATAGCCGCTTTGCTGCTATTACCATCCGGGAAATTTCGTGCCTGGCTCAAGGTCAAACTGGCAAAGCACTTCTTTCAGCATCGGTACGATTACCGAGCTGAGTGGATAAGATTCACTGACACTATCGGACGACCAGGCCCGGACAGTGCGCCATTTCATGAACGAGTTGTCAAAGCGATTGCCGACATAACCGAATCTCCTGCGGGTATATTATTGATGCCAGATGATTCCGGTCGTCTGGTTTTGCAATCACGTTGGAATTGGCAGAGCATAGAAGTGCCGACCCAAGCGTGCACACCGGGCACTGTCCCGTTTTTTGAGGAAACGGGGCATATAATCGAGTTTGATGCTTTGCAGACAGACGAAGTGGTTCGGGAAAATCCCGGCGCTATTCCGGAATGGATGACCAGTGATCCGCAAGCATGGGCTGCGGTTCCGCTCGTGCATTTTGACCGGCTGGCTGGCATAATTTTGCTCGCGCGGCCGCGGATAAACCGGACCCTGGATTGGGAAGATCTCGATATGCTGCGGGTCGTCGGACGGCAGGTGGCAAGCTACCTAGCCGAAGCACGCAGTCAGGAATCATTACTGGAAGCGCAGCGTTTTGATGAGTTTAACCGCCGAATGGCGTTTGTAATGCATGACATCAAAAATCTGGTCAGCCAGATCAGTTTACTGGCTCGCAACGCAAAACGGCATGCCGACAATCCTGAATTTCAAGCTGATATGATCGCCACCTTGCAGGATTCAGCCGACAAGATGAACGGTCTTCTGGAACGATTATCCCAGCATAACAAGGCGAGGCCAGAAGAGCCTAAGCCGATAAAGCTGGCTGGTTTGTTACAGTCTATCATCGACAAGAAACGACTGCTTCACGAGATTGAGAGTGTTGAGATAGATGACCTTACCGTCATGGCTGACCCCGCACGGGTAGAGCAGATATTGGGGCATCTGATCCAAAACGCAATTGATGCCAGTCCCGATGGGCAGCCAATCATGATCAATGCGCGAAGACGCAGTTTCAGTCTTGGCATAGAGGTTGTGGACCGCGGAACAGGCATGTCGAGCGAGTTCATCCGCAGCCAATTATTCAAGCCATTCGCATCGAGCAAAGCAGGTGGCTTTGGCATCGGTGCTTATGAAGCGCGTTCCTTGGCTAAAGCGATGAACGGTAGGATTGAAGTGGAAAGCAAAGAGGGCTCCGGAAGCCGTTTCACCCTGATATTGCCGTTGGCAAGCTGGCTCACGGATGAAGAAATAGAAAATGAAAGGGTCGCATGATATGTCTGGCAAGGACAAAAAGCCGCTGGAAAAGCTCCTGATCATTGAGGATGATACCGGGCTGCAAAGACAGCTTAAATGGGCTTATGAAGATTTTGAAGTTCTGGTTGCAGGCGATCGCGTAACTGCAATCAATATGCTTCGGGCTGAAGAACCCGCAGTGGTGACGCTTGATCTGGGCCTGCCACCAGATCCTGACGGTACAAGTGAAGGGTTCGCTACGATGGCGGCCATACTCAGCCTGAAACCGGACACCAAGATTATAGTTGCATCGGGGCATGGCGAGAAAGAGAGCGCGCTTGAGGCCATTGCCTCCGGTGCATGGGATTTCTACCAAAAGCCCTTGGATATTGACGAATTGGGCCTGATTGTGCGCCGGGCTTTTCATGTGCGTAAACTGGAGCTGGAAAATGCCAGCCTTGCGGGGAAATATGACAGCAGTCAAAAAGTGCTCGGTACAATTATTACCGGCGCACCTGAAATGCTCAAAGTCGCGCAAATGATTGAACGTGTTGCCAACACCAATGCCTCTGTCATGCTTTTGGGCGCCAGCGGCACTGGTAAAGAGTTACTGGCTCGCGGCCTACATGATGCCAGCGACCGCCGAGACAAGGCTTTTGTCGCGATAAACTGTGCCGCTATTCCCGAAAATTTGCTGGAATCCGAACTATTCGGTCACGAAAAAGGCGCCTTTACGGGAGCCGTCAAGATGACCGAGGGCAAGATTGAGCAAGCCAATGGTGGCACTTTATTTCTTGATGAAGTAGGCGATATCCCGCTTCCGTTACAGGTGAAACTGCTGCGCTTCATCCAGGAACGAGTGATCGAGAGGGTAGGTGGGCGCAAGGCCATTGCGGTAGACACCAGAATTGTTTGCGCCACACACCAGAATCTAGATGAAATGATTGCGAATAACAGCTTCCGCGAAGATCTATATTATCGCCTGGCTGAGATAGTAGTGAAAATACCGCCGCTGGCGGAAAGATCCGGTGATGCAAGCCTACTCGCTCGCCATTTCCAGAAGAAGTTTGCTGCAGAAATCAATCCGGATGTGAAGGGTATCGCACCTGATGCACTGGCTGCTTTAAACGCATGGAAATGGCCCGGTAATGTCAGGGAACTGGAAAACCGGATCAAACGCGCAGTGATCATGGCAGATGGTAAAATGATTGCTGCGAAAGATCTCGACCTTGAGGAGATCGAAGATAATGTCGCGGACTTCCTGAATCTGAAAGCCGCAAGAGAAGCGGCGGATCGTGCTGCTATCATTCGGGCAATCTCGCAAACCGATGGCAATATATCTAATGCTGCCAAGCTTTTGGGCATTAGCAGGCCGACATTATATGATCTGCTGAAACAATATCAGTTACAACAAGCCAGCTAAACTTATGCTGAGGCCGTTTCAGAATAATCCAATGAAAAGTTGCAGGTATTTGGCAAAATTTCTGTGTCTAATCATGTTGCTTGGATTAGTTTATGCGGCTCTACCCTCGGCAATTCAGGCAGCAAGCGATGGCAATGCAGTCGCACGCAGTGCATTTGCCAAGGCTAAGGAATATCAATCACACGGCGATATCCGGTCGGCGCGTATCGAAATGCTGAACGCGATCAAAGCCGATCCGGATTGGATTGACGCGCGCATTTTGCAGGCAGAGATATTGCTGAAACTATCTGATGGGGCTGGTGCAGAAACAGAGTTGAATCGCGCGTTTGAACTGGGGCTTGATGTGTCCCAAGTCAGACATATTTACGGGCACGCCTTACAGCTTCAGGGCAAATGGGACGAAGCCAAGAATCAGTTATTTGCAGAAGATATTCCGGTTCAGCATCAGACTTATGCCGATCAGATACTTGGCCGTGTCGCCATGCAAACTGGTGATGATGAGTTGGCAAGGGGAGCTTTTGATCGCGCTATTCGGCGTGATGGATCAAAAGCTGTTCTGTGGGTGGATGTAGCGAGATTTCGTGCCGGTTCAGGCGATCAAGCGGGTGCACTTGCCGCGGTGAAAGAAGCGGTTCGGCTGGAGCCCGATAATATCCGCGCTTTGCAATATCGCGGCGAACTGTTGCGATCTCAATTTGGTTTGGCGGCTGCGCTGCCGTGGTTTGAGCGGGCCTTGCAGATCGACCCCAATGATGTGCCGATACTGACAGAATATGCGGCAACTTTGGGAGATATGGGCCGGATGACTGATATGCTGGCCGTCGCGAGGAAAATTATTGCGCTTGATGGCGGGAACCCGCGTGCTTTTTATATGCAGGCTGTTCTGGCCGCTCGTGCAGGCAAATATGATCTGGCGCGCATGTTGATGCAAAAGACTGAGGGGCATTTGGATAATGTGCCTGCTGTCATGATGATGCAGGGAATAATCGAGTTTGAAGCCGCGAATTATAATATCGCGGTTGAAAGATTCCGGCAGTTGGTTTCACTGCAACCTAATAATTTGCAAGCTCAAAACCTGTTGGCACGTTCGCTTTATCTTTCCGGTGATCCGGTCGGTACGATTACGATTTTACAGCCACAAATCAATCATGAAGGCGCTTCTTATACGTTCTGGGTAGCTGGCCGCTCGTTAGAAGCCACTGATATGGGGCAAGACGCAGCGGAGCTATTCAACCGGGCTTCACGTCATGATGTGGGGCAAAGCGCAGCGTTTGTGCCGGAAGCACCCCTCGCTCTTTTGCGGAACGAGGCGGAGGCGCAGCCTGATAATGCCGTTAAAGTCATACCCTATATCCGGGCTCTCTATCATATCGGTGACTATGATGCTGCGTTCGCTCAGGCCAAGCATCTGCAACTAGGTAATCCCGGTGCCAGCGATGCCCATATATTGGTTGCGGATACGGCGATGGCGCTTGGTAATTTTGATGAAGCTTTGGCGGCGCTTTCACTTGCGCGGCATATCCGTTTTTCCGAATCTGTTATGCTGCGTCTGGTGGAGGTGTTTCGCGCAAAGGGTGATATGCAGGGGGCAGGGGATATGTTGGCTGAGTATTTGACTTATAATCCCAACAATCTTTTTGCTCTGCGCTGGATGGCTTATGGGCATTTGGAAGCCGAGAACTGGGACATTGCGCGGCGGATATTGGAAAACATCCGAATAAGGATAGGGGGTAATGATGCCCTGATTATGTCGGGGCTGGCACAAGCCTATACTGAATTGGGACAGACCGATAAGGCGGTCGCAGCAGCGCGGATTGCTTATAATTTGCAGCCATCAAGCCCGGTGGTTTCCCATATATACGGGCAGGCGCTTTTCGCGGAGGGAAAACGACCAAAGGATGCGCGTGAACTGTTTCGAAAGGCGGTTATGATCGCGCCTTTAAATGAAACATACCGGGCTAGTCTTGCCCTGACCCGTTAAAGGAAAAAACCTCTAAACTCAGGCTTCTTTTTCAAGCAATTCTTCTATCCGGATGTTCAGGCGCTTCATTTGGCGCTCAACTGGTGGCCAGACATTTTTTAAAAAATGGGTGCGCTGAGCATCCCGCAGCTTGGCTTTTGCACCTTCAGCAACAAACATGCCGACGCCGCGCTTTACTGTGACAAGGCCGTCTTCCTGAAAGCCCTGATATGCTTTTGCGACGGTCAGTGGGTTGGCCCCTTGTTCAACCGCAAAGGCGCGTACGGAGGGCAGCATGTCGCCCTCGGCATATTCACCATCAAGGATTGATTCTGAGATGATATCCCGCAATTTCAAATATACAGGCTTGCTTGATCTGTGCATACTGCATCACTGCCATAATACAGCGATGCAGGCAAGGGGAAAGTCCGCTTTTCTGCGGCTTAGTAAGATTTGAAACCAGTTACATTCAGGCGGGCGGATTCCATTTGGATAAAACGCTGTCCAGATCGGGACGCGGGCGTTCCTCAAGCTCGGCCCCTGCGGTTCCCGCAAATATGAAACCAGCAATGCGGTCCGGAGCTTTTCCGAACAGGTCGCGGACGTCATCGTTAAAAGTGGGCCATCCGGTTATCCAGCCGCCCACAAAGCCCTGAGCATGGATCGCGTGGAGGATGTTCATGCAAAATGAACCGCAGCTAAGCTCTTGCTCCCAAAGCGGGATCTTGGTTGACGCGACGGGGGAGGACAACACAACCAGCAGTGTCGGGGCCTGATGCGCCATGGTTTCCATTGATTCCAGTTCCAGCCGCCCCGCACCCGGTTTCTCGGCCCGGTAAGCTTTGGCCAATTCGGCCGCCAGTCTGGCGCGTTGATCATTGCCTATTTGAATAACCCGCCACGGTGCCAGCTTTCCGTGGTCCGGTGTGCGGAGCGCTGTGGTGACAAGTTTTTCCACCTGCACTTCGCTTGGTCCGGGAGCAATCATATCGCGTGGCCGGCAGGAACGGCGGGAGGATAAATAATTGTTCAGGCTGGAAAGATCATTAAACATGGCTATCATCTCGTGTGATACAGTGTTGATTGCAAGCCAATCTTTTGATTAAAAACTGGTCACAGGTGCAACAATCTACTTCACTTGCGATGATTTTTCACTAGGGTGCAAAGCAACTGGGCCGCGAGAGACGGCTTTGCAACAGCTAGGGAGGCCGAGTTAATGGCTAGTGCGTATCAAGAATCTGGAGATGCCAGAGGGACCTTTCTAGGGCATCCCAAAGGTCTGTTCGTCCTGTTTTTTGCCGAGATGTGGGAGCGTTTCTCCTATTATGGCATGCGGGCATTGCTTATTTTTTACCTTACCAAACACTGGCTTTTTTCGGATAGCGAGTCCGGTATCATATACGGCGCTTATACGGCGCTGGTTTATATTACGCCGGTGGTCGGCGGTTATCTGGCGGACCGCTATCTGGGGCAGCGAAAGGCGGTGCTTTTCGGGGCCGTACTGCTGACAGCGGGCCATTTCTTCATGGCCTTTGAAGGTGAAGCTGCGGTGGGGCATGTTGATAACCCTGCGATCAGTGTCTTTTGGCTGGCACTGGCTTTGATCATTGTGGGGTCTGGTTTCCTGAAAGCCAATATCTCCGTGATTGTCGGGCAGCTTTATCCCCGCACCGATGTCCGCCGTGATGGTGCCTATACGATCTTTTACATGGGCATTAACCTTGGTGCTGCGCTGGGTTCGTTGCTCTGCGGTTATATTGGTGAGACTTATGGCTGGGCTTATGGTTTCGGTCTGGCAGGTATCGGTATGCTCCTTGGCCTGATCGTGTTTATCTGGGGCAAACCTTTGCTTTTGGGCCGCGGTGAAGCTTCTGATCCGGAGCGGCTGAAGCAGCCGGTTGCCGGGCTTAAGCTTGAATGGTGGATGTATATTGCCGGTCTGGCGATGGTCGGTGTCTGCTGGCTGGCTATCCAGTATCAAGATATGGTTGGCTATGTGCTCGGCATCTTTGGTGGCGGTCTGGTGCTTTATGTCCTCTATACGGCTGTATCAAAACTGTCGTCTGAGGAACGCGACCGGATTTTTGCCGCGATGTTCCTGATTGTCACGTCGATCATTTTCTGGGCTCTGTTCGAGCAGGCGGGTTCTTCTCTTAACCTGTTTACCGACCGGCATGTTGATCGTGCGGGTGTTCCGGCTTCGACGTTCCAGTCTATCAATGCCATCTACATCATTCTTTTGGCTCCCGTATTTGCGACGATATGGACAGTGCTGGGGCGTAAGGGGTTGGAGCCTTCCGCACCATTCAAGTTCGGCATGGGCGTTGTGCAGGTCGGGCTGGGCTTCCTGGTTCTGGTCTGGGGCGCGCAGGCTGCTGGTCTGGAAAATGCAACGCCGGTTATCTTCATTTTCCTTGTTTACTTGCTGCATACGACCGGTGAACTTTGCCTGTCTCCGGTTGGTCTTTCGGCCATGAACCGGCTGGCACCAGCGCATATGGCAAGCCTGATCATGGGCACCTGGTTCTTTGCTTCGGCAACCGGTAACTTTGCCGCTGGCCTGATCGCTTCGGCGACTGGAGCAGAAGCTGTGGGCGAAGAGTCTGGTAAAGAGGTCGTGCTAGACGTTTACATGTCGGTTGGCTGGGTCGCCATTGCTGTGGGCATAGGTGTTTTGGTTGTATCTCCGCTCATCAAAAAGCTGATGCATCTGGATACGCTTCAGGATGACAATGTTTCTGACGATCTTGAAGGTCAGGGCGAGTTTGGCGAGCCGACTGCTGCGGGTATGCATCCGACCACGAAATCTTGAACAGACCGGTTAAAACTTAGAGGGTATTTATGAAATTGAGGGATTTGCTGGCGGTTGTTTCTGCCGGGGCATTGGTTGTGGGTTGTGCATCGACGGGGGCAGAGAGCAGCACGGCGAGCGCATCGACAACTTCTGCCGCCAGTCCGGACAAAGGTGATAAGGACGCGCCATATCCATCAACCTATAAAGCCTATCCGTCCAATGATGTCGCGATTACCGGCGTGACCATATTCGATGGCGAGGGACAGCGGATCGACAATGGCACGGTCTTCATGTCGGACGGCAAGATTGTCTCTGTCGGCGGACCAGAAACCACCATACCGGCGGAAAGCGTCGTCATTGACGGCACTGGCAAATATGCGACGCCGGGCATCATAGATGTGCATAGCCATTTGGGTGATTATCCCACGCCCAGCGTTTCGGCGCATAGCGATGGTAACGAGGCCACCGCTCCCGTCACTTCGGAAGTCTGGGCAGAGCATAGCGTCTGGCCGCAGGACCCCGGTTTTTCGCGCGCTCTTGCCAATGGCGGGATCACTTCGCTTCAGATCCTTCCCGGTTCGGCTAACCTGTTTGGCGGCCGGTCGGTGACACTGAAAAATGTTCCGGCCCGCACGGTTCAGGCGATGAAGTTTCCCGATGCGCCTTATGGCCTGAAAATGGCTTGCGGGGAGAATCCCAAGCGGGTCTATGGCAGCCGCAGCCGAAAGCCTTCCACCCGGATGGGTAGCCTGTCGCTAACCCGCCAGACGTGGATCAATGCACAGGATTACCAGAAGAAGCGAAAAGCCGCGAAACCGCCAAAGCGCGATCTGGCGATGGAAACCCTGGCTGATGTGCTGGACGGCGAAATATTGGTTCACAACCATTGCTACCGCGCCGACGAACTGAACCAGATTATCGATATGTCCAAGGAGTTCGGTTATAAAGTGACCGCGTTCCACCATGCTGTCGAAGCCTATAAGATCGCCGATATTCTTGCGAAAGAAGAGATATGTTCTGCGGTCTGGGCAGACTGGTGGGGTTTCAAGATGGAAGCCTATGACGCGATCCCGGAAAATGCCGCTCTGCTGCAACAGGCCGGGGCTTGCGTGATCATCCATTCCGACGATGAAAACCAGATTCAGCGGCTCAATCAGGAAGCGGCCAAGGCGCTGTCCGACGGGCGGGCAATGGGCCTTGAGATCAGCGATGCACAGGCGATCCGGTGGATTACCTATAATCCGGCCAAAGCGATGGGCATTGCCGATCAGACGGGCAGTTTGAAGCCCGGTAAAATGGCCGATGTCGTGCTGTGGAATGATAACCCGCTCAGCGTTTATGCCCGTCCGGAAAAGGTCTGGGTTGACGGGGCGTTGTTATACGATGCGAATGATCCGGCGCGTCGTCCGGTCAGTGATTTCGAGCTGGGCCAGCCGGGTGAAGGAGATGTGAAATGAAG
>JADKLW010000247.1_pt1 | contig 26716 bp, 21 predicted proteins | sample 8641881 | NCBI WGS metagenome assembly JADKLW01 (sample SAMN16272185, study PRJNA661076) | feces metagenome | isolation source: fecal sample from diarrhoea affected cattle B | host: Bos taurus | place: South Africa: Lokaleng Village, Mahikeng | collected 2019-09 | reverse complement strand
GAATCCTATCCTGTCCACCATTTCCGCAGATCATAGAGCTGCTAGACACTTAGCTTTTTCATAACTTCCTCTGCGATCCGGACTTGGTCGGCTGCGGCGGTGTACAACGCGACCTCATCATCTTTACTATGGCCGGTCATTGCCTTAATCTGTTGGTTCGTCGCTCCCGCTTCTGCCATGCGCCTGGCAGCGGCTTTTCTGAGACCATGTGCGGTGCAATTGGGCAAGCCGGCTTCATCGCACTGTGTGCGGAACCAGTTGCCTATTCCGTTGTCTGAAAACTTCATTCCCCGCTCGGTTTCAAGGAAGTAGGTTTTGCCAAGTTCGGTGGCGAGAAGAGTTTCAGCTAGTTTGGGGTGGATAGGTAAAAGCAGCTTCTTATTGGTTTTCTTCTGCTGCACGGCAATTCGGCCATCAATAATATCACTGTGCTACATCTTGACCATGTCTGATCGGCGCTGCGCGGTGTAGAGCATCAGGTGCATGGCCAGCCTGGCTTTCGTGCCAGGGGCGTGTCTTGCCTCAAACTGATCAATCTCCTCTTCGGTCCAAGTGTGACGACCTACAACCTTAACTTTATACTTATCAGTGCGGAGAGCGGGATTTGTTTCCACCCAATCCAGCTTCACAGCATAGTCATAAAGGTTGATGAGGAGTTTTCTCATCCGGTTACGCGGAGTGGGAGCATCGGAAAAGTGTTGAAGGACAAAGTCAAGGTCATTGACGTTACGCCCGTAATACTGAAAGCTATAGGCGTCCGAGCAATTCGATCTGGTGACCGTCTGGATCGGCCAGCACAGCGATACGCATTCCGGAATAATCTACCGGTCCCAGTAACGTGCTGGCACCACGGTTGACCATCTGGCCTGAGACACTGTCGACGTCTGCGACGAAATATCCTGTCGGCCCCTGAGCGTCGCTCTGCACGATCTCGCGTCCGTCCTTCCATTGGCACAAGATGAGGCTGGCGCCTTGTCTGGATGGCTCCAGTACGACCTCGTCAAACTTGCCCGCATCAATCCGACGCTTCTCACGAAATCCAAGGCAGGAGCTATAGAAATCAATGGATCGCTCCAGCTCCTTGACGAATATTTTATAGAAGGCTGGTGCTGTCTCGACCATCTTTCGCTACTCCTGTTGTGCCGCAGTCTTGTTCATAGCGGCACCCATATCTCCGCCAGATCAAAAGAGGGGGGTGGGCGGCTACGTCTTGCGCCGCCGCCCACCAGGGAAGATTTAGACGGCCGCCAATGCAGCGTCGGACTGATAATTCATCATCATATCATAGTTGGTGCGATAGAATTTGTCCTTGACCGCTTCCTCGACGCCATCGAGTGTTTTCTCGAACTTGCCGACGGGATCTTTGGTCCCTTCGGGGTGCGGATAGTCGCTTGAGAACATGAAGAGATCGGCGCCTGCCTCGCTTATCATATGACCGACATCCTCGCCGGGGAAGGGCGTGAACTTGACAGCCCGCCGGATATATTCGGACGGTGTCATGTCGAGCGACTGCAAATATTTATCCGTCCGAGAGAAGGATTTATAGGCATAGTCTATCCGTCGCAGGAAATCGGGAACCCAGCCCGCTCCCGATTCGATCACGCCGCCACGTAGCTTGGGGAATCGCTGGAAGATACCGTCATAGACCATCGCGGTCAGAAACTCCTGCGGCGCAAAGCAGAGCGCTGTAAAATCGTCAAAGCGGAGATTTTCACCGCCGCCATGCAGGTCGGCCGAACGCGGGCGGCCATTATTATGATAGCCCTTGGGCTGCGTTTTCGTGCCCGTTCCGATATGAATCATGAACGGAATGCTACGATCCGACAGCATCTCCCAGAAGCGGTCATTATCGGGATGACCGGGCGATCGGTCGCCGCTGGGCATCGGGGCAATACCAATCGCTCCGGCACCGGCATCAATCGCGCGTTTCGCTTCCGCAAAGGCCATTTCGGGATCATCCAGAGGGACATAGGCAACATTCACCAGTCGCTTGTCGCCATCGCAGAATTTCTGCTGAGCCATATTTGCGGCGCGTACGATTTCATATTTGTCTTCGACACTATCCGCACGGGCCATACCGGCAAGGCAGGCAGTGGTGAAGACGAGCTGGCTGACAAAGCCATATTGATCGAGCATCTGCGTACGTTCGCTACTGTCGAAAGCGCCATAGGCTAGCCAGCCTTTCTCACCGGCAATCGGGTTTTCGGCGGCGGCGCTACTGGCCGCTTCATCTGTCGCCCGCTCCTTCGCCTTGTCAATCATGGCGACGACGCGGCCCGATTTGTCTGCTTTGTAGAGTTTCCCGAACTTGTCATGCAGACGTTCGTCAAGAAATTCATAGATCCAGTCGTCGGTTTCCATGGTGTGGCTGTCAGCGTCGTTGATGACGCGCCCATAAGCTAAAGCCATTGTTAAATCTCCTCAATCTCGTTTTGGTTATTAAAAAATACCATTTAACCGGTGTTTCTGTCAATGATTCTATATGTAATTTAGCGAAAAACATTTAGTTTACGATTACTAAATAGAGTATGTGTCAGTTATCTGGTGTAGGTCAGTTGCCAAGGCGTACGCGCATCGTCACTCCGAATTGGCGATCAGAATAACGTGAGAGATATTGTGCGTAGCCGCCCGATGTATCGGCCGAGTTCGGCGCAAGCAGTGTCACATAATCCTTGTCGAGCAGGTTGCGGACGAAAGCCCGAAGCTCCCATTTTCCGTCATCCAGCGACAGGCCGATTGAGCCGTTCCATATGCCATAAGCAGGCTGAACGGTTAGCGGATCACCATTGGCGGAGAATTGCTCGGAACTGCGCCACGAATAATCGGTAGCAAGTAGCAGGTCAGCATCTTGCGACAATGCGACCTCGTAATTGGCGGCCAGATTGAATTTGAATTTTGGCGCGTTTGACAACCGGTTACCCGAAGCGTCGATCACCGGTCGGCCATCAACGAGACGACAACCATTTGTAAGGGCCGGCACCGTCCAGGCATAGGGGCAGGACAAGCCGTCTAGATCCTGATATTCGGCGTCAACATAAATCCCGTTGGCGCTCAGGTTCAGGCCGGGCGCGGGACGAAACGATAGTTGCGCCTGAACCCCTTTGGTTTTCAGCCCGCCCGCATTGGTTGTCCGGAAACCCGGTGGGTTGGTGCTTGTGTCGTATATCTGCGTCTGGAAGTCGGTGAAATCCTCGTAGAAGAGCGCGGCATTGAAGGTCGCGCGATTGTCGAGAAAGCTTGCCTTCACACCAAGATCATAGGCCCAGACCTTTTCGGGGCGGATGAGCGGGTCCACACCGGGAGTTATGATGCCGCTCGAAGCGAGGCCGGGACCTTTGTAGCCACGCGCGACATTGGCATAAACCATAACGCCGGGCGTAACGTCATATTCACCCGTCACTTTCCATGAAAAATTAGTCGTTTCGCCCTTTTCGGTTGTGTCGCCCGCGACGCTGCCGATGATCGCAGATGAGCCGGGCAGTGCGCCGGGCAGGTCATAAGCGACGCGGCGTGCGCGCAGTTCATCGCGGGTCAGGCGTCCACCGGCCCGCAGCCGCAGCGCGTAGGTTGCGTTCCATGTGACCGATCCGAACCCGGCATAGCTTTTCGACAGAAAGTCGGTTTCTATCACCGCGACGACAGGCGGTAATGCCGGGCCTAGCAACCGGCCTCCGGCACGATAGTCGACGACGTTGGTGCTGCGGAAATAATAGAGTCCCGCCAGCCACTCGATCGTCTGTCCTGCGGGGGAGGCGAGACGAAACTCCTGGCTGAATTGCCTGTAATCATAGTCGCCACCATTATAATCGAAGCGCTCGGTCGGTGTTTGGTCGCCATCGAAGTCGAGAATATAATGATTTTTGCGATATCCGGTGATCGAGGTGAGCTCGATACCGTCAAGGTCAACGTCGAGCTGCGCGCTTATCCCCTTGTAAACGCGCAGCGGCGCGCCGGGATAGCTTCCGAAAGGCTTCCCCAGGACGACTTCCCGATTGTCGGGTCCGGCAACGATGTCGTAAGCGTCAAAGAAATTCGCGAGATTTGCGTTGGTGCCGAGCGTCCGCGCGGTAGAGAAGCAACATATAGAAGTGTCTTTGGAATAGTCGGCCGAAACGAGCAGGCTGACATTGTCGGACGGCTCGAACAGCAGCTTGCCACGAAAGCCATAATTTTTTTCGCCATTATAGGATTCGTTCAGAAATTTGTTGTGGATATAGCCATCGGTGCGGTTGCGATAGCCGACAAGGCGCACAGCGAGCTTGTCACCAAGAGGCACGTTGAGAATCCCGGTATTGCGGAATTCACCATCGGTCCCGGCGGTTACCGACATCTCGGCACCAAGCTGTCCGAGGCGCGGCGAATTGGTGACGATATTGACGAGCCCGGCTGAAGCATTCTTACCGAACAGCAGGCCTTGTGGGCCTTCGAGAACTTCGACACGGCTTATATCGATCAGCGAAGCGACCGACTGAGGCTGGCCCAGCACTATGCCATCGACAACGGTTGATACGCTCTGCTCTACCGTCGATGAGAATGACGAGGTGCCGATACCGCGGACCGCGAAGCCGGACGAGGTCGGAATCGGGTTATCGCGAAAGGTGAGCGCAGGTGCAATTCGTGTAAGATCGCTAGGTTGGACGATCTGAAGGGTTTCGATAGCCTCACCAGTTGCGACAGTGATGGACTCAGAAACATCCTGGACATTCTCCACTCGCTTGCGTGCGGTCACCAGGATTTCTACCGACCCGGTTTGCACTTCGCTGCGCGCCCCGGCATTGTCCGCAGGCTGCGCCCATGCCATCGCCGGTAAGCTGATTCCTGTTACCAGTGCCAGTCCAAGCGAATTAGCAATTAATGTCTTCTGCATCTCTCTCTTCTCCCATGTATCCCAGTTTCGGGACTTGACGTAAACCTGATAGTAAATTGAGTTTGTGTCAATAGAACTTATTCAGGTTATGGTGATAACTGGAGATTAATGGCATATTTCTGGTGTGTGAGTTACAGTTCTTCCATGGTCTGGGAATGAGCAGAGCAGGATCGATCCTTAGTATATCGAGCCGGGCTAATATGCAGAAGTCAGCCTTGACCGGCGATTCGCATTCCCCCATGCATGCTAGTGCCGCTGCAGACACGCCGTTCACAACTTTGCCATCGTTCTCGCGCAAAGTCTGAGAGCGGTTTAGTGAGCAAGGCTACGGTGCGAATATTGTTGACAAGCACACCATAAGCATCTTTGTCTCTCCTCCAATAGATAGCTGTCTGCATGAACTGGCAGCATTTTCGAAGAGAGAGAGGGAGGCCCGATGGCACGTGGCGCGGACGATACACAGAATGTGAGCCAGAGCAGCGAAGGCGTGGAGGACACGGAGCCGAAAATGCCGTTTATGGCCCGCTTCTCTTTTGGTTTCGGAGCAGTTTCGACAGCAGTCAAAAATGCCGCGTTCGGTTATTTGCTGCTCTACTATAATCAGGTAGTGGGTATTCCCGCAGTCATCGTATCAAGTGCGATTGCAGCGACTCTGATTATCGATGCCCTTGTCGATCCTGTCATCGGGCGCTGGTCCGACATCACCCGTTCGCGGCTGGGTCGGCGTCATCCTTTCATTCTCGGTTCGGCTATACCGACGGGACTTTTCTTCATCCTTTTGTGGTTTCCTCCCGGCGGACTTACGGATCTTCAGACGGGCATATGGATATTCGTCGTGGCATCGCTCACGCGCGTCGCGGTCAGCGCCTATGATATTCCCTCTACCGCGATGGTGCCGGAACTGACCCGCGATTATGCCGAACGGACGAAGCTGTTCTCTCTGCGTTTCTGGTTTGGCTATGTCGGCACCTTCGCCTTTGTCGCTTTCAGCCTGTCCTTTTTCTTTGTTGAGACGCCCGAATTTCCGGTCGGGCAACTCAATCCTGACGGTTATGTGAAATTTGCCTTTGCTGGTGGTTTTGCGATGATGTTCGCGATACTCGCCTGCGGCTTCGGCACGCTTGGACAGGTCAAACGGATGCGTCAGGCCGACGCACCAGCCGAGTCCCCGATGGGGCTGGCAGGACATCTGAGTGAGGTTTTTCTCGCCTTTGGTCACCGTAGCTTTCTCGCAATTTTCGGTTTTGGTGTGCTGAAGTTCACCGCTATCGGTATGGCGGGCGCGATGGCGATCTATTTTAATACCTATATTTTCGGTTTGTCGGCGCAGCAGATCGCGTTGCTCGCGTTCGAGGCGGTTACGGCAGCGACGCTGGCGGCTCCGCTCGCTCCGATTTTTTCCCGCAAATTCGGCAAGCGTCCAACCGCGATGCTGGCAGCGATGATCGGGGTCTTGATTAACGCCCTGCCACTCGTGCTCGTATATTTCGATCTGTTCTTTCCGAAAGGCGATCCGATGCTGGTCCCGACGCTTCTTGCTCTGGGGACTGTGAGCGGTGCTTTCATCGCAATCTCTCTCATCAACACCAGTTCGATGCTGGCCGATGTGGTCGAGGATTATGCCGCCAAGTCTGGCAAGCATCTGTCCGGTGTCTTTTTCTCGGCGTCGAGTTTCATGCAGCAGTGCTCCGCGGCGCTCGGTATGCTTGCGGCGGGTCTGATCCTCACCTGGTCGAGCTTTCCCGAAAAGGCGAACCCGGCAAATGTAACCCGTGACATGGAGCTTTCGCTGCTCGTCCATTATGTCCCGACAATATTGACACTTTGGCTGTTCGGTTGTCTGTTTCTGCTTTTCTATGACATCGACCAGGCGAAGCACCGTTCCAATATCGGAAAGCTGCGCGCACTCGAAGCCGAAGATAATGCCCGCCAGTTGCAGGACGCGGGTATCCCGCCTTCAACTTTTTGATGGAGCGAATTGCAATGCGCTACGTTCATGATAGGAACCGGACATGGCACTGATCCACAAAAACGAGGGGCAACCGCGCTTGCGAGCGGCTGATCGTGCCGCGATGATGGTCGAGGAGGCGGACCGCCAAATCAATCTTCGCCGCAGCGCCCGTATCTCGCCAGCCGACATTGCCAGTGATCTTGGCACTAGCCGCTCGCTCGTTTATTCCTATTTCCCTGATCCGAATGCGTTGCTGATCGCTGTTCTGGACCGGCATGCGGAACTGCTCGTCCGGTCGGGGATAGAAAAAGCCGTTGCGGAGACAGGATTTACTGCATCCATGATCGGCTGTTCATTGATCTATCTTGACCATGTTGTCGAGCATGGCGCCGCGATCGAACTGTGTTTTCGTGACAAATGGCTTGCCCGCAATCTTGACGGAACGATGCGGACGCTTGGCAATGGCATATATCGCCGTCTCGCGCGTAAAGCGCAGCGGGAGCTTGACTATTCCTCACGCGACGCGCTTGGCGTCGTTCAGATATTACAGGCCGTTCCGGAAGAGGGCGCACGCCTCGTGCGGAATGGGGAAATATCGCTCGATGTCGCCCACCGCCTGTGTCACCGGCTCATCAATGCCTCTATCGAGGAATTGCGTCCACTCGTTTAGGGTCAGATCCGGTTCTTCGCCTGGGCATGACTGCGAATGCTGCCCATGACCATTGGCAGGCAAAGACGAAGGGCATTTTCTGTTGGCAGTAGACCGGAAGAAACCAGGCTTCCGGCGCGCAGGCTGATAGCCGTGACCAGCCAGTTGCTTCCATAGGCCTCTTCCTCGCTCATCCCGTAAGTTGACGCCATTGCCTGGACGATAGGCTTGGAAACCGCCGTGCGGGTGCGCTCGAAATCCCCGCTCATAATCTCGCGCACTTCAGGCTCCAGCAACAAGGCCTGCAGCAGGGCACCGCGGCGACCGGCTTCGATCAGGTAGTTGACCGTAGACATAACAATCTGGGTCATTCGGTCTCGTCCGCGCAGCACAATGGCCCTGCGCGACGTTTCATATTCCTCGACTTCACGGCGGGCCAGGGCAGAGAGCATATCGATCCGGCGGGCGTAGCAATTATGTGCCTGAGCCTCGGAAATCCCGGCCTCGCGTGCCACGCGGTTAAGGGTAACCTCATCAATGCCTTCGGAGAGGCAGAGGCGACCGGCAATATCGAGCATCTGTGCTCTGCGCGCCTTTAAAGGTAACCGCTTGCGCCTGGTCTGATTGGAGCCGGATGATGCCGACCCGTTCTTGCCGGTATCGCTATCCATAGCAGGCAGTGTCTCTGGCCTTGCCTTGCGGCGTTCCGAAGCGGATAAACGCCAGTAGCTCCGGGTAGGACGAGGAACCTGCAACCGGTCGCAAAGCTTGGCAACGCCGCCAGCCGTCATTCCCAGAGTCCGCGCGACCTCGTGAAGCGGAACATCCCATACCTCGCGAAACAGTTCCTCACGCTCGATCCGGTTTCGCATCCTGTTTATTATCCCTCTGGTCAGCCCATTGCACTGCCGAATGCACCATTCTGACAAAAACGCGCCATTGCTATCCGCCTTCTAACAAAGGTTGAAAATAAATTCCAGCAGAGGTCACTGACTTTAGGATAAGCGCTGCAATTTTTGGTCGCGGTGCATATTCCTGAACCGATATTGCGGGTATCTATTTATTCCGATGACACGGCGCTGGCTGTTGCGGATGAAGACATGTATTGCTCCTATTGGCCCGAGATATCTATATGAGTGTCAGCTTAAGACCCAATGTTTTACTTCGCCGGAGATCATCAATGCGTCTATTCTTTCTAGTGGTCTTGCTTCCGCTTGTTGTGACAGGGTGCGTTACCGCGCCAGCCAAGCAAACAGTCAGGAATATCGATGGCACAGCCGAAAGTTCCAAACCGCGCGCTGATTCCGGCGGAGCAGGCGAAGGGTTTGCATTTGCCCAAGCACGCTGCGCCAGTTGCCACAACGTAACGGGTGGGCAAGTTTCGCCTAACCCAATCGCACCACTTTTCGAAGCAATAGCCAATACCCGGGGGCTGACTTACGACACTCTAAAGGCTTGGCTTCGCGAGTCTCACAATTATCCTGAGCAAATGGACTTTGAGATTGATGCGAAGCAGATTGAGAATCTCACGGATTATATGCTGACACTCAAAAGTCAGGATTACCACCCTCCGATTCAATGAGTCAGCTATTCGCAACAGCGACAGCGTTGATATAGTTTCTCGTCCGTGCGGGGGACTATCCGATATATCGACCGCAACTGCGCTCCCTATGTGGTGACCAGTTATAACCACCCAATAATAGTTCCGGTTTTTGATCTCGATCAATGTTGCGGGCTTTGCAGGCTGGCACAGCATGTTCTGTACTAGCAGCTTCGCCTCTCATATTATGGGGATGACATATGCAGGATCAGGTCGAGGTTCGTTCCGGTCAGCGGCACAGAGCGCTGGGGATGAGCACGGCAGGCTTTGCGATATGCTTTGCGATCTGGACGATATTTTCGATCATCGGCATCCAGATAAAGGATGACTTGGGGCTGAGCGATGCCGAGTTCGGATTGCTGGTCGGCACTCCGATTTTAACCGGATCATTGTCGCGTATTTTCCTTGGTATCTGGGCCGATCAATATGGCGGTCGGCTGGTATTTACGGGGATCATGCTCGTTGCGGCGGCAGCGACATTCCTGTTGTCCCTGGCGACCAGCTATCCGGTGATGATGATTGCTGCGCTAGGTATTGGCCTCGTCGGTGGTAATTTTGCGGTCGGTATTTCCTATGTTTCCAAATGGTTTGCGCGCGATCAACAGGGCACTGCGCTTGGGGTTTTCGGTACGGGGAATGTCGGGGCGGCGCTGACCACGCTTATCGCGCCGATGGTGCTGGTGGCTTATGGCTGGACGATGGTGGCTCAGGTCTGGGCGGCGGTTCTGGCGGTGGCCGCTATCATATTCTGGCTAGCGACCGAGGATGACCCGGGCATAAAGGCCCGCCGGCAAAGCGGTGAAAAACCGCGTTCGACCTTGCAGCAACTGGAGCCATTGAAAAATCAGCAGGTCTGGCGGTTTGCGCTCTATTATTTCTTTGTTTTCGGTGCTTTTGTCGCGCTTGTCCTGTGGCTGCCCAAATATCTGATTGATGTTTACGGGCTGGATATAAAAACGGCTGGCTTGCTGGCAGCAGGTTTCTCCATCCCGGCCAGCCTGTTTCGCGCTTATGGGGGGCATCTGGCGGACCGCTATGGCGCGCGCAAGGTCATGTATGTGACGTTCAGCGTTTCGCTCGTCTGCCTGTTCATGCTGAGCTATCCGCAAACCGACTATGTCATTCACGGCACCAAAGGCCCGATTGCCTTTTCGACCTCCATGGGTCTGGTGCCGTTTGTTGTCACGACCTTCATTCTCGGTTTCTTCATGTCGCTGGGTTCGGCGGCGGTTTATAAGCATATTCCGGTTTATTATCCTGATAATGTCGGCTCGGTCGGCGGTCTTGTCGGTATGATCGGCGGACTGGGCGGGTTCATCCTGCCCATTGCTTTTGGCGCGATGCTGGATGTTACCGGCATCTGGACGAGCTGTTTCATATTGCTCTTTGCGCTGGTCGGTGTCGCGTTTGTGTGGATGCACGTTGCAGTGCGGCAGATGGAGCAGAAGGCGGTCGGCAAAGAGCTTTCCCAACTGCCAGCATTCCCCGAAATGCTCCATGTCCAGAAGCCGGAGGTGGACCGTGAGACGCGGGGCAGCGTTCTGAAAATCTGGGATCCGGAGGATGAACGCTTCTGGGCAGAACAGGGTGAAAAAATTGCGCGGCGCAACTTATGGATTTCGATTCCATGCCTGTTACTTGCTTTCGCTGTATGGATGGTGTGGTCGGTCGTAATCGCAAAACTGCCGTTAATCGGGTTTGATTATTCGACTGACCAGCTTTTCTGGCTCGCGGCCTTGCCGGGATTGTCGGGCGCAACACTGCGGATATTCTATAGCTTCATGGTTCCCATTTTCGGGGGGCGCCTATGGACCACGCTAACCACTCTCTCGCTGCTCATTCCGGCATTCGGCATTGGCTATGCGGTGCAGAATCCGGACACGCCATATTTCATCTTTCTGGTCCTGTCGCTGCTTTGCGGCCTGGGGGGCGGTAACTTTGCTTCGTCCATGGCAAATATCAGCTTCTTTTACCCCAAAAGCCAAAAAGGTAATGCACTTGGCCTGAATGCAGGGCTTGGTAATCTTGGCGTTTCGGTCATGCAGTTTCTTATCCCGGTGGTTATCACGGTGGGAGTGTTCGGCGTGCTGGGCGGTGGACCCCAGACTTCCCAGACCGGCGAAGAGCTTTGGATACAGAATGCGGGCTTTGTCTGGGTGCCGTTCATTTTGCTCAGTTCCGTGCTGGCCTGGTTCGGCATGAACGACATTGCGTCTGCGAAGGCGAGTTTCGCCGAGCAAGCGGTCATTTTCCAGCGCAAACATAACTGGATCATGTGTTTCCTTTATACCGGCACGTTCGGTTCGTTCATTGGCTATTCCGCTGGCTTTCCGCTGCTGTCCAAAATCGCCTTTCCCGAAGTGGACTCGCTGAAATATGTATTTCTGGGGCCATTGATCGGTGCAGCATCGCGCGCTGCTACCGGCTGGATTGCGGATAAATGGGGCGGCGGAAGAGTAACGTTCTGGACCTTCCTGTTAATGGTCGTAGCCGTCTTCGGTGTGCTTTATTTCCTAGGCATAAAGGATCAGCCCGGCGCATTTTGGGGCTTCTTTGCAATGTTCATGCTGTTGTTCCTTGCCACCGGTATCGGCAACGCTTCTACTTTCCAGATGATCCCTGTCATCATGCGTAAGGAAGTGGCTCGCCTGATGCCCGGCCTGCCCGCCAATGAACAGCTTCGTAACGCCGAAAAGGAATCGGCAGCGATTATCGGATTCACGTCCGCAATTGCTGCTTACGGGGCGTTCTTCATTCCCAAAGCCTATGGCAGTTCTATCGATATGACAGGCACGCCGGATGCTGCGCTTTGGGGTTTTATGATCTTTTATGTTATCTGCGCTGTGGTGACCTGGTTTTATTATACCCGGCGCGGAAGTCTGCTCCACGATATAGAACGGGGCGGAAAAGATGCCGCGCCCGTCCAAGTTACTGTTTGAAAGAGGACCTGAAAAATGAGCCATCTTCTCGACCGACTGAATTTTTTCAGCAAGACCAAGGCTCCTTATGCCAATGGTCACGGTATCACCACCAGCGAGGACCGCAGATGGGAAGACGGCTATCGCAAGCGGTGGCAGCATGACAAGATTGTCCGCTCTACCCACGGTGTGAACTGCACCGGTAGTTGCTCTTGGAAAGTCTATGTAAAGGGCGGGATTGTAACATGGGAAACGCAGCAAACAGACTATCCGCGCACCCGGCCTGACCTGCCCAACCATGAGCCGCGCGGTTGTTCTCGCGGAGCAAGCTATAGCTGGTATATCTATTCTGCCAACCGGGTGAAGCATCCGCTCATCAGATCACGCCTGGTGCGATTGTGGCGTGAGGCAAGGCAGACCATGGAGCCAGTTGCGGCATGGACCTCCATTGTCGAGGATCAAAGAAAGCGCGACAGCTACACCAAAATCCGTGGCCATGGCGGCTTTATCCGCGCGAAATGGGATGAAGTGACGGAAATTATTGCCGCCGCCAACGCTTATACGGCGAAAAAATACGGGCCTGACCGGGTGATCGGTTTCTCACCCATTCCGGCGATGTCGATGGTGTCCTATGCGGCAGGCTCGCGCTATCTTTCGCTCCTTGGCGGGACATGCATGTCTTTCTATGACTGGTATTGCGATTTGCCGCCGGCTTCGCCCATGACATGGGGTGAGCAAACCGACGTGGCGGAAAGCGCCGACTGGTATAATGCGGGGTTCCTGATGCTCTGGGGCTCCAACGTCCCGCAAACCCGCACGCCCGACGCCCATTTCTATACAGAAGCACGTTACAAGGGCGCAAAATCGGTTGTCGTGTCGCCGGATTATTCCGAAGCCTCGAAATTCTCCGACATGTGGCTGCATCCTAAACAGGGCACGGATTCCGCTCTCGCGATGGCAATGGGCCATGTCATTTTGCGGGAATATCATCTCGACCGGCAGGCAGAATATTTTGAAGAATATGCCCGGAAATATTCCGACATGCCGATGCTTGTCCGGCTGGTGGAAAAAGACGGCCATTTCATTCCCGAACGCATGCTTCGTGCCTCCGAATTCGAGAATGCGTTGGGCGAAAAAGAGAATAGTGATTGGAAAACCGTCGGCTTTGACGAGCTGAGCCAGAAAATTGTTGTTCCCAATGGCTCGATTGGCTCCCGCTGGGAGGGCAAGGGCAAATGGAATCTTGAAGAAAAAGATACCAACGGAAATGACATCAAGCTCAAGCTGACCAACATTCTGGAACAGGACCATGACACAGTCGTGGATGTCGCTTTCCCGTATTTCGGTAATCGCGATCATGATTATTTTAAAGGAACAGACCATCCGGATAAGCTCATCCGCAGGGTTCCCGTAAAACGGGTGAAGCTGGCCAAGGGGGCTGCTCTGGTCGCTTCGGTTTATGACCTGTTCATGGCAAATTACGGCCTCGACCGCGGACTGGGCGGCGAAAATCTGGCCAAGAGCTATGACGAGAATGAACCTTATACGCCTGCGTGGGCCGAAAAAATAACCGGTGTACCGGCTGATAGCATCATCACCGTCGCGCGTGAATTTGCGACCAATGCGGAAAAGACCAAAGGCCGGTCGATGGTCATCCTCGGCGCCGGGGTCAATCACTGGTATCATATGGACATGACCTATCGGGGGATCATCAATCTCCTCGTCATGTGCGGCTGTATCGGCAAGTCGGGGGGCGGCTGGTCGCATTATGTGGGGCAAGAGAAACTGCGTCCGCAAACCGGCTGGCAACCCTTGGCATTCGGGCTGGATTGGAACCGCCCGCCGCGGCAGATGAATGCGACGAGCTATTTCTACGCACAAAGTGACCAGTGGCGCTACGAAACGCTGAACGTCGATGAACTATTGTCGCCGACAGCACCGGACGGCGCATTTAGCGGCTCGCTGATCGACTTTAACGTCCGCGCAGAGCGTATGGGCTGGCTGCCATCGTCACCGCAGATCAAAAGCAATCCGCTGGAAGTGACAAAGGCAGCGCGGAACGCGAATAAGGATCCGAAGGATTATGTCGTTGATGCGCTGAAATCGGGTGATCTGGAACTGGCCTGTCACGATCCTGATGATCCGGCCAACTGGCCGCGCAACATGTTTGTCTGGCGCTCCAATATTCTCGGCTCTTCCGGCAAGGGACACGAATATTTCCTGAAGCACCTGCTGGGTACACAACATGGTGTGCAGGGCAAGGATCTGGGCGAGATGGGGCATAGCAAGCCGGAAGATGTCGTCTGGCACGATGATGCGCCAACCGGGAAGCTTGACCTGCTGGTGACACTGGATTTCCGGATGTCCACGACCTGCGTCTATTCCGATATCGTTCTGCCGACCGCCACCTGGTACGAAAAGAACGACCTTAATACATCGGATATGCACCCTTTCATCCACCCTCTGTCGGCGGCTGTCGATCCGGTATGGGAATCCAAGTCGGACTGGGAAATTTACAAGGCGATTGCCAAGAAATTTTCCGAAGTGGCTCCCGAAGTTCTGGGTGAGGAAGAGGATCTGGTGATGACGCCAATCCTTCATGATACTCCGGGTGAAATGGGTCAGCCGCTGGACGTGCAGGACTGGACCAAGGGCGAGGTCGACGCGATACCGGGCAAAACCATGCCGCAAATTGCGGTCGTGAAGCGCGACTATCCCAACCTTTACAAGCAGTTCACGTCATTGGGGCCGTTGATGGATAATATCGGCAATGGCGGCAAGGGCATTGCGTGGAAAACCGGTCTGGAAGTCGAGCATCTGAAAGCCCTGAACGGTGTAGTTACCGAGGAAGGGGTGAGCAAAGGTCTGGCGCGGATCAACAGCGATATTGATGCGACCGAGGTTATCCTCATGCTTGCGCCCGAAACCAATGGCGAGGTTGCGGTCAGGGCGTGGAAGGCCTTGGGCGAGGTTACGGGCCGCGAGCATGAACATCTTGCGATGCCGAAAGAGGACGAGAAAATCCGCTTCCGCGATATCGTCGCCCAGCCGCGCAAAATCATCTCGTCGCCCACATGGTCGGGTATCGAGAGCGAAGAGGTTTGCTATAATGCCGGCTATACCAACGTCCATGAGCTTATTCCGTGGCGCACGTTGTCAGGGCGGCAACAGCTTTACCAGGACCATCTGTGGATGCGAGCCTTTGGTGAGGGTTTTTGCGCCTATCGTCCGCCGATTGATACCAAGGCGGTAAAACCGATGTTAGATCGCGCCGACGGTCAAAAGCATGTCGTGCTCAACTTCATCACGCCGCACCAGAAATGGGGTATCCATTCGACCTATACCGACAATCTGTTGATGCTGACGCTATCGCGCGGCGGTCCGATTGTCTGGATGTCGGAAATTGACGCGGCGAAAGCAGGTCTGGTCGATAATGACTGGATCGAGGCGTTTAACAGCAACGGTGCCCTTGTCGCCCGCGTGGTTGTGTCGCAGCGGATGAAAGAAGGCACGCTGTTCATGTACCACGCACAGGAAAAGACCGTGAACGTGCCAGGCTCACAGATTACCGGACAGCGCGGCGGTATCCATAACAGCGTTACCCGAACGGTTTTAAAACCGACCCACATGATCGGCGGCTATGCGCAGTTGAGCTATGGCTTCAATTATTACGGCACGGTTGGTTCCAACCGTGACGAGTTTGTAATCGTCCGCAAGATGGTGGATGTGGACTGGCTGGATGGTGAAGAAAGCCGCTTGCCCTATGAAAGAACGGAGGCAGCGGAATGAAAGTACGTGCACAAATAGGCAAGGTCCTGAACCTCGACAAATGTATCGGTTGCCACACCTGTTCCGTCACCTGCAAGAACGTGTGGACCAGCCGCGAAGGCATGGAATATGCCTGGTTCAACAATGTGGAGACAAAACCCGGCATCGGCTATCCCAAGGACTGGGAAAACCAGAAGCAATGGAATGGCGGCTGGGAACGGATACGCAATGGTCGTATCCGCCCTAAAATGGGCGGGAAATGGCGGATATTGGCCAAGATTTTCGCCAATCCCGATATGCCGCAAATCGACGATTATTACGAGCCTTTCACCTTTGATTACGAGCATCTGAAAACAGCGCCGGAAATGAAGGCTGCCCCAACGGCTCGCCCGCGTTCGCTGATTTCCGGTGAGCGGATGGAGAAAATTGAATGGGGACCAAACTGGGAAGAAATCCTGGGCGGTGAGTTCTCCAAACGCTCCAAGGACTATAATTTCGAAGGCGTCGAAAAGGAAATGTACGGCGAATTCGAAAATACCTTCATGATGTATCTGCCGCGCCTGTGCGAGCATTGCCTGAACCCCACCTGCGTTGCGGCCTGCCCGTCCGGTTCCATCTACAAGCGCGAGGAAGACGGCATTGTCCTGATCGATCAGGAAAAATGCCGGGGCTGGCGGATGTGTGTTTCCGGCTGCCCTTACAAGAAAATCTACTACAACTGGAGCAGCGGAAAATCTGAGAAATGCACCTTCTGCTATCCTCGGATAGAGGCCGGGCAACCGACCGTATGTTCCGAAACCTGCGTGGGACGTATCCGCTATCTGGGCGTGATGCTCTATGATGCCGACCGTATCGAGGAAGCCGCTTCAACCGAGGATGTGCAGGACCTTTACCAGGCGCAGCTTGATATTTTCCTTGATCCCAATGATCCGGAAGTCATCGAGCAGGCGCGTAAAGACGGCGTTCCCGAAGCATGGCTGGAAGCTGCACGCAAATCGCCGGTTTATAAAATGGCGATGGAATGGAAGGTCGCTTTTCCGCTGCACCCCGAATATCGCACTTTGCCGATGGTCTGGTACGTGCCGCCATTGTCACCGATTAACGCGGCTGCAAGTGCCGGAAAAATGGCGTTCAAGGATGATATGCCGGATGTCAGATCTTTGCGGATTCCGCTGCGCTATCTCGCCAACCTGCTAACGGCGGGCAAGGAAGAGCCGGTTGCGCTGTGTCTGGAACGGATGCTCGGAATGCGCAGTTACATGCGCGCCAAGACGATTGACGGCGTCATCGCGACCGATGTTGCCGAGCGCGTCGGGCTGACTCCTGCGCAAATTGACGAGATGTATCACATCATGGCGATCGCCAATTATGAAGATCGCTTCGTCATCCCAACCAGCCACCGCGAAGAAGTGGAAGATGCATTTGACGAGCGCGGCTCGTGCGGTTTTTCCTTTGGCAATGGTTGTTCCGGCGGGTCGAGCGAAACCAACCTGTTCGGCTCTCCCAAGCGCAAGAAAATCCCGATGCCTGCAGAAGGGATGCGGACATGACAAAGACGTTCAAAATCCTTGCTGCCTTGCTGACTTACCCGACCACGGAGATACAGGAAGTAGTGTCGGACTTTCTGCCGCTGCTGAAAGACGAGGGTTTGTTGTCCGCCTCCAGTATCAAGCAGTTAAAGCCGCTGATCACCGAATATCGGGAGCTCGACCTGCTGGATTTGCAGGAACGCTATGTCTTGTTGTTTGACCGGACGCGCTCTTTGTCCTTGCACCTTTTTGAGCATGTCCACGGTGAAAGCCGTGATCGCGGGCAGGCGATGGTCGACCTGAAATCGATGTATGAGGCAAAGGGGCTGGAGATAAATTCCATAGAAATGCCGGATTTTCTGCCGCTATTTCTTGAGTATCTGTCGATTTTGCCGTGTGAAGAAGCACTGGAGCTGCTTCAGGATCCGGCACATGTGATCGCCGCTGTAGGCGAGAGGCTGGGCAAGCGTGATAGCAGCTATGCTGCTGTTATGGGGGCGCTTGGCCAGCTAACGGGGCCTGCTGATGCAAAGGTGCTGGCAGCATTGCGCAAGGAACCGGATGATAACCCGGATGATCTGGAAGCTCTGGACGAAATCTGGGAAGCGGAGCAAGTGACCTTTGGCCCCGGATCGCCCGAAGATGGCTGCCCCAAAGTTTCCGATATGATTGCCAATTTACAAGCCGAAATACCGGCCAAACTGTCCACTATGGCTGACGGGGCAAAATCAGACGGAGGAGCGAATAATGGCTGAGTTTATCAACAGTTACCTGTTTGGTATCTATCCCTATATTGCGTTGACCGTACTCGTGATCGGGTCGATTATCCGCTATGACCGCGAACCTTATAGTTGGCGCTCCAGTTCAAGCCAGATCCTGCGCAGAGGCCAGTTAATGGCTGGATCGGTTCTGTTCCACGTTGGTGTTCTTATCGTTTTTGGCGGTCATCTCGTCGGGCTGCTGACCCCGATCGAGTTTTTCGACTGGGTGGGTATCAGCCATCCGTTCAAACAGATTACGGCAATCGCAGTGGGTGGTGTGGCCGGTGCCATCTCATTCGTAGGGGCGACCCTGCTCGCGCATCGCCGATTGTTTGACCCGCGGATACGCGCCAATTCCAATTTTGCCGACACGGCGATCATATTGCTTCTGTGGCTCCAGCTCGCTCTTGGCCTGTCGACGATTGTGATTTCCATGGAGCATCTTGACGGGGCGGAAATGGTCCGGTTCATGGCATGGGCGCAAGGGATTTTCACATTTGACGCCTTGGCCGCAAGCTATATTTTGAGCGCGCACTGGATCTACAAGCTGCACATATTCCTGGGCCTTACCTTGTTCCTGATTTTTCCGTTCACCCGGTTGGTGCACATGTTCTCGGCACCGATCCGCTATGTCTGGCGGTCCGGATATCAGATTACCCGATCCAAAAAGGCGGCGCTATGACACCAGATCAAGAACAGGTTTTGACCGTCAACGGTGTAGAGATCCCGGCAGCGGCGATTGCCGAAGAAGCGCAGAATCATCCGTCGGATAATCCGGATGCCGCATGGTCGGAAGCGGCGCGCGCGCTGGCGATCAAGACGGTGCTGCTGGCCGAGGCTGACCGATTGGCTATCGAAGCGCCGCTTATCGAGGATGAAAAAGGCCGGACCCTGCTACCGGACGATGCGCGTATTGAGGCTCTGCTCGAACAGCAAGTGACAACGCCGCATGCTGACGATGCGGTCTGCCGCCGCTATTATGAACAGAATCTCGACCAGTTCCAGAGCCCCGCACTGGTGGAAGCATCGCACATATTGTTTTCCGCGCCGCAGGACGAACCGGCTCGCTATACCAAGGCAGAATTGAGCGCTATCGATACGATTGCGGAGTTAAAGGCGCATCCGGAACGCTTTGCGGCTCTCGCAGAAACCCTGTCGGCCTGTCCGTCGGGAAAGCAGGGCGGCAATCTGGGGCAGATCGGGCCGGGCCAGACGGTAGACGAGTTCGAGACATTTTTGTTCAATCTGGAAGCGGATCAAATGTGCCCTGTCCCGGTCAAGACGCGATTCGGCGTGCATGTAATCAGGGCAGGACGCAAGATTCCGGGTGAGACGGTCCCGTTTGAAGCCGTCCGGTCAAAAATCGCGGATTATCTTGAAGAATCAAGCTGGCGCCGCGCTGTTTCGCAATATCTCAAGATATTGATCGGAAAAGCCGAGATTTCGGGACTGGAAATAGAGGGCAGCGAAGGCCTTTTGGTTCAATAAGTTAACCCGAAGTTCTCGGGCTTAACTTTATCGGCCTATACAGCCCCCATAATTCCAACTATGGCGGAGTCATGAGCGCTTGCGGTGACTGCCCAGTTCGAAATCATGCAATTTGTTCAGCTTTGGAAGATTCCGAGTTGGCGATTCTGCGCCGCATTGGGCGCGTGCAGGACATTCCTGCGGGCCAGACCCTTATGTGGGAAGGGGATGAAGCCTCTGTGGTCGCCAATGTTGTGGAAGGCGTAATGAAGCTTTCGACATCGCTGGGCGACGGGCGCGAACAGATTGTCGGCGTTGCCTATCCTGCTGATTTCATTGGACGACCTTTTGGCGAGCGGGTTCCCTATACGGTCACGGCGATCACCGATGTCCGGGTCCGGTCGTTCCAGCGCGCCGGATTTGAAAAATTCGCACAGGAACATCCCAAGCTAGAGCATAAAATGCTGGAGCGGACGCTGGCGGAACTGGACCGGGCGCGGGAATGGATGTTGCTGCTTGGCCGTAAAACGGCGCAGGAAAAGCTGGTAACCTTGCTGCTCAACATGCCGAACCGTTTGTCCGAAACCCAATGCGGAACGCCTGAGGCTCCACTGGACCATTTCGAATTGCCCTTTGGCAGGCAGCAAATGGCAGACCTGTTGGGACTAACCATCGAAACCGTCAGCCGCCAGCTTGGCGAATTGACAAAATCCGGGTTAATTACCCTGAAAAACCAACGCGAAGTCACCATTCAGGACCGCGAAAAACTGGCAGATCTGGCCGGGCAGTAAACCGGCTCTGATGCGGCGGCGGAACGGCAATTTCAGCGTCATAGACTGTATAAATCCGATAGACCCCTTGATTTTAGAGGCTCGCATCCGCATTGATTGACGCTCCATAGCCAACAATAAAGCCAACAATCAAAGGGCCCTTATGTCATCTGAGCGACCAGCACGTTCCACTTCCGATTCTGCGCTGCGGAAATTTCTGAATAGCGAAGCGTCAGGCGGTATTTTGCTGATGGTAGCTGCGGCGCTGGCGATGATCGTCGCGAACAGCCCGCTTTATGACATGTATCATCATTTCTTTCATGAACTGGAAGGGCCGGTCTTATCGCAAAAGCTGGGGCCGATGACCCCGCATTTGTGGATCAACGACGGGTTGATGGCGATATTCTTTTTACTGGTCGGGCTTGAGATCAAACGTGAATTTGTCGACGGACGACTGAATACGTGGGAGCGGCGCAGGTTGCCCGTTCTGGCTGCCGGTGTCGGGATGCTGGTTCCCGCTCTGGTCTTTCTGTTCGTCGTGCGCGATGTTCCCGAAGTTTATAATGGCTGGGCGATCCCGGCGGCAACCGATATTGCCTTTGCCATCGGTGTGCTGGCACTGCTTGGCCCGCGTGCGCCGACATCGCTTAAACTGTTTCTGGTTACGGTCGCTATCGTCGATGATATGGGCGCGGTGGCGATTATCGCTCTGGTTTATACCGCCGAAATCAATGGCGCGGCACTGCTTGCATCGGCCGTTATCCTTGGCATCATGTACACGATGAACAAAACCGGTGTGCGGTCTGTTCTCGCTTATCTCCTGCTGGCTGCAATGCTGTGGTACGCGGTGTTGCTGTCCGGTGTTCACGCGACGATTGCCGGTGTGCTGGCGGCGATGGTTATCCCGATTGTTATAACGCCCGGCGCTCCGGATTCCGAAGTGTCTACGCTACACCGGCTAGAACATGCCATCGCGCCGTGGAGCGCCTTTTTCATCGTGCCGATATTCGGCTTTGCCAATGCCGGCGTGTCGCTGGAAGGCATTGGTATGGAACAGATTCTGGCACCATTGCCGATCGGCATTGCGCTTGGTCTGTTCCTCGGCAAGCAAATCGGGATTTTTGCGGCAGTGTGGCTGGCTGTGAAGACCGGCTTTGCCGAACGGCTGGGCGGAGCGAGCTGGTTGCAGGTTTATGGCGTGGCGATGCTGTGCGGAATCGGTTTCACGATGAGCCTGTTCATCGGCGCGCTCGCTTTCCCCGGCAACATGCTGTTGATCGAGGAAGCAAAGATTGGCGTCCTTGGCGGATCGCTTTTGTCGGCCGTTATCGGTTTCCTTATATTGCGCTTTGCTCCGCAGCATAAGCATCTGGAATCGCTCGATGAGGTTGAAGAGCAGGAACTAAAGGCTGCGGTGTGAAACCGGTCTTAACCTTTGCTGCGGCGCTGCTGCTGTCAGGCGGTTCTCCCGTCGCAGCCGATACTGCGCCGGTAAACGCTCCCGTAAAAGAAGCAAAGTCGCAGCTCAGTAAGATTGCCGACGATTATATCATGCTGACTCTTGCCATGGGCGAGAAAGAGCCGGGATATGTCGATGCTTATTACGGCCCCGAAACATGGGTCAAGCTTGCCAAGACGCAGGAACGAAGCCTGACCCAGCTGGACGAAGAAGTTGTTCGCCTGAAAGACCGCATCCACGCGCTTCCCAAAGACGCAGAGCCCGCCCGCCAACGCTTTCTTCAGGCACAGCTCGAAGCGGCGCGCACCCGCATAAGCATGCTGTCCGGTGAGACTTTGCCCTTTGCCCAGGAAGCCAAAGGGCTGTTCGGCGTCACTCCCGAAATCCGCCCGCTGTCAGAATATGATAGCGTGCTGCAACAAATTGACAGACTTGTCCCCGGAAGCGGACCGCTGGCCGCGCGAGTGGAAGCGTTTGAGGACCAGTATATCATCCCGCAAGACCGGCTGAAAACCGTGTTCGACACCGCGATTGCGGAATGCAAGCGGCGCACGCAAATCTATTTTGATCTGCCTTCAGACGAAAATTTCCGCATGGAGTTTGTCACCGGCAAAAGCTGGAGCGGGTATAATTATTATCAGGGCGGTTACCAAAGCCTGATCCAGATAAATACCGACCTGCCGATCCGCATCTCGCGCGCCGTCGATCTGGGCTGCCATGAAGGTTATCCGGGGCATCATGTCTATAACATGCTGCTGGAGAAGAATCTGGTCAACGGCCTGGGATGGCAGGAATATTCAATCTATCCGCTCTATTCACCCCAATCGCTTATTGCCGAAGGATCAGCAAATTATGGCATAAAGCTGGCCTTTCCGGGCAAGGAGCGGCTGGAATATGAGCGCGATGTGCTTTATCCGCTGGCCGGGCTGAACCCCGACAGCGCGGAGGCTTATTGGGCGCTGCAAAATGCGAAAGATGCTTTGTCCGGTGCCCGTATCACCATCGCACAGCAATATCTGGACGGAGAGATTCCGCGCGAACAGGCGATAGAACTCACCCGTAAATATCAGCTTGTCGGTGCAGAACGTGCAAGCCAATTGCTCGACTTCAACGACCAGTATCGCAGCTATGTCATCAACTATGGCCTTGGTCAGGACATGGTGCAGCACTGGATTGAGGCGCAGGGCACGGCCCCCGTCTGGCGCTGGAAAGCAATGGAACGATTATTGAGCGAACCCATCTTGCCGGAGGATTTGATAGTTGGCGATTGATCCTTAGCAGCAACAGCCCCCAACCTATCTTTCGGGGGTGTGCCATTCCTCTGGCCCGCCGTTGCGGTCACGCAATTTGATGGCAAGGCCCATGGCAACCCCCACACCGATTGCGACTGTCAAGTCAACCAGAACCGTCAGTATCAATGTCGTGACCAGCAGCATCTTGTCTGACCCGGGCAAGGATAAATAGCTTTTCCATTTATGCGGTTCGCTCATATTCCAGGCGGTGATGACCAGTAAAGCTGCAAGCGCGGGCATAGCAAGATAACCGGCCAGCGGCGCCGCGACGACCATTACGATCAGAATGACAAACGCATGAACGATGCCCGCGACAGGGGTTTTACCCCCGGCTTTGATATTGGTTGCGGTGCGGGCAATAGCCCCGGTTGCAGGCAGGCCACCGAATAAGGAGGAAGCGATATTGGCAACGCCCTGCGCCGTAACTTCGGCATTGGGGCGGTGCTTCCCTTCGATCATCCGGTCTGCAACAATGGCGGACAGCAAGGATTCCACCCCGGCCAGGAAGGCAATCACCAATGCGGACGGGAAAAGCTCAATCAGGCGTGCGGTGGTAATTTCCGGCAGCTTCATAGCGGGCAGATGGTTGGGTAAATCCCCGAAACGCGAATGGATCGTGTCTACGGGCATGACCATATATACCGCAAGAAAAGAACCGAAAGCCACGGCAACGATCAAACCCGGCAAGCGCGGAAACAACTTGCGGAGGCCAACGATTAAAACAAGCGTAATGATGGCAATCAGCAGGGCCGAGCCGTTAAAACTTTCCCGCGCTTCCCAGAGAACAGGGATTTTCTCAAGGAAATCCGCCGGAAGATTCTCAACCGTCAGGCCGGTAAAGTCACTAAGCTGGCTGGTCGCGATAATGATGGCTATGCCGATGGTAAACCCGCTCACCACCGCTTCGGGGACATAAGAAATCAGGCTTCCTAACCTGAAATAACCGCCGATTATCAGGAATATACCCGCCATCATGGTCGCCAGCACCAGCCCGTCATAGCCATGTTCGGCAATGACACTGAACACAACGACGATGAAAGCGCCCGTCGGCCCGCCAATTTGCACCCGGCTACCGCCAAGCGCGGAGATGAAGAAACCGCCGATGATGGCAGTGATAATGCCGGTGGACGGATCCGCACCGGAAGCAATGGCAATGGCAATGCTCAGCGGCAAGGCAACCATCGCAACGGTTATTCCGGCCATAAGGTCGGCAAGGAACAGAGATACGGAATAATCCCGTAACGTCGTGATTATCTTCGGCTGTCGCATGGGCGCATTTACCAACATATAGCGGTCAGGAGCAACTAAAATAAGCCACTATTTCCGTTCCTTAACTATCCGCTAACCAATTTCGTTCATGCCCTATTCTGAAAAAGGACCGGCCATATTCAAGTGTCCTGATCTTGAATGGCCATTTGAACGGGGGCAAATTTTATGGCGGAAGCGGGCAAACTTGTAGATGTGGCTATTATCGGCGCAGGTCCGGCGGGTCTGACCGCCGCTTATTTGCTCAGCAAAAAAGGCTATTCTGTCACGGTTATCGAGAAAGACCCTGTCTATGTCGGCGGGATTAGCCGGACCGTTGAATATGAAGGCTTTCGCTTCGACATCGGCGGACACCGGTTTTTCTCGAAATCAAAAGAAGTGGTCGATCTGTGGAATGAAATCCTTCCCGATGATTTTATCCAGCGACCCCGGATGAGCCGGATCTATTATGAAGGCAAGTTTTACAGCTACCCGCTACGCGCTTTTGAAGCCTTGTGGAATCTGGGCGTCTGGCGCTCGACCTTGTGCATGGCAAGCTATGCCAAGGCTAAAGTCTTCCCGAACAAGAATGTGAAAAGTTTTGAAGACTGGACAGTCAACCAGTTTGGCTGGAAGCTTTATTCCATCTTTTTCAAAACCTATACCGAGAAAGTCTGGGGCATGCCGTGCGACGAGATGTCAGCCGACTGGGCCGCGCAGCGGATCAAGGGGCTTAGCCTTTGGGGCGCGGTTGTGGACGGGTTGAAACGTTCGCTTGGCCTTAACAAAAAACCTAATGACGGCATGGCGACAAAAACCTTGCTCGAGACATTCCGCTATCCTCGCCTTGGCCCTGGCATGATGTGGGACGCGGCGCGCGATTTCGTTCGTTCCAAAGGGAATGACGTCATGATGGGGCACAGCCTCAAACAACTGGCGCAGGATGCAGACGGTAACTGGCGAGTATCTGCTTCTACACAAACGGGTGAAACCGTAATCAACGCCAAACATGTCATCAGTTCCGCTCCGATGCGGGAGCTGGCCAGCCGTATTCATCCGCTGCCCAGTTCTCTACCAGAAGCGCAGGACCTGAATTACCGCGATTTCCTGACCGTGGCATTGATGGTTAAATCCGAAGATCTGTTTCCCGATAACTGGATCTATATCCATGATGACCGGGTTCAGGTGGGCCGCGTGCAGAACTTCCGCAGCTGGTCGCCGGAAATGGTTCCCGATGCGTCGATTGCATGTGTTGGTCTGGAATATTTCTGTTTTGAAAATGATGGCTTGTGGTCGTCAAGCGACGATAATCTGATCGAACTGGCCAAAAAGGAAATGGCAATCCTTGGCCTTTGTAAACCGGAAGACGTGGTCGGCGGCGCGGTTGTGCGCCAGGAAAAAGCCTATCCGGTCTATGATGACAGCTATGAAATGAATGTGGCGTCTATGCGCGATGATCTGGAAACCCGTTTCCCGACCCTGCACATGGTGGGCCGCAACGGCATGCACCGCTATAATAATCAGGACCACGCGATGATGACGGCGATGCTGACAGTGGAAAATATCGAGGCCGGTTCGCGCAAGTGGAATGTGTGGAATGTCAACGAAGACGCCGAATATCACGAAGCGGGTGACGAGGGCGCGCAAAGCGTAATCGCATCCACAATCAGCGAAGACCGTGCCGCCGCGCTGAACAGCATGCGCGATGTGCCGGTGCGGGTCGATACGGACGCGCCGGAAGATGCGCCGGTCGATCGGCCGTCCAAGGCGGCGTAACAGCTACATGGAGCGCAGCGGTCAGGACAGGCGGTCGGCCACCGGAGTCTGGGCAGGAAATCTGCCCGGCCCGCTGGCGGTGCTGAACCGTTTTTCAATCACGCGCTATTTGTTGGCCAGCATCGTCAGCCTGGCTTTCGATGTTGCTTTATTCATGGTGCTGGTCGCCTTTGCATTCGACCCCGGTTGGTCCTCTGCTGCTGGCTATAGCGCAGGAATCATCGTGCACTGGCTCATCTCCTCAAGCTTCGTCTTCCCCGGCAAAGCCAGACAGGGCGTAGCGCTCCACCTGCAACGCATAGGATTTATTGCGACCGCCATATTGGGGCTTGGGATTACGGTAAGTATTGTGAGCTGGATGACCGCTTTGGGTATATTGCCGGTTGTTGGAAAAGGAGTGGCAGTGTTTGTCAGCTTTTTCGTAGTTTACGCGACGCGCAAATTGGGCGTGTTTAGGTGACGGGCAACAAAGTTAGCATGAAATGGATTGCATAATTTCTAGTCAAATGACTGCCAGCGGCCTGCCAAAGAAGGACGCCTAAATCGCAATATTAGTAATGATGCGGATATCACCATGATAGCAAAGCAATATTCCAAAAGTAGGTTTCGTTTGAACCTACCCTCTATCATCTGGATCATTATATGGTTGCTTTGGTCTGTGGGG
>JADKLW010000246.1_pt1 | contig 26832 bp, 12 predicted proteins | sample 8641881 | NCBI WGS metagenome assembly JADKLW01 (sample SAMN16272185, study PRJNA661076) | feces metagenome | isolation source: fecal sample from diarrhoea affected cattle B | host: Bos taurus | place: South Africa: Lokaleng Village, Mahikeng | collected 2019-09 | reverse complement strand
TGCATTGCAGGAAACAGGAAGTATGATGAATACCGACTTCTCGAAGTACAGGAAAGGATAATTCATTTGGATTAATCAGGAATGAACCGCAAAATGAATGAGGGTGTATCACAAAAAATGTGATTACACCCTTTCATTTTAGTCTCCTATCCTGGAATTACCTCACATATTTATTCTCCAGTGACCTAATGCCTTTGTGATTATGGTTTTAAAGGATTTCCGGGAATGGATTCTATAGTTGATGATTTTTGAAGTAGTTTTATAGGCTAATCAGTAAACAACATTTTAGAAGTAATGGTACATAAAAAAATAACGTGGATATTTCTATTATTAGGGTTTCTAGCACCTCTATACTCTAATTCTTCGAAATATTATTTCACAAAAATAAGCATAGATGAAGGTCTTTCACAAAGCAACGTGAAGAGCATTTGCCAGGACAGCATGGGATTCATGTGGTTTGGCACCCGTAACAAACTTAACCGTTATGATGGTGTTTCTATGAAAGTGTTTGATGTAGTTGATGAGCAGCAAAGTATGACAAATAATAATATTGGTGCACTTTTAGAAGATTCAGAGAGAAAACTATGGGTAGGAACAGATAAGGGGATTTTTATTTTTGATCCTCTCTTTGAAAGATTCCGTTTTTTTGATTTAAAAACTAAAGAAGGTGTCCAGATTACCAATTGGGTGGCGGATATAAAAATGGATTCTCATGGGAATATTTGGATTGTGATTCCCGGGCAGGGGTTGTTCCTGTATACCAAAACGGAGAGAAGTCTCAAATATTTTGCCATAGGAAGTTATCAGGAGCCTGATCAGGGGAATCCCCAATGTATGTATATTGGTGCGAACGGCTCTGTTTGGATAGGCACAAACGGTGGAGGAGTATATCTTTACAACAGTGATAATCAGATGTTTATTAATTATATGGGTGATGCTAACGGTCGTAATACGTTGAGAGGGCAGAATATTTATACCATTTCTGAATATGGAGATGAGCTGGTTATTGGTATCCACGAAGGGAAATTACTCAAGTTGCATAAAAGAAAAAACATACTTACAGAGTTTATTTCAGAGGAGGTTAATTATAAAATAATCCGTTGTATAGTCACAATCGGCGATCAACTATGGGTAGGAACCCAATACGGTTTATTTATTGTTGATGAAAAAAATAACAGCACTACACATATTACGGAATCACTGGTGAATCCTTATTCAATCTCAAATAATGTCATTGAAAAAATATATCAGGACAAAGAAGGGGGTATTTGGATAGGCACTAATTCGGGAGGTCTATCATATCTTCCAAATCAGGGATTATTTTTTGAAAAATATATCCCGACGCTTGAAAAAGGAAGTTTATCCTGTAAGCAAGTCTCACTTTTAGCTGAAGATTCATCGAAGAAAATATGGGTTGGGACAGATGATGGAGGGGTTAATATCTTTGATCCTGAGACCGGGAAATTTACACTATTGCCGGGAGATGGAAACATAAATACGCTGAGCAAGAGGGTCGTGTCTATTTTGCTGCAGACAGATAAGGCATGGATTGGTTATTTTAAAAATGGGGTTGATATACTTACACTGTCAGAAAGTCGCAAAACACATTATTCCGGCAGAGACCTTAAGTTGAATGAGGCCTCTGCTTTTGCACTTTGTGAAGACAGACATGGGAATATATGGTTAGGGAATGGTTGGGGAGTCTATCTCTGCGATGACAAAAGTATGAATTTCAGACATGTGGAGGAATTTGGCTCATTGTATGTTTTTGATATTCTGGAAGATTCCAAAGGTAATATCTGGGTTGCAAGTATGGGTAGTGGTGTTGCAAAGTACGATCCTGTTACCAGCGAGATGAAATGGTATGGGAACGATATGAACGAACCCAAAAGTATCAGCTCAAACTCTGTGAGTAGTATCAGCGAGACCTCCGATGGATCTGTCTGGTTTTCTACAGACAGAGGTGGCATCTCAAGATATAACAAAGACAGTGATGATTTTACTTCATTTTCAATTAAACAAGGTTTACCTGATGATGTAGCTTATAAAATAGTTGAAGATGAAAATAACAACCTATGGTTTGGCACAAATAGAGGTTTAGTCCGTTTTAATCCTGTAACGGAGTCAATTCGGGTGTTTACACGGCATGATGGATTGTTAAGTAATCAATTTGCATATAAATCAGGATTAGTTACAAAATCGGGGAAACTATATTTTGGAAATAATGAAGGAATGATTGCTTTTGAACCTTCTCAGTTTATGCCTAATAAATATAATCCGCCTATTTATATCACTGGTATTAAGATAAACAATGGGAGTCTGGAAATTGGGAAGAAAGATTCACCTCTCGAAAAAAGTATTGTTTTTACAGATATGATCCGTCTTAATCATGATCAATCTAATATAAGTATAGATTTTGCAGCTTTAAGCTTTACTGCCCCACAATCAAATATGTACGCTTATAAAATGGAGGGACTAGATAGTGAATGGAATTATACAGATAATGAACATAGTATATCATATTCGAAATTACCTCCTGGAGATTACCTATTCAGGGTAAAAGGATCCAACAACGATGGATTATGGAATGAAAAAGGACAATCACTGATCATACAGATTCTTCCCCCGTGGTGGCGATCCTCAGTGGCAACTTACACCTATTTCTTCCTTTTTTTAACATCTCTCTTTTTATTTCTTTTCTGGAATGACCGAAGACAAAAAAGGAAACATTTAGGACGACAAAAACTTTTTGAGGCTGAAAAAGAAAAAGAATTGTATGATTCCAAAATCGAGTTCTTTTCAAATGTAGCGCATGAAATAAAAACACCACTCACGCTGATAAACGGCCCACTTGAGTCTCTCAAAGAGATGCAAATTGAAAATTTAGAGATAAACAAGAATATTGATATTATAGAAGATAATACCAATCAACTCATATTGCTAATAAATCAATTGTTGGATTTCAGGAAAATTGATAACAATAGTTTCGTCATCCATCTTCAACTACTTAATATCAATCATCTGTTAGGAGAAGTGTTTTCCAAATTTAAATTGATAGCTTTCAGAAAGAACAAGAGAATGGAATTGCAATTACCTGAAAAAGAGTTTGAGATACCTGTTGACAGAGATGGTGTAATGAGAATACTCAATAATCTATTTCTCAATGCAGTTAAGTATTCAGACTCAGAGATAATGGTTACATTAACAGAAATAAATTCCGATAAAATTGCCATTCATGTCTCGAACGATGGACATGCAATTCCAATGGATAAGAAAGAAAAAATATTTGAAATATTTTACCGATTAGATTCAGCAAATTCCTCTCCTTCCGGTTCTGGTATCGGTTTGTCACTTTCCAGAGCTATCGCAAGGTTGCATAAAGGAGATCTCTATCTGGACAGTAATGTCACAGATGCAAATTGTTTTATCCTTGAATTGCCTAAAGCGCAAGAGAAACAAGTCTGGATAAGTGACCATACTGTTAATTACGAAACGCAGGATGATCAGGAAGAGTATATCAAAGAGACAAATGATCCAACAATTTTATATGTTGAAGATAATGAAGATGTTCAATCATTTGTGTCTGAGAAACTTCGACAATCTGAGTTTACCGTATTAAACTCTTCAAATGGAAAGGAAGCTGTTAAGTTATTGGAAGATAATAGTGTTGATATTATTATTAGTGATGTAATGATGCCTGATATGGATGGGTTTGAATTATGTACTCATGTGAAAAATACGTTTGAATATTGCCATATCCCCATAATCCTGCTGACTGCTAAAAATGATATTGATAGTAAGATCGAAGGTCTTACTGCAGGAGCCGAGGTATTTATTGAGAAACCATTCTCATACGGGCACTTACTTGCTCAAATTCGCACCCTGTTGAATAATCGGATGAGGGAGAGAAAAGCATTTCTCCATAGACCTTCATTGCCCGTTCAACAAACGGGTATGAACAAAGCAGACGAAGAGTTTCTTGAGAAAGTTGTCAATATTATTATTGGAAATATCACAGATCCAGATTTTGGTGTGGAAAAGTTATCGGGGTTAGTCTTCATGAGCCGATCCAGCTTACATAGAAAAATAAAAGCGCTAACAGATATAACACCTACCGATTTTATACGGGTAATAAGATTAAAAAAGGCAGCGGAGCTTATCAGGGAGAGAAACTATAGAACAAATGAAGTATGCTATCTTGTCGGGATAAATTCACCTTCTTATTTTAACAAATTGTTTCAGAAACAATTTGGCATGACACCTAAAGACTATAGCGATCTAAATTTATCGTAATTCAAATTGTAAGTAAGGCTATCCTGGCATTTAGGAGGATTTCAGATTTGTTAATGCTACTAAATTGCCTTTTTTTGCTACCGTTGTAATTGTAGTTTTGATAAGAACTATATACTTTTGTTTTGTTAAATTAATTTAATAATATTTTCTGTTCTTTTACGTCGCTTTCCATGAGGTTGGAGTAAAACGAACAACATATTATTTTTAAGATAACTCTAAAGTATCTAATTCATATCAATAAAATGCAATGAAATTAAGATTATTATTTATAGTAGTACTCATCTGTATATTATACACGGGATGTTATGGAAATAAATCGCTTACAGTGAATGGCTGGACAGTAAAATTTGATGTGGAGACGAATGCCATTGATATTTTAAAAGATGACAAAGTAATCTATGATAATCTCTATGCTACTTATAAATTGTCTGACACAATTATTACAAGTAAAACTTATGTTAAAGCCAGTATCGAGATAAAAGATATTGAAGATAGATTTGGGCAGGGACGTTTGTACAGGATGATTTATTCGTCAGATAAAAATCTTCCCGCGTTGGTACACTCATTTTATTTATATCCCGATAAGGACTTTATACTTACGGAATTTGAGTTGAAGAGTGAAGCCGTGATGAGCGTAAACTATATGGCACCCGTCAATCTTCAACATATGGAAGGTGTGATTAAAGGGAGAGACAATAACCGGGCTCTCTTTATTCCTTTCGATAATGATAAGTGGATTCGTTATCAGTCACATCCGTTGAATTTTGCACATTTGACGAGTTATGAGGTGACTTCAGTCTTCGATAATGAGAAACGGAATGGTATAGTGGTTGGTTCGGTGGAGCACGATCATTGGAAGACCGGAATCGATTTGTCGTCAGTAGAAAATAAATTATCTTCATTGATCTGCTACGGAGGCGTGGCCAACGAAACTACAAGGGATGTAAAACCTCATGGATCCCTGCATGGTAAATCAGTTAAATCACCTAAGATTTTCCTTGGATATTTTGATGACTGGAGAGTAGGACTTGAGACTTACGCAGATGCAAATTCCATAGTTACCCCTCCCCGTGAATGGGATCATTCTGTGCCGTTTGGTTGGAATAGCTGGGGGGTTTTACAATTTGATTTAACTTTTAATAAAGCATTACACGTATCAGATTTTTTTAAGGACAATTTGCAGGATAATAATTTCTCGAATGCAGATGACCTTGTTTATGTAGGGCTTGATTCCGGGTGGAATAGTTTTTCGGAAGAAGAACTGAAGGAATATGCAGATCGTTGTGCTGCGAATGGACAAGTTGCAGGAATTTACTGGACACCTTTTACTGATTGGGGCAAAGATCCCGATCGGGTATTCCGTGCATCTCCAGAGTATAGATATAAAGATGTTTATCTATATGCAAATGGCAAACCGCAAGAACTCGACGGTGCATATGCGCTTGATCCTACTCATCCTGCAGTGAAAGCAGCAATAAAAGAAACATCAGAATTATTCCGACGTGCCGGTTTCAAGTATGTAAAGATGGATTTTATGACACACGGAGCCATGGAAGCTGATAGGTGGTATGACAAAAGTATCACTACCGGAATAGGGGGTTACAATTACGGTATGAAGCTTTTAGACAGGTACTTTTCCGATATGTATATTAATTTATCTATTTCACCCATTTTCCCGGCCCAATACGCTCAATCGCGACGTATAGCATGCGATGCATGGAATAAGATAAAAGATACCGAATATACAATGAACGCCTTGTCATACGGCTGGTGGCAGGATCGGATCTACAGTTTCAATGATCCCGACCATGTAGTATTGAAAGACGCAGCTGAAGGAGAGAACAGGGCTCGGATAACCTCCGCCGTTATCACCGGGATGTTCATTCTCGGGGACGATTACAGTAAACATGGGGATAATGAGGCAATAGAGAGAACTTTAAAATATGCAACTCATCAACAAGTCAATTCTATGGCAAACGGACGTGCTTTCAGACCGGTTGAGGGTGACGGCGAACAATCCGAAACTATTTTTTGTAGAATGAACGAAGATGGAACTTCCGATTTTGCATTCTTTAATTATTCCGGGGAGGATATGTTTCTGGATATTAGCCTTGAAAGGTTGGGATTATCTTCTAAAGACAGATATAATGCGAAGGAAGTGTGGAGTAATTTAGAAATACCAGTTCAGGAACAATTAAAAATGACGATACCAGCAAAAGATGTATTATTATTTAAATTTTATTTATCACCTGATTAAACCTAATAATTAATTATGAAGTGGGGACATTGATTGACATGACTATAGCAACATTTTCCCACATCGTTCTGGTGGCTATCTAATCCCATTCTTTGATTTCTCAAGTATGATTGTATATTTTAACGGCTTTTCGTATAGTGCCCTAACAGATAATGGAATTGTTGTCTTGAATTGATTAAATATTTATAAATGGTTGCCCAGGATGGTCTCATAATGCAACATCGTATACAGCAAATAAACAATTGACAAATGAAAAAAACTTATTTATTATTCTCAGTTTTGATGGTTATCTCTGTTACTATAAACGGTAGCAACATTGAAGATAAACCTTTGTATAAAAATAAAAATGCTCCTATTGATCAGCGTGTAGAGGATCTATTAAGTCGTATGACTTTAGAGGAGAAGATATGGCAAATGCAAAACAAACCTGTTGAGGGACCTGACGAATTCGATAAAACATTCGAAGGAAGAAGTTATGGAACAACACATGAAATGGGAAACTCTGCACAATACTGTGCCGATATTTATTATGATCTTCAGGAATATATGCAGACCAGAACCCGTTTAGGTATCCCTATTCTTCCTGGAGCAGAAGGTATACAAGGTATTCTCCAGAATGGGAGCACACTTTTTCCTCATGCAATCGCACAAGGTAGTACTTTTAATCCTGCTTTAATTGAACGTATGACAAAAGCAGCTGGTGAAGAAGCTCATGTAATGGGCATTCGTCAGGTACTTTCTCCTGTTTTAGATATTACCAGAGAATTAAGATGGGGGCGTGTTGAAGAAACCTTCGGAGAAGACCCTTTCTTGATTGCTGAAATGGGAATTGGTTTTGTTAAAGGGTATCAAAGTCAGAATATTACTTGTATGCCAAAACATTTTGTGGCGCATGGAACTCCAGTTGGAGGATTGAATTGTGCACATGTGAGTGGAGGTGAAAGAGAATTGAGAAGTCTTTATTTATACCCTTTTCAAAAAGTAATACAAGCAACTAAGCCTTTGGCTGTAATGAGTGCTTATAGTGCTTATGATGGTGTTGCAACTTCCGGGTCGTCCTATTATATGACCGATATATTAAGAGGAGAACTTGGGTTTGATGGATATGTATATTCTGACTGGGGATCAGTAGATCGTCTTAAAACATTCCATTATTCAGTAGAAACATCAGATGAAGCAGCACAGATGTCTGTAGAAGCTGGAGTAGATCTAAATGTGGATTGGACCTACACTCTTTTACCCCAATTGGTAGAGAGTGGAATTATGGATGTGAAATTTATCGATCAGGCTGTTAGACGCATTCTCACAGTCAAATTTAAGCTTGGGTTGTTTGATAACCCTTATGGTGAACCTGAAAGAGTGAAAGATGTTGTGAGAAATGCTTCAAAAGTGCTGTTAGCAAAAGAGATAGCTGATGAAAGTGCCATTTTACTTAAAAACAAAAATAATATCTTACCATTAGATCTTAAAAAGTATAAACAAATAGCTGTACTTGGTCCAAACAGCAATCAGACAGTTTATGGTGATTATTCCTGGACTCAGAGAGATACTAAAGAAGGCGTAAACCTGTTACAAGGTTTACAGAATGTGATAGGTAATGAAGTATCTATTGTTAACACTGACGGTTGTGATTGGTGGAGCCAGAATACTGATGGGATTGCCGAGGCTGTAGAGCTGGCAAAACAGAGCGACATAGCGATAGTGGCTGTGGGTACTCGAAGTACCTTTTTGGGTCGTTCTCCAAAATATTCAACAGCAGGTGAAGGATTTGATTTGTCATCATTAGAGCTTCCCGGAAAACAGAGGGAATTACTAAAGGCAATAAAAGAAACAGGAAAACCAATGATTGTTGTCCTGATAGCCGGCAAACCTTTGGTTCTATCATGGGCAAATGATAATGCCGATGCTGTTATAACACAGTGGTATTGTGGGGAGCAGCAAGGTAATTCCTTGGCTGATATATTGGTCGGCAATGTAAATCCATCGGGTCGTGTGAATGTTTCATTTCCCAGGAGTACAGGTAATACGCCCTGTTATTATAATTATTATCCCACAGACAGAGAGCAACAATTTGATAGTGGAGGAACGTACGAAGAGCCTAAAGGACATTATATTTTTGAAAAACCTTATTCACTGTGGAGTTTTGGTTATGGACTTAGTTATACATCCTTCGAGTATGTTAAATGTGAGTTGAATGGAGATGCATTTACGGATAAAGATAAGATTATTGCGATGATTGATGTGAAAAATACCGGGAAAATGGATGGAAAAGAAGTAGTCCAACTCTATATAAAAGACAAAATCAGTTCAGTAGCAACTCCCGTAAAGCAACTAAAAGCATTTAAGAAGGAGATGATTAAACAAGGTGAGACTATTAGGATAATGCTTGAAGTTCCTGTATCAGAATTAGCATTGTACAATGTTAAAATGGAGAGAGTCGTTGAACCGGGTGAGTTTGAAATACAAATAGGAAGCTCTTCTGATAATATTGTTTTTAATCAAATTATCGTTGTGAAATAGAGGAAATGCGATGGAAGACAAAGATATATCTTATCTGTTCTATAAAATTTTGGTTGTGTGATTAGCGCTTTTAGCCAGGTCTTTTGATATTCTTTTAGATTTAATATTTAATTAATAATTGTAACTAACAGAAAATGAAAAACGTATGAATGAATTCAATTCGTGTAACTTGAAAGGTTTACAAATAAAAAAGATTGTATGCTTGTTTCTATTGTCAACAATTTCATATATAAATATTTATGGAAATGCAATGATTGACAATTCATCGAAAGTAAATTATAATCTTCAAGCTGTTGAAAAACGGATTACGGGCTATGTATATGATAGCAATCGTGGTACATTGCCCGGAGCAACTATTTTGATTGAGGGGTCTACAAAAGGTGTAATGACGGATCATGAAGGGTATTTCTCTATTGATGGGATTTCTTCCTCTGATAAGATAACCATATCTTTTATTGGAATGCAATCTCAAACAATTCCAGTGGGAGAGACAACACATTTTGAGATTGTTTTAAATGAAAAAGCGGAGGAGTTGGATGAGGTCACGATTGTTGCCTTTGGTAAACAAAAAAAAGAGAGCGTGGTTGGATCTATCACAACAGTGAGCACTTCCGACTTGCGAGTGCCTTCAAGTAATCTGACCACCTCTCTGGCAGGGAATCTGGCAGGGATAATATCCTATCAGCGAAGTGGCGAGCCTGGTCAAAATAATGCAGATTTCTTTATTCGTGGAGTCACAACTTTTGGATATAAAAAAGATCCTCTAATACTAATTGATGGTATCGAGACCTCTTCAACTGATTTCTCGAGATTGCAACCGGATGATATTCAGGCGTTCTCAATACTTAAAGATGCCACTGCAACCGCTTTATATGGTGCCCGTGGAGCTAACGGTGTGATTCAGATAACGACAAAAGAGGGGAGAGAAGGTCCATTAAAGGTGTCTGTACGTTTCGATAATTCATGGTCCGCCAATGCAAGCAACATAGAATTTGCAGATCCAATCACATTTATGCAAATGGCTAACGAGGCTACATCAACCAGGAATCCCTTGGAAATTTTGCCCTACTCTTATGAAAAAATTGAGAGAACCAGGGCTGGAATGAATCCATATGTTTATCCTAAAAATGACTGGCGGGAAATGTTGATGAAAACAACGGCTTACAATCCCCGGGTAAATATCAATATGAGTGGAGGTACCGATAAAGCAAACTATTATGTAGCGGCATCCTATTTTAAAGATAGTGGTAATTTAAAGATGGATAAACGAAATAACTTTAACAATAATATCAATCTTCAGACTTACCAGATCCGATCCAACGTGAATTTAAAATTGACAAGGAGTACCGATGCATCCATTCGAATAAACGGTACATTTGATGATTACAATGGTCCCATTGATGGAGGAGAAGAGATGTACAAGAAAATAATGCGATCGAATCCGGTATTATTTCCTGCGTATTATCCTTCATCGCTTCAGCCTCATACCAACCATATACTTTTTGGGAATGCTACAAGAGGAGTAGAAGGGGTTGGAACAAGTGCTGATTATATCAATCCGTACGCTGAGATGGTAAGGGGTTACTCGGACTATACCAGGTCGTTAATGAATGCGACCATCGAGATGAATCAGGAGCTGGACTTTATAACTAAAGGGTTTAAGGCCAGAGCGTTGTTTAATACATCACGGTATGCATATTACAGTATTAGCAGAAAATATAATCCCTACTATTATGGTGTTGGGTTTTTTGATAAAGTGACCGATTCCTATACAATTGCGCAGGCGAATGAAAAGGATAATCCAACAGAATACCTTGACTATGAAGAAAATAGCAAAGATGTATCTTCCACGGTTTATCTTGAGATGGCTTTAACCTATGCCAACGTGTTTAAAGATGTACATGATGTGGGAGGGCTATTGGTTTATCAGCGTCGTGAACAATTACAAGCCAACAGAGGAGATTTTCAAAAGTCATTGCCCTATAGAAATCAAGGACTCTCCGGCCGCTTTACCTATGCTTACGATAATAGGTATATGACAGAATTTACATTTGGTTATAATGGATCAGAGCGTTTCCATAGTTCAAAAAGGTACGGTTTTTTTCCGGCATTAGGAATAGGCTGGAATATTTCCAAAGAACTATTCTGGGAATCGATTGCCCCGGTTATATCCAATTTGAAATTAAAAGCCACCTATGGTCTCGTTGGTAATGATGCTATTGGTGATGAAGATGATCGTTTCTTTTACCTGTCAAACGTAGATATGGACGACTCCTGGAAATCCTATTCTTTTGGAGAGAACTATCAATACGGGATGAATGGCGTTTCTATAAGCAGGTACGAAAACATAAACATCGGATGGGAAAAATCGTATAAAACCAATTTTGGAGTAGAAATCGGTCTGTTCAATGATTTTGATATACAGGTAGATTACTTTACGGAAAAACGAACAGATATCCTGATGGATCGGTCTATAGCTCCGTCAATGGGATTGGCCGCGACTGTTAGAGCTAGTGTTGGTGAAGCCAAAGGACATGGTGTTGATTTGTCTGCCGATTATAATAAAGCTCTACCCAATAACTGGTGGTTACAGGCAAGAGGTAATTTCACGTATGCGCACAGTGAATTTGTTGTATACGAAGAGCCAAAATACAAAGAGCCATACAGATCCCATGTGGGGCAATCCCTTAATCAGCAATATGGTCTGATCGCTGAGAGGTTGTTTATTGACGAGTACGATGTGATGAACTCACCCACACAAACCTGGGGAGAATATGGACCGGGTGACATCAAATATGTTGATGTGAACAGGGATGGACAGATTACTGACGCGGATAAAGTGCCGATAGGATATCCAACCGTTCCAGAAATTGTATATGGTTTTGGATTTTCGGTCGGAAATCGCAATATTGATTTTTCTGCATTTTTTCAAGGTTCTGCGCGCTCCTCATTTTGGATGGATGCTTCTGCTACCTCGCCATTTCAATCGGACGTGAATTTACTTCAGGCGTATGCAGACAATCACTGGTCTGAAACAAACAGGGATATTTACGCGCTGTGGCCAAGGTTAAGCCCACAGGCGGTAGATAATAACACAGGCATGTACAATACATGGTTCATGAGAGATGGCTCGTTTTTACGATTAAAGAATGTAGAAATCGGATATACCTTTCCCGAGTCTTTATTGAAAATAGCAAATGCCCGATCCATGCGGGTATATGTATCCGGCATGAATCTTTTGTTGCTCAGTAAGTTTGATATGTGGGATGTTGAAATGGGAGGAAATGGTCTGGGTTATCCCGTACAGCGGGTAATTAACTTAGGAGTACAAGTAAACTTTTAAAATTAATATTATGAATGCTAAAAAATCGATATTCTTTTTTCTTATATTGATCAGCTCATTTTTCTCGTGCAGCGACTACCTCGATATAATACCAGATAAAATTGCTGTCTTGGATAATGCATTTGCAAACAAAAATGAGGCAGAGAAATATTTAATGACTTGCTATTCTTATATTCCATCCCATCAAGATCATACAGGAAATATCGGATTGATGGGTGCAGATGAATTATGGGCATATTATCCGGGAAGTGATTTTTCTCCATGGATGATTGCACGTGGATTGCAAAATTCAAACGATCCCTATATGAACTTCTGGGAAGGCAGAAACGGAGGTGGTACATTGTACAATGCAATACGCGATTGCAATATATTTTTGGAAAATGTTGAGGTTAACAATAAGGTTCCCGACTTGACATCAACCATGAGACAAAAATGGATAGGAGAGGTGAAGTTTTTAAAAGCATATTACTATTTCCTGTTATTTAGAATGTATGGACCGATTGTTATTGTCGACCAGAATGTAGACGTTGATGCCCCGGCAGATGAAATGCAAAAACGAAGGAGCTCAGTAGACGAGGTGGTCTTGTATATATCAGATTTGTTGGATGAAGCATACGAGTATCTTCCACAAATGATAACCAATAGAACTGAAGAGCTTGGGCATGTAACAAAACCAGCCGCGTTAACATTAAAAGCAAAATTATTGGTAACAGCTGCAAGCCCGTTGTTCAACGGTAATCCGGATTATGCTGATTTCGTCGATAAAGAAGGAAACCACTTGTTTAATGCCGATTATGAACAAGAAAAATGGGATCTTGCAGCTGAGGCATGTTCTGAAGCAATAGTGTCTTGTAATTTAAGTAATGTTGAGCTGTACAGGTTTACATCGAATGAGAGACTTTCTGACACTACCCGTATACAGATGAATATTCGAAATAGTTTTAGTGAAAAATGGAACTCGGAAATTATATGGGGTCTCTCAGGTAGAGCTGTAAACACGTTACAATCTTTCTCTATGGCGAGAATTGACCCGGAGAATCTGGGTAATATGTGGGCTGCGCAAGAGCGATTAAATCCAACGATAGAGATCGCAAGTAAATTTTATACCGATAAAGGTGTTCCGATGAATGAAGATAAAACATGGGATTATGCCGGGAGATTCGATAGTCAGACAGCGAGTGAGAATGAACGATTTAATCTGGCTGCAGGATACACAACAGCTAAGCTAAATTATCATAGAGAAAATCGCTATTATGCCAGCATTGCTTTTGATGGTTCTGTTTGGTATATGCAAAATAGTCGCAGTGGTTCAGATGAAAACACCTTTACGGTAAAAGCCCGGGTGGGGCAGCCTCAGGCCAAACTGGGTGCTTACAACTATTCAGTAACAGGTTACTGGCCGAAAAAACTGATTAACTGGAAGTTCGTTTTATCAAGCAATAGCTCAACCACGGAATGGTTTCCTTGGCCGGAGTTACGTTTAGCTGATTTGTATTTACTTTATGCCGAGGCACTAAATGAGTGTGATCTGCAGAATGAAGCCATTGATTGGATAGATCTGATTCGAGAGAGGGCCGGCTTGGAAGGAGTAGCCTACTCCTGGGATAACTACTCTACAAAGCCGGATAAGTATAAAACAAAAGATGGTTTACGTGAGATAATTCACCAGGAGAGAACCGTGGAACTGGTTTTTGAAGGTCAAAGATTCTGGGATATACGCAGATGGAAGAGTGCCGCGGAAGAGCTGAATCAAAAAATTCATGGGTGGGATATTGATCAGGAAACACCTGAAGCCTACTACCGGCCCAGGGTATTATTTGATCAGGAATTTAAATCTCCACGGGATTATTTATGGCCGTTGAGAGAAGAAGCACTGTATCTTAATGAGAAATTGGTTCAAAATCCAGGTTGGTAAAAAAAATAACACAAATTATGAAAGTACATAATATTATAATTAAGATATTAAGTCTGTTTGTAATCCTGGTGATTGCTGTAATTCAGAGTTGTGGAGAATATGTTGCCAATTCTCCAATTGAAAAAGACAACGTCGCTCCCGCACCCATATTTAATGCTGTCGTTGAAAATTTGCCCGGAGCAGCTCTTATTTCTTATAGTCTGCCATCCGATGATGATCTGTTGTATGTTTTAGCCCGTTATACAAATAAAGATGGGAAGATTTTTGATTTTCGTTCTTCCTACTATACCAATAGAATCATGGTAGAGGGATTTGGGGATATGAATGAGTATACAATAAATCTCTATGCGGTGGATCGCAGTGAAAATAAGTCAGCCCCTATCGCTGTTAAAATTAATCCCCTTGAATCACAGGCAAATATAACGGCCAGGTCATTGGATATCAAACCTGACTTCGGAGGTATGAGTTTCACCTTCAGTAACGATTCCGAAGCTGATCTCGCATTTGTCATCCTTACAAAAGATGTGGATAGTGTTTTGATCGTGGCGGAAACATTTTTTACCTCCCGCGCATCCGCGAAATTTGCCGTAAGAGGTTATGACGCTGAACCCCGGTTATTTGGAGTGGTAGTACGAGACAAGTGGGGAAATTTATCCGATACAATTTTCAAAGAGCTGATTCCTATCTATGAGATTAGACTGGATAAATCTCTATTTCGTCCTAAGGTATTTCCTAATGATGCTCCTGCAACACACTGGGGTGGATCGCTTGAGTACATATGGGATGATATTGTAAGTGATAAAGCTGCACATACAGGAAATGATGCCACCACGGAACCAAAACATATATCATTTGATCTTGGGGTTAATGCAAAATTAAGCAGGATCAACCTCAAAACAATACCGGATGATAAACATTGGTACAATGATGTATCACCCCGATTTTATGAAGTGTGGGGTTCTCTGGATCCTGATCCTTCAGGGAGTCTTGATTCCTGGATAAAGCTAGCGACAGTAGAAAATATCAAACCATCGGGCTTGTCTATTGGAACAATAACTGAAGATGACCGGGAGGCCGGTAGGAATGGTGATGATTTTGATATTCCGATTGAAATGCCACAAGTAAGGTATTTAAGAATACGCAGCCTAAGAAACTGGTCTGGAAATACGAATATGTGTATTAGTGAAATTACAGTTTGGGGTAATGATAAATAAAGAGATAACGATGAAAAAAAATAGAAATTTTCTTCTTATAGGATATATATTCCTTGTATGTTGTATGGTAACTTCTTGTACCGATATAGATGAATATCTGAAGTATATCGAAGATATTCCCACCTATACCGGAATCGTGGATTCTGTAAATTTCAGATCGGGCAATCAGCGGATCGTTTTTACCGGGTTATTAACCTCAGATCCCAAAATTAATAAAGTAATTGTTTTTTGGGATAACCGAAAAGATTCGTTGGTATTGGACATAGACAGGACGGATGGTGTGGATACGCTTTTTCATTCTATTCCTTTGCCTGAGGGCAGATATAACTTTGAGGTAATCTCATACGATGATAAAGGTATTCCCTCCATCATATTGTCAAAGACTGGCGTTTCATACGGAGAGAAATACAAAAACGGTCTTTATAGCAGGCCAGTGAAATCAGTAGAGAAGCAAGGAGAGGATGCTGTCATTGATTGGTATAATGGAGATGATTCATCACCATTTGTTCAGGTCAACTATAAGGACAACAATGATAACATGAGGACCGTGAGGGTCTTAACCAGTGACGAAACAACCGTGTTGGAAGATTATCAGAGCATGAGCACCATTCAGATGCAGACATTTTATTTACCAAACGCCACGGCTATAGATACTTTCAGGGTAGATCCGGTGGAAATGGTTGCAGAAGAAAATATAACACAGCAATGCTTCGTTAACGCAGGAAGCCCGTTTCATCGTGGTGATACAAATACCGGGAAATGGGGTTTATTACATGGCTGGAACTATACCTCAAACATCCTAAACCAAAATGGAGGTTCCCTTGGGGGGTGGTCGACGGATGCGGGTGGAGTAATCCATCTCGAGTCTCAGGATTGGGGTGGCCCGGGCTTTACGAATGGTAAAATATATCAAACAACCACTCTTCCTGCGGGAACCTATTCTCTTGAATATTACAGTGACGGTTTCGGTGGGAATGCTACCTCTTTATTTGGTATTGCTATTGGGGATAACCTGCCGGATATAGAGGATGCCGAAGGCAATACAGTAGCACATGAGATTAGTTATGACGGAGGTGTTTCAGGCAATCATAAGATAATATTCAGGCTCGAGAGTGAAGAGACGGTCTCTATGGGGTGGGTTGTAACCATTCCCGGCTCAAACACCTGGTATCATATAAACTGGATAAAACTAATAATCTTAGAACGTTAAAACATGAAAAGGAGAATCTGTAAAGTAATACTAATCAGGTTCTCCTTCTTCCATCCAATATTTTGAAGTATTATGGAAGCCATATCTTACACTTTTGATTTTCTTACCTCATGGCCGGATTGACTTCTGGATCCAGGGACTCCTAAGATGGACAGTCCACCAGACGAGGACTTAAGACTTGCAGGCAAAAAACGTCATCAATTGCAGCGAGAGGTCGCCCATTACAAAGCCTTCATTATTCCTGTTTTTACATTATCGTGTGAAAATCAAAAAATCAGTTCAACAGAAGATGCGTATACAAGCACCTTTCAGGAGTTAGAAGATTCTATTGAAAAACCAGATAGCTTACTCACTCAGAATGAACTTATAAAAAGGGATAAGCTGTTTAATTTGGTTTTAGAAAAAATCAATCTTCGGGGTTAACAGTTTAATACTACTGCCAGTCCAAAAGGCTTTATAGTGAATGGCTTTTCAATATATTGTTACGATATATTGGAAAAATCTATAAAGGAAACCAATCAGTGGGTAAAAGCAGAAGGTATACAGAATTTAGATTCTATGTATCAGAGTTCTAAGGAGAGCGTATTTTTAGAAAGGAGTGAGGTTTGATAAAAGATTCACAATTAATAAACGAAACAAATAAAAACTAAATTTAAAATTATGCGGAAAGTAGTAACTATTTTATGGAATGTATTTATTCTAATTCCCTTTATATTGTCGGCTCAAGTTAATGAGTCTTTAAATAGTACAAATACCCAAATAGAATGGAAAGTCATACAACAGCAGGAAATAAATAATATTGCAGAGATCTTTTCACCTTCTTACGATTCGGATAAATGGATTAAGGCTATTGTACCCGGAACGGTGTTTACTTCCTATGTCGCTGCCGGTCTGGAGAAGGATCCTAATTTTGGTAACAATATCTACGAAGTAGATAAAACAAAGTATGATCGTTCCTTTGTATATCGTTTAGCGTTCGATTATCCTTCTCAATTTGACAAGGAAAAAATTTGGCTGAATTTTAGCGGAATAAACAGGAAAGGAGAGGTCTTTCTTAATGGTGAGGCACTAGGTGTTTTGGATGGTTTTATGCAAAGAGGGAAGTTTGATGTGACTTCACTTTTATATAAGAACGGGAAGAATATTCTTGCGGTGATCGTTGATATTCCTGAGCATCCTTTAAATAATTATGGAAGCCCCACTTACCTATCCAGTGGAGGTTGGGATTGGATGCCTTACGTCCCCGGTCTAAATTCAGGAATAACGGATGATGTGTATTTAAGCAATACAGGGGCTCTTCAAATTGAAGATCCATGGATCAGGACAAATCTGCCAACGAAAACCAAGGCTGAACTTTCCATTTCAGTGGGAGTGAATAATCCCACACGAAACTATAAGGAAGGTATCGTTAAACTGGAAATAAATCCGGGAAATATTACCCTTTCAAAAAAAGTTGGGATAGGAGCTGGTAGACTTTCAGAGGTAACATTTGATCAATCCATGTTCAAGGAATTGATTATAAATAATCCGAAACTCTGGTGGCCGAATGGCTATGGTGATCCAAACCTATATACATGCAACCTGTCGCTTGAGGTGGATGGCGAAGTGTCTGATTCAGAACAAGTCAGTTTTGGTATCAAGAAATATAGTTATGATAAAGAAGGAAACGTATTCCATATATCCATCAATGGCGAAAGGGTTTTTGTGAAAGGAGGAAATTGGGGAATGTCTGAATATATGCTTCGTTGCCGGGGTGAAGAGTATGATACGAAGATACGCCTTCATAAGGAGATGAACTTTAATATGATACGTAACTGGCTGGGATCTGTTACAGATGATGATTTCTATGGAGCTTGTGATAAATATGGTATTATGGTATGGGATGATTTCTGGTTGAATGCAAATCCCGTACTACCTGAAGATTTACATACTTTTAATAAAAATGCAATTGAGAAAATAGTCAGAGTGCGAAACCATCCGTCTGTTGCAGTATGGTGTGGCAATAACGAAGGCTATCCACAGCCTCCTCTTGATAATTGGTTAAAGGAAAATATTGCTACTTTTGACGGGAATGACCGGTATTACCAGTCACGATCCAATTTCGAGGGACTGTCGGGTAGTGGAATGTGGGGAAATTATGACCCGAGATGGTATTTCACCGATAGCCCTCAAAGCAGTACCCATGGTGATATTGGCTGGGGATTTCGAACTGAAATTGGTACTGCTGTTTTCCCAAATTACGAAAGCCTGAGAAAGTTTATACCTGAAGATAAGCTGTGGCCTCGCAATGAAATGTGGAACAAGCATTTTTTTGGACCTTACGCATTCAATGCTCTTCCCGATAAATATGATGAATATATTAATAAACGCTATGGGAAAGTAGAAAATATTGAAGAATACTGTCTAAAGGCTCAATTGCTGAATATCGAAACCAATAAAGCGATGTATGAAGGGTGGCTTGATAACATGTGGGAAGATGCATCAGGTATCCTGATCTGGATGAGTCAGTCAGCATATCCATCTATGGTGTGGCAAAGCTATGATTATTATTATGACTTAACCGGCGCTTACTGGGGTATAAAAAAAGCATGCGAACCAGTTCATGTACAGTGGAACCCGGTTACAAATTCAGTGAAAGTTGTAAATACTTCATCCGGTGATCTGAGTGATCTTACAGCTGAATCATTTGTTTATAATATGGATGGCTCCGAAGTGGTATCATTGAGACAAACAGAAATAATTCATTCAGGTTCAAATACTGCAACTCATTGTTTTACTATCCCCTTTTACAAGGACTCAAGAAATATCGCTATACATAAACCAGCTGTGGCATCGTCCTCTGGCAGCGGAAGTCCGGAAGAGGTGACAGATAATGATATCACCAGCAGATGGTCTAGTGATTCAAGTGATGACCAATGGATTTATATTGACTTGCTACAACCCGAGAATGTGTTTGGTGTCTCTCTTAATTTCGAGGAAGCTTACGCGAAAAAATATAAAATACAGGTATCTTATGATGCAGAGACATGGACAGATGTGGCAGCTGTTGAAAAAGGTAAGGTGGGTATCAATGAATTGTATTTCGATGATGTCGAAGCCAGGTATGTGCGCATGCAGGGTGAGGAACGGGGAACATCCTGGGGTTACTCTCTATGGGATTTCAAAGTCTTTGGCGGCAGGGATCATCAGAAAGGTTTGAGTGAAGTTCATTTTGTGAAACTTACATTAAAAGACAAATCAGGAAATTTAATCAGCGAGAACCACTATTGGAGAGGTATCGATCGAACAGATTTCTCAGCATTGAGCAAGTTACCTGAAGTGAAACTCAAAACCTCGAATAACGTGCAGTACACAAACGATAAATGCCTGATCGATGTGAAGGTCACCAATCCGGTTTCATCACCCTCTGTAGCCTTTGCTGTTTGGGTGCAATTGCATAATTCAAACACTGAGGAGAGAATCTTGCCGGCTGTTATGAGTAATAATTATTTCACCTTAATGAGGGGGGAATCGAAAGACGTCCAAATTGAATTTGACCGGGATCTCCTGAAAGATGGTGAAAAGCCTGTTGTTACAGTAATGCCTTATAACAATCAACCGCTATAATATTCCCTTTATTAGTGAACAGTAATATATAAAAATAAATGACGATCATATCTTATAGGCGATTCGTTTGTACTTTTGGTTTTGTGATAGTTATAAGTGGATTGTTTTCACAAAGTAGACCATGGGGTGATTTAGGTAACGGACAATATGAAAACCCAATTCTTCCAGCTGATTATTCAGATCCTGATGTAATAAGAGTGGAAGATAAGTATTATATGGTATGTTCCGACTTCCATTATATTGGAATGCCAGTACTGGAATCTGATGACATGGTAAATTGGAGGATAATCTCGCAGGTATATAACCAATTTGATTTCCCTGAATGGAGTCGTAATAATCGCTATGGTGGCGGATCATGGGCACCTGTAATTCGATATCATGAAGGGATGTTTCGGGTGTTTTTCTGTACTCCCCATGAAGGATTATTTATGTCAAAGGCTAAAAATCCGGAAGGACCATGGTCTCCTTTGCTGAACGTTGTTCATGTGGAAGGATGGGAAGACCCTTGTCCCTTTTGGGATGATGATGGAGAAGCTTACCTGGGTAGGAGTCAGTTAGGGGGAGGACCAATCATAATTCATAAAATGAACAATGATGGTACAGAGCTTCTGGATGAGGGCGTAATAGTATATGAAGGACCTACTGCAGAAGGGACTAAAATTCATAAAATAAATGGATCGTATTATTTGAGTATCCCTGAAGGAGGAGTAGCCACCGGTTGGCAAACTGTTTTGAGATCCGGTAATATGTATGGCCCCTACGAGAGTAGAAAAGTGCTGGAACAAGGTAGTACAAAAATAAACGGACCCCATCAAGGTGCTTTGGTAGACACACCGGATGGTGAATGGTGGTTTTTCCATTTTCAGGACACACACCCTCTGGGTCGAATTGTGCATTTAGAGCCTGTGAGATGGGAAGAGGGATGGCCTGTGATAGGCATTGATTATGATCACAATGGGGTAGGTGAGCCGGTTAAACAATGGACAAAACCGATTAGGAGGCAGGATGGTCAGTTTATTGTTCCTCAGGGAAGTGATGATTTTAATCTGTCAAAGTTAAGTCTTCAATGGCAGTTTAATCATAATCCTTCTAATGAACATTGGTCCTTGAACGAAAGAGAAGGTTACTTTAGGATAAAATCACTGAGGTCAGAAAACCTTCGTCAATCAAGAAATATGCTCACTCAGAAGGTGATGGGATACCATGGAGAAGCTTCAACTGAAGTGGATTGTAGCAGATTTTCGAATGGACAGCGTGCGGGCCTTCTATGTACGGGGAATACTTACAATGCAATTGGAGCTGCCCGGATAGATGATAAAGACTATATCTATACAGAGAGCAATGGTGTAGCCGAACTTATTACTGAGCTGAAATCCAATATAGTCTATTTTAAAGTTTCCCTTGATTCGGAGAACAACCAGTATCTGCTTTATTATAGCTTTGACAACAAAGCGTTTATACCCTGTGTAGAGCCCTTTTCGATTTATTCGAGTGATTGGAAAGGAGCAAGAATCGGTCTCTTTTCATACAATACCGGGGGGAATGTCGGGATTGCCGATTTTAATTGGTTTAGATATAGTTTTGATGGTGCAACAGAAAAGCATATTGTTAGAAATTAAAGCACAAGTTTGTGAATTATGAGATTTTACGGAACTTTTGGTATTGCCTGTAGTATAATTTTTTCATTTGTTAGTTACACATCCGCTCAAACCGCAGCGCTCTGGTATGAACAACCTGCAGAAAAATGGTTGGAATCATTACCTATTGGCAATGGACGGTTGGGTGTTATGATCTATGGGGGAGTGAAGAGAGAGGTGATTGCACTGAATGAATCGAGTTTGTGGTCGGGGGAATATAACCCGGACCAGGAAATGGTGTTTGGCAAACAGAAATTATCAGACTTGCGGGAACTATTTTTTGAAGGAAAGCTTGAAGAAGGGAATCAAATAGCTGGAGAATATATGAAAGGGAACCAAAACTCTTTTGGAACACACCTGCCAATAGGGGATATGATCATTGAATCGTACCATCCTCATGGAGAGATCAGGAATTACAGGCGTAGTCTTAATTTGGAAGAAGCTATTGGAAAAGTGAATTACAAGATTGGGCGGGTTTCTTACTCCAGGGAATATATAGCATCAAATCCCGATGATGTTCTGGCATTTCGTTTGTCTTCCGACAAACCGGGTAGTATATCTTTCGAACTGAAACTCGATTTACTTCGAAATGCTGAAATCAGCACTGAGACCGATAAAATTCTTATCGAAGGGGATGCACTTTTCCCTAAACAAGGTAAGGGGGGTGTTTTATTTAAAGGATGTATAGCATTGAAGACGACTAATGGTGAAATTACACCAACACAGAACTCACTCATTGTAGAAAATGCCGACGATGTCACGATTATTGTCGATTTTCGTACGAATTATAAAGATGAGTTGTACAGAGAACGTTGTGAGTCAACCATCACCAAAGCCGGGAGAAAAAATTTTGATTTAATTAAAGAAAGTCATCTGGCAGATTACCAACCTCTATTTGAAAGAGTTTCATTGTCGCTTGGAGAAACGAACAACGATCATTTGCCTACCGATAAACGTCTTAATCGTATCAGGGAAGGAATTCCTGATACCGGTTTTGATGCGTTACTGTTTCAATATGGACGCTACCTTACTATCGCTTCATCTCGGGAGAATTCACCATTGCCGATTGCTCTACAGGGTTTTTTCAATGATAACCTGGCATGCAATATGGGTTGGACGAATGACTATCACCTCGATATAAATACCCAGCAGAATTATTGGCTGACCAATATTGGAAATCTGGCAGAGTGTAATTATCCGTTGTTCTCTTACATCGAAGACTTGTCAGTTCACGGTGCAAAAACGGTAGAAAAATTATATGGATGTGGGGGATGGACTGCACATACTACAGCAAATATTTGGGGGTATACTGCTCCATCTGGAAGTATTATGTGGGGTCTTTTCCCTACTGCAGGAACATGGTTAGTTACTCATCTTTGGCGTCATTTTGAATATACTCAGGACAAAGAATTTCTGAGAAACGTGGGATATCCGCTAATGAAAAGTAATGCTAAATTTCTGCTTGACTATCTTGTTGAAGATCCGAATACCGGCTATCTTGTCACCGGTCCCAGTATTTCTCCGGAAAACTCTTTTCTGTATAACGGTATAGAATTATATGCCTCTATGATGCCAACATGCGACAGGGTATTAACATACGAGATTTTTAGTAATTGTATTCAGTCTTCTGAAATATTAGCCACTGATAGTATCTTTGCCGACTTGCTGAAGAATGCTTTGACGCTGTTGCCTCCTATTCAGTTGCGTGAAAGTGGAGCTGTCCGTGAATGGATGGATGACTATGAAGAAGCACATCCCAATCACAGGCATACTACCCATCTACTGGCTCTTTATCCATATTCGCAGATATCGCTGGATAAAACGAAGGATCTGGCGAAGGGAGCCCTGAAAACCATTGAAAACAGATTAGCAGCTCATGGATGGGAGGATACGGAATGGAGTCGTGCGAATATGATCTGTTTTTATGCCCGTCTTAAGGAGCCCGTTGAGGCATATAATAGCATTTTGATGTTCGAGAAGTCTTTCCTGGGGAAAAACTTGTTGAGCATATCTCCGGCAGGTATTGCCGGGGCAGAATCGGATATTTATGCATTTGACGGAAATACAGCAAGTGCAGCCGGTATTGCAGAAATGCTGGTACAGGATCATGAAGGATATGTAGCGTTTCTCCCCTGCCTGCCTGAGGAATGGAAAGATGGATCTTTTGAAGGATTCCGCATTCGTGGTGGAGGAGTATTAGACCTTTATTGGAGAGGAGGTACTATTCAAAAAGCAATACTTACATCTTTAGTCAATCATACTTTTCATATAAAAATTGAAAATTTTGATAGTGTTAAATTTGCCGTCAATGAAAAAGTAATAAGACCCGAACAAATTGAAAATGGGATTGTACGTGTTTCATTGAAAAAGGGTTATGTTTTAACAATTGAAAGTTAATACAAACATTTCCGTTTAGTCACTATCTGAATAAGTAAACCCTGTTCAATTCAAAATAATGTTCAAATAAATCAATCAATAATGAAAACTGTTAATTTACTTACAAACATTCTATTTTTTTTATTCCCATTCTCATTATCTTTTGGGCAAAGTATAACAATCCCGATAGAAACAGAAAATGTCGCTGCAGTATTGAAAACCGATGAAGATAATCGTTTAAAGATTATTTATTTCGGAAAATCTTTGTCTAACACAAATGAATATGAACTGACAGGAGAAGCCTTTAATTTTCAATCGGATGGTGCAAGCTCAAACAATAGTGCTTATGCGGTTGCCGGGATCGATAATAACTATATAGAGCCTGCTATATCAGTAGTCCATGTGGACGGTAATAACTCACTGGATTTACTTTATGAGAGTCATACAACTGCACGTACCAATGATGGGGCCATACTTACAACTGTCACACTTAAAGATCCTGTCTATCCCTTTTTTGTTGATCTATATTATAAAGCATGGAAAGATAAGGATGTGATCGAACAGTGGAGTGTGATAAGACATACTGAAAAGGGAAATGTTGTACTTAACAAATATGCATCGGCTAACCTTTATCTGAATAATAAAGATTATTATCTGATTAGCTACAATGGATCATGGGCCAAGGAGATGCAGCCTGTGGAGACATATCTGCGTCAGGGAATGCATACAATTGAAAGTAGGTTAGGGACAAGAGCAAATTTGCTTACCTCCCCAAACTTTATGCTAACGTTAGATGGAAAAACAACAGAAACATCCGGTACTGTAATGATGGGGCAAATAGCCTGGAATGGAAATTTCTCATTGCAGTTCGAAACAGATATATATAAAAATTTGCATATAGTTGCCGGAATAAACCCCTATCAATCTGCTTATCACCTTGGTCCGAACACCCCCTTCGAGACTCCACGTTTTATTTATACACTCTCCTTTGAAGGAAAAGGAAAAGGCAGTCGTAATTTGCAAGGTTGGCTGAGGGATCATACACTTTTGGACGGTCAGGGTGATCGCCTGACACTGCTCAATAATTGGGAAGCAACCTATTTTGATTTTGATCAGGATAAATTGGTCGGTCTGTTTGGAGGGGCAAAAGAATTAGGAGTAGACATGTTTCTGTTGGATGATGGTTGGTTTGCCAATAAATATCCCCGGAGCGGAGATACAGCCGGGTTAGGAGACTGGGAGGTGAACAGGAAGAAACTCCCGGACGGTGTTCCTTTCCTCATACATGAAGCAGAGAAGGAAGGTGTAAAGTTTGGTATATGGATTGAACCTGAGATGGTAAATCCGAAGAGTGAACTATATGAAAAACATCCCGATTGGGTAATCAAAGAGGAAAAGAGACCTGAAATCTATTTCAGAAATCAGTTGGTACTCGATTTGGCTAATCCGGAGGTACAGGATTTTGTTTTTGAGGTTGTGGATGATTTATTTATTGAAAATCCTACATTGGCATTCATGAAATGGGATTGCAACGCGCCTATTTTCAATGGACATTCGAGATATCTGGAACGTAAAAAGATTCCTCAATCACATTTATTTGTAGCTTATTCAAAAGGTTTGCAGAGTGTATTGGAAAGAATACGTGCAAAATATCCTACCGTACCCATGATGCTATGCTCCGGAGGTGGAGGTCGATCGGATTATAATCTCCTGAAGTATTTTACTGAATTTTGGTTGAGTGACAATACAGATCCTTTGGAGCGTGTGTTTATGCAGTGGAATTATTCATACTATTATCCTGCTATCGCAATGTGTAATCATGTTACCGACTGGAGTAAGGATAAATCGCTGAAGTATCGTATAGATGTGGCGTCGATGGGTAAACTTGGTTTTGATATTCGTGCGAATGAGTTAAGTGAACAAGATATGAGATTTGCTCAACAAACCGTACTGAACTATAATGATTTCAAAGAAATTATCTGGCATGGTGAAATGTACCGCCTTGCGAACCCTTACGAGAACGATTTGGCCTCTCTTATGTATGTGAATGAACAGAAGACAGAGGGTGTCATGTTTAATTACCTTACAAACTGGAGATATTTGGCTGAAACATCTCTTCGTCCTATACTCCTCCAGGGATTGGATAAAGGGAAGACTTACAGGTTGACAGAGATCAACCTGTATGATGGGGCTTCAACACCTGTCGATCACCAGAAGGTTTATTCCGGGGAATATCTAATGAATGTAGGTTTTAATCCTTCTGTAAACAGTAACAGGACCAGTGTCGTAATAAAGATAGAATCAGTAGAATAGGAGGATAACTAGTCTCTCTGAATGAATTGTACATCAATTATCATGTGTCTGATTATAAAAAAACACCTGTGATAGTTTCACAAGTGTTTTTTTGTGTGTCGGGATGACTGGATTCGAACCAGCGACCACTCGCCCCCCAGACGAGTAC
>JADKLW010000245.1_pt1 | contig 26952 bp, 22 predicted proteins | sample 8641881 | NCBI WGS metagenome assembly JADKLW01 (sample SAMN16272185, study PRJNA661076) | feces metagenome | isolation source: fecal sample from diarrhoea affected cattle B | host: Bos taurus | place: South Africa: Lokaleng Village, Mahikeng | collected 2019-09 | reverse complement strand
CGGCAACCATCTCTACGTAGGCAACAACATTCCCTCTTTTCCATTCGTTGGGTTTATCATAGCCGTTTAAGCTGGCCACATCAAGTAATTGATTCACCAGGTTGGAGAGATTGCGTCCCTGCCGTTCAATGGCTGAAAGATAAGTAGAGGCGTTGTGATTATGCAGATCACGCTGTTCCTGCAGTTGTCTGGTTAAACCCAGGATGATGGTGAGCGGCGTACGGAATTCATAGCTCACTTTCGTGTAGAAATCGGAACGCAGCTGATCGGCATGATGCGCGGTGCGGATATTCCTGGAGTGTTGGAGATAATGATACCCCAACAGGATTATCAGTAGTAACAATAACAGGATTAATAACAGCCGGCCGATCATCATCCCGGGTCCGGAAACATTAAACAGGATATTTAGCAGGAGATTAAGATCAATCATCATTTTTTTGTTTCAATGACAGAGTAGCACTATAACATCTCGCGTTAAAATGATTCTTTCCCTTTCCGGAAGCTCATCACACCTGGTCCGGCAATGGTCTGTTAGCACAAAAGGAAACCTCTATTTCTGCTGCAATATTAGCATTATTTTTATTAAGAAACAAAAAAAAGATCTTTTCTGTGAAAGAATGTGATGATTTTTCTCAATCCGGATGGTGGATGGGTCGGATGCGTGAATTAATTAATACGGCAGGTGAGCGAAAGATTTAGCATAGGCCACCAGTTTAACATACTTCGTGAAACCGGTAAGTCCTCCTCCTCAATCAGACTGTCGAGCCAATCCTGTCCCCCTTCATTCACGTTGTTGCTCTCAAGCCTGTATTTACCCTGATAGACCATGCCCAGTTCAAATTTAAAACCGACACGGTTATTGGGGATGGTTCGTCCCAGGCCGAGGCCGATATAGGGCTTGATGCTGTTTCCCATCAGTAGTTTTCCATCGAAGGTGCCGTCGTTGTTGGGGCGGATCACAATGTCCTCATATTCAAATTCAGGATTCTCTCCCAACTGATCTTTTATTTGCTGATAATCTCTGATGAGCCCATTTGCCGAGATACTGTTTGATCCGAGATAGAATCCGCCGGTCAGACAAAAGATACTGTTGCGCATGGGGTAATAGTCGAGCAATGCTTTGAAGTTGGGGAACGTAATACTTGCTTCTGATATCTCACCTTCAACGGTCATCTCATAACCCTCCAAAGGTTCTGCCGTGGTCTCTAATGTTAATGCCTCCCTGTGGGTGTAGGTGAGATAGTCGAAGCCTGCTCTCAATCTAAGGTGGGGATGAAGTGAAGTGGCTGCCTGTGCACCTACACCATATAAACCGGCATTGATCCCTACAGCCCATGTTTGAAAGGGGCGATCCTGTGATTTCAGCGAGAAAATAGACAAAGCGCAGAGGAAGAGAATGAGCTTGATTTTCTGTTTCATATGGGTAATGATTAATCGTAATAAAAATATATCACCATTTGTAACAAGTATTGCGTAATTTTGTTTTAAATTAACGCTTTTTTTTGGAGGGAAATAATATTTTTTTATCCTCGTAACTGGAGACTGTTCCGGGGTCAATGAAAAATAGACGCACATACCCGGTTTTTCCTGAAAAATAGGTATGTTTGCACTCTCAAATAATAGAACTATATGAAGAAAAGTATTGAAAAGATAATTCTGTCATTGTTACTGGTCGGCGGATTGTGCGCATGTGATAAGGGGAACAGCTTCAGGATAGAAGGGAGCATCACAGATGCTGATGGTGATACGCTCTACCTTGAACACCGTGCTCTGGCGGGGGTGGCTCTGCTTGACTCCGTGATACTGAAAAACAACGGGTCGTTCGCGTTCAAACAACCTGCACCACCAAACCCGGAATTTTATCAGCTCCGCCTGGGAACCCAGACAGTAGCATTTGCCGTTGATTCCGTGGAAACATTGAAAGTGGAGGCCACTGCTACAGATCTGTACAGATCGTTCACAGTGTTGGATTCACCTGCCAACGATCAGCTAAGAAGGGTTGACGCAATGGTACTTCTTACTGCACAAAAAATCACCGACCTTGAGGAGAGCCATAAAGCAGGAACGGTGGATGATCTTGCTTTTCTCTCACAACTTGATACAACGCTGATTGATTACAAGGCTGCGATAACTCCGATCATTCTTGGGAACCCTTCAAATGCCGCGGCCTATTATGCCGTTTTTCAGAAGATAAATGACTATCTGATTTTTGATCCTTTCAGTAAGCAGGATTATCCGATGTTCGGCGCAGTAGCCACCTCGTGGAACCGGTTTTATCCCGATACGGAGCGATCGAAGCATCTGTATGAATTCACGATGAATGCACTGAAAACCAGAAGACAGCAGGAGCAACAGGCGAAACTGCTTGAAAGCGCACCGGTGGAGACAGGTACGGGTTTGCCCGATATTGTTTTGCAGGAAGTGAACGGTGAGAGGGTTGCACTCTCCTCGCTGATAGGAAAAGCGGTGCTGCTCGATTTTGTGGTTTACAATGCCGATTTCTCACCCGGGCACAATATAGCGCTCAATACCATTTACAGACAATACCAGTCACGAGGGTTTGAAATCTACCAGATCTCCTTCGATTCTGATGAGCATTTCTGGAAAACATCTGCCGACAATCTACCCTGGATTACAGTACGTGATCCACAATCGGTCAATGCCCGTCTCCTCTCGATGTACAACGTGAGAGAGATTCCTACTGCATTCATCCTGAACCGGGAAGGAGATATTGTGGCGCGTATTGAAGATTATAAACAGTTGCCGGAGGAGCTGAATAAGGTGTTGTAAAATATTATTCCGATAATTTGTATATTTCGATATTGTTATTTATCTTTGTGGTAATTACATCATGGAAAAGAGGGAGTTCCGGTCTTGAACAGCGAGGCCGGAATTCTTTTTCTTTGTATTCGGTGTTCACAACTTTAAAGATGGAGAATTATTAATTATGACTGTGACTTACATGACCGAAGAGGGTCTTCGGAAGTTGAAAGAGGAATTGAAGGAGCTGGAATCAGTTCAACGACCCGAGATATCAAGGCAGATTGCAGAAGCCAGAGATAAGGGTGACCTGTCTGAAAATGCAGAGTATGATGCTGCCAAGGAGGCGCAAGGGATGCTTGAAGGTAAGATCGCTCAATTAAAGAGTCTGATTGCCAGCGCCCGGCTGATTGATGAGAGCACCATCGGCACCGATAAGGTGCAGATCATGAACAGGGTGACCCTCAAAAACCTTAAGACAAAGAAGCTGATGACCTACACATTGGTTTCTGAGAACGAAGCTGATCTGAAGAACGCGAAGATTGCCGTCAACACTCCTATTGCACAGGGGCTGATGGGTAAAAAAGTAGGCGACGTGGCCGAGATCACCGTGCCTTCGGGTAAGCTGACCCTTGAGATCATCGAGATTTCTATTTAACTTTACTGTTATGGCTACCATTTTCAGCAGGATTATTACAGGTGAGATACCTTCATACAAGATAGCAGAAGAGGACCGCTTCTTTGCATTTCTCGATATCAACCCCATGGCAAAGGGGCATACGCTGGTGGTTCCTAAACAGGAGACCGATTACCTTTTCGATCTGGATGATACCCTTCTGTCAGAGATGATGCTATTTGCCAAAAAAGTGGCAAAAGCAATCGAGGCAGCTGTTTCATGTGAGCGGGTTGGTGTGATGGTAATCGGCCTGGAGGTACCACACGCACATATCCACCTGATACCGATAAACAGAGAGGGCGACATGAACCTGGCAAACCCGAGAGTGAACCTCTCAAATGAGGAGTTCGAAGAGATCGCCGCAAACATTCGTTCCTGTTTTGCATAATCCGCGAACATTCGTACCTGTTTTGCTTAATCATTAGTGATTTCATTCTTTATTTTACGTCGGAGTACCGGTTGATTGCGGCGTTTTTCTTAGTTTACCTGAAGAGCTCTTCTTTGACCTTTTATCCCATCCTGTTATGTAATATAATTAACAAATGCCCCTTTCATGATCAATAAATTCAATAAGCTTCCGGTCCGGATTAATTGCCAATAATTACAATTAATTTATTATAATTAAGACAAATCCCCTATTATATAGTTAAAAAAAAGAAATATTCACATAATATAGTGGATTTTTTTTGTTTTCCCGGACTCATGGTGCTATATTGTTTCTTATAAGCTTATACCTATATCAAGAGATCTATACTAATTAAACAATTTTGAATGGATGACAATGTTAAGTATTGTTGTTTTTCGCGTAATTATTAATAAATATTTTAACTTAATTCAACATGAAAGTATGAAACGAAAAATGGTAAACGTATTAAGGGTGGCAGTGCTTATTGCATTGTGGGCATTCTCCATTGCTTCATTTGCACAGAACATCACTGTCAGGGGTACTGTGAGAGATGCAGGGGGACAGTCACTAATTGGTGTGACGGTGATAGTTCAGGGAACGAGCACCGGTACAGTAACTGATATGAATGGTGTCTTTCTGCTGCAAGATGTAGCACCCCGCTCATCGCTGGAAATATCTTATGTGGGGATGCAAACCGAAATAGTTCCGGTGGACGGACGTACTGAGATTGATATTGTATTGAAAGATGATACAGAGGTGCTGGATGAGCTGATCGTAGTAGGTTATGGACAGCAGCGACGACGGGAGATCACTGGTTCGATCACCAACGTTTCCTCTGAGAATTTTAATAAAGGTGTGACGCGTGATGCAGCCGACCTGTTACAGGGAAAAGTGGCGGGGTTAAACATCACCACACCCTCGGGTGATGTGACGGTTGGTTCACGTATACGCCTGAGAGGTGTATCCACGTTGCAGAACGACCAGGGGCCTTTTATCGTGATTGACGGTGTCCCCGGAGGTGACCTGCAGACGGTTGCTCCTCAGGATATTGAATCTATCTCAGTTTTGAAAGATGCTTCCTCTGCTGCAATCTACGGATCCCGTTCTGCCGGAGGTGTGATACTGATCACTACCAAAAGAGGATCAGGGGTAAGAACTGCTGTCTCCTATGATGGGTATATGGCAGTCTCCACGCTGGCGAATAAACCCGACCTGCTTACTGCCGGTGAGTGGCGTGACTATGCAAAGGAAACAGACAGAGACACTTCGGTATATGATAAATATGGTGCCAACACGGACTGGTTCAATGAGATCACCCGTACCGGAGTGACCCAAAACCATAATATCTCACTCTCGGGAGGCGGTTCTACCAATAACTATCGTGCATCGTTCAACTATTTAACCCGTGAGGGGGTAGTCAGGGACAATGATCTGGACCGGTACAATTTCCGCTTTCAGTTGCAGCAGCGAGCCATTAATGACCGTCTGCGTATTGGTCTGACCGGTTCGGCCACCATGGGTGAATGGCATGAGGCTAACAGGTACAACTTTGTGTTGGCATACAACATGTTGCCTGTATATCCGGTTAAACTGGATGATAACCAGTGGTTCGACACCAGGGAATATGACCAGGGCAATCCTGTTCGAAACCAGACTTATAATGAGAACCTGAGAAAGAATATCCATTTTTACGGTTCAGGTGATCTGGTCTTCACACTCATGGAAGGATTGGATATCAAGACATTGTTATACAAAGACCGTCAGACAGAAGAGAGGAGTCAGTACAATCACTCCGAAACGGAAGCAGGACGTAACGACGGAGGTTATGCCCTCCGTGAAAACAGGATATGGGATAAACACCTGATGGAATGGTTGCTTGAATATACCACTAATTTCGATAGTGGTGACCTGCACCGATTGAATGCCATTGCCGGTTACTCATGGGAAGAGAATGAATACTCTTTTATGAAAGCAGCCAATCGCAATTTTACTACCGACCTGCTTGGTGCCAATAACCTGGAGTCCGGTCAGGGATTGCGTCCCAATGATGTAGGCTCAGCAAGAAATATGAGCCGTCTGATTTCTTATTTCGCACGTGCTCATTACAGTTACAACCAACGCTATATGGTTACCGCCACCATACGTCGTGATGGTTCTTCCAAGTTCGGTGCCAATCACAAGTGGGGTACTTTCCCTTCGGTCTCTGCAGCATGGGCTGTCTCTGAAGAAGCATTCATGAACAACATCACCTGGATGAATGATGTGAAACTTCGCGTGGGTTATGGTGTCACAGGAAATCAGGCAGGCCTTGATCCTTATAAAACACTGCAGCTTTATGGTACCAGTGGTACCTATTACGACAACGGTGCATGGCTCACAGCCTATAAGATCAGTCAGAATGCCAACCCAAACCTGAAATGGGAAGAGACCTCCATGTTCAATATCGGACTGGACTTCTTTCTTTTCAATGAGAGGGTAAACGGTACCATTGAATGGTATGACAAACGTACCAAAGATATGCTATACACCTACCGGGTACCTACTCCTCCCTATTTACATGAGGAGATGATGGCCAACGTAGGAGACATGAGAAATACAGGTGTGGAGCTGGCGCTTAATTTTGAAGCTGTCCGGTCACGGAATTTTAACTGGACCACTTCGCTTACGCTGGCACATAACAAGAACGAGATTACCAGTCTCTCCGATGATGTCTATACGACCAGCCGCATCATGGTGGGTGACGCATGGGTACGCGGCGGCTCAGGCCGTACAACCCATGTGGTGGAAGAAGGTTATCCTGTGGGGCAGTTCTACGGTCCTGAATTTGTGAGAATTGACGATGACGGGAAATATGTTTTCCGCAATAAGGAGGGTGAAGAGGTGAATTCGGTCACTGCCGAAGATTACACCTATATAGGCTCAGCACAGCCTGATCTGACGTTCGGCTGGAACAATCAGTTCAACTATAAAGCCTTTGACCTCTCCTTCTTCTTCCGTGGTACCGTGGGAAACAGTGTGTTGAACATGGGACGCATGACCTATGGCCACCCGGGATACCTTATCGGGGCAAATGCACTGAATGACCCTCTTATATATGAACTAAAGGTGGTGCCCGAGTACTCCTCACTCTATGTGGAGGATGCTTCGCATTTGCGTCTCGAGAACCTGTCACTGGGGTATACTTTCAAGACAGAGGGTATTGACTGGCTGAACAGGGCCAGGGTATATGCCACGGGACAAAACCTGTTTATCCTCACCCGCTACAAGGGACTTGATCCGGAGGTGGATGAGAACAGGAACAACGGCCTTGCTCCGGGAGTGGAAGACCGCGAGTACTATCCCAAGGCTCGTACATTTTCCGTAGGTATCAGTCTCACTTTCTAATTTTAAAAACAGACGAAAATGAAAAAAATAGTTCAATTATCATTGATGGGATTACTGTTCACTCTTCTTGGCGGGATCATCTCCTGTACCAATCTCGATGAAACAGTGTACGACACCATCCCGGCAGACCAGTTCGGGAAAAAGCCGGCTGAGATTAATGCGATCATCGCTCCTATTTATAAAACGCTGAAGAGTGTATGGCCCGGTGATATTTTCCTTCTCTCGGAACAGACAGGTGATATGGCAATAACCCCTACCAGGATAGGGGGTGACTGGTGGGACGGTGGTGTTCATATGGATATGAAACTACATCAGTTCCAGGCACGAAACGGACTGATCAGAGGAGCGTGGAACGCCAGCATGTCGGGTATAACCACCTGCAACCAGATCTATGCAACCATCGCTGAGACGGAGATGGACGAGGCGCTGAAGGAGCGTACGCTGGCGGAAATACGGGGTGTACGTGCCTACTGGTTTTATATGCTGATAGATTATTTCGGAAATGCTCCCCTGGTGGATAACTTTGAAAGCACCGAGTTGCCGGAAATGTCGTCACGACAGCAGCTCTACGATTTTGTCATCACCGAGTTGAATGAGATCAAGGATGCGTTGCGCGAGGATGTAACGGGTGAAAGCTACGGCAAATTTACCCGGGGGACTGCCTACACGCTGTTGGCAAAGATGTACCTCAATGCGGAAGTCTGGTCCGGCACACCCAACTGGCAGGGCGTGGTGGAGGCGTGTGACGAAGTCATTTCTCTCGACTATATCATCGAGCCCAACTGGAAAACAAACTTCGAAGTGAATAATCAGGTCTCCAGAGAGATCATTCTACCCATCGCATTTGGTAAAGCGGACGGGGGCAATCATTTGCATTACCGCACGCTGCATTATCTCGATCCGATTGCATTGGGTATGAACATTGGCACATGGAACGGTGTGAGTGCACAGCCCGATTATGTGAAGCAGTTCGATGATGCCGACCTGCGCAAGGAAGGGTCATTTCTTATGGGGCCCATGATTGATCCTGCAACAGGGTTGGTATTGGTGACAGGTCATGGCCGGGATCTTATTCATACCATCGATTTCAATATCATTCCCGGTACAGAACGTCAGGGACTCTGGGGTGAGGTGAACCAGGAAGAGGGTGCACGGGCCAACAAGTGGGTCTTTGAGAAAGGTCTTTCCAACTCAGATCAGGAAAATGATTTCGCCATCTTTCGCCTGGCTGATGTCTACCTGATGAAAGCAGAAGCACTGTTGCGACTGGGGCAGGACAATGCAGAGGCTACCCGACTGATCAATGTGATCCGTGAGAGAGGTTTCGGGAACACATCGCACAATTATACATCTGTGACACTTGATGAGCTCTATCTGGAACGCCGCCTCGAGCTGGCATGGGAGTGTTATAACCGTCAGGATATGATTCGCTTCGGAACATTCCTTGATCCCGGTTATCTCCGCCCGCAGCCCTCTCCGGCACACCTGCTGCTGTTCCCCATTCCCGAGTCGGCATGGGAAACAAACAACAAGCTGGTGCAGAACCCGGGTTATCCCTCCTTCTGAAAATAAATGTTCAATAATGAAAAAGGCACTTGTGAGTTAAATCACAAGTGCCTTCTTCGTTGGCTTAAGTAAGGTTTTCCCGGTTCAGATCTTTCGGATACGTACACCCCTGACAAAATGGCACTCACCCTTTTCAAGTATAAGGTCCGCACGGAAGCGGGTGGGGAGGATGTTTTGCTGCAGATTAAGCAGGTTGATCTCTTCCCACACCTTGTTGGCGAACTTCAGCAGCTTCTTCTCCGGGTAGGAGGCGTAGCGGTGAAAGTAGGAGTCGGGATCGCGGAAGGCGGTCTGCTGCAGTTTTTTGAATCGCTCGAGGTACCACTCCCGCAGGTCTCTCTCGCTGGCATCCACATAGATGGAGAAATCAAAAAAGTCGGAGACAAACACCCTGCGTCGTGTTTTCTTGCCGGAGGTCACCTGCAGCACGTTGATCCCCTCAACGATCAGGATGTCGGGGCGGTCGATGGTTTGCACGCTGTCTTTGATCACGTCATAATAGAGATGAGAATAGAGAGGCACCTCAAAGGTATCCCGTCCCGATTTCACGCTTGCCAGGAACGATAACAGCCGCTTGGCATCGTAACTCTCGGGGAACCCTTTTTTGTTGAGAAGACCCCGTCGCTGCAACTCCTCGTTGGAGTATAGGAAGCCGTCGGTGGTGATCAGTTCTACCCTTGGCTTTTCGGGCGTCATGGAAAGCAGTTTCTGCAGCAAACGCGCCGTAGTACTCTTCCCCACAGCCACACTTCCTGCGATGCCGATGATGTAGGGGATGGGCTTGCTGGTGTTGTCGAAGAACTGATCCCGTTCGTTGTGCAGGTGCCGGTAATGGGTGAGATGAATCTGCAGCAAACGGATCATCGGGATATAGATATCCTCCACCTCCTCGGGTGTGAGTGGTTCGTTGAGTGCCTGTAGCTTGGTGAGATCGATCTCTGAAATGGGGAACATGGGATGATCCTCCAGCTTGCTCCACTCTTCCCGTGTGAAAGCGCGAAAAGGGGAATAGGTAACCTCGTAGGCTTTGTTCATTGGTCTCTTACTTTACAGGTAGCAAAGATAAATAAAAACCGATAAACAATAACTGTTTACCGGTTTTCTTATAGTATCTTACAGCTGCTGTCAGCGTCAGATCATCTCAAAGCTGCGTTTCACGAAGCTGTTGAGTGCCTCACCCTTCAGCATGCCATTGGCCAGCAGCGCCAGATCAACCATCTGCTTCAGTTTGTGATCGGCTGCAACACGGGCCATAAGTGACTCTTTCTCTTCAGCTGCGCTGGCACTGACCAGCTCCTGTATAAACGGGTGCTGTACGTTCAGTACCACCTGATAGCTGTCGGGCATCTCTCCGTAGAATGCCATCTGTTGCTGCATGGCAGCCATCTCTTTCATTCTTCGTGAGAACTCATTCTGCGTGATCTGTATAGGTTTGGATGTTTCACCCAGTGACTTGAAATCAACACTGAACTCTGTTTTCCCGATGGCGGGCAGCTGTGATTTCACCGTCTCGGTGAGTGATTCTTTCTGCTTATCGCTCAGCTCCACACTCGTGGCCTCTTCTTTCTCGATGATATGTTCCATGGTGTCACTGTCCACCCTCACAAAACGTGTCTTTTCCAGTTTCTGTTCCATGAGTCCTATCCAGTGCACATCGAGCTGGCCATCCATCAGCAGCACATCATATCCTTTCGCTCCGGCAGCCTCTATAGGGGCATATTGTTCCTGACTGTCGGTGGTATAGAGCCAGATGATCTCTCCGTTCTTGTCTGTCTGGGCACTCCCGGTAAGTGCTTTGTAATCTTCGAGGGTGAAATATTTTTGATCACTGTTTTTCAACAATACAAACTTGCTTGCCCTATCGTAAAACTTCTCCTCCGAGAGCATTCCATACTGTACGAAAAGCTTTAGGCTGTCCCACTTCTCCTCAAACCGGGTGCGCTCCTTTTTAAAGAGCTCTTCCAGCTTATCGGCCACCTTCTTGGTGATATGGTTCGATATCTTCTTCACGTTGTTGTCGCTCTGCAGATATGAGCGGGAGACGTTCAGCGGGATGTCTGGTGAATCGAGCACGCCGTGCAGCAGGGTGAGAAATTCGGGCACGATCCCCTCCACAGAGTCGGTGACGAACACCTGGTTGCTGTAGAGCTGGATCTTGTTGCGCTGCAGGTCCAGATTGTTTTTTATCTTCGGAAAATAGAGGATGCCCGTGAGGTTGAAGGGGTAGTCCACATTAAGATGAATCCAGAACAGCGGCTCATCCATCATTGTCAGGGGATAAAGATCGCGGTAGAACTTCAGGTAATCCTCATCTTTCAGGCCGGCAGGCTTCTGTTTCCAGAGGGGATTGATATCGTTGATGATGTTATCCTCTTCTGTATCTACGTATTTGCCCTCTTTCCACTCCTGCTTCTTACCGAAAACGACAGGCACAGGAAGAAACTTACAATATTTTTTCAGGAGCGATTCGATCTTCTCCTTTTCAAGAAACGCTTTGTTCTCCTTATCCAGGTGAAGGATGATATCGGTGCCCCGATCCTGCTTCTCTGCTTCCTCCATCGTGAACTCAGGTGTGCCGTCGCACGACCATCTCACGGCGGTAGCGCCCTCCCTGTATGATTTTGTGACGATCTCAACCTTTTCCGACACCATGAAAGTGGAGTAGAAACCCAGCCCGAAATGTCCTATGATGGCATTCGCATTCTCTTTGTACTGATCCAGGAAATCATTCGCGGAGGAGAGGGCTATCTGGTTGATGTACTTGTCCACCTCCTCAGCTGTCATCCCTACACCACTATCGGAGATGGTCAGGGTCTTCTTTTTCTTGTCGATGGTAATCCGTACGGTTAGTTCACCCAGCTCTCCCTTGTATTCACCTACGTCGGATAACGTTTTGATTTTTTGTGTTGCATCCACAGCATTGGAAACTATCTCACGAAGGAAAATCTCATGATCACTGTAGAGAAACTTTTTTATGATGGGGAATATATTATCTGTTGTGACCCCTATCTGTCCTTTTTGTACCATATATATATACTTTTTGTTGATGAATGATTTTCTTTTATTTATTTTGCAAATAGTGTGCCATACATGATGTGCAGGCCATAAATATCTCCAGTTTTAACCGGATGTGTTAAATGCTGATGTATAACGGGTTGCGAACTGCCACAAAATAGTGTAATTTTATTTAGAATCAATATAAAATAGAAATCGGGCTGTTTTTTTGCGTTTTCTTATCGGGTAATTGAGATTATTGATACAATTTATCTATAATTGACACCCCAAATATCCCCATTTTTAGTCACTTATATTGTTGAATATCAGCATGTATTAAGAGTGGTTTTTTTTATTAACAATCATTATACACGTTTTACTAAATAAAGAGCCTTTAGTTTGAATTTATATAATTATATTTGCAAACACATCGTTCATTTAACACAATAAAAAGTCATTGCTTATGAAGACAAAAATTTCTTTCGAAAAACAGCTGCTCAGTCTGCAGGATAACATGTTTAATTTCGCTTTGACATTGACCGCCGACAGAGAAGAAGCAAAGGATTTATTGCAGGAAACTACACTACGCGTATTGGACAACAGAGAGAAATATTATGAGAACGTAAACTTCAAAGGATGGGTTTTCACCATCATGCATAATATTTTTGTGAATAACTACCGTAAGATTGTCAGAAGCCAAACCATCATAGACAGAACAGAAAATCTCTATCATCTTAATCTGCCGCAGGATTCAGGTTTTGATACACCCGACGGGGCTTATACGATCAAAGAGATTAACAAGGCGATCAACAGTTTTACCGACGAGTATAAGGTTCCTTTCTCGATGCATGTATCCGGGTTTAAGTATGAAGAGATTGCTACACACCTTCAACTGCCTATCGGCACCGTCAAAAGCAGAATATTCTTCGCCCGCAAAAGGCTTCAGGAACTGCTGAAAGATTTCAGATACTATTCTGAATAAGACACACAGATTCAATGTAAAAAAACCTCTTTTTTTTAAAAGAGGTTTTTTCGTTTTATGGAAAGTTGGTATCTTTGCAGCCTCAACAGAAGTTGATCACACCGTGGTTATTGGAAACATAATATAGTTGGTATAATGGAGATTGTTTGGTTGTTGTTGTCGCTCGTGATTCTCTATTTTGGAGCGGAAGGACTTGTTTCGGGTGCTGCATCCATGGCCCGTAGGCTTGGAGTGAGCCCACTGGTGATCGGCCTGACGGTTGTTTCACTGGGGACAAGTGCTCCGGAGCTGGTTGTGAGCTTCAAAGCCGCTTTGAACGGCCAGGGTGCGTTATCCATAGGAAATGTGTTGGGTTCCAATTTTTTTAATGTGGGTCTTATTCTGGGTTTCTCTGCTCTTATTTATCCCCTGTCGGTGAAGCGTCAGCTGCTGAAGCTTGATGTGCCGGTGATGATTGTTGCATCCATATTGTTTTTCCTGATGTTTCTCGATTCTGAGATTTCCCGGATAGAAGCGTTTATCTTCGTAATCTGTTTGATCTCCTATATCACCTATATGCTGGTCTCCTCAAACAGGAAGAAGAAAGCAGTCTTAAGTACGGGAAAGCAGGATGTGGAGGATGATATTCCTCTGGGCAAACACTGGATGCTGGATATACTCTTTATAGGGGTGGGGCTCGCAGCATTGATCTACGGTTCAGATATGCTGGTGGTGAACGCTGTGATCATCGCTGAAAGACTGGGGATGTCGGAGGCGATGATTGGTCTGACCATCGTGGCAGCAGGTACCAGTATGCCCGAACTGGCTACCTCAGTGGTGGCGGCAATCAAAAAACGTGCAGATATTGCCATCGGCAATGTGGTGGGGTCGAACATCTTCAATATGCTGCTCATTCTGGGTGTCACCGGATTGGTAAGGCCCATAAGTGCACTTGACATCAATTATGTGGACAGTCTCTTTAATATTGGAATTGGTTTTCTCCTGTGGCTGTTTATGAAGAGAAGTTCGCGGATAACCCGTCTGCAGGGTGCTCTTTTTCTGACAGTATATCTGCTCTATTTCTTCTATAAACTCATTATCATATAACAAAAGCAGTGTCTGAAGATCTATGCACTCTCAGACACCGCTTTGATTCAATTGAAAGAAGTTAACTAACCTCTTTCACCACCATGAAATCTTTTGCATTTTTCACCTTCTCTTCAAGTAGCGCCAGCGCCAGCACCTCCTTCACATCGCTCACGTAGTGGAACGTTAGCCCATCCAGATAAACGGCTTTGATCTCATCAATATCTTTCTTGTTCTCCCTGCAGAGAATGATATCCTTGATACCCGCACGCTTGGCGGCCAGGATCTTCTCGCGTATACCACCCACGGGAAGCACTTTGCCCCTCAGGGTGATCTCACCTGTCATCGCCATGTTGGGGCGTACTTTTCGTTGTGTAAAGATGGATGCCAGCGAGGTGATCATGGTGATGCCTGCCGAGGGCCCGTCCTTAGGGATGGCACCCTCCGGTACATGAATGTGGGTGTTCCAGTTGTCGAATATATCCGGTGTGATTTGCAGTTCCTCGGCATGCGAGTGGAGATACTCCATGGCCAGCATGGCCGATTCCTTCATCACATCACCCAGGTTTCCGGTGAGGGTGAGCTTGGCTCCTTTGCCCCGGCTCAGCGAGCTCTCCACGAACAATATCTCCCCACCTACGGCAGTCCAGGCAAGGCCCGTCACAACACCGGCATATTCGTTACCCTGATACCTGTCTCTGGTGTATTCCTCTATGCCCAGATAATCACGGAGATCGGATATTTTCAGTGACCTTGGATAGGTTTCCTCAGAAGCTATCCTGCGGGCAATCTTACGCATGACCTTGGCAATCTTCTTGTTCAGCTCACGTACCCCTGATTCACGTGTGTAATGCTCCACAATCTTTTGCAGTGTGGGTTTGGGTATTTTGAAAGCACTCCTTTCAATACCGTGGTTAAGCAGTTCTTTGGGAACGAGATGGCGATAGGCAATCTCAATCTTTTCTTCGGTGATATATCCTCCCACGTTGATCAACTCCATACGGTCGAGCAGTGGCTGAGGTATCGTGTTCAAATTATTGGCTGTGGCAATGAACAACACCTTTGACAGGTCGTAGTCAATAGAGAGATAGTTGTCGTGAAACGTTGAATTCTGTTCCGGATCGAGCACCTCCAGCAAAGCCGATGAGGGATCGCCACGAAAATCATTCCCTATCTTGTCCACCTCGTCAAGTACGAAGACAGGGTTGGATGATCCCGCTTTCTGTATGTTCTGGATGATTCGACCGGGGATGGCGCCAATATAAGTGCGGCGGTGACCCCTTATTTCGGCCTCATCGTGCAGACCACCCAGTGATACACGTATATACTTACGGTTGATCGCTTCAGCAATCGATTTTCCAAGTGATGTCTTCCCTACACCCGGGGGGCCGTAGAGACAAAGGATGGGTGCTTTCAGATCCCCTTTCAGTTTTAGCACTGCAAGATGTTCAATGATACGCTCCTTCACTTTCTCCATGCCGAAGTGGTCTCGGTCGAGTACCTTCTGTGCATGTGGCAGGTTGAAGTTGTCTTTCGTATATTTCTCCCAGGGAAGCTCGAGGATAGTCTGCAGGTATCCATACTGCACTGAATAATCCGGTGATTGCGGATTCAGCCTTTCCAGTTTCTGCACCTCCTTCTCGAAGGTCTCCGCCACTGCGACACTCCATTTTTTTGTGACTGCTTTTTTCCGGAACTCATCAATCTCTATCTGCTGCGTGTTGCCGCCCAGTTCTTCCTGGATGGTTTTGATCTGCTGCTGCAGAAAATACTCTTTCTGCTGCTGATTCAGATCCTCCCGCGTTTTCATCTGGATGTTCATCTTCAACTCCAGAACCTGTGACTCGCGGTTGAGGATCATCAGAAGACGATAAGCCTGTTCTTTCTCATCGTGAATGTTGAGCAAATCCTGCTTTTCTCTGCTTTCAATGGGCAGGTTGGTGCCGCAATAGCTGATCAGCATATCGGAAAAGGCTTCACTGCTGATGGTCTGCATCAGTTCCTTGGGAGGCTCACCCAGCAGATGAAGCATCTGCAGCATCGCCTCACGGATGGAATCGAGAATGGCTTTGAACTCTTTATCCTCTTTCGATGCCTTTGTATATTCTTTCAGCTTATAGGTCGCTCTAAGAAATGGGTTTGTCTGTGTGAGCTCGAGCCACTCGAAACGCTTCTTGGCCTGGACGATAATACTGAAGTTGTCGTCACCCAGTTCTATAACACGTATCACTTCTGCAATCACACCTGTCTTGTACAGGTCCTCCTCGCCGGGATCTTCCACGTCGGTCTCTTTTTGACAAACAAGACCTATATATCGTTGTTTCTTTCCCAGTGATTGGATCAGATCGAGTGATTTTCTCCTTCCTACTGAGATAGGCAGCGTACTCCCTGGAAAAACGATGGTGTTCCGCAGTGGAAGCAACGGTAGTGTCTCCTTCAGAAAGGATTTGTCAATCTCTGTATTGCCGTCGACAAAGTCGCTGGCAATAAAGGAGATTACATTGGTCTCTGAATCGTCAGCAATAGCTGTATATTTTTTGAATGGATTCATCATAATATTCTTCTCTGTGCTAAAAACAGAAAAATGCCTACTTTTGTTTTTAATTACCCAATATATTGAACAAAAGTCGTGCCAAAGAGCAATAGAAAAGAAAGTATATGCCCAATCCCTATTTCAAATTCAAACAGTTTACCGTCTTCCATGACAAGTGTGCCATGAAAGTGGGAACCGATGGTGTGCTGCTCGGTGCATGGGTCGGAATGGAGAAGAGGATGAAGGTGCTGGATGTGGGCACAGGGACCGGCCTGATCGCGCTGATGATGGCACAACGCAATCCTGCCTCATCTGTACGGGCTCTTGATATGGAGAAGACAGCACTCTCTCAGGCCATTGAAAACATCATCAACTCTCCCTTTGCAGACAGGATTACACTGATAGACTCCACTTTTCAACACTTCGCCCTGCAGACAGAAGAGCGTTTTGATCTGATCGTTTCCAATCCTCCCTTTTTTTCAGAATCACTGTTGCCACCCGACAAGCTAAGGGCGCAGGCAAGACATTCCGTCACATTGACACTCGATGAGCTGCTCTTCTTCTCCCGTTGCTGCCTGACTGATGATGGCGTTCTTTCGATGATTCTTCCGTTTGGGAAGCAGGGTGAACTGGAGAAGCTGTGCGAAAAGTATGCCTTTACGGTGAAACGTAAAACCATTGTGCTCCCTTTGCCCGGGGCACTGCCGCATCGTCTGTTGGTAGAGCTGACGACGGAGCAGGTGCTTACACCTGTCACCCAGTCACTGATAATTGAACTGTCACGACACCGTTACAGTGACGATTTTACAGAACTGGTACGTGACTTTTATCTCTATCTGTAAGCTCTCCTTCCATCTTAAATACCCGTCAGAGAATGGTTTGCGCTTCAATTATTAGAATGTTTATTATTTTCTCCTTTTGATTATCTTTGTAAACAACTAAAACGCATTAGGAATGACAAGATTATCTTTCACAGGGCTCATTATCCTGTTTGCATCCTTCTTTATACAGGGTGCTGACACAATTCAGGTGAAACAGACAAGAATACCGATCCTGATAGACCGAACGGATAATTCACTGTTCTATATGCGTATTGATGCGGTGAATGCAAAGGTGTTGAATGAAGTAAAACTGCTTTTCTCAGAGGATGTCAATCTGGACGAGATTGAGGCAGTCAGATTGTATTACGGAGGGACAGAAGCACCACAGCGCATGGGAGAGACATATTTCTACCCCGTACAGTATATCTCCAGTCATGTTCCGGGCAAAACAAGGGAAGCCAACCCATCCTATTCTGTTAAGATCGATGAAGTTCGATCACCCGGCAATGAGGTGACCCTCACTCCCGATTATACTCTCTTTCAGGGGATCAATTATTTTTGGATCAGCCTGCAGATGAAGGCGGGCAGTTCGCTTTTGTCCGTGATTGATGTCGTGATGTTATCAGCAAAGCTCGACAGGAAGGAAGCTCCGCTCACTATTGACTCTGGACGTGCACCACACCATCTGGGAATAGGTGTACGTCATGCAGGTGATGATGGCGTGGCTGCATATCGTATCCCGGGAATGGTCACCTCACGTGAAGGAACTCTGCTTGCAGTCTACGATGTACGTTACAATAACAGCGTGGATTTACAGGAATATGTGGATGTGGGCTTAAGCAGAAGTACCGACAAGGGGCAGACTTGGGAAAAGATGCGTCTCCCGCTCAGCTTTGGAGAGTATGGCGGACTGCCCAAAGCACAAAATGGGGTGGGTGACCCTGCTATCCTTGCGGATAATAAAAGAGGGGTGATCTGGATCGCTGCACTCTGGACACATGGCATGGGCAACGGTCGTGCCTGGAATAATTCTATGGATGGTAACGGTAAGGAATCAACAGGACAGCTGGTATTGTCAAAAAGCAGTGATGATGGTAAAACGTGGTCCGAGCCCATCAATATAACAGATCAGGTAAAGGATCCATCATGGAACCTGCTTTTGCAGGGTCCCGGGATGGGTATTACAATGCATGACGGCACCCTGGTTTTTCCCATACAATTCATCGATGCTGCAAGGATCCCCAATGCCGGTGTGATGTATAGTAAGGATGGAGGTGAGACCTGGAAGATTCGTTCACCTGCCCGCACCCACACTACCGAGGCACAGGTGGCAGAGGTGGAGCCGGGTGTACTGATGCTGAACATGAGGGATAACCGTGGCGGTAGCCGTGCCGTGGCTGTCACCAGGGATCTGGGGAAGACATGGAGTGAACATCCATCCTCACGTAGTGTGCTGCAGGAGCCGGTATGTATGGCCAGCCTGATCAATGTGAAAGCAAATGAGAATGTGCTGGGACAAGATATCCTGCTCTTTTCCAATCCCAACTCCTCGAAATATCGCAACCATATCACCATCAAGGCGAGCCTCGATGGTGGGCTCTCTTTCCCGGAGGAGCATCAGCTGCTGCTGGATGAAGATCTCGGATGGGGTTATTCTTGTCTGACAATGATTGACAGGGAGACAGTAGGTATTCTCTATGAGAGCAGTGTGGCACACATGACCTTTCAGGCGGTGAAGTTGACCGATATTATCAGGAGGAAATTCTAAAAGAAGGAGTGAACGGTGTTTTTTTTGTTAATTGCATCAAAAAAGAGCAATTCATTTCCAATAAACGATAAAAAGTAGTAATTTTGGCGTTTTAAAAACCAGAATAGTGAAAGAAGTGATCACCATCAAAGACAAACAGTTTGATCTGTTTATAGAAGAAGAGGTAATTGAACAGGGAATCAAACGTGTTGCAGAGCGAATGAATGTTGAGCTTGCAGGGAAAAACCCAATTTTTCTTGCTGTGTTGAACGGAGCTTTCATGTTTGCCGGAGAGTTGATGAAAGAGGTCTCCATACCAAGTGAAATCACTTTTGTACGCCTTGCATCATATCAGGGAACTACCACCACGAACCGGGTACAGGAAGTCCTCGGATTGAATGAAAGTATTCGTGGCCGTAACGTTGTGATTGTAGAAGATATCGTCGACAGTGGTAATACCATGGTCTCTCTTCTTCAACACTTGGCAAAACATGAACCGGAAGAGGTTAAGATTGCCACGCTGCTCTTTAAACCTGCAGCATTAAAGCAGAAGCTCCATCTTGATTATGTCGCACTTGAAATACCCAACGATTTTATCGTGGGTTACGGTTTGGATTACGATGGATATGGCAGGAACCTGAAAGATATCTATAAGGTAAAATAGAAGTGACTGAGACGCTTTAAACGTTGGATGATGTTAAATTATTCAATATCAACAGTTGATAATATTAAATAATCTAATAGCAGGATTTTTCTTCATAAAATTGAAGGTGATACCAAAAAAATAGCTATTTTTGTATTACAAGTAGATCTGAACAAATAAAGAAGTAGATAAAAAATTTTCAAGATGAAAAAGGATGAAGTAAAAAAATCGCCAAAAGCGAATTTGGAAGTGCATAAAGGCACCTATATCATGATGGGGCTTGTGCTTGGTGTATCGCTTCTGTTCTTCGCTTTTGAATGGTCGACTAAAACAAGCAAGCTGGATGAGAATGTCCTCGTTCAGGATGTTTTGGCCGAAGAAGAAATTGAGATTACTCGTCGCGATCCAACTCCACCACCTCCCCCGCCACCACCGGAACCGGAAACACCCGAGATCATTGAAGTGGTAGAAGAGAAAGTGGAAACAAAACTGGAGATTCAGGTCGAGGATGATCAGTCTCAGCGACAGATGCAAGCCTATGTCCCGCCCCCACCACCAAAACCTAAACAGGAAGAGGTGACAGAAGAGATCTTCGTCGTTGTAGAAAATCAACCCGAATTTCCGGGAGGAAATACAGCCATGATGAAGTTCTTAAGTGACAATATCAAGTATCCCGTGATTGCACAGGAGAACGGTATCCAGGGCAGGGTTATTTGTAACTTCGTGGTGGAAAGAGACGGTAGCATTACAGATGTGCAGGTTGTACGTGGTGTAGACCCCTCGCTCGACAGAGAAGCTGTTCGTGTTATTCAGCAGATGCCCCGCTGGAAGCCGGGTAAGCAACGGGGACAGGCTGTACGTGTGCGTTTTACATTACCGGTAGTATTCCGTTTACAGAACTGATCTTAGCATACAATGCATAAAAGAGGGTGTGTCACTATGTGATGGCACCCTCTTTCTGTTCGTTATCTATCCCATCTGTTTTATGCTGAAGCCTGTATAAACACGCTCAACACAACTGCATATGATCAATAAAGTTACGCTTTACGAAAAAATTATCAGGGAGGCGATCGATAAGGTGCTGCTGGAGGAGCAACCAAGGAGCTTGTTCGATCCTGCAAGGTATATTCTGTCACTCGGCGGTAAAAGGCTCAGGCCATTGTTGACCCTTATGGCTGTAGATCTTTTTGGCAAGGAGGTGAAGAAGGCTGTCAATCCTGCATTGGCGATAGAGATATTCCACAATTTCTCCCTGTTGCACGACGACCTGATGGACAATGCAGATATGAGACGCGGAAACCCCACGGTACATATGAGATGGAACGCCAACAGTGCAATCCTGTCAGGTGATGCGATGGTCATTGAAGCTTACAGATACATCGCCAGGGTTCCGGCTGATATATTACCCGAAATACTGAATCTTTTCTCTACAACAGCAATGGAGATATGCAAAGGGCAGCAATATGACATGGATTTTGAGCAACGCATGGATGTGTCTGAAAATGAATATATTGAAATGATACGGCTGAAAACAGCCGTACTCATCGGATGTGCCCTGAAAATAGGAGCCCTCCTGGCAGATGCTGCACCACAGGATGCCGATGCACTTTATCGCTATGGCATCAATATAGGACTCGCATTTCAACTAAAAGATGATTTACTGGACGTATATGGTGATCCGAAAACATTTGGCAAGAAAATAGGGGGAGATATTGTATCCAATAAAAAGACATATCTACTGATAAAAGCATTAAAAAATGCTAACATTGGTCAGCGCGAAGAGTTGGGAAGGTGGCTCTCAGAAACAGAATTTGACCCTGAGGCAAAAATCAACTTTGTTAAAAATATTTACGATGTTTTAAATTTGAAAACCATCTCTGAGAATCTCATAGAAAAGTATTACCTTGCATCGTTGGATTGTCTTTCATTGATCAATGTATCGGATGAACGGAAAAAAGATCTGATCAATTTGTCGGAAAGTCTGATGTACAGAGAAAAGTAACCATCGTTTAAAGAAACATATGCCCTATCGCCGCCTACCAAATACAGATAATGCCCGTATCAAAGCATTGAAAACTGCAGTGGAGAAAGCGGAGGAAACGGATTTCCAGGAGTTATCCGTTTCACCCAATGTGCTGACTGAAGCGAAAAATGTGCTGGATCATTTTGAACGTCTCTGCCTGCGCTATCAACAGATGTATGATACACAGGTGAAGGCGAATAAACACTTTCTCAGCAAGGTTAAAAATGCAAGGATGTACATTTCTCATTTTGTACAGGTATTATATCTCGCTGTGATGCGTGCCGAGATTAAAGAAGAACATCTCTCACTTTACGGCCTGGAAAGTGCGAACATGATTCTGCCGGATTTATCAACCAACGAGCTGTTGCTGGAATGGGGTGACAAGATTATCAGGGGAGAGCATGCACGTACTTCGCAGGGAGGAGTGCCTATATATAATCCATCCATAGCTAAGGTGAAGGTAATGTGCTCACTATTCAAAGATGGCTATCAGACACAAAAGTTGCATCAAAAAGCCACGACACGTATATTAAATGAGGTAGCTGATTATCGGGAGATTGTTGATAAGGTGATTTTTGATATCTGGGAAGAGGTGGAAAAATATAACATGATTCTGCCTATTGCGCAACGACTGAACAGGAACCGGCAATATGGCGTTGTCTACTATTACAGAAAGGGAGAGAGTGTAGAATGAATATCATTGACACGCATGCTCATCTGTTTGCGGAAGATTTTCAGGACGATTTGAATGAAGTAGTGTTACATGCCAGGCAGGCTGGTGTGGTGAAGGCATTACTGCCCAATATCGATGAGACAACCATTGATGATCTGAAAGCAGCAGTGTCTCATGATCCCGGTTTTTTTCTGCCCATGATGGGACTTCATCCTACCAGTGTGACCAAAGAGTGGGAGAAGCAACTCCTTTCGATAGGTCAGGAGATCAGGATGCACAATTATATTGCAGTAGGTGAAATTGGAATTGATCTCTATTGGGATCGGTCACTGCTGAATGAACAGATTTATGCCTTTGAGGAACAATTAAGATGGAGCATAGAGATGGATCTGCCAGTGGCTATACATTTCAGAAATGCGACCGGGGAGGTGGTGACAAGCATCAAAAGAGTGGGAGAGAAAGCATTGAGAGGTGTTTTTCACAGCTTTGGAGGATCAAGGGAGGAACTGAATGAAATATTACAATTGGAAAACTTTCGCCTGGGAATCAACGGGATAGTTACTTACAGGAATGCGGGTCTTGCAGAAACTTTGATCCACTGTCCTAAAGAGAGGGTTGTGCTTGAAACAGATTCACCCTGGCTGGCCCCGGTGCCCAAAAGAGGTAAAAGAAACGAACCGGCTTATTTAACATATATCCTGAATAAATTGGCAGATATATGGGGGGTGAGCGAAGAAGAGGTAGCAATGCAAACAAGCCGTAATGCGATCGAACTATTTAATATTAATCAGTGAGATTTTACCGTTCCTGAAGGATAAAGTGTGTAAAACCTTTTTTATTAAAATAAATTGACTTTGAAGTAGTATATAATCGATAAATTCAGTATTTTTGCCTCCCCAATGGAACGCAAATAAAATTTTTTTTGTAATTTGCACCCGTTTTTGGGAAAGAGCCTGTTTGGAGAGGTGCTCGAGTGGTTGAAGAGGCACGCCTGGAAAGCGTGTATACGCCAAAAGTGTATCGCGGGTTCGAATCCCGCTCTCTCCGCTTTTTTTTATGTAAACAAAAAAGTCAAATTAACCGTTTAAGATAGTAGACTCAAAATCAATTATTAATACAACAACAATTAAAGATCATTAATTATCAAAATTGAACACACAATGAAAAAGTTATTTGCAATTTTAGCAATCTTCGGAATAATGTCTGTAGGATTGTCATCGGTTCTTTTAGCTCAAGAGACCACTCCCGCTGAACAAACAGAACAAGTTGCCTCCGCCCCTGTTGAAACAGAAAGCGCAGCAGTTCAAGAAACAACAAACGGAGGATTTCACCAGGCACTGAAGACAAAATTTATTGAGGGTGGTGCAGGCTTCATGAGCTTGATTGCCATCGCATTGATTCTTGGTCTGGCATTTAGTCTCGAAAGGATTATCTACCTAAGTCTGGCTGACGTGGATCCGAAACCTTTCCTTGGGAAAATAGGTGATGCACTCGACCGGGGTGATGTAGAAGCTGCAAAGGATGTTGCTCGTAATACCAGAGGTCCTGTTGCGTCCATCGTATATCAGGGTCTTCTCCGTTTAGATCAGGGTGCCGATGTTGTAGAACGTTCTATTGTCTCTTATGGCGGCGTACAATCAGGATTGCTGGAAAGAAACCTTTCATGGATCACTCTCTTTATCGCTCTTGCTCCTTCACTCGGATTCCTCGGTACTGTAATAGGTATGGTGCAGGCTTTTGATGATATCCAGAGAGCTGGTGATATGAGCCCGACGATTGTTGCCGGTGGTATGAAAGTAGCTTTGATCACAACCGTAGGTGGTTTGATCGTTGCCTTGATCCTTCAGGTGATTTATAACTATATCCTCACCAAAATGGAAGGTATCCTGAACAAGATGGAAGATGCATCAATCACATTCCTGGATCAGGTGATTAAATATAACGTTAAATACAAAAACTTGTAATCATTATGGCTGTAACAAAAATACACAGAACCTCAAGAATGACTCTCATCATTGGAGTGATAATCTCACTTGCAGTGATGGCGATGTTTTATCTTGGCGGTCAGGTACCGGCACATGAAAAGATTGTTGCCGACATGAGTCAGCCTAAATTTACAGATATTGTTTTGTACTGGGCATACACTCTGTTAGCAATCACGATAGGTGTGTTAATCATATTCGCTTTGGTCTCATTCCTGAAGCAACTGAAAAACAGACCCAAAAAAGCGCTGGCTGGACTACTTGTCATCCTGGCACTGGTTGCATTGTTGGTAGTTGCTTTTATTGCAGGTGATGGCACATTGTTGAACATCCCGGGATATGATGGTGGTGATAACAATCCTAAAACATTGAAGATGACTGACATGTGGCTCTTCAGCGCATATGTCATGCTCGTGCTTACATTTCTTGCAATTATTGTGTTGCCCCTTTTCAAAAGAAAAGGATAAACAACTCAATCAATGATTAAATTAAAGAAAGGTTTATTTTATGGCTAGTAAAAGAAAAGTTCCGGCACTCAACGCTAATTCAATGGCTGACATTTCTTTCCTGTTGCTGACTTTCTTCTTGTTGGTTTCGAATATGGATGTTGATTCCGGTTTGGCACGTCGACTGCCGCCACCTCCACAAACAGAGGAACAGACCTCGGTGGATGTACAGCGCAGAAACCTGCTGGTTGTGCTGGTGAACGCCCAGAACGAGACAATGGCACAGAGCCAGCAGGGGAGCGAGTGGTACTCATCAGCTGAGGAGTTACGCGGTAGTGGAGGCAAGGTTCCTCTGAAAGACAAAGTGAAGGAGTTTGTCCTGAACTTGTCTAACAGCAGTGAACTTCCTGAACTGACGGAAGAAGATTTCGGTCCCCCGATAGGTATTGTACCGGTTACCGATCAACACGTTATCTCAATTCAGAATGATGCCACCACCAGTTACAAAACGTACATTGCTGTACAGAATGAAGTGGTGAGGGCATATAATGAGTTAAGGGATGAGGGGGCAAGGAAATATTTCAACACCTCATATGAAGAGTTGACGGAAGATCAGAAGAGACAAATCAACGATCTCTATCCGCAACGTATTTCAGAGGCCGAACCTAAAAATTACGGAGGACAATAAGTATGGGAAAATTTAATAAGGCCGGCAAGAAAGAGATGCCTGCATTAAACTCGTCATCAATGCCCGACATTGTGTTCGCTATATTGTTTTTCTTTATGGTTACCACAACGATGCGTTCGGAGACACTGATGGTGAAAATGAAATTACCCACTGCTTCAGAAGTACAGAAGCTCGAGAAGAAATCATTGGTGACCTATATCAATATCGGTCCCCCAATGGAAGCAAGACTCGGTACAGGTACACAGATGCAGTTGAACGACCGGTTTGCACAAGTGTCTGAAATTCAGGATTATATTGCACAGGAAAAGGCAAGTATGAATGAAGCGGACCAACCGTTGATGACTGTCTCAATCAAGGCAGATGATGAAACGCGTATGCAGTACATCACTGATGTAAAACAGGCACTCAGACAAGCTTATGCATTAAAGATCAGTTATTCGGCCCGTCAGGGAGATAACTAACAGAGATGTTGTAACAAAATAAAACCGAATCACGATAGTGGTTCGGTTTTTTGTTGTGGCCGTTGCTGTTTCATCTGTTTTTTTGTGCTCTTGCCCAGCGCATCACGTTGGCCGGAGGCCGCTCAGCAAGAAGCTCATGTTTCATGAAATCCATGTAGGGAGCCACATGGGTATAATATTTATAATACCCCTTACAGAGATAATTTAATCCACTATTGCCATATTTGTCTTTGATAAACCTGTTTTTAGGGCACTCACCGTAACAGGTGAAAAGCATATCACACTCCCTGCACTGTTGTGGTAACGTATCAAATTTATCGTTCCCGAACTTTAGTTGTTCCTGTGAATACATCATTGAGGATAACGGTGTGGTGTGTATATTTCCCAGTCGGTATTCAGGAAATACAAAATGATCACATGAATAGACGTCGCCGTTGAACTCCATTGCACCGGCATGACCGCATGATTTGGCCATGGTGCAGACCCCAGGCTGTACCCCCATCCAGTTGGCGAGGGTGGCGTCAAAAAGCTGAATAAATATTTTCCCCACATCTTCTTTGATCCACTCATCAAAAACAGCACAGAGGAAATGGCCCCATTTATCGGCCGGAACAGTAAAGGGCGCTAGCGCTGTATCTTCCTCCTGGTCAGCCGCTGTGGCCAGCTTAAGGGGTGAGTCTGTTTTGCGGATTCGTTCTACGATAGGGGTGAACTGGATGTAACGGCAATCGATCTCCTTGAAGAAACGATAGAACTCCAGCGGGTAATCTACATTGTAGTCGTTCACCACTGCCAGGCAGTTGAACTCCACAGCATGTTTTTTCAACAGTTCAATTCCCTTCATCACCCGGTGAAAGGAGGGTCGACCCATCTTGTCACGCCGATATTCATCGTGAAAATCCTGCGGACCATCAATAGATATCCCGACGAGAAAATTGTTCTCTTTGAAGAATGCACACCATTCATCGGTAAGCAGGGTGCCGTTTGTCTGTATGGAGTTGTCTATCTGACGCCCGCCCGCATATCTCTTTTGCAGTGCTATTGCTTTCTTATAGAATGAGATGGGACGCATCAGTGTCTCTCCGCCATGCCATGTGAACAT
>JADKLW010000243.1_pt1 | contig 27012 bp, 31 predicted proteins | sample 8641881 | NCBI WGS metagenome assembly JADKLW01 (sample SAMN16272185, study PRJNA661076) | feces metagenome | isolation source: fecal sample from diarrhoea affected cattle B | host: Bos taurus | place: South Africa: Lokaleng Village, Mahikeng | collected 2019-09 | reverse complement strand
GGCATCGGTTTTTGGTACCGACATTCCCAGGTTCGAATCCTGGCACCCCAGCCAAATTCTCCAAGATCGCGAGATACATTGGCCCGGATTTGAGCGGGCCGGATGGCTGCCGTCGGGCGCGTAACGACCGGAATGTTCCGGTTGCTGCGCAGCGTCACCTAACGGGGCAAGGGGAACTGTTTCGGAGGCCAGCCATTCAGTGCAAGCCTACCGTCAGTGTCCTGGCAGCAGTTTATGGAAAGAACCAAGCACTTCCTCCGCGATAACGGGCTGACGATCGCTTTGTTGGCGGTATTCGGCTTTTGCCTCGTCGGCATGGTCTGGTCGGGCTGGCTGGAGGAGAACGCCATGCTGCTGGAACACCGGCAGCCGGCGATCGGTCCCGCCGAGTATTTCTTCAGCCCCAGCTTCCAATCCGCGCTGTTTGAGAACTGGGAGAGCGAATTCCTGCAGATGTCTGCCTATGTCATCATGACGGCCATGCTGTTTCAGCGCGGATCGGCCGAGTCCAAGGACCTCGATGCGGAAAGCCCGGAAGACGAGGACCCCAAGACAAAGCGTGGTAACAAGCATGCTCCCTGGCCGGTAAAGGCCGGTGGGATCTGGCTATGGCTCTATTCGTACTCACTTGGCATCGCGCTGATGGCGCTGTTCGTGGCTTCGTTCGTAATCCACTGGATCCAGAGCGCCGCCGCCGCCAACGAGAATGCCCTGATGCACGGCGAGCCGACCCAGGGGCTTTTCGAGTATCTGGGTGATCCACAGCTTTGGTTCGAATCCTTCCAGAACTGGCAGTCCGAGTTCCTGTCCACTGCCGTTCTTGTCGTCCTCTCCATCGTGCTGCGCCATCGCGGTTCCCCCGAATCCAAGCCAGTGGCGGCGCCACACGCCAAGACGGGTCACTAGGAGGCGTCCAATGCAGCGTGTGTCACCGTCGGGCATTTTGCGGTGCTTTGTTGGGAATGTGGGGTGATGGAACGGCTCGCAGCTAACACTACCGCTCACCTCTGCGTCGACATGCAGCGCATGTTTGCCGAGGAAACAGAGTGGTACGCCCCCTGGCTGCGTGCCGTACTGCCAGCTGTCGAAGCGCTCGTCGAACTGCGGCCAACCCGGACCATATTCACCCGGTTCGTGCCTCCCGCAGCGGCAGAGGAGGCTTATGGCGCCTGGCAAGCCTATTACCGCAAATGGCCGCGCATGACGCGGGAGCACCTGGCAGCGGAGATGATCGATCTCGTCCCCAGCCTCGCGCGGCATGTGCCGCCGGCACTGCAACTGGACAAGCCGGTCTATTCTCCCTGGTTCGGGACTGAACTGATACGGCACCTGCGGTCGTTGCAAACCGAAACACTGATCATCACCGGTGGAGAAACCGATGTCTGCGTCGCTGCGGCGGTGATGGGCGCCATCGACCACGGATTTCAAGTGGTCCTGCCGGTCGACGCCATATTCGGCTCGGCGGACGAGACACATGATGCAATGTTGCGAATCTATGAGAGCCGCTTTGCCGTGCAACTGACGACCTGCACAACCCAGCAACTGCTCGATGAGTGGAAACGGTAGCGTGCGAAACGAGGCATGCGTCGAGTGTCACCGTCTGGTCGGAAGAACTCGCTAACCTGGCGGCTTCCGATCGGCATCCTGCTCAGCGGGCCTGCCTGACAAAATGCAGGTAGAGATCGTCGAACTCTGCCAGTCGGACCAGAGCTGGCCAGTCGCGGATTTCAACCATGCCGGCTTCCCAGGTGATAAGGTCGCGTTGCCGCAGGTCCTGGACCACGCGGTTGATATGTACGGTGGAAATGCCCACCGTGTCCGCCAACGCCGCCTGGGTGACGGGAAAGCGGAAGCGGTGGTCCGAAGCAAGGCCGTGCGATTTGAGGCGGGCGTAGATTTCGCAGATGAGGTGAGCGGTCCGCTCCGTGGCGGAGAGCCGGCCCATGCCCACCAGCCACTCGCGGTGAATGGCTCCATCCAGCAGGGTCAGCAGCCAGAGCAGGCGCGACAGGTGTGGGAAGCGCTCGGTGACTGCCAGCAATCCCTCATGGGGAAAGGTGATGATGGTGCAATCGGTGAGCGCGCCGACCGAGTGGTCCATCTGCTTGAGCACGAAGCTGTGCAGATCGACAAAGTCGCCGGCCATGTGAATGGCGGTTATTTGCCGCCCACCCTCCGGAGTCGTCCGATAGCGTGAGGTGAACCCCCTCGCCACCAGCATGCTGCGCGTCGGCCGATCTCCTTCGCTGACAAGCTCGTCGCCCGCAGCGAATTCCAGATACTGGCCGGCTGCATCGACAATGGCCTGTTGTTCCTCCGGGCGCAGATCGTCCCGTAGCAGGATCCGGCGAAAAAAGGGTTGAAGCAGCTCGTTGAGCCTGTGGCTGTTGTCCATCGTTATTCCCCCACCTGTCGGAAACGCAACTGGCGGCAATGAGGAAGGTTGCCAGTACCAGCGATTAACACAGGTAAGTTGTGCGGCGTTGGGGATGTGCTAGCGACGCGCCATGACCGTTCAGTTTCGCATCGTCGACCTTCGTTCCAGCACAGACAATCCTGTCGAATTCTCGGTTGACCGCGCCAAGTCACCCGAGGAGGCCGCGCGTCTGGCGACCGGCGAAATTCTGGTGCGCAGCGGGCACCCCAGGGATCTGCGTGTCAGGGTATATTTTCAGCAGGAGGGGCAGCCGGTGACGATGGTACGCCTCTATCGTCGCGTGGAAGACCGCCCCTGACCCGTGAGCATCCCTCATGGATCAGCTTTACGCAGCTAATGGCCGCTGGGCACGATCCTGAAGTTGTTGCCTTCGGGCAGTAACTGTCCACCATCCACTACAATGGTCGTGCCGGTGATGTAGCTCGCTTCGTCCGAGGCAAGGAACAGGAAGGCATTGGCGACATCGCGCGCGCTGCCGAGCCGTCCCAGCGGGATGGCGCTTTCCATGTCGGCGATGAAGTCAGGGCCGCGATGCTCCTGCATGGCTTCGGTCAGAATGTTTCCAGGTTCGACGCCATTAACCGTGATGCCATAGGGCGCGAATTCCAGCGCAGCGGCCCGGATGAAGCCATTGATGCCCGCCTTGGTCGCTGAATAGTGGCCGTGGCCCGGGCTGGTCACATGGGGTCCGGTGATCGAGGAAGTGAAGAGAATGCGGCCCGAGCCCTGCGCCCGCATCGGCTGCAGCGCTGCTTTGGCCGCGTTGAAACTGCCCCGCAGGTTGACCGCCATCACTCGGTCCCAATCGTCGGAGGAGGTGTCCTCGATCAATTGCCAGGGATAGACGCCGGCATTCTGCACGATGATGTCGAGGCGCCCGAAACTTGTCAGGGCGAGAGCCACCGCGGCCTCGGCATCGGCAGGCCTGGAGATATCGGCATGGATGAATCGGGCACCCAGTTCGTCCGCTGCGGCCCGTCCTGCGTCCTCCTCCCAATCGGCCAGCACCAGGCTCGCGCCTTCCTCTGCGAAACGGATGGCGGTGCCCTTGCCGATGCCACGGGCGGTGCCGATGATGAGGGCGATCTTTCCCGCCAGACGCCCGCTCATGCGAGCTGCTTTCGAATGGTTTGCTTGAGCGTATCGAGCAATACGGCGGCAAGCACCAGGAGGCCATGGATGACCTGGGTGTAGTGCGCCGGCAGGCCCATCAGGTTGATTGCTGTATTAATCGATGACAGCAGCAGCACGCCGGCATAGACGCCGGGCAGGGCGCCGACGCCGCCTTTGAGGCTGACGCCGCCGATGACCACGGCCGCAAAGGCATTGAACAGCATTCCCGCGCCAAGATTTGCGGTGGCGCCCGACGTCCGGATCGCCAAGAGCCACCCGGCCAGAGCCGCAACGGTGCCGGACAGGATGAAGGCGATCATCAGCACCTTGTCGACCTTGATGCCGGCGCGGAAAGCCGCGGCTTCATTGCCGCCGATCATCAGCAGATGCCGGCCAAAGCGCGTCCGGGCCATCATGAAGGAAAAGCCGACAAAGCACAGAATGGCGATATAGGCCGTGAGCGGAATGCCGAGAAAGCGCTGGATGGCGAGCCACCGCACTTCATCGGCCAGGTTCTGTGCCGAGCGACCGCCCGACACTGCAACCACCAGGCCGCGCACCCAGATGAAGCTCGACAGCGTCACGATGAAGGCGTTCATCTTGACCTTTATCACCAAGTAGCCGTTGAGCGCACCGATCACTGCACCCACCGCCATGCCGGTCAGCAGCGAGGCTGGCACTACCAGCCAGCCGGGCGTGAAGGTGATGCCCATGCCGATGCCGGACGAAGCAAAGAGTATGCCCGTTGCCATGGCACTGAGTGCGGCAACAGACTCCACCGACAGGTCCATATGGCCGGCGATGATGACCAGGGCCAGCCCGATCGACATCACGCCCAGTACCGAAGACTGCTCGATGATATTGGCGAAGATGCCGGGCTGGAAATAGTTCGGAACGCTCGCCGAGAAGATGGCGAGCACGGCCAACAGCATGAACCAGACGAGGTTGTCGAGCACGAATTCAAGGCTGCGGCGTTGACGGGGCTGCATCGCGGTCTCGCTGGAAATGGGGAGGGCAGGCTCCCCCCGCCGCGGCGGGAGGAGCAGGTATGGTGGTTTATTCGACCGGGGTCACGGCTTCGGTGGGCGGCTTGAGATTGCCCCAGAAAGCCGCATCGTCGACGTTTTCAGCCGTGATGGCGGCGCCTGGGATCTTGATCGTGGGACCCCATTCCTCAACCGTTACGACCGAAGGCAGGCCGATCACGTCGTAGTCGCCGGGTGCGATCTCTTCCTTGGCCACGATCTTGTCCATGAACATCGCGACCGCCGCCGCCTGGGCATAGAGCGGCTGCTCGACTTCGACCTGCATCCAGCCGTCGCGGATCAGCTGCAAGGCGACTGGGGCACCGTTAGAGCTCATGACAAGGACATCGCCCGGCTGCTTGCCCGCGGCTTCGAGCGAGGCGACGGCTGCCACCGAGAGGTGGGCGGCGTGGCTGAAGACGATGTCGATGTCGGGATTGGCCAGCAACTGGTCCGAGACAATCGTGCCCGCATTGCTGGCTTCCCACATCATGGCGGGATGGCTGATGATGGTGACCTCCGGGAAGGCTGCCATCTTTTCCTCGAAACCCTTCTGGATATCGAGCGTATACGGATCGCCGGGATCGCCAAGCACCTGCAGTACCTTGCCCTTGACCGAACCATTCTTCTCGGTCAGCAGCGCTTCCACTTGCTCGGCAGCGACATAGCCGATTTCGATCGTGCCCGCGACGGAGGTGAAGTCCGACACCGTCGACGAGATCTGGCGATCGAACTGGATTACGGGAATGCCGGCGGCCCGGGCGGCGTCGACGGACGGTGCCAGAGCGTTGAAATCGACCGCAGCGAGAATGATCGCCTTGGGCGCCAGCGCGATGACGTCATTCATCTGGCTTTGCTGAAGATCGGTCTTGTTATCGGCATTGAGCGTGGTCATCTCGTAGCCAACCTGCTCGAGGAACATCTCGAGCGCACTGACCGAACCGGTCTGGAATTCATCGAGCAGGGTGGGGACCATGTAGTAGACGGTTCCCTTCTCCTGGGCATAGGCGGGGTGCAGCACGGCGGCCGAGCCGGCCAGGAGAACCATGCTGAATTTCAACAACTGCCTCATTCGTCGCTCCTCTGTGACCGGATTGCTATCGCCCCACGCCCGTGACCGGTCCGGCACCGGCAAGGGTTTCGCCCGTGATCATGCCGATCACTGCGTCCGCATTGGTTTGTCTGGTCGGCACATCCCCCGCCACGACACCCTGGCGGATTACGACCATGCGGTCGGCCACCTGGAAGGCCTGCTGCATGATATGGGTGATGATGACCACGCCGATGCCCTGTGCCGCCACCTGGCGGATCATTTCGAGCCCGCGCTTGGTCTGTTCGACGCCCAGCGCCGCGAAGGGTTCGTCGAGCAGCACCAGCTTGCCGCCCCAATGTACGAAGCGGTTGAGCTCGATTGCCTGGCGCTGCCCGCCGGAGAGATGCTCGACCTTGGTGCGCAAGGAGGGAATACGGGTGCCGGCATTGGCCATGGCCGTGGCGACCTGCTCTTCCATGCGTGCCTCATCGAGCACCCTGATGCCCATGATCGAACGAGTGAGTTCGCGCCCCATGAAAAAATTCGCGACCACGTCGACATTGGTGCACAGCGAGAGGTCCTGATAGACGGTCTCGATGCCCGCGGCCTTGGCTTCGGCAGGCGATCTCGGGCGGAAATCGCGCCCTTCGAACTGCATGCTGCCGGAGCTGGCTTCGAGCCCACCGGATATGATCTTGACCAGGGTCGACTTGCCCGCGCCGTTGTCCCCCAGCAGGGCGATGACCTCGCCCTTGCCGATGGAGAAGGACACGCCACGCAGTGCCTGCACGGCACCGTAGCTCTTGGTGATATTGTCGAGAACCAGCAGGTCTTCACTCATGCGGCCATTCCGTTCGAAAACGGATCGCGCTTGCGCACGCGATCGGTAGTAGGGGTGAGGTCCTGCCGCGGTGACAGGACGCCGGATACGGCCAGCGCAGCAGCGCCATGCAGGACCGACTGGCGGCCGGCCGACGCGATGAGGCGGGGCGTAGTGCGATCATAGCGGCTGGAAATGGAGGTCGGCAGCACATCGGCGGTAGCGACGAGCTGATCGATCAGGTCGGCAGGAGCGATGCCGCCAAGGACAATGGCCTGCGGGTCGAACAGATTTTCGATGATGCGAATGGCGCTGTGGAAGATGGGCGTGACCTCTTGAACCCAAGCCTCCTGGCTTTGGCCGGACGGACGTTGGCTGAAGCTGTCAAGCGACAGATAGCGCTCGAGGCATCCGACATTGCCACAGGGACAAGGACGCCCCCCGGGCATGATTGGAACATGGCCGATCTCGCCAGCATTGCCCCAGGCGCCGCGGATCGGCACGCCATCCTGCATCATGGTGCCGCCGAGGCCGACGCCGAAGTGCAGATAATAGAACTGGCTGATACCAGCGCCTTCACCATAGAGCCGCACGCCCAGGGCTGCTGCGACTGTATCGACGGCGATAAAGGCGGGAAGGTTGCTCACTTCCTCCAGCCGCGCACGCACCGGTACATCGGACCAGCCATCAAGCGTGGTGGGGCCGACAAAGCTCATCGACTGCACGTCGAACGGACCCGGCATTGCAAGTCCAACCCCGAGTATGCGGCCATCCTGCCTGAGCGCACGCATCTCGCCTACAAGTTGACCAATCAGGTCAAAGGCCTGGCTGGGGCTGGGATGCGGGCAACTGCGCGCCACGCTGCCCAGCATTTCCCCGGCCAGGTTCATCAGGGCCGCATCGACGCCGAGCGGTGTCACGGAAATCCCGATGGCATAACCGCCATTCGGATTGAGATGGAGCGTGGTGGGCGGCAGGCCACGGCCCTTGGGCTGCTCGCGCACTGAAAGGAGGTAGGCCTGGTCTTCCAGTTCGCGGACGATTGTGGAGACCGTCTGCACGGTCAAGCCAACTCGGCTGGCGATTTCGCCGCGCGTCGCAGGCCCGCCATTGCGGATGCATTCGAGCACGATCCGGCGATTATAGGGCCGAGCCTTCTCCTGATTGGTGCCGCGCAAGACCATCAATGCCCCCTCCTGAATGCAAGACTGGCAGCGCGCATTTATTATGTCAATTGGAATTCAAAAATGGGACGGACGTTGGAGTGGCTGGAGCCTGACTTGCGGCGACTTGCGTCCACCGCTCGGCGAATGGACAACCTGCCGGCGCGGCGATACCGGTAGGACAGCCGGAGCGAGACCGGCATCGTTGGAGCTCGAAGCCAGGATCCCGCCATGAACGCCATTGACCTCGTGGACCAGATCGCCGTCGTTACGGGAGGCGCCCAAGGCATTGGCTTTGCCATTGCGCGCAGGCTAATCGGGTCCGGCGCTACGGTAAGTCTATGGGACACCAATGCAGAAGCACTGGAACTAGCGTTAGAAAATCTAGGCGCGGCCGCGAACGGCAAGATAGTCGACATTACCGATCTGGCGGGCCTGCAGCGCGTTCATCAAGAGGTTGAGCGCGAGCTCGGCCCTGTCTCCATCCTGGTCAATTCGGCCGGCATTGCCGGACCCAATGCCACGCTGGAAGACTTTGATGCGGACGAGTGGCGGCGGGTCGTCGAGATCAATCTCAACGGCACCTTCTACGTCAACAAGGTGGTGATCCCGTCGATGAAGGCGCGCAACTACGGGCGCATCGTCAATATTTCCTCGGTCGCGGGCAAGGAGGGCAATCCAAACCTGTCCGCCTACTCGGCGGCCAAGGCTGGGGTCATCGGACTTACCAAGTCGTTGGGCAAGGAACTGGCCAAGCACGACATCGCCGTCAACGCCATCACGCCGGCGACCGCCAAGACGCGGATCCTCGATACGCTGACCAAGGAATTCATCGACTACATGCTGGTGCGGATCCCGCGCGGGCGCTTTCTCGAAGTCGATGAGGCGGCGGCCATGGTGGCCTGGCTGGTGAGCCGCGAGAACAGCTTCACGACCGGCAGTGTCTTCGACCTCTCGGGCGGACGCACCACTTACTGAGTGTTGCCAAGTGCTAGGGCATCAGCTGTCCGCCATTGACCTCGATAACCTGGCCGATGACGTAGCTCGAGAGCGCCCCAGAGGCGAGGAAGAGATAGGCGCCGACACATTCTTCCGCCGTGCCCATCCGACCCTGCGGGATGGTCGCGACATTGGCCTTGAGCTGGGCCTCGGTGGAGTAGCGCTCGTGGAATGGTGTGTCGATGACACCCGGCGCTACCGCATTGACACGAATGCCGAAGGGGATCAGCTCCTTGGCCATGCCGCGGGTAATGTTGGAAACCAGCGCCTTGGATGAGCCATAGAGCCCCGCACCGTTGCTGGCGCCGGTACGAGCCGCAATGGAGCTGGTATTGATGATGAAGCCGCCCTGTTTCTTGAGGTGCGGAATGGCGGCGCGGCTCGCCGCAATCACCGAGCGGCCATTGAGGTCCATCACCCGGTCGTAGTAGGCGTCGTCCATCTCGGCATAGGCCATGCGGCCTACCATGCCGCCCGCATTGTTGACGAGGCCGTCCAGCCGGCCGAAGGCTGCGGCGGTTTCTTCCACGGCGCGGGCAATTTCCGAAGACTTCGACGCGTCGGCGCGGACCAGCACGGCCTTGCCGCCGGCCTCGGTGACGGCCGCCGCCACAGCCTCCGCCGCCGCTTGGCTGGAATTGTAGTGGACGCCGACCATTGCGCCCTGCGCGCCCAGTGCCTTGGCCAATGCGGCGCCGATCCCGGTCGAAGCGCCGGTGACCAGGATGGATTTTCCGGCGAGATCGGGAAGTCGGAGCTGGGTCATTCTGGCCTCGGATTGTGTATCGGGATGCCAGAGTGATAGGGGGCTGGCAGCGTCAAGACAAGGCGGGGGAGGGCGCTACGGACGCTCGCGGAAGCGGCGCTGATAGTCTGGATCGTAGAGCGAGCTTTCGCGGAAGTCGCTCGCCCCCAACCCGCGACCCACGAAGATGATGGCGGTGCGCTCCACCGGATCGGCGGCAAATCGCGCCTCGATATCGGCCAGCGTACCACGCACGATTTTCTCGTCGGGCCATGATGCATGAAAGACGATCGCGACGGGGCAATCCGCGCCGTAAAGCGGCGTCAGCTCCGCCACCACACGCTCAAGCGCATGGATGGCGAGGTGAATGGCCAACGTTGCGCCTGTCGCCCCGAAAGCGGCCAGCGTTTCGCCCTCGGGCATCGGCGAAGCGCGGCCAGAGACGCGGGTCAGCACCAGGCTCTGTGCTTCAGCCGGAATGGTCAGCTCGCGCTGGAGTGATGCCGCTGCGGCGGCGAAGGCCGGCACCCCCGGCGTCAGGGTATAGGCAATGCCGAGCCTGTCGAGCCGGCGCATCTGCTCGGCGACGGCGCTCCAGACCGAGAGATCACCGGAATGGAGTCGGGCCACATCCTCGCCCGCGTCCCGCGCTCGCACATATTCGGCTTCGATCTCATCGAGCGACAGGGGCGCCGTGTCGACAAGGCGCGTAGCGGGGCCGCACCAGGCCAGCATTTCGGGCGGTACGATGGAACCGGCATAAAGGCAGACCGGACAGGCGGCGAGGAGTCGCATGCCACGCACCGTGATAAGATCGGACGCGCCCGGACCGGCGCCGATGAAATGGACGGTCATGGTTTGGCCCACGCCCACTGCGTGATCGGCATGGCGGGGCGCCAGCCGGTCATGGTTCCGACGGGGCTGGCGCGCGAGATTGCGATGCGTGTGAGCGAGCCGCCGATACTGGCATGCAGTTTCACCAGCAGTGCCTCCATTTCCAGCGTCACGGCATTGGCGACGATGCGCCCGCCGGGCCGCAGAACATTGATCGCCGTTTCCATCACGCCGGGATCGGTGCCGCCGCCGCCCACGAAGATGGCGTCAGGGGGCTCGAGCGTGTGCAGGGCCGCCGGCGCCTTGTCGACCACCACGCGCAGGTCCGGTACGCCGCAGGCCACCATGTTGCGGACAATGCGTGTTGCCCGTTCCGGATCGGCTTCGATGGCAATGGCCCGCAGGCTGGGATCGGCAAGCATCCATTCGATGGCGACCGAGCCCGAGCCGGCACCGATATCCCACAGCAACTCCCCGCGCCGCGGCGCCAGCGCCGCCAGCGTCATTGCGCGAACCTCGCGCTTGGTGATCTGTCCGTCATGTTCGAAGAGGCTCTCGTCGAGCCCCGGCGTCAGCGGCAGGATGCGCGCATTGGGCAAGGCGACGACGCTGATGGCGCAGATATTGAGGGCGTTGATATCGGCCAGCGCGAAACTCATGGCGACCTGGCTGCGCATGGTTTCCTCGGCTCCACCCAAGGCTTCGAGCACAGTGACGATGGAGAGCCCGAACCCGGATTCGCTAAGGAGGCCGGCGAGTTCTGCCGGACCGTTCTCGTCTGAAGTCAGTGCCAGGATGCGGGCGCCCGCATGTAGATGCGGCCTGATGAGGTCGATGGGGCGGCCGTGCAGCGAGAGCGTCTGGACGTCCTGTAGCGGCCAGCCCAGCCGCGCGGCGGCGAGACTGAACGAGGACGGGTGAGGATAGACGGTAATCTCGTCGGTCTTGATGCGCCGCGAGAGCGTGGCGCCGACACCGAAGTGCATGGGATCGCCCGAGGCCAACACGCATACGGCCCTGCCGCGGAGCGCCAGAATGGCATCCACGGAGTCCGAAAAGGGCGTCAGCCAGGGCCTGGATTCGCCCAGCATCAGGGGCGCCGCAAGCTGCAGGTGGCGCGCGCCCCCGAACACATAGTCAGCGTTGACGATGGCGCCCTTGGCGGCGCTGCCAAGCCCCTCCACCCCATCTTCGCCGATGCCGACGATGGACAGCCAACTCACCGATATTCTCCGCTCGACCGTGGCGAATAGACCAGTGGCGGGAGGTCCGGACGTTCGATGACGCGGGTTTCGGCGGAGCCGATGATGACGCAGGTGGCCATGTCGGCCCGGGCCGGGTCGGCTTCGGCGAGGCTCATGACGGTGATGGCTTCGTCGGGACGGCCCGCGGCGCGGCCGAAGATAACCGGCGTCGACCAGGGCAGCACTTCGCGCAGGATGGCAAAGGCGGTGCCCAACTGCCACGGGCGGGCTTTGGAGATCGGGTTGTAAAGCGCGATCACCAGGCCTGCAGTGGCGACGGCACGCAGGCGGGCCTCGATCACCGTCCAGGGCTTGAGGTTGTCCGACAGCGATATGGCGCAGAAATCGTGGCCGAGGGGTGCTCCCGAGCGTGCGGCCACGGCCAGCATGGCGGTGACGCCGGGGACAACCGCGAGGTCTACACTTCGCCAAGCGGGCGGGCCTTCCTCGATGGCTTCGCAGACGGCTGCGGCCATGGCGAAGACCCCCGGATCACCACCCGAAACGACGCAGACGCGTTCGCCACTGGCGGCGGTCATGAGGGCATCCTTGGCGCGAGCCAGTTCCTCCCGATTGTCGGAGGCGACACGGCGCTGGTCGGCGCGCAGGGAAAGGCGGTCCAGATAGGGTCCATAGCCAAAGAACACGTGCGAGGCGTCAATTGCTTCCAGCGCTTCGGGCGTGGTCTGGGCGGGACTTCCCGGTCCGGTACCGACGACGACAAGCCTGCCTGTCATGGCCGCGTGCTCCAGCCGGGGACGAGGATCAAGGCGAAATAGGGGGCAATGTCGTCTAACTTGTCGGCGAGGCGCATGGAACGCCCCTCGGCCATCGTGCCACGTTCGACATAGATGGCGTCATCGAGCCGGCCTGCAGCCTCGATGGCGCGTCGGATCTTGGCTAGGTTGCGGCCCACCTTCATGATTACCGCGCCGTCGGTATTGTCGAGCCGACCGCGGAGATCGACCTCGTCCAGTGTACCCGGCAGGATGGACAGAATATCATCGCCCTGCACCAGCGGCATGCCCGCTGCGGACCAGCAGCCGGACATGGCGGTGATGCCCGGAATAACCTCGGTGGGATAGAGCCGAGACAGCCGCACATGGATATGCATGTAGCTGCCGTAGAAAAGCGGGTCGCCCTCGCTCAGCACAGCCACATTGCGGCCGGCATCGAGATGGGCTGCGATACGCGCGGCGGCTTCATCGTAGAAGCCATTGGTCGCGGCCTTGTAGTCGTCGTGGCGGCGATCGATCTCGGTGGTAACCGGATAACCGAGCTGTTCCTCGATCTGCCCGGTCATGAGCTCCGCCACGATCCGGCGGGCATTGCTGACATTGCCCTGCTTGGCGAAATAGGCGACGACATCCGCCGCCTCGATAGCGCGGACCGCCTTGATTGTGAGGAGATCCGGATCGCCGGGCCCGGTACCGACGCCGATGAGTGTGCCGCTCATATGCCGGGCCTCGCCAAGGCATTGAGGGCAGCTGCGGTCATGGCTGAACCCCCCAGTCTGCCGCGCACGATCGCATATGGAACGCCATAGGAATTTTCCGCCAGTGCCGCCTTGGACTCGGCTGCGCCGACAAAACCGACCGGCATGCCCAGAATGGCAGCGGGTTTGGGGGCGCCGTCGCGCAGCAGCTCGAGCAGGAAGAACAGCGCGGTCGGGGCATTGCCGATGGCGACCACCGAGCCAGCCATACGTGGGAGCCAGAGGCGCAGCGCGGCGGCGGATCGTGTATTGCCAATCTCAGCGGCAAGGCCAGGCGTCTGCGGATCGCGCAAGGTACAGATGACGTCGTTGTTGGCCGGCAGGCGTGCAGCGGTGACACCGCGGGCCACCATTTCCGCGTCGCAGAAGATCGGTGCGCCACCTGCCAGTGCCCCGCGTGCCGCGTCGACAAAGCCCGGTCCGAATTCGAAATGCTCCGCCGCCTCTACAGAGCCGGCCGCATGGATCATGCGGATGGCCAGTTCCGCTTCGTCTGCCGCAAAGCGAGTGAGATCAGCCTCAGCCCGGATGATGGCGAAGGACTGGCGATAGATCGCGTCGCCATCCCTGATGTAGTCGTAAGTGGTCATCGTCATCCCTGGCCGGCCAGCAGCGCGGCTTCGAGCTGGTCAGCCCGCAGCACCGCCCGTGGCGTATCGCCCGCCCGGCCGTCGATGACAAGGCCATAGCCATCGGGGCGACCCACCAGCGTCACATCGGCGCGGGCCGGATGGGCGCAACCCTTGTGGCAGCCAGACACATGCAGGGTACTGCCCGTGACCACGTTTGCCGCCAGCCTGGCCGCCACGGCACGCGCCGCGATGTGGCCCGAAGCGCAACCTTCGCTGCCGATGCAGGCGCTGATACGCCGGCGCGGGTCGGCAGAATGGGTGATGAATCCCACCTGGGATACCTCTTCCAGGATGCTGGTATCTGCACCCATGGCAAGCAGTGCATGGTGCGGCGCCAGGCGGAATTCGCGGATGCCGAAGCGCCAGGCACCGTCGGCCAGCGCTGCAATCGACTCCCAGCCGATCGCACCGAAAGGCAGGCCAAGACCGATGGCGGTGCCGTGATTCAGCACAAGCCGTTCAACCGGCGAGCTGCTGGGCTGCTCGACCGGCGCCGAAGGCTCGAACAAGCTTTCCAGTGCAGCTTCCAGCTCAGACAAAGACAGGTCGGTGGCGCGGCCCTCAACTCCCAACGATGCCAATGCACTCAGCACTACGTTGGCGCAATCCAGAGGTCGCAACGTGGTGCCTAGCAGGCGCGACCCGATGGAAATCAACCAGCTGTCAGGATTGGCGGCGACGAAGCGCAGGTCGGCTTTGAGCGCGGCAAGGCCGATCTGCCCGTTGCCATCGACGATAACGGTGACCTTGGGTCCCAGCCGATGTCCAAAGACCGCTGCCATCGCCTTGATTGACGCGGCTAGTGGGCGCGGATCGACGAATTCCAGCGGATCGTCTCCCGCCAAAGGTGGTACCTCCACTACCAGACCTGTTTCGACGGAAATTAGATCCCGCACAGCGCTGGAAAAGGCTGGGGCGCTTGCTTCGCTCAGCCCGCGCACCTGCAGGTTGCCGCGCGCGGTGATCTCGATGATGCCGTTGCCATGGGTGCCGCAGAGCACAGCCAGTTGTTCCAGCCGCACCGGGTCAAGCTTCCCACCCGCAACACGGATACGGGCCAGCAGGCCGTCGCCGGTCTGCATCGGCGCGTCGAGCGACGGGCATGCGCCTCGGCGACGGGCTTCTATGGCTAAAGCAAGGGACATGGACAAGGTGTAGCGGATTGCCGGGAGGCGGCCAACTGCCAGTTGATCAGCCGTGTTGGCGCAGCAGGTAGGTGTCCATGATCCAGCCATGCCGCGTGCGTGCCTGCTTGCGTATTTCCACTATCTGTTCGCGGACCTCGCCGAGCCGACCGGAAATGATGATCTGGTCTGGCGTGCCTAGATACGCGCCCCAAAAGATGTCGAGATCAGGATCGGCGTTGAGAAAGGACGTCTGCCCGTCGAGCATGACAACAGTGTCCTCATCGACCGCGCCAAGCTGGCGGCCGGTGGTGATGTAGACAGGCTGGCCGATACGGTTGAGGGCAATGCCGTGGGCGGCTGTCAGTGCCTGGATGCTGGTGATGCCGGGGACGATTTCGACCACGTGCCTGGAGCGTAGGCGCTCGATGATGCGGAGCGTCGAATCGTAGAGCCCTGGATCACCCCAGACGAGAAAGGCGCAGATGCCATTGTCGGGAACACCGTCCAACAGCGCATCGAATCGCCCCGCCAGTGCCGCGTGCCAGTCATCGACGCCAGCGCCATAATCGGGGTTTGCGACGTCGCGTCTCGGTACGGCGTAGACGACGGTACGGTTGCCCGGGTTAGTGACATACCGGGCAATGATCTCGCGGCGCAGATCGGCGAGGTCGGATTTGCTCTCGCCCTTGTCGGGGATAAACAGCGTATCAGCCCGATTGAGCGCGTTGATCGCCTGGACCGTCAGATGCTCTGGATTGCCGGTGCCGATGCCGACGACGAGGATGGTTTTCATGCGTGTTCCTTGCCCGAGGGCAGGGCGGCTGGCAAGGCGCTGAAGCGGTCATGCCAACGCGCCGGTTCAGGCTTCCGGATCGGGTTCCGCCAGCAATTCTCCCAGCCGATCAAGCCGCTTGGACCACATGGTACGCCGGTCGTTGATCCACTGTTCGGCGAGGCTCAAGGCGTCGGCCTGAATCTGCACCGTGCGCACGCGCCCCACCTTCCGTGAACTCACCAGCCCTGAATTTTCCAGTGCCTGCAGGTGCTGCACCACGGCTGGCAGCGACATAGCGAAAGGCTTCGCCAATTCGCTGACGGAGGCGGGGCCGCGACTGAGCCGGTCTAGCATTGCTCGTCGCGTCGGATCGGCCAGCGCCTGGAACATCAGGTCCAGGTTGGGACTTTGGTTAAGCATGATATTAAGTAACAGTCTGGCAGCGGCGCTGTCAATCGATCGGCTCAGCCAGCGATATCAATCCTCGTGCCCGACGCGGCTCACCGAGTTGCGCACGATCAGTTCGGCCCGCAGCAAGACTTCCTTCTGGCGCGGCGGCTTGCCCTCCAGAAGCGCCAAGAGCAGATCCATGGCTTCCTCGCCGATCTTGAGCCGGGGCTGTTTCATGGTCGTGAGGGAAGGGGTGACGAAGCTGGCAAACGAGATGTCGTCAAAACCCATGACCGAGAACTGCCGCGGCAGGTCGTAGCGCCGGGCATTGAGGGCGATGATGACGCCTAGGGCCGTCGCGTCATTGACGCAGAGAAAAGCCGTCGGCAACACGTCGCGGACGAACATGTGCTCGGTCGCCTGGCGACCGCTTTCGGTGGTGCCATCGCCTGCAAGGATCAGGCGGGGGTCAATGGCGATGCCCTGGCCCTGCAGCGCCGCACGATAACCCTGCTCACGCAGCATATTGACCGCCTTGCTGGTCGAATGGCCGATAAAGGCGATGCGGCGATGGCCCTGCGAAATCAGGTGTTCGGTGGCGACGCGTGAGCCTTCGAAATTGTCGACCCCGACAAAGGGCACGTCGCTGTTGCTGACCGGCTCGTTGACGGCGACCATGGGCGGCAGGCGTGCCTCGCCGCTCTGGTTGCCGAAGCCATAGGGCAGGTGGCCGGTAAAGAGGATCAGCCCGTCCGCCTGGTTGGAACTGATGAACCGCAAGTAGTCGGTTTCGCGGGTGGCGTCGTTCTGCGTATTGCCGATCAGCACGCCATAACCGCGCTTGCTGGCTTCGGTCTCGAGGCCCACGAGGATGTTGGAGAAGTTCGGGTCGCCGACGTCAGGCGCCAGAATCAGGATCATGTTGGAGCGGCGCATGCGCAGCGAGCGCGCCATGGCATTGGTGGTGTAGCCGGTGCTCGCCACTGCCTCGGTCACGCGGCGGCGCGTTTCCACAGCGACTTTGTCCGGCTCATTGATGGCGCGACTGACCGTGGCAATGGATACGCCGGCAATCGCCGCAACGTCCTCGATCGTGGCCAGTTTCCGGTGCTGCACTCTTTGCCCCGCACACCCTCTGGCGCCCGCGTTTCTGCCTGTAGCAGATGGCGCGGCTGGCGCCAGACCCTCCTCACACGGTTATACCGCTTTCCGATTGTGTAAACCTTTACAGCATTCATGAAAACCTTTACATCCTGAAGCTGGGAACGAAGAGCCGGAGCAACCGCCGCGTTCCCGGGGAGGTATCAAGCATGACAAGTGCCGAAGGCACCCCGGCAGCGGCGATCCTGTCAGCGAGCAGGATTTCAAAGTCCTTTGGCGAAATCCCGGTGCTGTTCAGCATCGACTTCGACATCAAGCCGGGCGAAGTTCACGCCATCATCGGCGAAAATGGCGCCGGCAAATCCACTCTCATCAAGATTCTCTCGGGTTTCGAGCAGCCGACGTCCGGCTCGATTGCCTATGATGGCCAGACCGTCGTCCTGCCACCCAACGGTCAGGCCGAGGCCATGGGCATTGTGCTCATCCACCAGGAACAGAACCTGGCAGAACACCTGACGGTGGCGGATTCGATCTTCCTCGGGCGCGAGCTCAAGAAGTTCGGTTTCCTTGATCTTGGCGAGATGCGCCGGCGTGCTGCCGCGGTCATGGAAACCCTGCATGTGCGTGTCGATCCTGATGCGCGCATCAATACGCTTTCGGTGGCCGACAAGCAGATGGTGGAAATCGCCAAGGCCATCAGCCGCGACGCACGGGTCCTGATCATGGATGAGCCCACGGCGGTGCTGTCGGTGGGTGAGACGCAGACCCTGTTCGAGCAGATCCGCCGACTGACCAGCCGGGGCGTGGCCGTCATTTTCATTTCGCACAAGCTCGACGAAATCATGGAACTGGCAGAGCGCGTCACGGTACTGCGCGACGGGCAGTTGATTGCCACTGTGGGTACCGAGGCACTGACGCCCGACTCCATCGCGCAGATGATGGTCGGTCGCGAACTCTCCAACCTCTTTCCGCCCAAGCATGAACCCGATGTTGACGCGCCGATCGTGCTTTCCGTGCGCAACCTGGCGGCGCCGGGCGTCAGCGACATTTCTTTTGACCTGCGCCGCGGCGAAATACTGGGCTTTGCCGGCCTGATCGGCTCGGGTCGCACGGCTGTCGCCGAAGCCATCGTGGGGCTGACGCAAAAGAGTGAAGGCGAGATCGAGGTCAATGGCCGACAGGCCAATTTCCCGGACGTCGCCAGATCGGTCGATGCGGGACTGGCCTATATGACCAAGGATCGCAAGGGACGGGGCCTGCTGCTCAATGTCGGCCTCCAGCCCAACCTGACGTTATTGACGCTCAAGAAGCACCTGAAGCACGGCTTTCTCGACGGCAAGAGCGAGGAAAAGGCCCTGGAACGTGCGACGCGGCGCTTCGACATCAGGGCCCGCGACGCCTCGGTGCGTGTGGGTCAACTTTCGGGTGGCAACCAGCAGAAGCTGATGCTGGGCAAGACCATGGAAAGCGAGCCCGACATCATCATCATGGATGAGCCGACACGCGGCATCGACGTGGGCACCAAGCAGCAGATTTATCACATCATCGCGGCACTGGCCGCCGAGGGGAAGTCGATCATCGTCATCTCCTCGGAAATGCAGGAAGTCATTGGTCTCAGCCATCGTGTCCTGGTGATGCGCAATGGGCGGTTGGCCGGCAGGCTCGAAGGCGCCGAGATCGTGGAAGCGGAAATCATGCGGTACGCCGCGGGCATCAAACAGGATGGGGACGATGAGCGTATCAGCGCATGAGGCAGCCAAGCCGGCGAAGGGGTTCCGGCTCGACCTCAAGACCGCGGGGCCGCTGCTGGCGCTGATCCTGCTGGTGATCCTGGGCTATTCGCTCAACCCTGCCTTCCTCAACGAGGGCAACATCACCAATATCCTGACCCGATCCGCCTTTATCGGCATTATCGCGGTGGGCGCCACCTTCGTCATCACGGCCGGCGGCATCGATCTGTCGGTGGGCTCGATGGCCGCCTTCATCGCTGGCGTGATGATCATCATCATGAACAGCGCGGTGGACGCCATGGGCGCCTCGATCTGGACCGTGCTTCTGGGTGTGGGCTGTTCGCTGATTCTCGGTGTCGGCGCCGGCTTCATCAACGGCTTCCTGACCACCAAGGGCAAGATCGAGGCCTTCATCGTGACCCTGGGCACGATGGGCATCTATCGCTCCCTGGTGACCTACTTTGCCGATGGCGGCACGCTGTCCCTCAACAACGGCGCGCGCGAAATCTATCGGCCGGTCTATTACGACAGCTTCCTGCGCATTCCCTATCCGGTCTGGGTCTTCATCTTCGTTGCCATTCTGGGCTGGGTGCTGATGAACCGTACCGCCTTCGGCCGCTACTGCATGGCCATCGGCAGCAATGAGAATGTGGCGCGCTATTCGGCCATCAAGGTCGACCGGATCAAGACCGCCACCTATATCCTGCAGGGCCTCTGCGTCTCGCTGGCGACGATCATCTACGTACCCCGTCTCGGCTCGGCCTCGTCGGCCACCGGCGTTCTCTGGGAGCTCGAGGCCATCGCCGCCGTGATCATCGGCGGTACAATGCTCAAGGGTGGCTTTGGCCGCGTGGGCGGTACGGTCATCGGCGCGCTGATCCTGACCTCGATCGGCAACATTCTCAATCTGACCGAGATCATCTCCAACTACCTCAATGGGGCAGTGCAGGGCGTGATCATCATCGCTGCGGTCTATCTGCAACGCGGCTCCCTTCGTACGGGGCGCAAGAAGGCGGCCGAGTAGCGCGTCGCGAATACAGCAATTCCACGCCCTGAACGGGCGGGATAACCGGCGTCATTCACTGACGTCAAACATAGGTAGGGAGGACTTTAGATATGTCTTTGAAGGCAATCGCACTTGGCCTGTTGGCCACCAGCGTTCTGGGCGGCGCCGCCATGGCGCAGGATCCGGTCAAGATCGGCGTTTCCATTCCGGCCGCAACCCATGGCTTCATGGGTGGCTTGAACTGGCACGCCGCCGAAGCCGAAAAGCGCCTGGAAGCCGCCAATCCCCATATCGATCTGATCATCGTGACGGCCGACGGCCCGGCCGACCAGGCCAGCGACCTGGAAGACCTCGTCTCGGTGCACCAGATCGACGCACTGGTCGTGCTGCCGTTCGAATCCGAGCCGCTGACCGAGCCGGTCCGCGCCGTCGCCGACACCGGTGCCTTCATCACCGTGGTCGATCGCGGCCTGACCGATCCGTCGATCCAGGACGTCTATGTTTCGGGCAACAACACCGAAATGGGGGTGAACTCCGCCGAGTACATGAAGTCCCGTCTGGGTGAGGGCGACAACATCGTCATCCTGCGCGGCATTCCGACGGTGCTCGACACCGAACGCTTCGACGCCTTCATGGGCGCCATCGAAGGCTCGGGCATCAACGTGCTCGACAACAAGTTCGCCAACTGGAACCGCGATGACGGCTTCGAGGTGATGCAGGACTTCCTGGCTCGATTCCCCGATATCGACGGCGTCTGGGCCCAGGATGACGATATCACCCTGGGCGTGGTCGAGGCCATCAAGCAGGCCGGCCGTGAAAGCGAGATGTTCGTAGTCGGTGGCGCCGGCATGAAGGAAATCGTCAAGGGCGTGATGGACGGCGATCCGCTGGTTCCCGTCGACGTGCTCTATCCACCGGCACAGATCGCCACGGCCATGGACGTGACGGTGAACCACTTCGTCTCCAACGGTCCGGTCACCGGCAGCTACATTCTTGGCTCGCCGCTGATCACCCAGGAGAATGCCGAGCAGTTCTACTTCCCCGACAGCCCGTTCTAAGCCTCCCAACAGGAACGGACAGGCAAAGGGCGCCGCAAGGCGCCCTTTGTTTTGGAACAGGCTTCAGGCTACTTCTGGCGTGTAACCCGCGTCGCGGATCGCCTTTTCGCCCGTGGCGCGGTCGCCGGTGAACTCGACCTTGTGGGTGTCCATATCCACCGCGATCTCGGCACCGGGCAGCGCCTCTTCCAACGCCTTGCGAACCGTGCCGACGCAATGGCCGCAGGTCATGTCGTTGACGGTGAGGATTGTCTTGTCAGTCATTTCAGTGTCCTCTCGAATGGGAGTGCTCGCCAGCCAGATCATCAAGGATCGGGCAATCGGGCCGGTTGTCACCGCCGCAGCAATGGGCAAGGTGCTTGAGGGTTTTGACCATGCCCTGCAATTCGGCAATCTTGGTCTCGAGCGCTATGATGTGGTCGGTGGCTATGCTCTTGACCTCGGCGCTGGCGCGGGACTTGTCCTGCCATAGCCCGAGCAGGGTGGCGGTTTCCTCCACCGAGAAGCCCAGGGTGCGCGCACGCTTGACGAAGCGCAGCACATGCACCTCGTCCTCGCCATAGACGCGGTAATTGCTGTCGGTGCGCAGGGGCGCGCGGATCAGGCCAATGGATTCGTAGTAGCGGATCATCTTGGCCGAGACGCCGGAGGCGCTGGACGCTTCGCCGATATTCATGCCGATACCCCTTTCACCAAGCGCAGGCGTTGCGCATTGCTGACCACGAAGACCGAACTGAGCGCCATGGCACCGGCGCCGATCATCGGATTGAGCAGGATGGAGAAGGCTGGATAGAGTACGCCAGCCGCCACCGGGATCAGCAGCACATTATAGCCAAAGGCCCAGAACAGGTTCTCCCAGATGTTCTTCATGGTGGCGCGGCTGATGGTCAGCGCATTGAGCACACCCCGCAGGTCGCCGCCGAGCAGCACCACGTCGGCGCTCTCGATGGCGGCATCGGTGCCGGTGCCCACGGCAATGCCGATATCGGCTTCCGCCAGGGCTGGGGCATCATTGATGCCGTCGCCGACATAGGCGACCGGACCGAGCGAGCGCAGGCCCTTGAGCACGCTGACCTTGTCGGCCGGCAATACCTCGGCGCGTACCTCGTCAATGCCGAGCTGTCGCGCGATGGCTTCGGCCGTACGACGATTGTCGCCCGAGATCATTACGGTCTTGAGACCCATGGCATGGAGCGCATCGATCACCTGCCTGCTGGATGGCTTGATCGTATCGGCAACCACGATGGCTGCGGCCAGCTTGTCATCGATGGCGGCAAAGACCGGTGTCTTGCCCTCGTCCGCCAAGCGATCGATGGTTTCGGCAAAGTCGGAAAAATCGAGATGGCCAAGGTGGCGGCGGGAGCCCACCGAGACCAGCCGGCCATCGACACGGGCGCTGACGCCATTGCCGGCATTGGCCTGGAATTCGGTGACATTACCGAGGCTGAGCCCCGCCTTTTCAGCCGCCGTGACAATGGCGCTGGCAATGGGGTGCTCAGACTTGGCCTCGACGGCCGCAACCAGCGCCAACACTTCGTCATGCTCGAAATCGTCATCAAGAATGAGATCGGTCAGCGCCGGCTTGCCTTGGGTCAACGTGCCGGTCTTGTCGAAGGCGACGACCGTGGCATTGCGCAATTGCTGCAGAGCTTCGCTCTTGCGGAACAGCACCCCCAGTTCTGCGGCGCGGCCGGTACCGACTATTATGGAGGTCGGTGTGGCCAGGCCCATCGCACAGGGGCAGGCGATGATCAGCACGGCAACCGCATTGACCAGTCCGAAGACATGCGCCGGCTCTGGTCCCCAGATGAACCACACCGCGAAAGTGGCAATGGCCAGAGCGATGACGGCGGGCACGAACCATGCGGTGATCTGGTCGACCACGCCCTGGATCGGCAGCTTGCCACCCTGCGCCTCCTCGACCATGCGGATGATCTGCGCCAGCATCGTATCGCCACCGACCTTGGTGGCGCGGAAGCTGAAGCTGCCGGAGGTGTTGAGCGTGCCGCCGATGACTGCTGCTCCAACGCCCTTGGAGACGGGCAGGGGCTCGCCCGAGATCATCGATTCATCGATATGGCTGGCGCCTTCGACGATCTCGCCGTCCACGGCGATCTTCTCGCCGGGCCGGACCAGGACAACGTCGCCCGCCTGCACCTGCTCGACGGGCAGTTCAACTACGCTGCCGTCGCGCTCAACTCGGGCTGTCTTGGCCTGTTCACGCACCAAACGCTGGATAGCCTCGCCTGTTCGTCCCTTGGCCAGCGCCTCAAGCCAGCGCCCGACCAGGATCAACGTCACGATTACCGCCGCCGCTTCGTAGTAGACATATTGCGTCTGCGCCGGCACCAGCTGCGGCGCGAAGGTTACAACGACCGAATAGAGATAGGCGGCGCCAGCGCCCAAGGCGACCAGCGAGTTCATCTCGGGCGCGCCACGCAGCAGGGCGGGGATGCCGATCTTGAAGAAGCGCCAGCCGGGTCCGAACAGCACTATGCTGGTGGCGGTGAAGAAGCCGATATAGAGCACGTCCGTCGAAACCACGGACATCACCCACATGTGGAACGGCATGTAGAGGTGGCCCAGCATCTCGATGAGGAAGACGGGCAGGGTGAAGATGCCCGCGATCACTACGTCGCGGCGCAGCACGGCTGCGTCTTCATCATGGTGATGGTGCCCGCCATGGCCAGGCTGGTGGGTTTCGGGAGTCTGGTTGGCCTTGTAGCCGGCTTTCTCGACGGCTTTGAGCAGGCCCTCGAGATTGGCGGGATCGCCGAGTTGTACCGTGGCACGCTCGGTGGCCAGGTTGACCGAAGCGGATGTGACCGTCGGCACCTTGAGCAGGGCCTTCTCTACCCGCGATACGCAGGATGCGCAGGTCATGCCTTCGATATTGATGGAAACTGGTTTGGTATGGACGTGTTCGTTCATTTCAATCACCTCGTCCGCCACCATATAAACCTTCCAATCATGGCAAGGTCAAGAGCTGGCCGCAGCAGCGGGATAAGAAGCCGCTCCCGCGCTCACTGCATGCCGTTGTCCAGATGGTCAAAAATCGACTAACAGCAGGAGTGGCCGAGAGACCTAGAATTTCCCCTTTGAAAACAGAAACTTATTAAAGGAGCGGGCGGCTGAGGCGGGCAGGCGCCAAGGAATGACCTCGAAGCATTTGCCTCTTTTGTTTGCACTGGGTGCATAACGGATGTGCACCAAGACCATCTACTAATCACGACAAGACGACTATAGATATAGGTCACCAAAACGAAGGGGAACCAAAATGAACATCCGCCAGAAAATCGCACAGTTTGCCCAGTACCAGCGCACGATGCGTGAGCTCAACGCTCTCGACGCCCGTCAGCTGAACGACCTCGGCATCACTCGCAGCGACATCAAGAACATCGCTCGCGGCACCTACGCCAACTAAGCGATACAAGCCTCCAAGCTTCTCGATGAAGGCGTCCAACCGGGCGCCTTTTGTCGTTCCTGGACTCAGCGGATCAAGTCGGCGGCCGTGCCGCCCAGCGCGCTGACCAGGTCATCTGGCTTCATGCGGATCTGCAATCCGCGCTGGCCGCCGTTGAGAAAGACCTCGTCCTCCAGCGTCGCCAGTTCCTCAACCGCCGTCGGCACCTGCTTTTTCTGCCCAAACGGGCTGATGCCGCCGACCTTGTAGCCGGTCAGGCGCTCCGCATCGGCAGGCTTCATCATATGCGCCGACTTGCCGCCAAAGGCCGCGGCCAGCTTTTTCATGTTCACCTCCTCATCGGAGGGAACGACCACGCAGACCGGCTTGCCGTCGACCTCGGCCATCAGCGTCTTGAGCACGATGGCGGGCGAGACGCCCATGGCCTCCGCGGCCTGCAATCCGACGCGGTCAGCATCAGGATCGTAGTCATAGGTCGCAGTGGCGAAAGCAATGCCGGCTTTGGTCAGGGCAAGCGTGGCGGGTGTGGTCTTGGACATAATCTCCGGTTCTAGCGGATTTGGCCACGCGCCGTGAAGGGCCTGCCGCAGGGGTGGCGCTATTGCCTGCGCCTGACGGAGTATCCCTCGTCAAGGCCGATATCGCGCAACAGACGCGGCGATGCATGGATCAGGTCGATGGTCGCCCGCCGGCGGCGTGGCGCAGCGCCGGACATTCGGGGAAAGGTCCAGCGCGGCAGGCGGATGATGGGCATCACGGATTTGGCAAAGCTGTTCATGGCGTTGATCATCCTTATGCGGATGCCTCCTGCTCCGGTTTCAATGAACCCAGAATGGCTGGCGCCTGGCCCTATTTCCAACTAAAGCTCAACACGGATGCATAAGGAGAACTGATCCGTGTCGTCTCTTCCGCCCCTGACCGCCGTGCGCGCCTTCGAGGCGGTGGCGCGGCATCTGAGCTTCACTAGGGCCGCAGCGGAACTGGGCATGACCCAGGCAGCGGTGAGCTATCAGATCAAGATCCTGGAGGAGCGTGTCGGCACCGCGCTATTCCTGCGCCGACCGCGCCAGATTGCGCTCACCCAGACCGGCGCCAGACTGGCGCCGCAGGTGCATCAGGCCTTCGACCTGATGCGCGACGCCTTTGAGCAAACCGCTGGCAAGGTCGACAACCTGTTGTCCATCAACAGCGTCCAGACTTTCGCCAGCCAGTGGCTGGCGCAGAATTTGGGCCTGTTCCAGCTGGCGCATCCCGACATTGCCGTGCAGTTGGACACCGGCAGTCGCATGGTGGACCTGCTGCACGAGGAGTTCGACATCGGCATCCGCACACTCCCCGAGCCGCAGACCGACGGACTGGTCTCGCACCTGCTGGTCAAGGCAGACTTCACGCCGCTGCTCAGCCCAGCACTGGCCGAAAGCATCGGCGGAATCAATGAGCCTGCGGATCTGCTGAAACTGCCCATCCTCGATCCGGAAGACGAATGGCTCGGCCAGTGGTTCGCGGCTGCGGGCGTGCCGGGCTACACGACCGAAGGGCGGCCGCTCAGCATGTTCGGGCTGCAGAGCCTGCTCGGCACCGCGGCCATGGCCGGCCGGGGCGTGTCCATGCTGACGCCGGCGCTGTTCCGTGACGAGATCGCTGCGGGCAGGCTCATCCAGCCCTTCAAGCTGCTGGCTTCGGCCGGGCGGGCCTATTACCTCGTCTATCCGGAAAGTCGCCGCAACGCTCCCAAGATCAAGGCTTTTCGTGACTGGATGCTGGCTGCGACGGAAACGCTGCGGTCGTGATCTGCTGACATGCATCGTCAGCAAGGTTTGTCAGTGTCTCGCCTGCGAATGGAGGCGGTGGCATGACCGATAGCGAATTGACGGCGATCATCGTGAAGGCGAAGGCTGCGACCTATGTGGGCGGCGGCACCAAGACAGTTCCCTCGCGCGCCGGGGCGCAGGACCTGTGCTGGCAAGAGGGCGACTGGCGCTACCTCGACAGCTATTTTGGTGGCACCGATTTTCTCGGCCAGGAGGTGCTTTGGCGCGCTGGAGCCGGTCTGGGCCATGAACTACTATGGCTATATCAAGCGCCCCGATCTGATCGATGCCGAGCGTACCGGCCGGACCATCAAGGCGGCGTTGACGGAATTGTATCGTGAGCAGCGTTTTCTTGGCGGTTTGGACTGGACTGGTCCGCATGGACACTATCGCGATCGCATCGCGGGTGGCGCGGCGCAGTTTCACGGGCGCGAGGTGATTTTGGTGGGCAGCGTAGAGGCTTATGCGCTCGACTATTTCGGTGGTCTGATAAAGACTTAGCAAGGCCCGGCATGGAGTTCCGGGCCTTGTCAGGTGTCTAGACGATGCCGCTTGAGCCGGCTTCGATGGCGGGGCGGATTTCGGCTACTTTGGCGCGATATCCTGAGGCGCGGTAGGTGCTTAGCAGGTCGATGGCGCCGCCCTGTTCATGGCGAGCCATGGCCAGGATCGGCTCGACATCCGTGCGAAAAGCCTGTCGCAGTTCCTGCGTTGCGGTTAGCGCATTGTTAGCATCCTGAGCAACCGACAGGGCTTTTCGGTCAACCAACAGGGCCTGTGCGTAGGCACGCTGCACGTCCGCGGCCGACAGCATCAGCGACTCGATCGGGTCGGTGACGTTGTGGCTCTGATCCAGCATGTGCGCCGGATGGAAATCGTCGTCGCGCGTCTCGATATCGACCAGCTCGTTGAACACGAGGAACAGCCGGTAGGGATCGATCGAACCGGCATCCAGGTCGTCGTCGCCATATTTGCTGTCGTTGAAGTGGAAGCCACCGAGCTTGCCGAACTGGGCAAGGCGGGAGACGATCATCTCGATATTGACGTTGG